>ERZ501016.233-NODE-233-length-20241-cov-13.104627_pt1 | contig 20241 bp, 21 predicted proteins | sample MGYA00248889_ERZ501016 | MGnify/ENA primary metagenome ERZ501016 (study PRJEB25958, sample SAMN03398594) | human skin metagenome | study: EMG produced TPA metagenomics assembly of the Human Skin Microbiome Metagenome (human skin metagenome) data set. | reverse complement strand
TGGGGCTAGGGCGGGTGCGGCGGCTGGCCCAGCCGCCGCCGCGGTGGTGGCCGCGAAAGTCGCCAAAGACGCCGCCACCGCCGGTCCCAAGGCCGGCAAGGCTCTCGGCAATCAGGGTGACAGCGCCGCCGACTCCGCGGGCCAGACCGACACCACCCCGCCACCGGCCGCGCAGGCACCCCCGCCCTCGACTCCGGCTCCCAAGACGCCATCGGCAGGCCCCTCGGCGCCGGGTTCGCGTCCGCCGAAGCAGCCACCGCCCCCGGCGCCGAAGCCGACCGGCAAGGAGTAGCCGCCATGTCCGCGAAGCAGAACGAGCCCGCCGCGTCGTCGGGCGAGCTGGTGCCGGTGAAGTTCTCCCGCCTCACCCGCCGCGGCATCCTCCTTGGACTCTCGCTCTCGCAGCTCATCACCCTCGCCATCGGCATCCTCTCGATTGTCGGTGCCCTCTACGCCGGGGGCGGCCTCCTGCTCGCCTACACCGCCCCCGTCTGGGTGATCGCCGCCTGCCTGACGTGGATACCCGTAGCGGGGCGTCCGGCGGTGGAATGGCTGCCGGTCGCGGTCTGGTGGCTCTGGCGCACCACCGGCGGACAGCTCCTCTACCGGCGCCGAGTCGTCAAGCCCCGCCCGGTCGGGACGCTGGCACTGCCCGGCGACCAGGCGCGGCTGCGGGAGTACACCGACCCCGAAACCGAGGCTGGGATGATCCACGACCCCACCGCCGGCACGCTGACCGTGGTCTGCGAGGTCACCCACCCCGCCTTCGTGCTCCTCGACCCGGGCGAGCAGGAACGACGGGTCACGTCCTGGGGCCGCGTGCTCGCCACCGTGTGCCGGTCGGGACGCATCGCCACCTTGCAGGTGCTGGAGCGGACGCTGCCGGACTCCGGCACCGGACTCGCGGAGTGGTGGGAAGCCCACGGCACGGCGGATGACTCCTGGGCCGCACAGACATATGCGGAGCTGATCGACCGCGCCGGCCCGGCCGGGGAACGGCACGCGACCACGCTGTCGCTGGCGCTGGACATGAACGCGAGCGCGCGGCAGATCAGGACCGCCGGCGGCGGCCTGCGCGGTGCCGCCGCGGTGCTGCGACAGGAGATGAACACCCTGGTCGCCGCCCTGCGCTCGGCCGACCTGTTACCGTCCGGGTGGCTCTCGCCGGGACAGATCGCGGTGATCCTCCGCAGCGCGTATGACCCGGCGATCGCCGCCACCCTCGAACGCCACGGGCAGCTTGGCCAGTCCCTCGCCACCGCCGGCCCGGTCGCCGTCAACGAGTCCTGGGCGCGGCTGCGCACCGACTCGGCCCACCACGCGGTGCTGTGGGTCTCCGAATGGCCCCGCTCGCTGGTGTATCCGGGGTTCCTGTCCCCGGTGCTCCTCTCGACGGGGATTCAGCGGTCGTTCTCGTTGCTGTGCACGCCGATGCGCTCCGATCAGGCCGCCCGCGACATCCGCAAGAAGAAGGTCGAGCACATCTCCGACCAGGCGCAACGGGCGAAGATCGGACAGATCGAGGACGCCGCCCAGACCGCGGAGTACCACGACGTGCTACAGCAGGAAGCCGACCTCACCGCCGGCCACGGCGTGCTGCGCTACACCGGCCTGATCGCCGTCTCCGCCCCCACCGTGGAAGAACTCGACGCGGGCGTGGCGGCGATCGAGCAGGCCGCGATCCAGGCCTCCTGCGAGACCCGCCTCCTCGTCGGGCAGCAAGCCGCCGCGTTCACCGCCGCCGCGCTCCCGCTCTGCCGCCGAATCTGACCCGGCCGCCGCGCGTGGGAGCGATGGTGCACCTGACCGGTGGCCCCCGAATCGCGGGGGTACTCGCCCGCGTCCAGGGAGGCCGTCATGCCCACGTTCCACGACCCACTCGCCGATGCCGCCGAAGCATCCGAGGCGATACGCGGTCTCGCCCACGCATCCCGCGTATTCGATGGCCCGGCCGACACCTACACCGTGTTCGGCGACCTCACCGCGGCCATGCGGTCGCTGCGGCAGGTGCTCGACCAGCTCGCCGCCACCCACCTCGCCCACCGCGAACGCGCGCACCACGACGACGGCGACCACCTCGCCGGTGATCGCTCAGCCCTCGCCGCCGCGGACGAGCTGCACCAGGCCGGCACCCTGCTCGACCAGGCCCACGACCACCTCAACGCCGCGTTCTCCCACTCGGGTCGCATCGCCTGGCACCCCGCACCCGCGCAAGCCGGGCTCGACCACGACCCCGCCACGTCCACCGCGACGGCGGGGACGCTGAGACTGACGGTCTGGCCCGATGCCCCGGTGGGTGAGCACCAGCGCTACGCCTACCGCATCACGGACACCACCACCGGGCAGGAGCTGGAGGGACGGGACCTGTTCACCGGCGCCGGCCAGCCCGTCGGCCCCGACCACGCGATCCACGACCTCGCGACCTTCCTCGGCGCCGCCGGTGAAGCCCGTCAGTACGCCCTCGACCACCCCGACACCGAGCCCGAGCACGCAGGTCTGTTCCCGAGCTGGGTGGCCGAGGCCGCCCGCACCAACGCCGACGCCCTCACCGAACTCACCGAACCCGCCGAACGGACGGCTATAGCCGAAGCGTCCCGGCCTGAGCGCCGGTGGATCAACGTGGTGTTCCTGCAAGGCGAGGACGCCGACGAAGTGCTGGACCTGATCGACCGGGACGGCACCGCCGCGGGCGTCGAGCACCTGAAGGGCTGGGACTACGGGGAGGAGACCACCCAGGCAGCGCTGGAGAACGGCTACGTCTACGACGAGCCCCCGACCGGCGCACTGGACAGGGTGATCACCGGCGAAGACGGCTACACCCTCACCTACAACCCGTTCGCCGGACACGTCAGCCTCCTCCGCGAGTACGCACCAGCCTCCGACGTCCTCGAAGACGCCGTGGTGCCGGCGCGGGAGGCGATCACCGGGATCGGCGCCCCGCCCGCACCTCAGCCGGCGCAGGCGTCCGCCACGCGGCGGACGGCCCTCGGCGCGGACAAGGACTGGTTCGCCGGACCCGCCCGCACGACCGGATCGGCCGGGCGAGGGCTGTCCCTGTGACCGGCACGGAGCCCGAGCGGCTGCACACATCCGTCCTGGTCGCCCCTGCCGCCGAACGCCGCCGACTGCGCAAGCAACGCCGACAGGCCGCCGCCCGCCTCCAAGCCGAACAACGCGCAGTCGAAAAGGGGGCGGCACGGGCAAAGGCCAAAGCCGAGAAGGCTGAGCGGCGCGCGACGACCTACCTACCGGCCGCCGGCGAACCCGGCCCGGCGGCACTCAAATCGCCGGGCCGGTTCCGGCTGCCCCGCCATCAAGACACGTCCGCGACGCTGGCCGGGGCGTATCCGTTCGTCGCCGAAGGCGGCCTCGGCTCCGATGGCGTGTTCGTCGGGCAAGACCTCTACTCCGGCGGATCGTTCGTCTACGACCCCTGGGTGCTCTACGCGCGCGGGATCATCACCGCACCCAACATCGTGCTGGCCGGCATCGTTGGCTCCGGCAAGTCCTCACTCGCCAAGTCCCTCTACACCCGCTCGTTGCCGTTCGGGCGCCGCGTCTACGTGCCCGGCGACCCGAAGGGCGAGCACACCGGCGTCGCCGAAGCGGTCGGCGGGCGGGCCATCGTGCTGGGCCACGGCCTCCACACCCGCCTCAACCCGCTCGATGAAGGCCACCGGCCCTCCGGTCTCTCGGATGAACAGTGGGCCTCCACGGTCGCCTCCCGGCGTCGTGACCTGATCGGCGCCCTCGCCGAGACCGTGCTCGCGCGGGGGTTGACGCCGCTGGAGCACACCGCGATCGACCTCGCCCTGACCGCCACCGTTGCCGAGAACACCGTGCCGATCCTGCCGATGGTCGTCGACCACATCCTCAGCCCGACCGATGCTCCGGATGGTCGCCTGGCGGAGGACGGCCGGCTCGTCGGTCACGCCCTACGCCGCCTCGTCGCCGGGGACCTCGGCGGCCTATTTGACGGCCCGAGCACCGTCGCCTTCGACCCGTCGCTGCCGATGATCTCCCTCGACCTGTCGCGCGTCACCGAGAACTCCACCCTCATCAGCGTCCTGATGACGTGCTCCAGCGCGTGGATAGAATCGGCGCTGCTGGACCCCAATGGTGGGCAGCGGTGGGTGATCTACGACGAAGCATGGCGCCTCATGTCCCACCCCGCCCTGCTACGGCGGATGGACGCGCACTGGAGGCTGGCACGGCACTACGGGATCGCGAACATGCTGATCTTCCACAAGCTCACCGACCTCGACAACGTGGGCGACCAAGGCTCGGCCATGCGCTCCCTCGCCAACAGCCTGCTCGCGAACGCCGAGACCCGGATCGTCTACCGGCAAGAGTCCGACCAGCTCGGCCCGACCGCGAAGGCCCTCGGGCTGACCGGTACCGAGCAGAAGCTCCTCCCCACCCTCGGGGTCGGACAGGGGCTGTGGAAGATCAAGTCCAGGAGTTTCATTTCGCAACACCAACTCCATCCCGTCGAGCTGGACCTGTTCCGGACCGATGCCCGCTACCTGGGCGGTCAGTCATGAGTGGCCGCAACCCGCTGCACCACACCTCGTCCCAGCAGCCCGACGAGACACCGGTGGTGCTGCCCCACGTCGTCATCATCGTCACCGAGAACAGCACCCTGGACGTCACCGTCGACGGCACGCCGTTCCCGCCCCCTGCCGCGGGTTCGGAGTGGACACGTGGCACCTTCGGGCTGCTGCTGGACGCGGTGACCAAGGACCGCACCATCGCGGTGCGGATCGAGGTCCGTGAGGTCGACGGGACCGTGTTCACCGACCTCATCCACACCCGCCGACGCCCCGCCTCCGAAGCAGACAGCACCGCGGCACCGACGCGCCGTGGCCGGCGTGCCCGCCAGCAGCAGCCGCCGGTGCTGGTTGAGGTCACCGGGGACGGGTTCGTGCCCGGCGAGGACATCGCCGTCGCCGTCATCGTCGCCCACACTGACGCCACCGGCACCGGCGCCGCCCGCGCTCTCCTCGACCAACGCCAGCTCGACGCCTTGGCCGAGAGCCCGCACGAGGTGGTGCTGTATGGGCGCATCTCCGGCACCACTGTGGTCAGGCGGGTACCGTGAGCAGCCCGCAGGGTCGTCAGACCGGCTCGTTCGGGGACGAGTTGACCAACGCCGCCCTCATCGCCCTCGTCGGGATGTTCGGCGTCGCGCTCGTCCTGCGCGCCGCCGGCAGCGTGGCGGCGTTCCTCACCGGCACCGCCCAACCCGCCGCGGGACCGGCGTCCGGGCTCGGAGTGCTGTTCAACCCCGGCGACCCCGCCGTCGCTCTCGACGCCGCCGCCGGGCTGAACCCGGTCGTCTACTGGATCGTCACCGCCGTCCTGCTCGCCGGCCTCTCGGTCGGTGGCGGGTGGGTGTGGGTGCGGCTGCGCCGCCACACCCGCAAGACCGAGACCGACCCCCGCCGCCTCGCCGGCACCGCCACCGGGCACGAAGTCAGCCAGACCGCCTCCGGGAAGGCACTGCTGCGCCGCGCCAGCACACTCCGCCCCTCCCTGGAGGCTCCCGCACCGGCGGATGTGGGCTACCTGCTTGGCACCAGCCTCGGCAAACAGGTCTGGGCATCGGTCGAGGACTCGATCCTGCTGCTCGGCCCACCCCGCTCCGGCAAAGGGCTCCACGTGGTGATCAACGCCATCTTGGACGCGCCCGGTGCCGTCGTCACCACCTCGACGCGACCGGACAACCTCACCGCCACCCTCCGCGCCCGCCAGCGCGACGGCCGACCGGTGGGGGTGTTCGATCCCCAGCACCTCGCCGAAGGCGTCCCCGCCGGACTGCGATGGTCCCCGGTCCGCGGCTGCGAGGACCCGCTGACGGCGATGGTCCGCGCCACGGGCCTCGCCTCAGCCACCGGGCTCAGCAGTGGCGGTGTGGAGTCCGGCGGGTTCTGGGAAGGCAAGACACGCACCGCCCTCCAAGCGCTGCTGCACGCCGCCGCCCTGGACGGCCGGCCACCGGCCGAACTGTTCCGGTGGACCCTGGACCCCTCCATCGCCGCCGAAGCCGTCGCCGTCCTCACCAACCACCCGAACGCAGCGACCGGATGGGCGGACTCGCTCGGGGCGATGATCGACTCCGACCCCAAGACCCGAGACTCCATCTGGCAAGGCGTCTCCCTCGCCCTCTCCGCCCTGGCTGACCCGCGCGTCCTGGACGCCGTCACCCCACGAGCGGGTGAGGACTTCGACCCCGAAGCCTTCCTCACCCAACGCGGCACGCTGTATCTGCTCGCGACCGGTGCGGGGGCCGGAGCGTCCGCGGCCCTGGTGGCGGCGTTCGTGGAAGACCTCGTGGAAGCCGCCCGCCGCCTCGCCGCCCGCTCACCCGGCGCCCGGCTCGACCCACCACTGCTGCTCGCGCTGGATGAGATCGGCAACCTCTCACCGTTGCCCTCGCTGCCGACACTGATGGCCGAGGGCGGCGGCACCGGTATCACCTGCCTCGCCGTCTTGCAGTCACTGGCACAGGCACGGGAGAAGTGGGGCGACAACGCCGCCGGCGCCATCTGGGACGCGAGCATCGTCAAGATCATCCTCGGCGGCGCCTCCAACTCCCGAGACCTCCAAGACCTGTCCTCCCTCATCGGCGAACGCGACGAGTACACCGACTCCGTGACCCTGGGCGATCACGGCACGAGATCGAACCAACGCTCCATCAGGAGAGTGCCGATCCTGCCGCCCGACCGCATCCGCACCCTGCCCTTCGGCACCGGCATCACCCTCCTCCGTAGTGCGCCGCCGATCGTGACCGACCTGCGCGCCTGGCCCACCCGCCCCGACGCCGCCCAGCTCGGCAAGGACCGCTCGGCCATCGAGGCACTGCTGCGGCGCCCGGCGGCGACCTGACGCACGGGGAGCCGGTCGTGCACCTGCCTGGTGTAGCCGCGCACCGTTGACGCGGCCTGACACGGGCAGGAGCACAGCATGTCGATCAACTCGCGACCCTCGATCCGGGGGTTCATCGCCAAAGATCCCCGCGAGCTGGAGACCCAGGACGGCGCCCTGTACGTGAAGGTGCGGTTCGGGCAGGAACGCAAGCACCGCGAGGAAGACGGCTCGTTCACCGACCTCGGCAAGACCTACGACACCTTCGTCGCCTACGACGACAACGTGCAGCGAATCATGGACAACTACGTCCCCGGCGACCGGTTCATCGCCCAGGGCTATGTCCGCAAGTTCCCCAAGGCCGACACCGGCATGGAAGGGGAGGTCTTCGTCGTCACCGGCATCGGTCACGACACCGCCTACACCCGCTACGACGTGGACCGCAGCGCCCGCCGCACCGGCCCCGAACAGACCGCCCCCGAGCACACCACACCGGCACGCACCGCCGAGCGGGACGCAGCGGCGTTCAACCCGCCCGACCGCCGGCCAGCCAGCACCGCGCCAGCGATCAGCATGTGAGGGGCGGCAGACCGATGAACGAACACACTCCCCACCCCGAACACCTGGACGACCCCGACGAACTGAACGAGTTGAACGAGTTGGACGAGTTGGACGAGCTGGACGAAGACAACCTCGTCCCGGACGACGACCCGCTGGTTGCCGAGCCTCCGCACCCGATCAACTGGAACCTGCTCACCGCCGCCGACGCCGAGGTCGAATGGTTCGAGCTGAACCGGTGGGTCCGATGGCTGCGCACCACCTACGGACTGCCCGCCAGCGTGATCCCACCGTTCTGGCACCACCACCCCGAGCTGGTCTGGGAACTGTCCGCACTGCACCTGCACTGGCTGTGCGCCTACGACCCCGACATGAGCGGCAGCGCCCCGCTCGGCTGGCACCGCGACTTCGCCGACGCCCGCAACCGGCTACGCGAATGGGTCGCCGCCTCCGGCACCCGCCTCGACCGAGACCGGCCCACCCGCCAGACCACCTGGCCCGGCGAGGACCCCGCCCCGCCGGTCGAAGACGTCATCATCGCCGACCGCGAAAGCGAGTTCGTGGACTTCATGATCGCCGACGTCGAGCGACGCCGGCAAGCCGAGGAGGAGTTCTTCGCCGCGATCGCCGGAGAGGAACCGTGAGCACCGATACGACCTGCCCACCTCCGGCTGAGGTGGGCCAGGTCGTCGCCGAGCCCGCCCATGCGGCTTTCGCCGCCGGGTGGCGGGCCGGGACGCTCCGGCGCGACACCCAACCGGCCTCGCAGGACGTGATCGAGCAGATCGCGACGATGCTCGATGCCGCCAGCGTGGCCGACGCTCTCACTCGACCGGAGTGATCCTCAACCGCTCCTCGGTCGGTGCCGTGCCCGGCAGCGCGTCGATCCGGTGGATCATCCGCCGCAGATAGGCGCGCTTCTCGGTGATCGTCCTCTCCTTCCACGACGCGATCAACGCTGGGCCGTCCTCGATCGGGAACTCATCCAGCTCCATCGCATCCAACCGTCGCTGGAGACCATCGACACGTCGCTGCGCTTCAGCGATCAGCGACAGCAGCACCGTCACCATCGCACCCCGATACTCCCCGGTGCCCTGCTTGGACAGCAGCGCGTCACGCTCGGCCCTGGCCTCATCGAGCTGGGACAGCACCTCGTTGATGCCCACGTCAGCCCGAGCGGCACGCCGTCGGGCACGCACGGCAGCCAGCGCATCATCGGTGATCTGGGCGAAGAACCAGCCCAGCACGAATGCCTCGCCCTTGACCGCATCGATCGTGCATCCACCCGAGCAGTTCCCCGGGCCTCGGACCTTGTTGGCTTGGCAGCGGTATGCGAACGCCGGCACCCGCTCGCCAGAGGCGCGCTTGCGGTACTTCTGATGCCCATACAGGCGCTCCCCGCACTGGCAATGCAGCAGCCCGGTCAGCAGCCACTCGTGCGAGCCCCACGGTCGCCTGGTTCGCGAGGTCTTCGCTTCCTCCAACAGCCGGCGCACCCGCAACCAGGTCGCCCGATCACAGACCGGCTCCTGAGCGATCACCGGCTCGCCCGAAGCGTCCCGGGCGATGTGGTCCAGCAGGTCGAGCTTCACACCGCGCTGGTGCTCGGGCACCTGCCGCATCCGGTAGCCGATCATCCGGGGCGAGACCAGCGACCGGTACACCGTCGCCTCATACACCGGCCCGCCCGCGGCAGCGGTGATCCCGTACTGGTCGCTCCAGTAGCGGGCGATCTGAGCCAGGCTTTTGCCCGCCAGCACCATGTCCACCGCGTCTTTCAACGCCGGATGCTCAACCGGATGTGGCACCAGTCGCACGCCGGAACGTCCGAACTCATCGACCACACGCGGGCCAGCCATCCACCCCAGCGGCGGCGTGCCGCCATGATGGAATCCGGCCTCGGCCAGGTGCCGCTTCGACGCCAACTGCCGCTCGCTCATCGAATCGGTCTCAACCTCCGCGAGCAGTGCCTTGATCCCGGTCACCAGCTTCGCCCCCGCGGTCGCAGTGTTCAGCTCATCGGCGCTGTCCTGATGTGAGACCAGATACACCCCTGAGCGTTGGCACTGCCCGATCCACTCGATGCACTTCGCCGCGATCCGGTTCGTGCGATCCAACTTCCAGAACGCCACCGCCGGAACCGTCCCCGCCTGGATGTCCTGGTTCAACTGACGCCACCCCTTGCGGCTCTTCGCCGCAGAAGCGCTCGCTGAGTCGTTGTCGATGTACTCACCCATCACCGTCCACCCACCCTCGGTGGCGAGCTTGCGGGTCAGATCAAGACGCTGACGCTCGATCGCATCCGCCTTGTCCTTGTGATACTTCGACAGCCGCAGATACAGATAGATCGGCCGCGTGTCCCCGGCCGGCATGTTCGGCCCCGTCTGATTGAACGCCGGGTAGACCACCGCCCGCGTCGCCCGACCCGGCCGCGCGTTCGCGCCAGGCTGCTTCGTCCTCGTCGTCATCAGTGACCTCCTTCGATAAGGAGGTGCACTTTCCATTGCTTGCCTCGTCGAGGAAGAGCACACCACGGTGCGCAGCCGTCACCGCACCGGGTGAGGGACGGCCGGACCCGCCACCCACCATGGCCGCCATCGTCACGCCGTGGTGCATGGCGACGTAGGGGGGTCGCCGCAGCAGCCCCAGGGGCGCCGCCTCGCTGCTCATGACCGAGGCGATGGAGGTGACCTCGAGCGCCTGGTCGTCCGGCAGCGGAGGGAGCAGGCCCGGCAACCGCTCGGCCAGCATGGTCTTGCCCGCGCCGGGCGGACCACTGAGGAAGAGGTGGTGTCCGCCGGCGGCCGCCACCTCCAGTGCGAAGCGCCCCTCGCCCTGACCGGCGACGTCGACGAGGTCGAGCTCGTCGCGGACGGGCTGGTCACCCGGGCCTTCGCTCTCGGGCTGCAGGAGCAGCTCGCCCCGGTGGAAGGCCACCACCTCCGCGAGGTGGTGCACCCCGAGCACCTGGGCGCCCTCGACCAGCCGCGCCTCGCGGACGTTGACGGCGGGCACGATGATCCGACGGTGCCCCGCCTCCACAGCGGCGCGGACGCACGGGAGGACACCGCGGACCCCCTTGACCGCCCCGTCGAGCGACAGCTCTCCGAGGTGGACCACGCCGCGCACGCTCGGTGGCACCTCCTGCGCGGCCGCCAGCAGAGCCACGACCATGGGCAGGTCGAAGGCGCTGCCGGACTTGGGCATCCACGCCGGCGACAGGTTCACCGTGAGACGACGCGACGGCAGGGGCACGCCCGCGTTGCTCGCCGCCGCCCGGATCCGGTCGCGCGCCTCGCCGACGGTCGTGTCCGCGAGCCCCGTCACGGTGAAGGCCGGCAGCCCGAGACTGACATCCGCCTCGACATCGACGACGGCCCCCTCGAGCCCCGACAGGGTCACGCCGCGGGTCAGCCCGGTGCTCACGACAGCACCCCCTCGAGGTGCTCGACCTCCGGCGCGCCGGCGCGGGGCACGAGGACCCCCACGACGTCGACGCGGACGTGCGGGGACGTGACCTCCGGGTGCTCCTGCAGCCACCGCACGGCGAGGCGCCGCAGCCGCATCGCCTTGCGCTGCGTCACCTGCTCGACCGGGCTGCCGTAGGACACGCTCGTGCGGGTCTTGACCTCGCACACCACGAGGGTGGGGGGTGAGGTCGGGGCCACGGCCACGACGTCGATCTCCCCCTGGTCGCACCGCCAGTTGCGGTCGACCACCGTCATCCCGAGGGCCTCGAGGTGGCGCGCCGCCACCCGCTCGCCGTAGTCCCCGACGGCCCGATGCCGTGCCGGGCCGGATCCACATGCCATGGCCACACCTCACGCTCCCGTGCGACCACCATGACCGCACGGGGTCAACCCTGGCCGCCCCCGGCGCACGGCGACCCGGCGGACCTGCGCCCTGTGGACGACCGCGGCGGGGACGCGACGAGCTGTGGACAAACCCCCCGGGATCGCGAGGTCCGGTGCCGTCAGGACGGGAAGCCGGGGTCCTTGGCCAGGTCCAGGTCGGACTTGGCCAGCTCCTCGACGTTGACGTCCTTGAAGGTCACGACCCGGACGTTCTTGACGAACCGGGCCGGGCGGTAGACGTCCCAGACCCACGCGTCCGCCATGGTGACGTCGAAGTACACCTCGCCCCCGTCGCTGCGCACCCGCACGTCGACGGAGTTGCAGAGGTAGAAGCGACGCTCGGTCTCGACGACGTGGGAGAACAGCCCCACGACGTCGCGGTACTCCCGGTAGAGCGCGAGCTCCATCTCGGTCTCGTACCGCTCGAGGTCCTCTGCGCTCATCGCTCCTGCACTCCCTGCTCGGCTGCTGCGGCGCCGTCGGCCACCGCGGTCCTCGTCCCATCATCACCCACGGCCCCTTGCCGAGGCAGCCGCCACGAGTGGCGGTGGTGGCGGCAGGGTCCGAGGCGGGACAGCGCGTCGAGGTGCCCCGGGGCGGCATACCCCTTGTTGGCGGCGAAGCCGTAGGCGTCGTTCACGTCGTCCTGCTCGGCCAGACGCACCATGAGGCCGTCGCGCTCGACCTTGGCGAGCACGCTCGCGGCCGCGACCGACGAGCACCGCAGGTCGGCCTTGATCATGGTGTGCACCGGGATCACGTCCTCGTCCACGGCCCCCAGCAGACCGAGCCGGTCGGGCTCGGTGAACCAGTCGTGGTTGCCGTCGAGCAGCACCAGGGAGGGGGCGAGCCCGCCGGCGCAGGCGGCGGCCATGGCCCGCCTCCCCGCGAGGCGCAGCGCACCCATGATGCCGACCTCGTCGATCTCGAGCGGCGACGCGTGCCCCACGCCGTATGCCGGCGCCCACCGTCGTAGGCGGGGCACCAGCCTCTCGCGGGCGGCGGGCGTCAGCAGCTTGGAGTCGCGCACGCCGGAGGGTGCGGACCCGACGGACAGGTCGATCAGCACGACCCCCACCGACACGGGCCCGGCCAGGGCACCGCGGCCGACCTCGTCCATCGCCGCCAGGACCTGCCGGCCCTCGGGCAGGCCGCGCTGGAGGGTCCGCTCGATCCTCAGGCTGGGCCTGCGCGAGGCCGACGTGGCGGGGGGTGTCATCTGGCGTCGGGCACGGCCGAGAACACCGTCGAGGGCTGACCGAGCCAGGTCATCTCGGAGAAGGGCCACACGACGGCGACGGCACGTCCGACGACGTCGTCGATGGGGACCGATCCCGTGCTGCCGTCGCGGCTGGGATCGTGGTAGCGGGAGTCACCCGAGTCGCTGCGGTGGTCGCCCATCACCCACAGTCGTCCCTGGGGCACGGTGATGTCGAATGGCTCGACGCTCGGCGCGTCACCCGGCTTGAGGTAGCTCTCGGTGATCTCGGCGCCGTTGACGGTCAGCTTGCCGGACTGGGTGCAGCAGGTCACCTTGTCCCCCGGCAGGCCGATCACACGCTTGATCAGGTGGCTGTCCGAGTCGTTGGGCAGCAGACCGACGAAGACGAAGGTCTCGTGCAGGACGTTGGCGATCCCCGAGCGCTCGGCCGTGGGCGCCCGCACCAGCCACCGGCCGGTGTCCTCGAACACGACGACGTCGCCCCGCTCCAGCTCGAACGGCCTCGGGGTCAGTTTGGACACGACCACCCGGTCGCCCTCGACAAGGGTGTCCTCCATGGACCCGGAGGGGATGTAGAAGGCCTGCATCAGCCAGGTCTTGACGGCGAGCGACAGGACGAGGGCGAGCCCGACGACGATAACGAACTCGCGCACCGCGTGCATCAGGTGGGACCCCGTGCCGGAGGAGCGCGAGGCGCCTGAGCGCGATCCTGCCGCGTCCTGCCCGGACGACACGGCCCCGCCGCCGCGCTCCGCCGACGCGGCCCCCTTGCGGGACCCCGCCGCCTCACCACCGGGCGTCGGGTCCTCGTGCACGTCACGCGCGTCGGTCATCGGGTTCCTCCAGGGGTCGTCGGGTCAGGCCGGGCGGCCACGGCGCGCCAGTGGCCGGGGGGCCACAGCACGCGGATCACCCGACCGGTGACGTCGCGCTCGGGCAGGAGCCCGCCTCCCGGGGAGCCCAGCCGCGACCGCGAGTCGGCCGATCGGCTGCGGTGGTCTCCCAGCACCCACAGTCTGCCTGGCGGGACCACCACGTCGAAGCGCACCTCGCTGGGTGTGTCGCCCGCGTGGAGGTAGGGCTCGTCGAGGGGGCGGCCGTCGACGGTGAGGCGCCCCTGGTCGTCGCAGCAGCGCACGTGGTCGCCCCCGACGCCCACCACGCGCTTGACGAGGTGGTGGCCGGGCGAGGCCCCGAACGCCCGGCCGAGGAGCCGGACGGGGAGCGGCGGCCCACCGCCGGTGTCGAAGGTGCCGGTGCCGTCGAAGACGACCACCTCGCCGCGTCGCACGCCCTGCGTCGTCTTGTCGACGAGGATCCGCTCGCCGGGCCGCAGCAGCGGCTCCATGGACCCGCTCGGCACGACGAACCAGTCGACGACCCAGGTCCGGACGGCGACGAGCGCCACCCAGGCGAGGACCACCACCACCAGCAGGTGCCGGCTCCGACGAGAGATGCCGACCGCGACCGAGGTGTCGGTCGGGGTCGGCATCGTCGTCCGGGGGTGCACCCGCGGCAGCCTACTGGCCCCCGCTGTGCGCGCCTCCCCGGCCTCGTGAGCCAAGGGTCAGCGCTTGCCCGTGGTGTCGCGCTTCTCCTTGATCTTGGCGGCCTTGCCGCGCAGGTCCCGCAGGTAGTACAGCTTGGCGCGTCGCACGTCGCCGCGCGTCATGACCTCGATCTTGTCGATCACCGGGGTGTGCAGCGGGAAGGTGCGCTCCACGCCGACGCCGAAGGAGACCTTGCGGACGGTGAAGGTCTCGCCGATGCCGCCGCCGGAGCGACGGATCACGACGCCCTGGAAGACCTGGACGCGGGAGCGGGTGCCCTCGATGACCTTGACGTGGACCTTGAGGGTGTCTCCGGCGCGGAACTCGGGGACGTCGTCGCGCAGGCTCGCGGCGTCGAACTCAGCCAGCTTCTTCATGCGATGTCGCTTTCTCGTGGGGCCGCCACAGGTCGTCCCACCGTCGGCCGCGCCCTGGTGGGCGCGGACTGGTGTCGTATGACGCCCCCGGCTGCCGCGTCCCTGTCATCAGACAGGTCCTCCCCCTGTGGCAGGGGCATGGATGATCGCCGCGAGACGCAAGGCACGATTCTGCCAGATCCGCGGCCCCGACCCCAACTCGGGCGACGGGCTCCGCGGCCGGACCCCGGGCGACGCGCTCAGGAGCGGCGCAGCCCCTTGTCCAGCTCGACCGTGCCCGGGATGCCCTGCCGCGGCCGCCGCACGGGGCGGTACCCGGCCTTGCGGTAGAGGCGCTGGTTGCGTTCGCTGAGGGCGCCGGTGAGGAGCCAGGCTCGCGCGGCCTCGCGGGGCGCCTGCTCCTCCGCGTGCGCGAGCAGCTGCCGGCCGATCCCACGCCCGACGAGGTCGGGGGCGACCATGAGCCGGTCCACCTCCCAGGTGTCGCCGTCGACGAGCCGGGCGCGCACGGACGCGATGAGCCGACCCGCCTGACCGGCGCCGGATCCGGACCCCTCCCGGACCACCCAGGTGCGCCATCGCTCGAGCTCGGCCTGGGCGTGCTCGAGCGTCTCCACCAGCGGTGGGATGTCGGGGGCGTGGTTGAGCCGCCCCTCGTCCACCCAGCAGGCCCGGGTGAGGGTCCACAGCTCGGGCACGTCCGCGGGGGTGGCGATGCGGATCGGGAGGGGGTCGTCGCCGGTGACGGTCGCCGATGCCTCCAGCAGGTCGGGCCGCCGGGCCGCGGTCCGCTCCAGACGCTGCCGGTGACGCCAGGTCGCGATGGCGCCGTGGTCGCCGGACAGCAGCACCGGCGGCACCCCGCGGTCCCGCCAGGAGGCGGGCTTGGTGTAGACGGGGTACTCCAGCAGCCCGTCCTCGTGGGACTCCTCGACGAGGGACGCGGCATTGCCCACCACCCCGGGGAGCAGCCGGGCCACGGCCTCGGTGATGGCGAGCACGGCCACCTCGCCCCCGTTGAGCACGTAGTCGCCGAGCGAGACGACCCGCACCCGACCGTCGAGCGCCTCGGCCGCGTAGTCGTAGACGCGCTCGTCTATCCCCTCGTAGCGCCCGCAGGCGAACGCCAGCCACGGCTCGGCGGCCAGCTCGTGAGCCATCGCCTGGTCGAACCGTCGCCCGCCGGGGCCCGGCACGACGAGCAGGGGCCGCGCTCCGGCGTACGACCGGTCACCGACCGACGCGAGGTGGTCGACCGCCTGGGCCCAGGGCTCGGGCGTCATGACCATGCCGGCGCCCCCGCCGTAGGGGGTGTCGTCGACGGTGCGGTGCCGGTCCGTCGTCCAGGACCGCAGGTCGTGGACGTGGAGGTCGAGCAGCCCCTCGCGCCGGGCCCTGCCGATGAGCGAGAGGTCGAGGGGCGCGAGGTACTCCGGGAAGATCGAGACGACGTCGATGCGCACAGTCACTCCCCGTCGAGGTCGAACAACCCGTCGGGGGCGTCGACGACCACCCGCCCCCCGGGGACGTCCACGGTGGGGACCAGCGCCTCGACGAAGGGCACCAGCCCCGTGCGACCGTCGGCGAGGCGCACCTCGAGCAGGTCCTGGACGGGACGGGTGTGCAGCGCCACCACCTCCCCCACGACGACGCCGGCAGGGTCCTCGGCGCGCAGGCCGACCAGGTCGGACGCGTACCACCCCTCGTCGTCGTCCTGGGACGCCGACCCGGAGGCGTCCACGTCGAGGGTCAGCAGGGTGTTGCGCAGGGACTCGGCCCCGGTGCGGTCCGGGATCTCCTCGAAGGCCAGGAGCCAGATACCGTTGTGGACGCGAGCCGTCCGCACGGTGAGCTCGCGGGGCACCCCGGAGCCGCGGCGCGCCTGCGTCGCCAACCGGGTGCCCGGCGCGAGCCGTGCCTGAGGGTCGTCGGTGCGCAGCTCCACCGTGACCTCCCCGCGCAGCGCGTGTGCCTTGCCGATCCTGGCGACGACCACGTCCATGCACTCTCTCCTCGTCTCCTCGTGGAGCTCGTGCGGGGCAGCCCCGCAGACGACGAGAGGCGTGCGACGGGGTGTCCCGCGCACGCCTCTGGTCGTTCGAGCGTGATGCCGGGCGCTCAGCGCACCCGGTCCGTGTCGACGATGTCGACGCGGACCTGCTTGCCACCGGCCAGGGCGCCCATCACGGTGCGCAGGGCGCTGGCGGTGCGGCCCGAGCGGCCGATGACGCGCCCGAGGTCGTCCGGGTGGACGCGCACCTCGAGCACCTCACCGCGGCGGAGCTCCTTGTGGCGCACCACCACGTCCTCGTCGTGGTCCACGATCCCCTTGACGAGGTGCTCGAGCGCCTCCTCGAGCACGATCAGGCCTCGGCCTTCTCGTCGGACTCCGGAGCAGCCGCCTCGACGGACTCGGTCGCGGGGACCTCCTCGGCCTCGGCGGAGCCCGCAGCCTCGGCCGCCTCTGCCGGGTCGGTGGTCGCGGGGGCCTCGGGGGCCGGCTCGGAGGGAGCCTCGTTCTTGGTGGCCTTCTTGCGCGGCGTCTCCTTGGGCTCGAGCTCAGCCTTCTGGAGGGCCTCGTTGTAGAGGTCCTGCTTGGACTTCTTGGGCTCCTTGACCTGCAGGGTGCCCTCGGCGCCCGGCAGGCCCTTGTGCTTCTGCCAGTCGCCGGTGATCTTGAGCAGGGCCAGGACCTGCTCGGTGGGCTGGGCGCCGACGCCCAGCCAGTACTGCACGCGGTCGGAGGTGATCTCGATGCGCGACGGCTGCTCCGTCGGGTGGTAGATGCCGATCTCCTCGATCGCACGGCCATCGCGCTTGGTGCGCGAGTCCATCACGACGACGCGGTAGTACGGTGCACGGATCTTGCCCATGCGCTTCAGACGAATCTTGACGGCCACGAGTGTGGTGTCTCCTTGGTGTGGTGTGGGTGAGCCCGCGTCACGACACCGTGGGGACAGGCGCTGGACGGGCTCGATGGACGCGTCGAGACCGGTGAGAGGGTCCGCCCACGGCGCATACGGGAGTCCATGATGCCAGATCGCCCGGCATGCTGACGACATCCCGGCTCAGTCGTCGGACAGCAGCCGACCCAGGTCGAAGGTCCTTGGGATGTCCGCGATCCGGGAGTACTCCTCGAACAGGTGTCCCTGCGCGAGGTCGCAGCCCAGGTCGCGCAGCACCCGCGCGGCCCCGGGGGTCTCGATGCCCTCGGCGACGACCGACAGCCCAAGGGTCTGGGCCATCGAGATGACCGCCGCGACCAGCGTGCGGTCGCAGGGGCTGCGCGCCGCGCGCACGACCAGGGACCGGTCGATCTTGAGCAGCTGCACCGGCATCCACGACAGGTGGACCATCGAGCTGTGCCCCGTGCTGAAGTCGTCGATCGCCAGCCGCACCCCGGCGTCCGACAGGTCTCGCAGCACCTGCGCCTCCTGGGAGGCCACGTCGACGAAGGACCGCTCGGTGACCTCGACCACCAGCCGGTCCAGGCCCAGGCCGGCCGCCGTGGTCCGTCGCCGCAGGTCGTCCAGCAGGCCGGGGCGGCGCAGCTCGCGCGGGCCCAGGTTGATCGCGACGAAGCTCGGGGAGCCCGACGCCGCGAGGTCGCGGATGGACTTGGCGAGCACCACCCGCCCCAGCGCGTCGATCAGGCCGGACTCCTCGGCGATCTCGATGAACTCGGCGGCCCGCACGAGCCGCCCGTCCTCGTCCATCCGGCACAGGGCCTCCACCCCCACGACCGCGCCGGTGCGCAGGTCGACGATGGGGTCGTATGCCGGGAGGATGCGCCCCTCCTCGATGGCGCGGCGCACGCGGTGCTCCACCTCGAAGCGGCGCACCGCCTGTTCCCGGTCCGTATGGCCGAAGACATAGATCCCCCCGCCGCCCTGCGACTTGGACCGGTTGAGCGCGACGTCGGCGTCCCGCAGCAGGTCGAGGTCGGTGTCCCCGACGGGCCGGGGCATGCCGGGCGCGGCCTGGGCGACGCCGATGCTGACCTGGGGCCGCACCGGCCCGAGGCTCGGCAGGTCGACGGGCGTGCACAGCTCCTGCACGAGCTGCTGGGCGGTGGCCACCCCGTCCAGCGGCCCCTCGGTGTCGATGAGCACGCAGAACTCGTCACCGCCGAGGCGGGCGACGCACGTGCGCCCGGAGAGGACGAGCACGGCGGTCTCCAGGCGTCGTCCGACGACGGAGAGCAGGGCGTCCCCCACCTCGTGGCCGTGGGCGTCGTTCACCACCTTGAAGCGATCCAGGTCGAGGTACAGCACGGTGCGCCAGGTGTCCGGCCCGGCCGGCTCGCGCAGCCGGCTGAGCACCGCGTCCCGGCTGTAGAGCCCGGTCAGCTCGTCGTGGGCGGCCCGCCAGGTGAGCTCGGCCGTGCGCTGTCGCACCAGCAGGGTGAGCTGCTGCTCGCGTCGGCGGGCCTCCTTGAGGTCAGCCTGGAGCAGGTCCATGCGGAGCCGGTCGGCGAGGTCCCGCACCCGTGAGGCTGAACCGACGCGGGCGTCGCTGCGGGCCGCCTCGCGCTGCTCCTTCATCAGCGCCAGCGCACCGGCCTCGTCACCGGTGCGCTCGGCGGCCTCGGTCAGCAGGTCGTAGACGGCGTCGCGCTGGGGCCGTGGCAGGGAACTGGCGTGGTGGTAGGGCGCCAGGGCCCGCACCGCCGACTCTGCATCGCCGGAGCGCAGGTGGGCCGTGGCGAGGGCGAGCAGGGTCGGCAGGCTCGGTGCCCCGGTCGCCCGCCGCTCGTCGTCCGCGAGCCGACGCAGCGTGTCGGGGGCGCTCGGGTCACCGAGGCGGGCTCGGACGTCGGCGACGCGGCGGACGTGCTCGGCGGGGTCGAGCCCGGCGTGGACGACCAGCTCGGCCCCGCGCTCGCTCTCGGCAAGGGCGCCCTCGAGGTCATCCGCGTCGAGGAGCAGCTCGGCCCGGATGCCGTGCAGCCGGGCCACGGCCGCGTCCGACTGGGGGACGGTCGTGCAGGCGAGCGCCCGGTCGACGTAGGTGAGGCCGAGCTCGGTGTCGCCGAGCGCCTGCATGACCTGCGCGAGCCGCGCCAGCACGAGCGGCCGCAGACCGAGCACCCCGTCGGCGTCGGCGTCCAGGGCCGCGCGGAAGTGCGTCACGGCCCGCTCGAGGTCGCCCTCCACGACCGCCACCTGCCCATCGAGCGCGAGGAGCCCGGCGCGCACCCGCAGGCCGAGGTCGTCCTCCGGCAGCGGCAGGGTGGCGGAACGGCGGGCGGAGGCGGCGCTCCCGGCTGCGCCGTCGAGGTCCCCGAGCGCCAGGAGCGCCTCGCCGCGGGTCAGCTCCGCCTGGATCTCCACGACGAGGGACCACGGGCCGGGCGGCAGGTGCGTGATCACCTGCAGCGCGCCCCCGGCGACCTGCAGCGCGGCACCGGGGTCGTTCTCGCCGAGGTACCCCAGCTCGTTCGCCAGGTCGGCCGCGCACTGCACGGTGGTGTCAAGGGTGATGTCGGGGTCGGTCTCGGCGAGGCGCGCCAGCCGCTGGCACGCGCGGGCGGCGCGCTTGATGCGCAGGGCCGCCTCGCCGGCGGCCAGCCCCACGCGCAGCAGCGCCGTGTCGTCGCGGACACCGCGGACACCGCGGACGCCGGATCCACGACGGCTCACAGGCCTATCTTGCGCAGAAATTAACGCAGAGTTACGACAATACCACAGATTGCTACTTCTTGGTCTTATGCGCCTTTCCGGTCTCCGCGGCCTCTGCGGTCCCTCCGGTCTCGGCGATCGACCGGCCCCCACGACGGCAGCAGGGCGCCCCGCGACCGACTCGGCCGCGGG
>ERZ501016.232-NODE-232-length-20254-cov-18.949205_pt1 | contig 20254 bp, 17 predicted proteins | sample MGYA00248889_ERZ501016 | MGnify/ENA primary metagenome ERZ501016 (study PRJEB25958, sample SAMN03398594) | human skin metagenome | study: EMG produced TPA metagenomics assembly of the Human Skin Microbiome Metagenome (human skin metagenome) data set. | reverse complement strand
TCCTCACGGCGGCCGCATCCCTGCTCATCATCCCGCCAGCACTGACCATGCCCGCCTGGTCAGTACTGACGGCTCTCACCGCGGTCGGCGCCCTGCGCCTGACGTGGGAACTCGTGCGACAGCCGCGGATCGGTCCCGCAGCCGCCGGCCAAGTCCGCTAAGGCCAGAACTCCACTGCCCCGTCACCAGTCCTCGCAATCGCGGTGTCGGTGCCGGTGAGGACGACGACAGCGGCCTGGTGCGCGTCATACGGCCGGAGCTGGCTCGGCCGCAGGGCGAGGGTCAGGTGCGCTTGACCTGGCCCTTGACCGGCCCGGTGCAGCGGACCTTGTCCTGAGGGTCGTAGTGGGTGTCGAAGCCGTCGGTCTTGACGACCTGGCCGCCCTTGATCATCTGGCGGGTGATCGTGACCTCGAACCCGGGCACGGGCACCTGCGGCTGGCAGGTGGGGCTGTCGTCCTCGATCGTGCGCGGCGGCACGACCTTGCGGCGGGGGCTCTTGAGGGACTTCACCTCGTCGTAGCGCTTGGTGCTCCACAGCTCGAACTTCAGCACCCCGTCCTCGACCCAGGAGTGCACCAGCACGGCGTAGGGGCTGTCGTTGCGCCACTTGTTGTCGAGGTCGGGCCAGTGGACGGTCGCCTCGCGGCCCTCCGGGTAGTGGGTGATGTAGAAGCTGTGGGCGCGGTGCTCGACCAGCTCCATGCCGGCGAAGAAGGCGGAGTTGAGCACGGAGGTGGAGACCTGCGAGACGCCGCCACCGGTGTCCCGCACGTAGCGCGTGCCCTGGATGATCAGCGCGTCGCGGTAGCCCTTGGCCGGGGTGCGCTCCCCCACGATGCCGTTGAGGCTGAAGGTCTCCCCCGGCTTGATGACCGTGCCGTCGATGGCGCCCGCCGCGAGCCGGATGTTGGCGGTGCGGTTGGGGTTGTACGGCAGGTCGGCGTCGTAGCGGGAGATGACCTCCTTGATCCCCCACCGCGCGACGTCCTCGGTGCTGATGCCGGGCTCCACGGGCTGGGCCTTGACGGTCGCCGTGCGGGTGGGTGACGCGACCGCCCCGAGCACGGCGGTGGACAGCTGCTCGGCGGGCACCTCCGTGCCATTGCGGCCGGGGACGGTCTGGGGACGGCCGTCGACGAGGCGGACGCCGGCGTTGACGGGCGGCGTCTCGATGCCCGGGGCGACCCCGACGAGCAGCCGCCCCAGCTTGTCCTGGTCGACCTGTGGGGCGAGCGTCCCGTCCTTGGGGGCGAACGCGATCACCGACGCCAGCTGAGCGGGGGCCAGCACGCCCTTGTGGGTGCCGTCCGTGACGGTGACCGGGCCGGCCAGCACCGGTCGGGCGACGGTGGCGACGGCCTGGTCCACGGCCTTCTGCGGTATGGCGGGCTGCTGCTCCTGCATCACCGCGTCCGTCGTCGTGGTGCGGGGCCACTGCTCGAGCAGCTGCGAGCGGGTGCGGGCCACGTCGAGGCGACGGCCGACGACCGCGTCCTTGGCCTCGATGGCCCCCTTGGCGATGGACAGCGCACCGTCGGTCGCCGACACGTCGAGGGTGGCCCGGGCCTTGTCGAGGGCTGCGTCCAGCGCCTCCTCGTCCACGTCGACCCGCACGTCCCGGTCGCTCCCACCCGTGAGGTGGGCGACCACGTCGCGCGGGTCAAGCGAGAAGCGCGTGAGACCGGTCAGGCTGCCCGGCACGTCGACGGACAGCCCCGCCGCGCGGGGGTCGATCGTGGCGCTCCGCTCGCCGGAGCGCAGCGTGATCGGCTTGGTCGTCAGGGGCGCGAGCCGCTCGGTGAGGGTGCGCTGGGCGGTGGCCTGGTCCATGCCGCCGATCGACACCCCGCCCACGCGTGACCCCGCGGGCGCCTGCCGGGTGAGGATCGCCGCGAGGCCGGCATAAAGCCCCAGGAGCACGGCGAGCGAGACGAGCAGACGCACGAGCACAGCGGTGCCCGAGCGCCTCGTCCCGGAGAGGGAAGCAGCCATCACAACTCCTGGATCAGACGGTCAGGGACACGTTACGTCGTCCACCGTCACGACAAGTGACCAAACGCGCCACGGTAGTAGGTCAATGCCTCCCCGGCGTGCGCCGGCACCTCGAGCCCGACCACGGCACCGATGATGATCGAGTGGTCCCCCGCCGGCACCACCTGCGTGGTGCGGCACTCCACCGCCGTGAGCACGTCGTCAAAGATCGCCACCCCCGTGTTGGCGCCGCGGTGGTGCGCCACCCGGTCGAGCTGGCCATGCACCGGACGCCCCCTGGTGGCGAACCACGCTGCGTGCGAACGGGACTCGGCCGGCAGGACATTGACGCCCCACACCCCGGTCTCCAGCACCACGTCGTGGAAGCGCGCCTCCTGCTCGACGCAGCAGAGCAGGAGCAGGGGATCCAGGGAGACCGACGTGATGGCGTTGGCCGTCATGGCGTGGTCGACCCCGTCCTGCCAGGTCGTCAGCACCGACACCCCGGTCACGAACCGCCCCATCGCCCGGCGGAACACGTCCCGGTCCGGCGGCGGGGTGGGCACCGGCGCCTGCGGCGCGCTTTCACTCATCAGGTCCTCCCGTGGACGTGACGGCCGGCGGGTCGACGAGGACGAAGGCCTCGCGCCCCGCGAGCCGGGTGGCGATGTCGTTGGACAGGGCGTAGTAGCCGTCGTGCACGGTCACCTGCGTCGGGTGCTCGCGCAGCGCGGACGCCTGGACGCGGGCCGCCGCAGGGTCGACCACCACGTGGGTGACGAGGTCGTCGGGCACCACCGACGGCGGATAGGGATCGTCCGGCCCGGGCACCACGACGTCCGTGCGGTGGACGTGCTCGGCGAGCCAGGCCCGGTCCTCCATCGCCCACGACCGGGGCACCACCACCTGCAGGACGTGCGGCGGGGCCTCGAGGTCGCCTCGCACCGCCAGCGACGCCACCGCCGCGAGGGTCGCCCGGTGCGCCGCGACGTGGTCCGGGTGCTCGTAGCCGCCGTGCGGGTCGTAGGTGATCACGCCGTCCGGACGCAGCTCGCGCAGCAGGTCGGCGAGCGCCTCGACGGCGGCCCCTCCTGCGGAGGCGAAGGCGTCGGGGTGGCCCGCGGCCGGGGTTCCCGCCATACCGGAGTCGCGCCAGCGCGCACCCGGCCCGCCGCCCCCCTCGGACCCGGCCGCCCCCTGCAGCCCCGGCCGCCCCTCGGACCCGGCGGACAGGACGTGCGAGGTGGCGCCGAGCACGCGCATGGCCCCCGCCAGCTCCCCCCGCCGATGCGCCGCGAGCGCCGGCCCGTCACCCTCGAGGTGACGCAGGTCGGGCGGGATCACCTCGCCCTCCTCCCCCAGGGTGCAGGTGACGACGTGAGCCTCGGCACCCTGCGCCACCAGGTGCGCCGTCACCACCCCGGTCCACAGCGACTCGTCGTCGGGATGGGCATGGACGAGGACGACCCGCCGCAGGGACAGGTCGTCGAGGGAGCGCGTGACGGTCATCCCGCAGAACGTTACTCGTCCCCACGGGTCGGTGGCGCGACACGGCTCCTGGCGGGCCTTCACCGGGGCCCCGCGATCGGGCGGGCTGCCGTTCACATCGCGTTCACGAACCCCGGCCTATGCTCCCCGCAGACCCCGACCCGGCTGGAGATCCCATGCAGCAGAACTTCCGTGAGTACCTCGCCACGCTCCACGAGCAGGGGTACACGGTGCGCGACGACCAGGGCTCGGACCCGGACCTCATCGACCCTCTGGGCAACCCCGTCGAGACCTGGCGCGAGGACTACCCGTACGACGAGCGCCTGGACCGCGAGCAGTACGACATCGAGAAGTACCTCCTGCAGGTCGAGCTCCTGAAGTTCCAGAAGTGGACGCGCCAGACCGACAGCAAGCACCTCCTGGTGTTCGAGGGGCGCGACGCCGCGGGCAAGGGCGGCACCATCAAACGCTTCACCGAGCACCTCAACCCGCGGTACGCCCGGGTCGTGGCGCTCGTGAAGCCCACCGAGACCGAGCTGGGGCAGTGGTACTTCCAGCGCTATGTCCAGCACTTCCCCACGTCCGGCGAGATGGTCATGTTCGACCGGTCGTGGTACAACCGCGCCGGCGTCGAGCGGGTCATGGGCTTCTGCACCGACGAGCAGTACACCCAGTTCATGCAGCAGGCGCCGGTGTTCGAGAAGATGCTGGTCGAGTCCGGGATCTCGGTGACCAAGCTGTGGTTCTCGGTGTCCAGGAGCGAGCAGCGGACCCGCTTCGCGATCCGCCAGATCGACCCCGTCCGGCAGTGGAAGCTCTCGCCGATGGACCTCGAGTCGCTCGACAAGTGGGACCGCTACGGCGAGGCCAAGGAGGCGATGTTCACCGCCACCGACACGGACTACGCACCCTGGATCACGATCAAGTCCAACGACAAGAAGCGCGGCCGCATCAACGCGATGCGCTACTTCCTCAACAAGTTCGACTACGACGGCAAGGACACCGACGTGGTGTTCGACCCGGACCCGCTGCTGGTGCGGCGCGGCATCGACACCGTGGACGACTGAGCCGAGGACCCGAGCGAGGAACGAGCGAGGCCCGGAGGCGAGGCAGAGTCCACGGCGCGGGCCCCGTGGACGACTGAGCCGAGGACCCGAGCGAGGAACGGGCGGGGAACGAGCGAGGCCCGGAGGCGAGGCAGAGTCCACGGCGCGGGCTCCCTGGACGACTGACGTCTGGGACGGCCGCGCCGGTCTCTCCAGCCATCCCCCGTCTTGCGCTGGAGCACGAGACCAGGGACGCAATCCCAGACGGAGCACGCAACCCCAGACGGAGGACGCACGCCCAGACGGGGGCGTCAGACGACGGCGCGCAGCTCCGGGAAGTGGCAGGCCACGCGGTGGCCGGGAGCCACCTCGACCGGCAGCGGCACCTCCGCGGCGCAGCGCTCCTCGGCCTTGGGGCAGCGGGTGCGAAAGACGCAGCCCGACGGCGGGTTCTGCGGCGAGGGCAGGTCACCCTTGAGCAGGATCCGCTCGCGCCGCTCCTGGTGGCGGGGGTCGGGGACGGGGACGGCCGACAGCAGCGCGTGGGTGTAGGGGTGCAGCGGCCGCTCGTACAGCTCGTCGCGGTCGGCCTCCTCCATGACCTTGCCGAGGTACATCACGACGACGCGGTCGGAGATGTGACGGACCACGGACAGGTCGTGCGCGATGAAGACATAGGCCATGCCCTGCTCGTCCTGGATCTCCTCCAGCAGGTTGACGACCTGGGCCTGGATCGACACGTCGAGCGCGGACACCGGCTCGTCGCAGACGACCAGGCGTGGGCGCAGAGCCACCGCGCGAGCGACGCCGATGCGCTGGCGCTGCCCGCCGGAGAACTCGTGCGGGTAGCGGTTGTAGTGCTCGGGGTTGAGGCCGACGCGCTCCATGAGGCCCTGGACGGTGCGCTTGACGCCGCCCTCGGGCTTGATCCCCTGGATCTCGAACGGCGCCGCGATGATCGAGCCGATCGTGTGCCGGGGGTTGAGGGAGCCGTAGGGGTCCTGGAAGACCATCTGCATCTCGCGGCGCAGGCGACGCAGGCGTGCGCCCTTGGCGTCGGTGATGTCCTCGCCGTCGAACTCGATGCGGCCACCTGTGGGCTCGAGGAGCTTGAGCATGGTGCGTCCGGCGGTGGACTTGCCGCAACCGGACTCCCCCACCAGACCCAAGGTCTCGCCCTGGCGCAGCTCGAGCGAGACGCCGTCGACGGCCTTGACGGGCGCGTCGGGGCGCTTGACCAGGGTCTGGCGGAACTGTGGGAAGTGCTTCTGCAGGTCGGTGACCCGCAGCAACGGCTCTGCACCGGGCCGAGGTGCGGGCGCGGAGGACGGGGTGACGGCGGTGCTCATGCTGGTGTGGTCCTTCCCGGTCACAGCCGCGGCTTGACGTGGGTCTCGAAGAGCTCGCGTCGCCGCTCCTCCATGAGGTGGCAGCGGACGAGGTGGTCGGACTGCTGGGCGGGCAGCAGCTCCGGGACCTCGGTGGTGCAGCGGTCCTGCGGCACGTGCTCGCGATAGGCGCACCGGGGGTGGAACGCGCAGCCCGCCGGCACGCGGATCAGCGACGGCGGGTTGCCCGGCACGGGGTCCAGCCTGGCCTGGCGGACCCGGTCGAGCCGGGGCATCGACGACAGCAGCCCCCAGGTGTAGGGCATCTGGGGTGCGTAGAACACGTCGTCGACCGGGCCCCGCTCCACGGCCTTGCCGGCATACATCACCAGCACCTCGTCGGCCATCTCGGCGACGACGCCGAGGTCGTGGGTGATCACGATGATGGCCGAGCCGAACTCCTGCTGGAGGTCCCGCATCAGGTCGAGGATCTGGGCCTGCACCGTGACGTCGAGCGCCGTGGTGGGCTCGTCCGCGATGAGCAGCGAGGGGTCGTTGGCGAGCGCCATCGCGATCATGGCGCGCTGCCGCATGCCGCCGGAGAACTCGTGCGGGTACTGGTCGACGCGCTTGGCGGGGTTGGGGATCCCCACACGGGCCAGCAGCTCCTTGGTGCGCTCCTTGGCGGCCTTCTTGGACACGTCGGCGTGGTGCACCCGGATGGCCTCGACGATCTGGGCGCCCACCGTGTAGTAGGGGTGCATCGCCGACAGCGGGTCCTGGAAGATCATGGCCATCGTGCTGCCGCGCAGCTCGCGCAGCTCTGACTCGGGCAGGTCGAGCAGCTCCTGGCCGTCGAGGCGCACCGACCCGGCCAGCCGGGCCCGGCTGCCGCGGTGCAGCCCGAGGATGGCCTGGCTCGTCACGGACTTGCCGGAGCCGGACTCGCCGACGATGCCGAGCGTCTGGCCCTTGTCGACGGAGAAGGTCAGCCCGTCGACCGAGCGGACGAGACCGTCCTCGGTCGGGAAGTGCACCTGGAGGTCGGTGACCTGGAGGTATGGCGCCGCGCCGCTGCGGGAGGGGGTCCGCTCGCCGGCATACGTGGTGGAAGGTGTCATCTGGGCTGGTCTCCTCGCCTCAGGTCAGCCGCACGCGCGGGTCGATGACGCCGTAGAGCACGTCGACGACGAGGTTGGACAGGACGATGAAGAAGGCGGCGACCAGCACGATGCCGACGATCACCGGCAGGTCGGTCTCGGTGATGGCGCGGACGGCGGTCCACCCCATCCCTTGGAAGTTGAAGACCGACTCGGTGATGACGGCACCGCCGAGCAGGCCCCCGAGGTCGAGCCCCGCAGCCGTGACGATCGGGGTCAGTGCGGCGCGCAGCCCGTGGCGCCGGATGATCGGCAGCCGCTTGACGCCCTTGGCGCGCGCCGTGCGGATGTAGTCCTCGGACATCGTCTCGATCATGTACGCGCGGGTGAGCCGGACGTACTGGGCGGCGAAGATGCACGCCAGCGTGATGGCCGGGAGGATCAGGCCCTGGGCCCACGCGAGGGGGCTCTGCGTGAACGGCACGTAGGCCGGCGGGGGCACGACCTGCCACTTGATCGCGACGAAGGTGAGCAGCAGCAGGCCGATGAAGAAGGTCGGCAGCGAGTAGCCGACCAGGGCGAGGCCGACGACGACGCGGTCGACCACCTTGCCCTTGTTGAGCGCGGCCAGGATGCCGCCCACGATGCCGACGACCATCCAGAGCACGAACGCCGCCAGCGCGATGGAGACCGTGATCGGCAGCGTCTCCTTGAGGATGTCGGTCACCGACTTGCTCTTGAGCACGGAGAAGCCGAGGCAGGGTGCGTCGCAGTGGCTGGCGAGCTGTGGCGCCGCCTTGCGGAGCTCCTCGTCGGCCGGGTAGTCCCGTCCCACGGCGATGCCCTTGAGGAAGTCGCCGTACTGCGCGAGGACCGGCTTGTCGAAGCCCATGAACTTGCGGTTGCCCTCGATGACGGCCGGCGTGCAGTTCTTGGCGCAGGTGAGCCGGGCTGGGTCCTCGGGGGCGGCGTAGAACACGAGGAAGGTCGCCAGGGTCACGATGAGGAGCATGACGACGGCGGTGGCCAGTCGTCGCAGGATGTAGAAGATCATCGGGCGTCAGCGCCAGGTCGTGGCGCCCTCACCGCCTCTCGGGAGCGTGGGCTGGTCAGACGGACGAGCCCGTATGCCGCGGCGGGGTGCGGCGACCAGGTGGCGCCGCACCCCGCGTTGCGTCATACGGTCTGGATCACTTGACGGCGATCCGGGCCAGGTCGGGGTAACCGCCCATCTGGGAGTTGACCTCGAAGCCCTTCACGCCCGAGCCACGCATGAACGTGAACTTCTGGTTGACCAGGGAGACGTAGCCGCCCTTCTTGCCGATCATCTCGTCGACGTCGCCCCAGGCCTTCTCGCGCTGCGCCTCGTCCTGGATGCCATAGGTCTCGTCGATCTTGGCGTTGACCTCGGGGTCGTTGAAGTAGCCGTAGTCCTGGCCGGAGCCGCCGGCCGAGATGTTGACGCGGCCGTCGAACAGCGCCGGCAGGACGGTCGAGCCGGACGGCCAGTCCGCGCCCCAGCCGGCCCAGAAGACGTCCTTGTCCACCATGCCGGGGGCCTGGATCGTCGCGTAGTACTTCTCGGCGATGGGCTGCAGGGTGACGTTGAAGCCGGCCTTGTCCCAGGTCTCCTTGAGGGCGGTCAGCGCCTTGTCGGCGTTGCCGCGCTTGCGATAGACGACGGTGATCGGCAGCGGCGACGGCGCCCCGGCCTCCTGCAGGAGCTTCTTGGCGCCCTCGACGTCACCGTTGGGCTGGTTGCCGAAGGGGTTGAAGTCCTTGGCGCACTTCAGCTCCTTGTTGCACATGCCGAAGGACGGGGTCATGACCGTCGGGCCGCCGTAGGCCGTGATGTAGGCGCTGCGGTTGGTGGCCATGGCGAAGGCCTGGCGGATCTTGGGGTTGGACATCGTCTTGGACTTGAAGTTGGGCGCAAGGTAGTCCACGTAGGGGGCCGGCACGTTGATCGAGCGCGACTTGGCGGTCGGGTTGCCGGCGATCTGCGGCAGCGACGCGGCCTGCGCCTGCAGCGCCGAGATGGCCGTCTTGTCCTCCCCGGCGTCCGCGATCAGGCGCTGGTAGGTCGTGTCGACCGGGATGCCCTGCACGTCCACGATCTTGTCGGGGTAGGCCATGCGGACCTTGTCCGAGTCGGCCGACCAGTTGGGGTTGCGCACCCAGGTGCCGCCCTTGTTGGGGTCGTAGGTGCCCTCGAGCATGTAGGGGCCGTTGGAGAAGGCCTGGTAGTCGGACTTGGCGCCCTGGTCCTTGTCCTTGCGGAAGGGCGCGAACGCCGTCAGGGCCGCGTTGTTCATGTTGAAGTCGGTCCACGGCTTCTTGAACTTGAAGGTGATGGTCTGGCCCTCGCAGGTCACGGCCTTGTCGAACGCGGCCTGACCGGCGGCGTCCGACTTGTAGGGGCCGCTGAAGGCCGGCACCTCGCCGTCCGGGGTCTGCTTCGTCGGGATGTCCAGGAAGGTCAGCGCGTAGTTGGGGCCACCGGTGATGACATCCTGGGCGAACGTGCGGGAGACGCCGTACTTGACGTCCTCGCAGGTCACGGGCTTGCCGTCCTGCCACTTGGCGTTCTGGACCAGGGTGAACCTCCAGGTCTTGCCCGCGTCGGACATCTGCCCGGTGTCGGTGGCCAGGTCCGGCACCATCTTGGCGTCGCTGCCGGGGGTGTAGGTCGTCAGGGTGCGGGCGTAGGTGCGCGAGCCGAACAGGATGTCCGCGCCGACGTACATGCGCTGCGGGTCGAGGTGCTCCTTGGGCCCGAGGTTGAGGACCGTCAGGGTCCCGCCCTTGGCGGCCGGGGCCTGGCTGGACGACGTCGTCGTGCTGGCTCCGCCACCGCAGGCCGCGAGGCCCAGGGTCGCCGCGGTGCCGAGGGCGACGGCGAGCGAGCCCTTCGTCGTGCGCTTCATGACTACTCCTTTGAAGGTGCCCACCGCGGGGGTGCGGTGATGGGGATGGTGCGATGAGGAACGCCCCGCCGGCAGCGGATGGGTCACTGCCGGTCGGCCTTGGGGTCGAGGGCGTCCCGCAGGCCGTCGCCGAGGATGTTGAAGGCGAAGACCATGAGGAAGACGGCGAGTCCGGGGAACAGGAAGTAGGCGGGGTCCGGCAGCGCGTAGTTGATGGAGTCGTTGAGCAGCGTGCCGAGCGAGATCGTGGGCGGCGGGACGCCGACGCCGAGGAAGCCCAGGGCCGCCTCCTGCGCGATGTTCTGCGGCAGGATCATCGTGGTGTAGACGAGGATCGGCGCCCACAGGTGCGGGAGCAGCTCCTTGGTGTAGAGCCGCCACGGGCGGGCGCCCAGGGAGCGCGCGGCCTCGACGAACTCCCGCTCCCGCAGCGACATGACCTGGCCGCGGACGATGCGGGCGAAGTAGGGCCAGCCGAAGAACCCGAGCACCGTGATGATGAAGAGCAGCTTGGGTGTGGACGCCGTGTCGGCCATGCCGACCAGGTCGGCGATCCAGGTGACCATGACGGTCTGCAGGGAGAGCAGCATCAGCGTCTGCGGGAAGGACAGGACGAGGTCGATCACGCGGCTGATGAGCCAGTCCGTGCGACCGCCGGCGAAGCCCGAGACCAGCCCCATGATGGTGCCGAGCACGATGGCCACGCCGGTGGCCGAGACCGCGACCAGCAGCGAGGTGGTCATGCCGGAGAGGATCAGGGACAGCAGGTCCCGTCCCGTGCCCGGTTGGACCCCCAGCCAGTGCTCGCCGGTCACGCCGCCCATGGACCCGGAGGGCATCGAGCCGAGGTCCTGGACGAGCTCTTCGTGGTTGCTGAGGTCCAGCACGCCCGCCGAGGTCAGGACGGGGGCGACGACGCCGAGCAGGACGACCACGACCGAGCCGACGAGCGCGGCCATCGTGACGCGGTCCCGACGCAGCCGGGCGAACACCAGCTGCCACGGAGAACGCCCCTTGATGTCGTCTCCCTGCGCGGGCGCGACATCGACGGCGATCCCCGCCTGATCGGCATGGGTGGGCGAGGTTGACATCGACGGCGTGCCTTTCGAGAGCGGGCCCGCGCCTGTCCCGGTTGAGCGGCCGAGGGGCGCGGGTGCTGGTGACACTAAGGACAGTGCCTCCCCGAGGACAGTCCCCGGCCGTCACCGTGTCCCGATCGTGACCTGGGTCTGGTGGCCCCGACCGGCCGTATGACGAAGCCGGTCACCCCCGCGCCGAGGGGGGGTGACCGGCTGTCGGCATACGCGCTGCCCCCGACGATCAGGGGCCCGGGATCACTGGCCCTGCTCGCGCTTGGCCTCGGAGCGGGCGCGGGCGGCCGTGCGGGCGCGCTCGGTGGCGCCGAGGACGACCTTGCGGATGCGCACGTGCTGCGGGGTGACCTCGACGCACTCGTCCTCGCGGCAGAACTCCAGCGACTGCTCGAGCGAGAGCTTGCGCGGGGGCACGACCTTCTCGAAGTTGTCCGCGGAGGAGGCGCGCACGTTGGTGAGCTTCTTCTCCTTGGTGATGTTGACGTCCATGTCGTCGGCGCGGGAGTTCTCGCCGACGATCATGCCCTCGTAGACCTCGGTGGTCGGGTCCACGAACAGCGTGCCGCGCTCCTGCAGGTTGACCATCGCGTAGGACGTCACCGCGCCCGCGCGGTCCGAGACGAGCGAGCCGGACTGGCGCGTGGAGATGGTGCCGAACCACGGCTCGTAGTCCTCGAACACGTGGTGGGCGATGCCGGCGCCGCGCGTCTCGGTGAGGAACTCCGTGCGGAAGCCGATGAGGCCGCGCGAGGGCACGAGGAACTCCATGCGCACCCAGCCGGTGCCGTGGTTGGTCATCTGCTCCATGCGGCCCTTGCGGGCAGCCATGATCTGGGTGACCGCGCCGAGGAACTCGTCGGGGGTGTCGATGGTGAGGCGCTCGGTCGGCTCGTGCAGCTTGCCGTCGACCTCGCGGGTGACCACCTGCGGCTTGCCGACGGTCAGCTCGAAGCCCTCACGGCGCATCTGCTCGACGAGGATCGCGAGCGCCAGCTCGCCGCGGCCCTGGACCTCCCAGGCGTCGGGGCGCTCGGTGGGCAGGACGCGCAGGGAGACGTTGCCGATGAGCTCGCGGTCGAGGCGGTCCTTGACGAGGCGCGCCGTGACCTTGGTGCCGCGCTCCTTGCCGACGAGCGGCGAGGTGTTGGTGCCGATCGTCATCGAGATCGCGGGCTCGTCGACGGTGATGACGGGCAGCGGGCGCGGGTCGTCGGGGTCGGCGATGGTGTCGCCGATCATGATGTCCGCGATGCCGGCGATGGCGATGATGTCGCCGGGCCCGGCCTTGTCGGCGGGCTTGCGCTCGAGGCCCTCGGTGACCAGCAGCTCGGTGACCTTGACCTGCTTGGACGAGCCGTCGTGCTGGAACCACACGGCCTGCTGGCCCTTGCGGATCTCGCCGTTGAAGACGCGCAGCAGCGCGAGGCGGCCGAGGAAGTTGGACGAGTCGAGGTTGGTGACGTGCGCCTGCAGCGGCGCCTCGTCGTCGTAGGTGGGGGCCGGGACGGTCTCCATGATCGTCTTGAACAGCGGCTCCAGGTCGGGGCTGTCCGGCAGGCCGCCGTCCGCGGGCCGCTCGACCGAGGCGACACCGGACTTGGCCGACGCGTAGACGATGGGGAACTCGATCTGGTGCTCGTCCGCGTCCAGGTCCATGAACAGCTCGTAGACCTCGTCGACGACCTCCGCGATCCGCGAGTCCGGGCGGTCGACCTTGTTGATGCAAAGCACGACCGGCATCTTGGCCTGCAGCGCCTTGCGCAGCACGAAGCGCGTCTGGGGCAGCGGGCCCTCGGACGCGTCGACGAGCAGGACGACGCCGTCGACCATCGACAGGCCGCGCTCGACCTCGCCACCGAAGTCGGCGTGCCCCGGGGTGTCGATGATGTTGATCGTCACGCCCTCGGGGAACTCCGACGCAGACGGGCCGTTGTAGTGGATCGCGGTGTTCTTGGCGAGGATCGTGATCCCCTTCTCGCGCTCCAGGTCACCGCTGTCCATGGCCCGCTCGTCGACGTGGTCGTGCTCGCCGAAGGCACCCCCCTGCCAGAGCATCTTGTCGACAAGAGTCGTCTTGCCGTGGTCGACGTGAGCAACGATGGCGACGTTCCGGATGTCGCCGCGGGTCTTTTGGGCCATGCCTCCATTGTCTCAGCCCGGGGGACCTGCCCCGACCATTCGTGACGCGCCCCCGCTCACGGCCCGAGGAGCCGACCCACCGCCTCGACGATCGGCAGATCAGCGGGCAGCCAGGGGACGCTGGTCAGCTCGCCTGCGGCGAGCCAGCGGAGCTCGTCGTGGTCCTCCAGGAGGCTCACCTGTCCCCCGCTGACCTGCGCGGTCCAGACGCGTATGGCGTACCGCTCGCTCAGCACCCACCGACCGTCCGGGCGGGGACCTGTGACCTCCTCCCCCACGACGACGTCGACGCCGAGCTCCTCGCGCAGCTCTCGGTGCAGCGCCTCCAGCTCGGTCTCGCCGGGATCGACCTTGCCGCCGGGCAGCTCCCACCCGCCCGCGAGGTGGGAGGGCTCGGTGCGGCGTGCGGCCAGCAGCAACCGCGGTCGTGACAGGTCGTCGAGGAGCGCGGCCCCGACGACGGCGATGGGTTCCGGCATACGGCCCATCCTGCCCCGAGAGGCGATGATGTCCGCATGAGCCGACTGCTGGACGACGAGGAGATCGCCCGTCAGCTACGCGACCTGCCTGGGTGGGAGCGCGTGGAGGGGCACCTGGTCGCGACCTACGAGTCGCCGTCCTTCCTGGAGGCGGTGCGGCTGGTCGAGTGGGTCGCCGACGAGGCCGAGCAGATGGACCACCACCCCTTCGTCGACATCCGTATGGCGCGGACCCGGTGGGAGCTGTGGACCCACTGGCGTGACGGCATCACGCAGCTGGACGTCGAGCTCGCCCACCGCATCCGCCAGCGCGCCGAGGCGACCGGGGCCCGCGTCACGACCGCGGGCGACGCGGACGACGACGGCCGCCGGAGGGGTACCCCCGCGCCTGGCCCGAGCACGGGCCCTCGGTAGTGTCGTAGGTGCCACTGGACGGAATCGGTGGCCAGCGACAGCTGAACGACGACGTTCTCGGATCGAGCCGATCATGCAGGTGCACACAGTCCTTGCGCCCCCACTTCGCGTCCCGGCCTCCGGCGAGGCCGACCTCCACCTCCCCGACCTCGGGTCGGTCGACTTCCTCGGCGGCATCAGCGGCCACTCGCTGCTGCTGGGCGGCATCGTGGTGTGCCTGCTCGGCCTGGGCTTCGGCGTCGTGACCTACGGCCAGCTGCGGCGGCTGCCCGTGCACGAGTCGATGCACGAGGTGTCCGAGCTGATCTACCAGACCTGCAAGGCCTACCTCGTCCAGCAGGGTCGGTTCCTGCTGATGCTGTGGGTCTTCATCGCCGCGGTGATCGTGGCCTACTTCGCCTTCCTCATGGACTACTCGCTCGGTCGGGTGCTCGTCGTCCTCGCGTTCTCGTTGGTCGGGATGGGCGGGTCGTATGCCGTGGCGTGGTTCGGCATCCGCGTCAACACCTTCGCCAACAGCCGCACGGCCTTTGCGGCTCTGCGCGGCAAGCCCTACCCCGTCTACGAGATACCCATGAAGTCCGGCATGTCCATCGGCATGGCGCTGATCAGCGTCGAGCTGCTGATGATGCTGGTCATCATGCTGTTCGTCCCCGGGTCGCTGGCAGGCGCCTGCTTCATCGGGTTCGCGATCGGTGAGTCGCTCGGGGCGAGCGCGCTGCGCATCGCGGGCGGCATCTTCACCAAGATCGCCGACATCGGCTCGGACCTGATGAAGATCGCCTTCAAGATCAAGGAGGACGACGCCCGCAACCCCGGCGTCATCGCCGACTGCACCGGGGACAACGCCGGCGACTCGGTGGGCCCGTCGGCCGACGGTTTCGAGACCTACGGCGTCACCGGGGTCGCCCTGATCACCTTCATCCTGCTGGCGGTCCACGACCCGGCCACCCAGGTCAAGCTCCTGGTCTGGATCTTCGTCATCCGCGCCGTCATGGTCATCGCGTCCGGCCTGTCCTACGCCGGCAACCAGGTCATGGCCGGCCGCCGCTACTCGCACCTGGACCGGATGAACTTCGAGACGCCGCTGTCAGCCCTGGTGTGGCTGACCTCGGCCGTGTGCATCGTCCTGACCTATGTCACGTCCTGGGCCCTGGTCGCGGACCTCGGGACCGGGCTGTGGTGGCAGCTGGCGACGATCGTGTCCTGCGGCACGCTCGCCGGTGCCCTCATCCCCGAGCTGGTCAAGGTCTTCACCTCCACCCACAGCCGACACGTGCGGGAGGTCGTGACCAGCTCACGGCAGGGCGGCGCCTCCCTGGACATCCTCTCCGGTCTGGTGGCGGGCAACTTCTCGGCATACTGGCTCGGCATCGCCATCGTCGGGCTCATGGGTGGGGCCTACCTGATCTCGACGATCGCGCTCGGCGGGCTGATGATCGCTCCGGCGGTGTTCGCCTTCGGGCTGGTCGCGTTCGGCTTCCTCGGCATGGGGCCGGTGACCATCGCGGTCGACTCGTACGGACCGGTCACCGACAACGCCCAGAGCGTCTACGAGCTGTCCGTCATCGAGGAGGTCCCCGGCGCGGCCGAGCAGATCCGCGCCGAGCACGGCTTCGACGTGCAGTGGGAGCGCGCCAAGTACTTCCTCGAGGAGAACGACGGCGCCGGCAACACCTTCAAGGCCACCGCCAAGCCCGTCCTGATCGGCACCGCGGTCGTCGGCTCCACCACCATGATCTTCTCGATCATCATGGCGCTCACCGGCGGTCGCACCGACCAGATGATCCACCTCTCGCTGATGCACCCGCCGTTCCTGCTCGGCCTGATCACCGGCGGCGCCACGATCTACTGGTTCACCGGGGCGTCCATCCAGGCGGTCACCACCGGCGCCTACCGCGCGGTCGAGTTCATCAAGGACAACATCCACCTCGACGGCGCCACCAAGGCGAGTGCCGCCGACTCCACCCGCGTCGTCGAGATCTGCACGCAGTACGCCCAGAAGGGCATGCTCAACATGTTCCTCGGCGTCTTCTTCTCCACCCTCGCGTTCGCCTTCGTCGAGCCGTTCTTCTTCATCGGCTACCTCATCTCGATCGCGCTGTTCGGTCTCTACCAGGCGATCTTCATGGCCGACGCGGGAGGAGCCTGGGACAACGCCAAGAAGGTCGTCGAGGTCGACCTGCACGCCAAGGGCACCGCGCTGCACGACGCGACGATCGTCGGCGACACGGTCGGCGACCCCTACAAGGACACCTCCTCGGTCGCGCTCAACCCGGTCATCAAGTTCACGACCCTGTTCGGCCTGCTGGCCGTCGAGCTGGCCGTGCAGCTGACCGCCTCGTCGGGCACGGTGCTCACCCACTCGCTGGCCGCGGTGTTCTTCGTGATCTCGGCCTACTTCGTCTACCGCTCGTTCTACGGCATGCGCATCTCGGGCGGCTCCGGCGCCTCCGACGACGAGCCCGAGCCGGCGCCGGAGGGCGGCACCCGTCCGGCGACGGTCTGAGTCGTACGGAACGGGTCGCACGGGGTCTGTCGGTGGGGCGTGAGACGCTGCGCGGGTGACATCTCCCGAGCCGGGGCCCTCCCCCGCCACCGCCCCGCCCGCTCCCGAGGCGGTCGACCCGCGCGCCGCCCGTCCGTGGCCCGCCCTGTGGGCGCTCTGCCTGGGCTTCTTCATGATCTTGGTGGACTCCACGATCGTGACCGTGGCGATGCCCGCTCTCATGGTCGGGCTGCACGCCGACATCGGGCAGGCGGTGTGGGTGACCAGCGCCTACCTGCTCGCCTACGCCGTGCCGCTGCTCATCACCGGGCGCCTCGGGGACCGCTACGGCCCCAAGCGCGTCTACCTCGTCGGGCTCGTGACCTTCACCCTCGCCTCCCTGTGGTGCGGGTTGACCGGCACCATCACCGGGCTCATCGTGGCCCGCGTCGTGCAGGGCCTCGGTGCAGCGCTCATGAGCCCGCAGACGATGTCGGTCATCACGCGCCTGTTCACCCCGCAGACCCGCGGCCAGGCCATGGGCCTGTGGGGCGCCGTGGCGGGTGTGGCCACGCTGGTCGGCCCGATCGTGGGCGGGGTGCTCGTCGACACCCTCGGCTGGGAGTGGATCTTCTTCATCAACGTGCCCGTGGGGCTCCTCGCGATGGTGCTCGCCTGGCGTCTCGTCCCGATGCTCCCCACCCACCAGCACCGGTTCGACTGGATCGGGGTAGTGCTCTCGGCGGTGGGGCTGTTCTGCATCGTCTTCGGCATCGAGGAGGGCCACAGCTACGACTGGTCCACCATCACCGGCCCGATCACCGTCTGGCGGCTGATCGGTCTCGGCGTGCTCGTCATGATCGGGTTCGTCGTCTGGCAGGCGCGGCAGCGCAGCGAGCCACTCGTGCCGCTGCGGTTGTTCCGCGACCGCAACTTCTCCGTCGCCAACGTGGCGATCACCACCGTGGGCTTCGCGGTCACCTCGACGATGTTCCCCATCATGATCTGGGCACAGAGCGTGCGTGGTCTCTCGCCGACCGCCGCCGCGCTGCTCATGGCGCCCATGGCGGTCATCTCCGGCGGTCTCGCACCGGTCGTCGGCCGCCTCGTCGCGCAGACCCATCCGCGCCTGCTCGCCGGGATCGGGCTCGTCTCCTACGCCGTGGCGCTGGTGTGGATGCGAGGCGTGCTGCGGGCCGACGTCCCGCTCTGGCAGCTGCTGCTCCCGGCGGCGCTGCTGGGCGTCGCCAACGGCTTCATGTGGGCGCCGCTGTCCACCTCGGCGACCGCCAACCTCGACCGCCGCGAGGCGGGCGCCGGGTCAGGCGTCTACAACACCACCCGGCAGATCGGCGCGGTGCTCGGCTCGGCCGCCATCGCGCTGGCCATGGAGGACCGGCTCGCCGCTCACCTGCCCGGCACCTCGGCCACCGCCCCCACCACGAGCGCGTCGGGCGCCACCGTGCCGCCCCAGGTCGCCGAGGCGTTCAGCGCGGCCATGGGGGACGCGCTGATGGTCCCCGCCGCCGTGATCCTCGTCGGCGCGGTCGTCGTCATGGCCTTCGAGCGGCCCCGCCACCAGCGCGCCTGACCCGGCACCGGGCGTTCACCGCTCACGGCGGTGTGCGCCCCACCCGTCCCGGCCTGCGGCGACGCCGGTCGTCTCGGTCCCCTGACTCCAGCGACCAGGCCGAGCAGCAGCCACATGAGCGTGGCGACCCCCGTCGCGTTGGCCGGTTGGTCCGCCAGCGACATGACGGAGGTCCTGACGTCGAGCACGAGCGTCTCGCCCCGGCGGGCGGCGCGGTGACGGCGCGGGCACGCCGACGTGAACACTGCGTGGGACGGGAGGGTCTCGCCCAGCAGACTCGACGAGATCGGCTCAACCACGCGGATTATCGTGCAGAGCATGATGGACGTTGCTGCCTACGCGGCCCCCTCCGCCGGAGCCCCCCTCGAGAAGTCCACGATCACCCGCCGCGACGTGGGCGAGCACGACGTGCTCATCGACATCGAGTTCGCCGGCATCTGCCACTCCGACATCCACACCGTCCGCAACGAGTGGGGTGCCCAGCAGTACCCCCTCACCCCCGGCCACGAGATCGTCGGCCGCGTCACCGAGGTCGGCTCGGGCGTGAGCCGCCACCAGGTCGGCGACCTCGTCGGCGTCGGCTGCATGGTCAACTCCTGCCAGGAGTGCGCCGCGTGCGAGGAGGGCCTGGAGCAGTACTGCCTCGCGGGCAACATCGGCACCTACGGCGCCGTCGACAAGGACGGCACGATCACCCAGGGCGGCTACTCCACCCACGTGGTCGTCGACGAGAAGTTCGTCGTCCGCGTCCCCGAGTCCCTCGACGAGGCCGCCGTCACGCCGCTGCTGTGCGCGGGTATCACGCTCTACTCCCCCCTGCGCCACTGGGGCGTCACCGAGGGCACCAAGGTCGCCATCATCGGCATGGGCGGCCTCGGGCACGTCGGCGTCAAGATCGCGAGCGCGATGGGCGCCGAGGTCACCGTCCTGTCCCACTCGGACAAGAAGCGCGAGGACGCCGCGACGTTCGGCGCCCAGCACTACGTCAACACCACCGACGAGGACGAGATGAAGGCCCTCGCGGGCACGTTCGACCTCATCATCAACACCGTGTCGGTCAACCTGCCGATGGCGGACTACCTCGCGCTGCTGCGCTACGACGGCACGCTCGTCGAGCTCGGCGCCCCGTCCAAGCCGCTCGAGGTGCCGGCGTTCGCGCTGATCCCCGCCCGCAAGGCCTTGGCCGGGTCCTGCATCGGCGGCATCGCCGAGACCCAGGAGATGCTCGACTTCTGCGCGGAGCACGACATCACCGCCGAGATCGAGCTGATCGACGCCGACCGGATCAACGAGGCCTACGACCGTGTCGTCGCCAGCGACGTGCGCTACCGCTTCGTGATCGACGCCAAGACCTTCTGAGCTCCGGCTCCACCCGAGTGGCCAGGCATCCGAGGGTGCCTGGCCACTCGGCGGATGGGGGCGCGTCGCGGTCAGACGAGCTGACGGCCCAGATGCCGGAACGGCCCGTCCGCCTCGAAGCCGGCCCGCTCGTAGACCCGGCGCCCCGACTCCGTCGAGTGCAGCTCGATCCGGCCCGCCCCCTGCTCCCGGGCCCACGCCAGCGCGTGGTCGAGCAGCGCGGTGCCGATGCCCCGGCCGCGGTGGGGGACGTCGGTGCTCATGTCCGAGAGGTATGCCGACAAGCCCCGCCCGCGAGGACCGGGCAGGTGCTGCTCCACCGCCACGCTGACGCACCCGGCGAGCGAGCCACCCTCTCCCGCAAGGGGATCCACGTCGACGACGAAGCAGGCGTAGGTGTCGCGCGCGAGCAGCACCTCCGCCGCCTCGGCGCATCGCCGGCGCCAGTCCTCGTCCTCGGAGACCGCGACCGGCCAGGGCCATCCCGTCTCCATCAGCAGCGCCTTGAGGCGCACGATCTCGGGGATGTCAGCAGGGGTGGCACGGCGCACGATCACGGACGCCGAGCCTAGTCGCCCAGTCGCCCCCGCATGCACCCGCACCTCAGGTCCGCTCCCACACCGCCCCAACCCGCCGCCCGGCTCGCCGGCAAGCGACAGGAAGTGACCTGACGGGGCGAGAGACGCCGCGTGACCGCCGCTTTGATCGTTCAGCCTGACCCGACGGGTCACTTCCGGTCGGCGGGTGGGGTCGGGCCGCCACCGACCCGGCACGTCGCGCCCACTCCCCCCACGCCACCCCGCCGGCCCGGCACCTCGCGCCTGCGT
>ERZ501016.231-NODE-231-length-20387-cov-4.143223_pt1 | contig 20387 bp, 28 predicted proteins | sample MGYA00248889_ERZ501016 | MGnify/ENA primary metagenome ERZ501016 (study PRJEB25958, sample SAMN03398594) | human skin metagenome | study: EMG produced TPA metagenomics assembly of the Human Skin Microbiome Metagenome (human skin metagenome) data set. | reverse complement strand
ACATCAAGCGCGACAATCATCAGCGGCACCTGATCAGCGACATCCTCACTGCCGCGGGCATCGAATGGCCCGCTTATGTCGAGGCTTTCGAAGGCAAGAAGAGCAACAAGTACAGCATCGAAGGTACGCGTCTCACGCTCTCTTTCGAGTGCAAGGCGGCAAACGCCGCGACGCTGTCCAAGCTCGCGCTACGGGTAACCCCGTCGATCGTCATCAAGGGAAGGCAGATCAGCAGCACCGACCAGATCATCCCGGACGCGCTCCTGTCGGAGCTCAAGGGGCGCAAGGCCACAGACTTCATTGCCCTGCCCGGGCTCGAGCAATGGGTCATCACCAAGGCGTATCGGCCCAACCCCGACAAGCCCGAAACCACCATCCTGCTGCTGGCGCACCGCGACGAGGTGTGACCCCAACCCATCCATCGGAGAGAATGACATGACCACCCGTCAAATCAGCCTCGACCCGGTGGAGATCGACACCGAAATCGCCGTCCATGCGCGCGTGCCCATGGACGGCGTGATGGCGAGCTATTGCAAGAACAGCGGCAAGCTAACCTATGCCGCCGACGTCCTCGTCGGGGATGTCTATCTGCGGCTCGCGGTCAGCCTCTCATCCTACAGCCGCAATTATCGCACCGGCAGCATCCTCCTCGATCCCGACAGCACGGGTCTCGAAGCGATCATCAAAAACATGCTGAACGAAATCAAGCATCGACCACCCAACGTCGGGGACACCAAGACGCTGGGCAAGACGATCGTCATCCACCAGCAGGCCCAACACGACAAGCACGACGTGAGAGTCCTCGCGCTCGGCCCGATCAGCATAGGCTGGACCGCCAACGGCTATGAGTCGCATCAGGCCAAAACTCATGACAAGGAAATCGGCCAGGCCCTGCAGCACGCGATCAAAGAACATCGGCAAAGCGAGCCAATGCGCCAACGCAGCGAACGGCTGATCAACGAATTACTCGAAGGCGCCGGCGTGCAAAGGGCCGACTTCGAGACCGCACATCGCAGGGCACGAACGATCGAACAAACCCGGTTCGATACGGTCGGCACCAAACGCACGCTCAGCTGGCAGAGAAAGTGCGCGGTTGGCTCAAAAGCTGACATCAAGCTCGTGCTGCAATGGGAGCCCGCAATCTACATCCAGAACAGCCAGATCATCATGCGGGGAATCACCATGCCGGCGAGCCTCCTCGAACAGATCGTCGGACAGGACGCCATGAGACTGGTCGACTTGCCCGAGCTCGAGCGATGGAAGGTCAGCAGGGTCCACCAACCGCGCAACAGGGACGCGAACACCATCATATTCGCACTCCAGCCTAAAGGCGAATAAACCAGATGAACGCCAAACGCCTCAGGAACGCCGACGCTTCACCACACGAAGGGTCGATCAAGCTCGACGCACAACAGATCGAAGAGATCGAGGCCGGGATGCTCGCGGCCGAGCGCAGGATTCTCGAAGAAACCGGCTCAAAGGCCACAATCCAGCTGGATCTAAGCTCAGCTGAATATCGCCCTTGCATCAAGGTCGTACTCGACGAGAACGAGTTTCAGCCCAAAAGCCTCCGATATCCGATTGAATACGGGCCGCATGACCTCGCATGGAGATACGAGTTTAACAGCCAAAACACATTCGAATGGGACGATAGCTACACCGAACGAATTCTCAAATTCATCCATCGACTGAAGGACGGTATGGCCGTCATCAAGAAGATCGACAAGCTGTGGCCGAAGCATACCTCAAAGCAATTCCCCGCCCTGCGATACAAGCACGCTGGCAGACATATCGAGATCAAATGGACGAACCGAGCTAGGATGACGCGGCGTCAGTGGCACGAAATCACGCTTGCGCCCGAAAAGATCGTGCGCAACCAAATGCGCCATGACCGACACGCCGCGAATCAGCAGCTGAGCCCGCTGATCGCCGACATTCTCGCCTATCACGGGACTAGCAAGACCCGCTACCGCAACCTCGTCAAAGACAGCCAAGAACCCGTCGAGAAAACCAGTAAGGGCGACGAAGACGACGACATTCAACAGTTTGTCGCCGCAACGGTAACGCACAGAATGAAAGAGGTGCGCGGCGTATCGGCCAAACTGACCATGCAGGTGGCAACGCCCTATCGGCCCGCGATCGACATCGGCAAGAACGTCCGGGTCAGTGGCGAGCGCATCACCCTGCGCAAGTCCAACCTGCCGCAATCGCTGATCGATCGGATGGTGGGGAAAACCGTGAGCGAGGTCATCGCCTATCCGCCCTTCGACCGCTATCGCATCGACAAAGTCAGCCAGGGCAGCACAACGGGCAACGTCATCATTTATGTCGAGCCCATCGACTGAACAGGGCGAAATAAAAAACCGAAACCATCCTGGCGGAGCGGAAAAATGAATCTCGACGTCCTCGCAACCCCGCTGCATCGCGAGATCGATCTCAGCGGCAAACGCCGGGTCATCGCCTTTGGCGATGTTCATGGGTCGATCGAGGCGCTCAGGCGGGCCCTCGACGAGGTATGCTTCGACGCAGCAGCCGGCGATCACCTGATCGGTCTCGGTGACTGGCTCGACCGCGGACCCGACGTACTCGAGGTGCTCGACTTCATCGAAGAGCACCAGGGCCATCTCGACTATGTCCGTGGCAACCACGAAATGCTGCTGTGGAACGCGGCCGAAAAGCATCGCGCCACCACCGCCGCCGATCTCATCAGAAACGGCGGCATCTGGGCAATGACCGAACCTCATTATGATGAGGAGCGCTCGAATAACTACAGCCTGCGGCTCAAGGGGCGGGCGGCCAAACTGCGGCTGGTCATCAATGCCGCCCCGGTCGCATTGACGGTTACCACCCCCGATGGCCGACGCGTCGGCTTCGTTCACGCCGACGGCCCGCGGCGTTCATGGGCGTCGTTCACGCAAAAACTCGAGCGCGAAACCGCCTACGGCCGCGACAAGCAGTCGGGAGTCGAATGGGACGCCCTGTGGAGCCGCGAGGCGTTCGACGCGGTGAAACGAGCCATCAACAAGGGCGATCTTCACAAGGTCGACGTCACCGTCAACGACATCGACCACGTCATTCATGGTCACTCGATCACGCGCCAAATCCTCCACCACTGCAACCGCAGCTGGATCGATACCGGTGCCTACAAGACCGGGATTTTGACCGCCATCGACGTCGACCTCATGATCGCCGAGGGATCGAGGGGATCATGAGCAAAGCCTACAGCATCAAATATCGCCTCAACAACGTCGTCAAAGGCAGCCAATTCCACAAGCAATGCGTCGAATGGGCAGAGGCTTACGCAGTTGCCCTTGCTGCCATTCCTGAAGGGCCACGCCAATTCCAGGTCGAGCTCGATCAATGGATGGGCAATATGCTGATCCAAACCAGCGATGGTGTGCTGCTATCGCTCACTCACAGCGACGCGATGCAGATCCAGAAAAACGGCACCGACGAAAACGCACGCTATGAGCCCAAAAAGCATCACTACGCGATCGTCAACATGGTCAATTACTGCCAAGCGCAGATGGCCTATGACAGCGAACATAAGCACGAATACCAAGCCCTGATCGAGCGGGCCCAGGGCTACTGCAACCTGCGCACAGAAGGCGCACCGGTACGGGTGCTGCAAGCACAGCAGGTTTGCCCTGCGCTTACGGATGGCGGCGAACAAGTCCTTTATGAAATCGAGACGCAAGGCAAGCAAGGACGCGAGCGGGCGATCGTGCTCCAGTCGCGCCCATGGGCATTGGCCCGTCTCGACAAAGTGGTCCAGCTGCACAACCGGCGCAGCCTCGACTATAGTGACTATAGCCGCTTCGAGATCGACGCGCTCTACGCCGCCTATCTCAGCAGCCGCTACGGAAACAACCTTACCGGGCTGTTCGAGGCCCTCCGCAAGGGAACACCCAATAAGCCATCGACACTGTCTGACAAGCTCAACAAGTCCAGGCCGACACACCAGGTCAAACTGACCGAAAAGCTGCTAAGCGGTCGGTTCGTGCTTACGCCCAAGCTGCGCTGGCACCACGACAAGCTGGTGATCATGGGGCGCATGCCGGAGACATTGGTCGAGAGCCTCGTGGGCGAACCGCTCGAGCGCGTCGTCGACCTGCGCTTCGTTCCCGGGCTTGAGCAGGCACGCATTACCGAGTGCACGCTCAATCACGAAACCACCCACATCGTGTTCGACAACCCGATCCTGCCTCTCGATCAGGCGCTCGCCATCTGCGAAAAGGCCGGCGACATCCTGCAGCAGCTGTAACATCGCCACATCAATGTGAAACTCGCCAAGAAGCGAATCGAAGAAGGAAAAGCGATGAGCAACGTCGTGCACGCGGTCAAGGGTTGGGTCGACGAGATTGACGCCAGCTACAGGGGCATGACCTACAAGGTCATCGTCGAGGACCCCTACCCGCATGAACTGCACGTCCAAATACCGAGCAACGACAGCGCCGACGAGTTGATGACTCGCTGCGAGCATGTCACCGGCAACGTAGCCATCCATTTCGTCACCATCCGAGGCGTCAACTACACGCTGCCGGAATATGTGCGCAAAAAGATCGACGGGATGACCACCGAAGATCGCCTGACCATCGTCGGAACGGTCATGGACTGGCTGGAAAGCTAAGCGCCGGCAAGGCTCGGACGAAGAATCAGGCAAGAGCGGGAGACTGGAAAATGATCTATCTCGACATCGACGGTGTCATGATCACCGCCCGGGACGCCGCTCAGCAGCGAGATGTCATCCCCCAGCACCGCATCGACACCCTGACGCGCATCCTCGATGCAACCGGTGCCGCCTTGATCCTCGCATCTGACTGGCGCCGCAGTTCGGACGGCATCGACCTGCTCAAGGCCGCGGACCTATGGCGCTATACCCCGAACGCCCGGCGGCTTCGCATCGACTGGAAGACCGCCAGCTTCCTTGACGGACTCGACGATAACCGGTCGCAGCGCGGCCAGTATATCGACGATCACCAGCGCCGATATCCGTCGGACCGCGTCCTCATCATCGACGACTCAGCGGTGCTCGACAGCCAGGCCGACCTTTGGCTGAGCATCGATCCGGACATCGGACTTATCGACGCCGATTACTATCGCGCCATGCAGCTGTGGAACACGCAGGCGATGAGAGCGGCCAGCGTCACATGATCGCACCGCTCCTCAAACTCTATATCGGCTTACGCCTGAGGCGGATAAGAGCCAAGCCGAGAAACGCCCTATATCAAAACGCCGACGCGATCGCCTATGATCTGTGGATGCGTGCCACACCGATGATGCGGCGCGTCATCGAAACAAAGTACAGCGATCGCAGCGAACGACGCATCAGTCACGACATGATCCTCGACGTCGACGAACTGCTCGAGCATCACTACGGCCTGCCACGCCTGTTCGACCAGCAAACAAGCAACGCAAAGATCGCGATCGAGCGCGGCCGTGAGTTTGTGATCAGTCAGATCGACAGCCCGACCATGCGCGTCACAGCGCACACCGACGAACATATCAGCATCAAGCCTGCGGGCCTGATCCCCGAAGCCATGCTCGACGCCATGATCGGGCGGCCGGTACGCGACGTGATCGACCTCGGCGACCGATACCCATCGGTCAGCGACGCTGTCATACGAACCGCGGAGCAAAAGCACATCCAGGCTGACGGCGATGAACACGTCATTCCGCGACTCGACGATCGTCAGATGAGGCAGACCGTGCGGCTCGTCCAATGGATCCGCTACCAGCATCGCGTCAGCGTCTGGGGCCCAAGCAACTGGGCACCGCTCATGCTGCTGATCGGAGTCATCACACGAACGCTGATCGGAACCGATACCGTCGAACCACTGCTTGCCGTCACACGCATGCTGGGATCGATACTCGCCGGGATCGCGGCCGGCAGCATCCTGTTCGACATCATGCTGATGACAACGGTCCTGTCGTACCACCAGCGCATGTCGGCGACGATCGGCCTGCGGGAAACAATCCGGCAAATGCGAGAGCGCTCTAGCGCGCTCAGGAATCCGAGCTGATGAATCGATGAAATCAGTTCAGGAGCGGAAAAAATGATCTCGCTAAGCGCGCGCAAGAACCTCAACAAGGCGCTCAAGGCTGCGCTGACCATCTCCAGCCGCCGCGCCGACGAAATCATCGATCGCAACTATTGCAACATCCCTTATGCGAACTGCCAGGGCGTGGTGGTCGTCAACAACGACAACAACCCGACGGCGCTCAAGGTGCTGCGTTTCAACGTCAACAGCGGCATCTACGAAGAGATTGCCGAGATGATCGCCAGCAACGACGACCTCACCGAACTGCGCCTGCGCAACGATAGCGATACGATCACGGTGCCCGAAGGCGTCGTCCAGGCAGAGGACGTCACGGACCGCTTCCAGGGCACCATCGTCAGCGCACGGGCCAACAACCCGTCGGGGATCCTCGTCGACGTTCGCAATGACGCCAGCGGGGAGGTCACCACCATGGCGCTGCTCGCCGAACTCTGCGGCGCAGAAGAACTGCTGGACTATGCGATGGAGCAGCTGAACAAGCCGGCGCGCATGACCTACACCCGCGCCGGATACGGTACGCGCGGCAAGATCACCGCCGAAGGCCTGCCGATCCTCGAGATGGTGATCACGGACTGAACCGCCATCGCCGGTGGATGTCATACCCACCCACAGCGAAAACACCTGCTGCTCGCCAAAGCAGAACCCTCGACAGGAAGACGATACGACGATGCGACAGATTTACGCGCTCGATCTCCAAATGCGCCGACCGGCCAACTGGGGACTGGTGCGCTACCTTCGCTGCTTGCTGGCGCACCGAGAGTGGACGGCGGTGACGTTGCCCGAAACCGCTGTCGGGGCACAGTGCGCCAAGTGCACACGCGTCTACTGGTGGCATGACAAGAGCAATCAGAGCTCCAACGAAGGACCCATGGTCATCCGCCGATACAGCCACGCAGAAGCAATGCGGCTGTACTCACAGACCAAGGTTATCCGGAACACCATCGGGGACTGAAAGTGAAACGATCCAGGGGATCGAGGGGAAAAAAGCTCACTCGGTCCACAGGACGAACCAACCCAAGCCGAGCGGTGCAAGACACCACGGCCATTTCAAGGAAGACAAAACGATGAGCAACACCGAAACCACCGCCGCTGCCTCGAACGGTTCGACCAAGGCTTACAACCTCGACGTCAACGTTCAGTCGGTGACGACCTCGACGACCACGACCGGCACTCCGATGCTGCGCGCCAAGGTCGGCCTCAAGCTGCGCGGCCGCGACGTCACGCGCACGCTGATCGCGCAGGGCAAGGCGTTCGAAGCCGTCAAGGACGCGATCGTCGAAGGCGCCAACACCAAGGTGCGCGCGCTGTTCGCCCGCGTCCAGAACGAGGACGGCAGCGAAGGCGGCGAGTTCCTGACCGCCGTCGGCCTGCCGCTCGCCAAGGCGGCGTAAGGCCCCAGCAGACCACCCGCCGTCGGCAACCAGCCGACGGCGGGTCAGATGGCAAAAAAGCTCTTCAGGAGTGAAACAAGCGACCTGGACGGTCGAGGGGAAAAAATCTCTCGGCCAACAGGCCAACCACCCCAACCTCCGGTTGTGGACGCAACGACAGACGTCCTCCCGGAAACGCAGAAAGTGATCAAAGATCATGAGCAAGGCATACAACTTCAACGTCACCGTCGAATCGGCCGAAACTTCGCAGACCTCGACCGGCACCGACCAGATCAAGGCGCGCGTCACCTTCACCCAGCGCGGCCGCCAGGTCACCCGCACGCTGCTCGCGCAGGGCAAGATGGCGGAGGCGTTCGCCGACCGCCTCGTCGAAGGTGGCAACACCAAGGTGCGCGCGCTCTACGATCGCATGCCGACCGAAGACGGCGGCCGCGGCGGCGAATTCCTCCGCGTCGTCGCCGACCCGGCGGTGCGCAAGGCCGCGTAACGGCCAACCGCCAATGAGGGGCGTCGGACCAACCCGGCGCCCCTCCGCCAAGTTACGGCCGGAATCGATAAGGGAGAACACGTCGATTCCGGGGGCATATCCCATCCGACCACGGCGCCACATCGCGTGGAATTGCCGAGGACGTAAAGTCCGACCATGGTGCGGCTCACATATGCTGGGACAAGGGCCTCTGTCCGAGAAAAATCAGCCTTAACAAAGTTTCTCTGGGGCCAACGCAATGCAACTCACCTGCATCGTGCGCCAAATCATCGGGGTCGACACCGATGAACAAACCAGACGGTTTCTCCAAGACCCGTAGGTCAATATCCAAGCAGCGGGGTAAAAACCATCACTGCCAGGCGCCACCATCAACCGGCGACCCAGGCAGGGCAGCGCAACCAAGCCTGCAAAAAGAGGGGCCGACCGCCTTCCCATCGGGAAAGCCGGTCGGCCCCTTTTTTTTTCGCAAACGCGAAGAAAGGCCACCAATTGGGTTCCAGTCAGCCAAAGTCGCAAGGTAAAAGGAAAAGCATGGCCGAGAGCAGCTACATGATCGACAGCTACGGCGAGCTCATCCTCGATCGCGGCGAAGGCGACGTCCACCATCATGGGGAAGAAGACCTCGCACTCCTCTATTCGAACGACGACGGTACGCTCTACAAGCATGGCCGTGCCTCGTTGGTCGAGACACACCTCCACAAGCTCACCGCGTTCGATCCCAGCATCACCAACATCATCATTCCGCTGGCCGAACTGCGCGGACCCAAGGGGCCCGCAATCCTCGAGGTGGTCAATCATACCTTGGCCTGCACGGGTATCGCCAACAAGCTCGTCGAGCGACTCGATAAGATTCAACAGGACTAACACCTCGGCTGAATGCTCATCGGATCGATGAGGAGGCTGAAAAAATGGGTAATATTATGAACTTGCCGAACGGCTGGACCCTACCCGTCGAGGCGATCGACCGGGTCGCCGCGGCAATCGTCGCCGAGCCGATCGCCGAGACGAAGCAGCGCTGGGACGGCCGATGCGCTGCCGCCTTCGGCAAGGTAAAAGAGCAATGGGGCCGGCTGAGCAACATGGCCAATGGCATGGGCTTTACCGACCCCGCGACCGGCCTTGCCTGGAAATCGAGCGAAGCCTGGTACCAGGCGCAGCGCTTTCCCGCGCTCGCCGACCATCGCGAAGCGATCCGGAACGCGGGCCATGCGTTCCTGGCAAAGCAGGTCGCCTACGAGCGTATCGCCGAATCACGCGACGACTGGCAGAAGCAGGACGGCGCCAACCCGCTGAACGTGGCGATGATGGCACGGGCGCTGGCGCTCAAGGCGACCACGCCCGGAATGATCGACGCACTGCGCGAAACCGGCGATCGTCCGATCGTCGAGAAAAGCTGGCGCGATGGCTACTGGGGCGCCCGCCCCGAAGGCAGCGACCTCGTCGGCGCGAATGTGCTTGGCCAGCTGCTGATGCGTCTGCGCGATCAGCTGGCCAAGGAAGCGGGAGCGCCGGACGAACCGACGCCCCGCCCGAGCGACGGCAAGGGCGGACGACTCGCCGCCATGCTGGGCAGTAACTAAGCCGAAAAGGGCGGGATCCGTACGATCCCGCCCTTGCCGGTCAAACCAACCAGGGAGAAGATGCAATGACCAGGGATCGAAGCATCACGCTAAGTGTCGGCGCATCGACCCTGCATCACATCCGCGAGGCGCTCGATTTCATACGCGACGATCTCGAGAAGATGGATCGGTGGACCAAGGACGGCTGGAAACGCAGCGGCGGGCGCGCACGCGGCATCACCAGCATCCTTGGCATTCCGGGGTATCCCAAGGAAACAATCATCCTCGAATTGCCCCAGGGCGCCTACCAGCACCAGATCCGGGTAACACACGAAATCGGAGATCATCAGGTCACCTATGCGCACAACTGGACGCATTTGAAGCTGTCGCACGACAGCAGCAATTTGCCGCAAAGCATCATCGACGGCGCCAAGGGCCAACCGCTCAAAAGCTTCGTCGACCTTTCGCATACCAGCCTCACCGATCTCGTCGACGCGCCGATCAGCAGCATACACCCCAGCAACCACGACCGCCCAGTGACATATATCTATGTCGAGGCACCCATCCACATCATCACCGTGCGAGACCTGCTCGACGGCGCCTGATGCGACCCGACAGCAGCAACAAGGAAAAGCGCCATGCATTATGACGCCGCCACCGGTATGATTTCCCAGAATGTCATGGCACTCACCCCCGACCAGATCGGTGAGGCGATGCGCGCCGTCGTCTTCGGTCACGGCAAGGGCTATCGTGACGACGAACCGCTGGGCCACTTCATGCCAACGAGCGGCCTCCTGCTGCCGACGTATCTGATGGAGCATATGGGCATCGACAAGGACGACTCGCCACCGCGCGCCTGGCGATCGGTCGACCAACAAGCCAACATCCTGGTTGCCATGAGCTTCAATGGCGACACCACACTGGTGATCGAAATGAACACGCCCGACGGCAGACGGCGCGCGTTCATCAATACCGATGCCAAGAAGGACTCGGGCTGGCGCGAAATTACACCAAGCGCGCTTCACAACATCTACCACAAGGTCGCACGCGTCGTCGAACATGCCCGGGGCGGCATCATCAGCTGGGACAACGTGTACCGATTCATCCTGACGGATGAAATCCAAGGCGCTGCGAACGAGATCGCGAGAAAGAACGGCATCGTCATCGACTGGGAGCCCAGCGACAACGATGCGCAGAGCAACGCGACCGCGTATCTCGAGGCGTTGCTATACGCCACCTACTACAAATAACCGCCAGGACAACGCAGGCGCCAACGGTCGGCTCTCGGATACCTCAAACCGAGCGGCCGACCGCCCTGATCATAGACTCGGAAAGATCAAGCGAAGCTCTTCGAGGAAGGAAAAAATCATGGCACGTTCCAAGCTCACCCGCCAGCAGGTCGCTCGCTTCTGCGCCATCCGCAACGCTATCAAGGCAAAGCAGGCGAACGCCACCGTCGACAACGACAATGCGCCGGTGCGCAGCGCCTACGTCAACACGACGATGACCGCCGGCATGCTCGCCGCCTGCGTCGCCGCGGCCGGCTACTGAGCTGATGAGTGAACACGACCGCCGAATCGCCGAGCACGGCCTGCTCGGCGATCTCATGGTTCTTGCCACTGCCGCCCTGATCGGCTTCGGCATGGTCAGCCTCTGGGTGTCGATCGGCTAAAGACCATCAAAACCCAGAGGCTCGAGGGAGCCATGCCATGCCGATCGCACGGGTCATAACGGTCCGCGTTTATCCCCTTGACGCAGGGGGTCCGATTGTTCACCAAATGTTCCATGAGCGTTACGATCCAGCGGGCGAGCAAAGGACAGATCGTCAATCTGTCCGACGATGCCGCTGGGGCGATCGAATTTCACCTGCGCGATCAGCGACGCGTGTGGAACCTGGCGCTGCGGTTGAACGAGATGTTCTATCGGAACAACCGCCAGTTTGTATTCTATCACGAACTGGCCGCGTGCCTGACCATTGCTCGAACTGTCCGCCAGTTCAATGCGGGCGGTGTCGCCGCCCAGCAGCAGTGCCTGAGAGCCTTCGATCGCGCGCTGCGCGAGAGTCTGCCGAGCGCGTCCAGTCGCAAGGGCTTTCCCAAACCGCGCAAGCGGACCAGCGATTGCTCGATTCGCGTCCCGGCAGTGAGCGTCAAGACCGTGAGGCAAGACGGTGAGATCACCCACGTCGGTTTCCCCAAGATCGGCTTACTCCGTGTCCACAATCTACGTGTACCGCCTGGCGCCAAGATCAACAGCTTTTCACTGACGACGCTAGCGGGCAAATATTACGTCAGCGTGCAGTACGCCGTCGAGATCGAGGTGCCGAAGCCGAGCAACGACCGTATCATCGGTATCGACTCGGGGCTTTCGGTTTACGCCACACTTTCCAACGGCGAGCAGGTCCAGGCACTGAGGCCTTTCAGATCGTCGGTCAAACGCCTGCGCCGGGCGCAACGTGCGCTGTCGCGCAAACGGCGCGGATCGATCAACTATCGCCGCCAACGCCAGAAGGTCGCCCGGGTCCACGCCCGGATCGCCGACGTACGGCGAAACGCACAACACCAGCTGAGCCGGCACCTGGTCGACGAACACGGGACGGTGGCAATCGAGACGCTAAGTCTCGCTGGGCTCAAACGATTGAAGCACCAAGGCAAGGCCTGGTCGGATATCGGCGTTGGCGAGCTCTATCGTCAGGTCCGCTACAAGGCCGAGACCGCTGGCGTCACCGTCTACGAGCATCCTCGTTTCGCCCGCAGCACCGGCTGCTGCCCCGACTGCGGGTACGTCGGCGAAAAGCTCCCACTCTATATACGTTCCTGGTCGTGCCCCGCCTGCGGGCGGGAACACGACCGGGATATCGCCGCCGCAAGGTGGCTGGCATTGTGTGCGCGACAGGCGTCACAGGTAGGGGCGGCGTGCCCCGAACCGTCTGGGGCACCACCCCAGACTAAGCGAGGTAAGCGCGGCTCGAACCGCGCCGTTGCCGTCATGCGGTCGGACCCGTCAGGACCTCCGGCTCACGACGGGTCACCTGCGAATAGACCGTCGATGCGAGTGGCTCAGCCACATGCGTCGAAGGGATAAACGCCTGGTGGTTACTCATCAACTTGTCGCGCGGCGATCTGGTAATCGACCTCCCGTCCTCCCGCGCGACCGTTGAGGTGCGGGAGGCCGATTCCGTCACGCGGCCTTGGCGAGCTTCTCCTGTTGTGGCGTCGTTTCACCGATCGCCTTGAGGATGGCTCGACCTCGTTTATCGATGTGTTTCCACTTGATCTTGAACGAGGTGCTTTCGATTCCACCGAACATGCGCGCGTTGGCGTGCACCTCGGCGAGACCCGTGAGCAGCTGCGCGATCGCATAGGGCCGTTGCGCGAAGGCCTGGACGTCGTCTCCCTTGAGGAGGTGGATGTCCATGTCTTCTTCGATCAGCCGTGCGATCTGTTCGTCACCACCTGCTTCCCGCCACGTCTGGGCCGAGACCCGCGCGTGGTCGGGAAAGTGCTGCCGACCGTCTTCGTCGACGATACGACAGAGCGGTTTTCCGACGTCGTGGAAGAGATGATACTCCGCCATCATGTCGTCACATGGCAGCTGCTCGATGATCCGCGTATCGCTGATCCACTCGGGCAGTCGCCATTCCCCGCGCAACGGCGTACCGTGACGCAGATGTTCGACGAGGTCCCGATACTGATCGGCGACAGCCTGGCCGTGCTCGAGAATACTCAAGCCCGACGTCTGCTGTGCGGTGGCCATCAGGTCGATCAGACGCTTGCGGGCGTCCGCTCCGATGTAGCGGGCGCTCATGACACCACCTGAAAGCGCTTGGTGATGTGTCGAGCCTGCTCTCGTGTCACCGGCCCGATACCGAGCGCGGTCACCACTGGCGCACCGGTAAAGTGCGGCAGCATGATATGGTCTCGGTCGGTAACGAGCGTATGCGGAATACCAGCTTCCTGGCATTCGCGCAGGGCGCGCTCGATCTGGCCGAGATTCTTCGCCTTGATGGTGACCTTGGAACCGCCGATGCCGCCTTCACGCCGATAGGCGAGAGCGGTGTTGCGGTCCTGATCGTAGCATGCCCACAACGTATCGGTGTAGGCGTGGCCGGCCTGTGCGCTGAGCTTGCCCGGGGACATCTCGAGGTCGGCGCGGATCAGTGCATAGATGTAGAGCTTTTCGCTCGCCTGATCCTGATTGTCGTTGCCCGGGGCTGCCGGGACTTGGATTTCTGCTGAAAGCAGTGCGGGCTGTTCACCGCTGCGGTCAATGCAAATTCAACATGGTGTCTCTCCTTGGTGGTGCCGTATAAAAATGCGGCGGCTATTTCGCTTTGTCGAGCGAAATCTGGTTTGATCTCGGGCTGGTAGGCCCGGAGCGATTGGAGCGAACGACGGGGATCGAACCCGTATCTCCTGGGTGGAAGCCAAGCCTTCTACCGTTGAACTACGTCCGCGTTGTTTCCTGATAAAGGTCTTCGACGCTCACCTTGAGCGTGCGTGCAGCCTTGAAGGCATGCGCCAGCGAGAGGATGTATCGGCCTGTTTCCGCGTTGGAGACCGCCTGTCGCGACAGCCCCAGGGCGTTGGCGAGCTCATCCTGCGTGTATCCGCGCTGCTTGCGCCAATAGCCGATGCGGTTGGTGAGTTCGGTCATGGCCTCGGTGTGGGTAGTGGCCAGGTTCCCGCCGCTTGTCGAGCGCGATCTTCTTCGTCGGCGTCTCCGTTCCATCCGATGTCGTGGACATTGGAAATCAGTTCGAGACGCTGGATCAAGCCATCCGACGCGCTTTTGATGCGCATGTTCTCGATCAGATCCTGTTTGCTGCCGATACCGATTACATCGGTGAGGTGCCGTCCCGGTAACTGGTAGAGTACGCTAAGCGGGATGTTTCCGTCTTCGATGTAAACGATGCTGTTGTGCAACTGGTAGCGCGGACCCTTTTCGGCGTTGATAACGACCAAGCCTTCGATGACCAGGCCCTTCTGAAAGGTTTTCCCGTTGATTCCGGCCCATGTTTGCATCTGGCCGTAGTCTTCTTCCGCTGTAACGCTGGGCGCGCAGATTTCCGACAACCTCAATCGCTTTTCAGGTTGGGTCTGCTCCAAGTTATGGCGGCGCAGGATGCGTAGTGCGATCTCTTCGATATAGAGCTCGGTGCGCGTCATCGATGCTGACTTCGTTCTAGTACAGCACCGCGCAGATCGCGATGAACAGCGCCATGAGCAGGATCTGCGCGGGGCAGCTATCCGCGCCATTGTCTTCGATCGGCGGAAACTGTTCGTACGGCACCATTTTTCCTCTCCCGGCAGATTCTCCTTGCAACAATTTACGATCCTGGTCTGGTCAGGCGGCGAGCACTTGGGCGAGACGCCCCCCGATGGCCCTGCCCAGCGCGCAGGGGACGGCGTTCCCGATCTGTCGCAGGCCATCGCCCCATGAACCGCTGAAGCGATAGTCCATTGGGAAATCGGACAGCGCTGCAGCCTCGCGCACGCTGTAGTGTCGATACTGCGGGCTGGCGCCGGGTCCGTAGTCGATCATCATCTCGCCGCCCGAGACGCCGTGGTCTCCGGCACGGTGGGTCTTGGCCGGCTGGTCGATCAGCGAGCCGGTGTGACCCTTGTAGGCCTTGGCATCGCGCGGCGCCGGGTCGTTGTCGGGCGCGTCGCCGGGGATACTGGCTATTACGTCGCGCACCGTGCGATGGGCGGCGAGTCGATCCTCGTAAAGATCGCGTGGCCGCCGGTTGTGCTGTCGAATCCACCGTTGCGCCGCCTCGTCGGGCATCGGCCGTTCGATGCCGTGTCGATCCCAGTAGGATCCGGTGATCCATTGGTCTTCCATCAGCTCGTCGTGGCTGTGTGTGACCTTGGGCGGGACGTAGTCGGCGGTCTGGTCGTTGCGCACTCCGACGATGAACAGTCGCTTGCGCTTCTGGCCGGTGCCATAGTCGCTGGCGACATGCGTATCGATGCGCACGCGATAGGATGGGTCGATGGTCTGCCCGCTTTCGAGGATCCGTTTCAGACGATCGTCGTCTTCACTCCAGTCGTCCGTCTTGCCATCACGGCCCGGTCGCGCAGCGATGGTCGGAAGCGTCAGTGCGCGCATCAGATAGTCGAGGTAGCCGGCATGGGTGCTGGCGAGATTGGGCACGTTTTCGAACAGGAACGACCGCGGCTGGATCTGGGCGACGGCTGCGATTGTCCACGGCCAAAGATTGCGGGGGTCCTGGTGCCCCTGGTTGCGGCCACCGATTGAAAAGCCTTGGCACGGCGGTCCGCCCGACAGCAGATCGATGTCACCTTTTACCGCACTGAGGTCGACATCTTCGATTGATGCCTCGAGGATATTCCAGCCCTCGACAAGGCGATGCCCGTGCTGCTGATTGAGCCGCATGGTAGCGCAGGCGTCGGCGTTGTTCTCGACCACCAGATCGTGTGCGAAGCCGGCTTCCGCGAGGCCGAGTCCAAGGCCGGCGGCACCCGCGAACAGTTCGACACTGCGCAGCTTCTTGCTCATCGCTTGTTCCGTTCTGGCTGGTGGTTATTCCGGGAGTGGCGAGTTTTCGGGTTTGGCGGCCTGTTTGGCGCGAATGGCGTCGAGTTTGTCCCACACCCGCGAGAGTTCCTTCTGGGCGCAGTCCTCCATGTCGAGGCCGATGGCATTGCACAGGGCGGCGAGTGTCAGCATGACGGCGCCGGCTTCTTGGGCCGGGTCGCCCGTCTCGCGGCCGTAGACATAGTCGACCAGGCGATGCGCATCGGCCTGCGTGCAACCGCTTGCCTGCGCCATCTCGAGCGCTTCTTCGAGAAAGCGGTGCGTGCGCTCTTCCTGATTTCTCGCGACGCTTTTGCCGAAGCAATCGATTGCCCAGTCGTCGACCATGCCCTGGTATGAGGTTGGGTCGATATCGTTTTCACCGAGATCAACGATATTCATGGCCGAGCTTTCGGCTATTCGGATTGAGGTGTTGAATCGCCTAGGTGGCGACTAACACCCGGTCCAAACTATCTTGAACCGTTCTGGTGAGGACCGGACGGGCCGAACAGCTCGCTCCTTTTCCTTTCCCGAGACGGTCCACTGCGTAGCTTCTCCCATGAAGAAAAAAGCTTCCGGAACCCAATGCTTGTGGCGTTGGGTGCAGTCGGCGGTAGCCAACACCGACCTTGCGGTCGGCCTGCGCCGATTTGATTTTCCGGTGAACATCCTGCCAACTGTCTGCGTCTCCGATCGCTTGTGCGATCGCGTCCGGCAATTCTCCGTCCTTCCCTAGGCGGAGTTTCACCGTCGGCGGGACTGCCGGCAGGAGTTCTTTGATGCCGCTCGCCCGGGCGAGGCCCCGACGAGCGATTTCGGCTGCCGCGGCGCATCCGTCGGGCAGGTCGAAACTGAGATTGCCGATGGTCGAACTGTAACCAGCCCAGATCGGCAGAAGCTTGAGCCCGCTCAGCCTTGCCCGACGGGCAAGGCAACCCAGAAAGGCGTTACGACTCCAGTAATTGATGGTGCGTAGGCCAGTGGTTGGACGATTCTTTTTGGACCAGGCTAACTTGCCCAGGCCATCTTCGTGAACGATGAGGCCGGCGTTCCAGGAACGCGCCAGGCTTATAGAGAGGCGGGCGGCATTGGCCATGATCGACTGGACGTTTTCAGAGCCCGATGATTGCGGTACGGCGATGTGGAGCAGTCGGTGGTCGAGCACCTTGACCTTGGTCAGGTCGGCGGGATCTGTTGCCTCGACGACGGTCAAACCGATCCACTGTGGATTGAGATCGATTCGGTATGGTGGAGTTATTGCACCAAACTAACTTACTGAATAATAGCATGAAAGCGGCTACGCGTCGAATCCATGCTCACTGACATAGACCTCGTTCTCCCCCCAACTGACGCCCCAAACGTTCTCTCGGGTTTACTGCGGAAGCGCGGTGAGGTGGCTGGCATGGTAGAGGGCCTGCAGGACCGTCTGCGAGAGGCGTTGATTAGTCTCGATCATATTGATCAGACGATCTTGCTCTTCGATCCGGAGGCTGACCTTACAGAGGTCAAGGCAAAGCCGCTCCCGCCTCGGCATGTGGCCTTCAAGGGCCAGGTCACGCGCTCGATCCTGCAGATGCTACGGACATCCGGCGAAGGCCATGACACCAAGGCGATCACCCTGCGGCTGATGGCTGAACGCGAACTCAATACGGCTGATGTGCGACTCCTGAAAACGATTCAGAAGCGCGTCGGGGCGGCGCTGCGGCTCCTCCGTGAGCGAGGTCTCGTTTGGTCCGAGCCCGGTCCAAACGGGTTATTGCTGTGGCACCTCAAGGCTCAGAGCGTGCGCTGAAAACCGAACGGGTCACGGAGTTCAAGCTGAAGCTGCCGGAGCCATGAGAGGCCGATCTCCTCGCCCGTCCGTTTCAACCAGACTCGCTTGACCACCAGGATGTCGAATTCGTCGCGGACGCCTTCAATTATCACCGTTTGCCCATCCCAGGATTGCAGAGCTCGCAGTGTATCCAGGCGCCACGTGCCGCCGCATTCGACGTGAAGCTCAGGAAGGTATTGGCCGTTGCAAATCCTTCCGGCGACCCTGTGCTTGGTTCCGCGCGCCATTCTCGCTCATGTCCGATGCTTGCGTCGAAGCAGCGCGAGAAGATCTTCGGTCAGTCGCCGCTGCTCGGCTTTTAGCGCCCCGCGAGTCTTGTCAGGCGGGGTCAGCATGACCGGATCGGCGTCGCGCTGGTTCATGAAGACTTGCATCTGGTCAGGGCTAGCCGCGTGTTCGCGAACCGTGCGCCAACCGAACATGTTGTTTGCGCGGATGTCGGCGACGATCACAACGCGTGTGAGTCGCTGGGTGCGGTCGAGCCTCTCGAGCATGTGATCCGCGAACGTCAGCGCCTTCATGATGGCTGCGCTGACGTGCTCCTCGATGAGCGGCCTCATGTGGCCATCAGCCTCTTGGATCGGTACGGATAGTAGCAAGCTTCCGGCCTCGTCGATCCTGAGGGCAGCGCCGTTTTCTTGCTCAATGACCAGCGCACCATTCTCCAGTCGCGGTTGGGTTCTGAGCCGATAAGAGAAATAGCCCTCGGAGCCGGAGAGCTCAGTGACAATGCTGTCGATGAACGCGGGATCGTCGATTTCGCTGGGGCGCACGATGGTTTGTGCTGGTCCACCAACGACGGCGAGATGCAGGAGCGGCCCCTGCATTCTGATATAGCCGCGCTCCTCGACAGGGATCGTCGCTCTGGCCTTATCGACCAAGGCTACGACATCGACCGGCGTTGTCGCCTCAGACAGTTGATGCCGAGCGATCGCGCGTGTCACCTCGCTGCGCAGTTCGTCAGGCGTGTGAAACGTCTTTCCGCGGTGCCTCCCGGTATCGTAGTTCTCGACCTCCGCGACGAAGCGGTCCTGATCCTCGTCCCGCGTGACGCCGGCCTGCACGAATGGAATGACTTTCCCCTCTGCAACCGCTTCGCGAAACTCCTCGTGCGTCGGAGAAAGCCCCGATTGCGTCCCTGACCAGCCATAGCGCTCGCCCAGGATGAGGATTACCAGGTCGGCCTCTCGCACGCCTTGCAGGCAAGCGACCCGAGACGGACTCGTCGATGCGGGGAAATCCTCCGCTCGGATGATATCGTGGTCGAGGCTGCGGATCGCCGCGAAGGCTGCTTCGCGATAGTCCTCGAACCCGGTCATGACGCTGCTGACGAAGATCTTCATGCCGCTCTTCCGTTTGCATCGTCGGATGCGATCACCGACTGCGCTTTCGCGTGCGACGCAAGCCCCACCGGCCTGTAGGGTTGCGAGCAATCGAACTGAGGCACGCGTGTAGCTGCAAGGCGCTCGTACACCGACTCATGAAGCTCTGCCTCCGGATGAATGGTGCGATGCGCCAGGGCCCAACCTTTACGCGCCCATGCTGGCCACCAGCGCGGCCAAAGTTCTCGGCTCGCTTTGACCTCATCGTGTTGAAGGCCGTTCGGATCAGGGAACGTCTGGACGAACCGCTCATCGATTTGCGGCGGGTGCGGGATCGCTTTCAGTTCCTCGACCATCCATCGCAGAGCGATATCCGAAAGACGAGACTCGCTCTCGGGATAGCTCCCTCCAATGTCCGAGTGGTTTCCGGCGAACCACACTTGCCTGAGCCAAGGCAAGTCGCCGCGATGTTCCTGCTTGGTGTCATCGCTGCGTCCCCATCCCACGCGCGGAAACCGCTTGCGATTTTCGTCGATGGAGAGGGCATGGCGTGCAAAGCCGACACTACTGTCCAGAAAGCGGTCGTAGTTCTTCAGCTTCCATGCCGCGAAATGCCAGCTGAACCGGCCTCCTTGTGGCGGGTCGGTTATGCACTTGAACTGCTTCTTCAGGGCCCAGAGGAAGCTGGCAGCGAAGAGGGCGGTAGGGAGCCAAGCCACGACCGCCCAGGGCGGACCCCAATCCTTCCAGACGGAGACGCCGCCCAGGATGAGACTGACGAGTACGAGGCCTGTGAGGATCCGGCGGACCATCACGCCGCCAAGAGCAGCGACTGTGTCAAACACTCCGATGAACGTTGGCGCTACGTTACCCTGCGGCTCACCGCGTGTACCCGTTCCTTCGCTCCCATATTTGGCACGGAATCGGCGGGCTTTCTCCTCGCGCTCGTCTTCGTACTGGCGCCGGTCCTTGCCCGATCCGTGCTCATAGACGCTGTAGACAGCTTCCTCCGCGATCTTGCGCAGAGCGACGCCACCGGCCGGGAGGGGGCCTCCGTCGGCCGCCTGACGAGGGATGCCACACAGGTTCATGACGTTGGCGACACATCGGGCTGTATAGGCGCCGCGGCTGAACCCGAACAGGAAGACGCGATCGCCGTCCCGGTACTGCTTTAGGATCGCCTCATAGCAGG
>ERZ501016.230-NODE-230-length-20524-cov-8.722458_pt1 | contig 20524 bp, 20 predicted proteins | sample MGYA00248889_ERZ501016 | MGnify/ENA primary metagenome ERZ501016 (study PRJEB25958, sample SAMN03398594) | human skin metagenome | study: EMG produced TPA metagenomics assembly of the Human Skin Microbiome Metagenome (human skin metagenome) data set. | reverse complement strand
GGGCGGGCGGGGCGGCGGGAGCGGCGGCGGTGGACATGGGTTCTCGGCTGAAACGAACGGGCTTGGCGTCCTGCGCAGGTCGTCGCATGGCGCACGCATCTGTTAGTCGGGGACCCCATCCCATGCAAACCGTCCGTCACCTTCCCGAACTGCGCGCGCAACTTGCCCAGCTCCGCCGCGCAGGCGCGCGCATCGCGTTCGTGCCGACGATGGGTGCTCTCCATATGGGGCATGTGTCGCTGGTCGAGGCGGCAAAGGCACGGGCGGACCACGTCGTCGTGTCGATCTTCGTCAACCCGCTGCAATTCGGCGCCAACGAGGATCTCGACGCCTATCCCCGGCAGGAGGCGGCGGACGCGGCGAAGCTCACGCAGGCGGGGGTGGCGCTGCTGTGGCTGCCGACCGTGCAGACGATGTATCCCGACGGCTTTGCGACCAGGGTTCGGGTCGAGGGCTATGACGCGATGCTATGCGGTGCGGCGCGGCCGGGCCATTTCGACGGCGTCGCCACGGTGGTCGCCAAGCTCTTCAACGCAGTGCAGCCCGACGTCGCGCTGTTCGGGGAAAAGGACTGGCAGCAGCTGGCGATCATCCGTCGTATGGTCCGCGACCTCGACATGCCGCTGGCGGTGGAGGGGGTGGCGACGGTGCGCGATGCGGGCGACGGGCTCGCACTCTCCTCGCGCAATGCGTACCTTTCGCCTGAACAGCGCACGGCGGCCGGGGCGATCCCCGCGACGCTCGACGCGGTGGCGGACGCGATCAGCGGCGGCGCGGAGCCGCTGGCGGCGTGTGCCGACGGGTGCGAGCGACTGCTGGCGGCGGGCTTCAGCTCGATCGACTATCTCGAGCTGCGGTCGGGCGACACGCTCCAGCCGTGCAGCGCCGACGATCCCGCCGCCCGCCTGTTCGTCGCCGCGCGTATCGGCTCCACCCGCCTGATCGACAACCGCGCGCTGCGGGGTGAACGATTGAGTCGAAGCTCGTAAGTCTCCCCTCTCACCTGCGGGAGGGGTTGGGGGTGGGCGCGGAGCCGCCAACGTCGGTGCGGAACCCCGCCCACCCCCGGCCCCTCCCGCGAGCGACAGGGGAGAGGAGCGCTTATATCGCTCCGAAATGAAAAGATTTTTTGCCTTTACCCTTTGGTAACCACGTCCTGCGCAACCTCGCTTCGTCGGGTGGATCAGGGGGTCCGCCCTAGGGGACGGGGGCAAGCAACATGGCGTTGCATCTGGCACAGGCACAAAGGTTCATCGACGCGCAGCTGAATGCGGCGACATGCGGCGATGGGGACGCCTGTTTCGACCTGGGCATGGCCTATTCGACGGGAAGCGAGGGTTGCTCGGTCGACCTCATCGAGGCGCATAAATGGTTCAACCTCGCCGCGCTCGCCGGCGTGCGGGAGGGCGCGCTGCTGCGCACCGAAGTGGCGCAGGACATGAGCGCTGCCGACGTTGCCGCCGCGCAGCGCGCCGCGCGCGACTTCCTGCGCGGTCCGGGCACCGCCGGACCGCAGATGCGCGCCGCCTAATCCACCTCGCGGAACGGCGATTCGGCGGCGTGGTACGCCAGCGCTTCCGCCTCGGCGGCGCGCTCATGCTCGAGAAAATCGGCGACCGCCCGGCGAAACCCCGCGTGTGGGATGTAATGCGCCGACCAGGTCGGCCCCGCGCGATAACCTCGGGCGAGCTTGTGCTCCCCCTGCGCGCCGGCCTCGACCCGCGTCAGCCCGTGCGCCAGCGCCCAGTCGATCGCCTGATAATAGCATAGCTCGAAATGAAGCGCGGGCACCTCTCGCAGCGCACCCCAATAGCGACCGTAGAGCGCATCGGCGCCGACGAAATTGAGCGCGGCGGCGACGCCTTCCCCCGTTTCGCGATCGTGCGCGGTCATCAGCAACACCTGCTCCGCCATGCGTTCGCCGATCAGATCGAACGCCGCGCGGCTGAGGTAGGGCCTGCCCCATTTGCGCGCGCCGGTGTCCTGATAGCAGGCCCACATCAGCTCCCAGTCCTGCGCGGTGATCTCCGCCCCGGTTTTCGTCGCAATGCGGACCGCAGCTTGCGCGGTTGCACGCTCCTTGCGGATCGCCTTGCGCCGACGAGAAGTCAGCGCCCCCAGAAATCCGTCGAAATCGCCATAGGCTTCGTCGTGCCAGTGGAACTGGTGCCCCTGCCGGATAAGCCAGCCCGCCGCGGTGAACGCGCTGAGGTCGGCGTCGGTCAGAAAGGTGGCGTGGGCAGAGGAGAGCCCGTTCTGCCGCACCAGCGCCTCGATGCCCGCGATCAGGCCACGCCTCGCCCCATCGTCCCCGGCGAGCAGGCGGGGCCCGGGAACGGGCGTGAAGGGCGCAGCGATCTGGAGCTTTGGGTAATAGTCGCCGCCGGCGCGCTCCCAGGCGTCCGCCCAAGCGTGGTCGAAGACATATTCGCCCTGGCTGTGCGCCTTGGCATAGGCGGGGACAAAGCCCTGCGCAGCGCCATCTGCGTCCTCCAGCGCCAGCGGCAGCGGTTGCCAGCCCGTGCCACGCCCGACGCTACCCGATTCCTCGAGCAGCGAGAGAAAGGCGTGACCGACGAAGGGGTGCCCGCCCGCCAACGCGTCCCACGCGCTCGCCTCGATCGACCCGACCGAATCGCGCACGCTGAGGCGAAGGGAAGGATCGGCGTCGGCCATGCCTCAGGAGATAGGCGCGCCGCCGCCGGGCGCTAGCTTGGCAGCACTTCGCGGCGGCGAAGCTCACCCAGCAGCGGCAGCAGCGGCATGCCGAGGATGGTGAAATGATCGCCGCGCACCGTATCGAACAGCGTCACCCCGCGCCCCTCGATGCGGAAGGCGCCGACGCAGCCCGCGATCGCCGGCCATTCGGCGTCGAGATATGCGGCGATGAAATCCCTCGACAGCGGCCGCACGCTTAGCTCCGCCGCTTCGACATGACGCCATACCACCGCACCCGCCTTCGCCAGCACCACCGCGCTGGTGAGGGTCATCGTCGCGGCGGACATGATGCGCAGCTGGTCGGCGGCCTGCTCTCGGCTCTCGGGCTTGTCGAAGGCGCGATGGCCGACCGTGCATAGGCTGTCGCTGCCGATCACCAGTGCGTCCGGGGCCCCCGCCGACACCGCCTCCGCCTTGAGCGCGCCGAGCGCAAGCGCGATGTCCGGGGTCGCCGCGCCCTCGCCGCGCAGGCGGTCGCGCAGCGGTGCTTCGTCGACGGCTGCGGGCGCGATGTCGAACGGGACCGCCGCCGCCTCCAGCATGGCGCGGCGGGCGGCGCTGCCGCTGGCGAGCACCAGCCTCACGCGTCGCTCTCCTCGGCGGGCGTGGGGAGTTCGGGGGTCAGGCGCGCTTTGCGTCGGTCGTCGTAGAGGCGGATCACCGCCGCCGCGGTCTCCTCGATCGAGCGGCGGCTGACGTCGATCACCGGCCAGTCGTTGTCCGCAAACATACGCCGCGCAAAGTTCAATTCGTCGCGGATCCGGCGCTCGTCGACATAGGGGTCGCTCGCGTCGACACCCGCCACGCCCATCGTCGCGAGCCGGTTTCGGCGCACCGCGGACAGCCGCTCGCTGCTGACGGTGAGCCCGACCACCAGCGGCGTATCGAGCGCGAACAGCTGCGGCGGGGGCGGGCTTTCGGGGACGATCGGGACGTTGGCGACGCGATAGCCGCGGTTGGCGAGGTAGATCGACGTCGGCGTCTTGGACGAACGCGACACGCCCGCGAGCACGATGTCCGCGCCGTTCCAGCCTTCAGGTTGCAGCCCGTCGTCATGCGCCATGGTGAAGTGGATCGCCTCCACCCGAGCGTAATAAGCGGCGTCGAGCAGGTGCTGACGCCCCGGTCGCCCCTTGGGCTGCTGGCCGAGCATCGCGGCAAAGGCATCGCTCACCGCGTCGAGCGCGGCGACATGCGGCAGCCCCAGCCGCTCGCAATGCGCCTCCAGCTCGGCGCGCAGCTCGCGGTTGACGAGCGTGAACAGCACCAGTCCCGGATGCTGCGCGACCTCCGCCAGAATGCGCTCGAGGTGCGCGTGGCTGCGCACCATCGGCCAGAAATGCCGCGTCACCGCCACATCGTCGAATTGCGCCACCGCCGCCTTGGCGATCATCTCGAGGGTCTCGCCGGTGGAGTCGGACAGGAGGTGAAGGTGAATGCGCATCGACGCGCTTTGGCGGGGGGCGGCGGCGTTGTCCAACCGCCCTCACTTGGCTGGGAGGGGCGCAGCACCCTCTTTCGGCGGCTACAGGCGGCCGATATCCAATCCTGTGCAAAGCCTGTGGATAAGTGCCGGGACAGCAGCGGGCATCGAACCATCCCCGCGGCCCCTCACCACTTATCCACAGCGCCATCCCCGCCGCGCAAAACGATCCACAGCCTGTGGATAGCGGGGAGTATCGACGGCGACTCGCGCCCGGGCCATGGGCGGGCTAGGAAGCCGGCTGTGGAGCGATCGGGCGAAACGGGTTATCCCCGCTCTCCCGGCCACCAACATCAGTTACAATAAAGAAAAGAGAGTCTTTGTTTATGGGTCTCCCCGGATTGGGCGGTGCGCTGGAATCGGCGGTCGGCGATGCGCTGGCGCAGGGCGCGCTCGGCGTGATTCCGACCGTCGAGCCCGATCCGGCGCGCGACGGCGCGTTCATGGCGGTGATGCGCGGCGAACGACGCGACCCGCCGCCGCTGTGGATGATGCGCCAGGCGGGGCGCTACCTTCCCGAATATCGCGCGCTCAGGGCCGACAAGGGCGGATTCCTCGACCTTTGCTACGATCCTGCGAGCGCGGCGGAGGTGACCCTCCAGCCGCTGCGCCGCTTCGACATGGACGCGGCGATCCTCTTTTCGGACATTCTCGTGGTGCCGCACGCGCTGGGGATGGAGCTGTGGTTCGAGACGGGGGAGGGCCCGCGGCTCGCCCCGCCGCTCGCCGGAGCGGACCTCGGCGAACTCACCCCACAGACGCAGCGGCTCGACCCGATCTACGACACCGTGCGCCGTGTACGCGCGGAGCTGCACCCCGGTCGCGCGCTGATCGGCTTTGCCGGGAGCCCGTGGACGGTCGCCACCTACATGGTCGCGGGTCGCGGCACCAAGGATCAGAGCCCGGCGCGCCGCCTCGCCTACACCGATCCGCGCCGCTTTGCCGGGATCATCGACGCGGTGGTGGCGCAGACCATCACCTACCTGATCGGGCAGGTGCGCGCCGGGGCCGACGTGCTGCAGATTTTCGACAGCTGGGCGGGCAGCCTTGCCCCCGATGAATTCGACCGCTGGGTGATCGCGCCCAACGCCGCGATCGTGGCGGGCGTGCGCGCGGCCTGCCCCGGGGTTCCGATCATCGGCTTTCCCAAGGGCGCGGCGGAGAAACTCCCGCGCTACGTCGCCGGGGTGCAGCCCGACGCGGTCGGCATCGACGAGACGATGGACCCCGACTTCGCGCATGCCGCGCTCCCGCCCGGCCTCCCGGTGCAGGGTAACCTCGATCCGCTACGGCTGGTCGCGGGTGGCCCGGCGCTGGTGGAGCGGGTGCACACCATCCGCCGCGCGTTTGCGAACCGCCCGCATATCTTCAACCTCGGCCACGGGATCGTCCCCGACACGCCCATCGCGCACGTCCAGTCGATGGTCGCCGCGGTCCGCTCCCCGCTCGCATGACCGAGCTGATGGCGCCCTGGTATGCGACCCTCAAGGCGGCGCACATCATCTTCGTGGTGTTCTGGATGGCGGGGTTGTTCGCGCTGCCGCGCTTCCTCGTCTACCATCAGGAGGAGCTTGCCGATCCGCAGCAGGCGGCGCGCTGGGTGGAGCGTGAGGGGAAGTTGCGGCACATCATCCTCACCCCCTCCTCGATCCTCGTCTGGCTGCTGGGAATCGCGCTCGCCTTTGCGCTCGACGCGTGGAGTGCGCCCTGGCTGCATGCCAAGTTGATGCTGGTGGCAGTGCTCACCGCCTATCATCACGTCATCGTCCGTTACGCCAAGCGGCTCGCACGAGGGGAGGCGCGCTGGACGGGTCGCACGCTGCGCTTCGTCAACGAGGTCCCTGGACTCACGCTCATCGCCATCGTCATTCTGGTGGTCGCAAAGCCGTGGGGTTGATCCTGGTCAACCAGCCGAGACTCGCGTTCAGGGGAATATGATTATAGTCGCGTAGCGTTCGCATCCGCGGGCACGGGGGATCGCAGACATCTCGGACGCGGCCACACTTGATGCGTTAGATGATCGTGCGCTCGACGCGCTGCCCTTTGGCGCGATTCAGCTCGATGCCGACGGCGTCGTGTGCCGCTACAATACCCTCGGAAATCAGCTGTCGGGGCGCGGCGCGGCGCAGGTGATCGGGCGCGATTTCTTTCGCGACATCGCGCCTTGCACCAACTTTCCCGGCTTTCGGGGTCGCTTCGCCGAAGGGGTACGGCGCGGCAAGCTGTCGGACGAGTTCCGCTTCGTGTTCGGCTTTTCCTCACCGCGACAGGTGCGGGTGGAAATGGCCGATGCCGCCACTCCCGGGCGCTACTGGCTAAAGATGTTCGAGGAGCCTCTGCCCGCCGTCCCCCCGGCGGTCGATCGGCCCGATCCAGAGGCGACCGTCGCTCAACGGCTGCGGGCCGAAGCGGTGGATACCGACCTCTGTGAACGTGAGCCGATCCATATTCCAGGCGCGGTGCAGCCGCATGTGGTGCTGCTCTGCATCGAAGCTTCGACGCAGCGGGTGCGTGCCTGCAGCGCCAATTGGCGCGACCTGCTGGTGCTGGAAGAGGCGCCGATCGGTCGACGCTGGGACGAGTTTCTGCCCGCGGAGATCCTCGATGCGGTGTGCGAAGCCGATGGGTTTCGCACCGAAATTCCGCTCGGCCCACATGCCACGCGCTTTGCGCTCACCTGCCACGACCATGACGACCGCCGCCTGCTCGAAATCGAGCGGCTGTTCGCCGACGCATGCGACTTTGAAGAAGCGACGACCGCGCAGGCGCACGATGCGCTGCGTCGCATCCGGCGCAGCGATACGGTCGAAGCGGGGGCGCAGCTGTGTGCCGACGCCATTCGCGAAATGACGCGCTTCGACCGCGTGCTTGTCTATCGCTTCGACCCCGACTGGAACGGGGAAGCGATCGCCGAGAGCATGGCGGAGGGCGCCTATGCCCCGCTGTTGGGGATGCGTTTTCCGGCGTCCGACATCCCGGCGCAGGCACGCGAGCTTTACCGCAGCGCCCCGCCGCGTTTCGTGGTCGATCGCGATGCGGTGCCCGCCGCGCTGATCGCTCACCCGTCGGCCAACGCGCGCCCGGTCGACCTCAGCTGCGCCTATTCGAGGGCGCTGTCGCCGGTGCATCTCGAATATCAGCGCAATCTTGGCGTCAACGGGTCGATGTCGGTGTCGATCATGGTCGATGGCAAGCTGTGGGGGCTGGTGATCGGCCACCACCGCGCGCCGCATTATGTCGATCCCGACACGCGCGCGCTCGTGAGCGTGGTCACCGATGGCTTCTCGCTGCGCGCGGACAAGCTTACCACCGACGCTGCCTGGCGCGAACAGCAGCTCGCGCTCGAGCATCAGAACGCGCTGCTGCATCAGCTCGCAGGTGCGGAGGAGGTGGAAAGCGCGCTCACCTCGCCGCGCGAAGGCGGGCACAGCATGGCCGACATGTTCGACGCAGGCGGGGCGGCGCTGGTGCGCGGTGAGGAGGTGTCGGCGGATGGCGAAGTGCCGTCCGACACGCAGATCGTCGCGCTCGCGCGCTGGCTGCGCGGCACACTCGAACCCGGGCGGAGGCTGTGGTCGTCGCATCGGCTGGCCGTCGATTGGCCCGACGGCGGCGCCACCGATCCCCACGCGGCGGGCGTGCTGGCCGCCTTCACCAACGACGATCGCGACCATCTGCTGCTATGGTTCCGGCCAGAGGTCGCGCATCGCGTCAGTTGGGGTGGCGACCCGAACAAGGCGGTGCAGCCCGACCGCGACCGCCACGTCATCCTGCCGCGCCGCTCGTTCGAACGCTGGGTGGAGGAACGCCACGGCGAATCGGTCGCATGGCAGGAATGGCAGTGCCACTTCGCCGGCAACTTCGCGGAGGCCGTCGAAGGCGTGGTGCTCCGCCAGGGGCGCAAGATCGACGAACTGTCGCGCAAGGAGGCGGAGCTTGTCCGCGCGCTGGAGCTGCAGCGGCTGATGGGACGCGAAATCGACCATCGCGTGCGCAATTCGCTGCAGATCGTTGGCGGCATGATCCAGATGCAGGCACGCAGCGCGCTCGACGACGTCACACGCCTCGCGCTCAACGACACCTATTCGCGCGTGATGAGCGTAGCGCGGGTGCACAACAGCCTCGAACATGTCACCGACGATGCCATGGTCGACCTCGGCGAAACGCTGCGCCAGCTATGTTCCGACATGGAGGGCGTGTTCGGCTCGAAGCTGGGTCCGATCCACGCGACCTGTTCGGGCGACCTGTCGATGAACAGCAAGCGCGCGGTGGCATTCGCGCTGATCGCCTCCGAACTGGTCACCAACGCTCGCAAATACGCCTACCCGGGGCAGGAAGGCCCGATCGACGTCTGCGTGCGCGAGGAGGGCGGCGTCGTGACGCTTGAGGTGTGCGATCAGGGGGTCGGACTGAGCGACGACTGGCAAGCGCGGCCGCGCACCAGCGGCGGCCTCGGCATGCGCGTCGTGCACGGCATGCTGCGCCAGATCGGCGGCACCTTGTCGAGCGGTGTCGGTCGCAACGGCCGGGGCACCTGTTTCCGGGTCAGCGGGTGAGCCTTGCCGCCCGGCTGCGCGCCGAAACCGATGCAGAGCACCATGCGATCGAAGCGGCGCTCGACTGGCAGGCGCGCTGCGCCACCCCCGCCGCCTACACCCGCTGGCTGCTACAACTGCACGGCTGGCACCGTATGTGGGAGCCCCTGGTGGAGGGCGCGCTCGCCGAACCGGCGCTCACCACACCGCGCCGCCGTCTGGCGCTGCTGGTCGATGACCTGCGCGCGCTTGGCGTGTGCGGTACGCGGATCGAGGCCAACCGTGTGGCGCCTCGGCTGCGTCTCGCCAGCGCGAACGCGGCGATGGGGTCGCTCTATGTGATCGAGGGGTCGTCGCTCGGCGGGCGAGTGATCGGGGCGGAAGTAAAGCGTCGCCTAGGCTTCGCACCCCGCTACCACGGCGTCGGGAGCGCCGCGCGCTGGCGCGAATTCACCGCGCGGCTCGATCGGATCGACACGGCAGACGCCATTCCCGTCATCGCGAGCGCGCGATGGACGTTCGCAGCGATGCAGGCCTGGCTGACCGACGAGGGCGAGATCGGCGGACCTGAACGACACGTGCCAGCCCCCTGAACTAGCTGCGCTCGTAAGTCCCGGTGAGGACCGTCGAGGCGAGGATGCGACCGTCCATCGCCGCCAGCAACGCGGTGCGACCGGGCGACTTGTCGAAGGTCACCGGCGCGCCAAGCGCGTAGAGCTGAAACACATAATGGTGGAGCCCGTGGCCCGTCGGCGGGTCGGGCGGCAACCAGCCGCTGCGCATGAAGCTGTTGCGCCCGGTCTTGCCCGACGCCGCCCCGCTCCCCGCACCGTCGAGCGCGCCGGCGGGGAGCTCGGTCAGATCGGCAGGGAGGCCCCAGGCGATGGCGTGGACGATCGGCTTCGCGCTCGGCGCATCCGCGTCCTCGACAAGCAGGACAAGGCTTTGCGTCCCCTGCGGAACGCCGCTGATGCGCAACGCGGGCGAGCGACCGGCGCCGTCGGCGGAGCAGCTCACCGGGAGCGCGGCGCGGTCGGCGAAGTCCGGGCTGGTCAACTGCATCCCGCCATCGCCGCGCTGGCGCGCAAGATCGGCGATGGCGAGCGCATCAACGCCCGCGCGCCGCTTCGCCAGCACCTGTCCAACCAGCTTCGGTAATCTCTCGAGCATCCTGCGCGCCTCCGTCCGTCGCGACGTCAACTCGCGTGTGGCGGAAGCGTTCAGGGCGAGACTGAAAGTGCGGCGTTCCTAAACCCCCCTTCCCCCTTGTGGGGAGGGGTTGGGGGTGGGGCGGAGCCGCGTCTGCGGCTCGCGAAGAATCGTGGCGAAACGCCGCGGCGAGTCTCTTTCGCTCGCAGACGCGAGCGGGCCCCCACCCCTGCCCCTCCCCACAAGGGGGAGCGGAGACGTTGGCGGCTATGCCGCCGCGACGCCCTGGCTGCGCAGCCAGGCGATGCAGGTGGGAGCGTCGCTGAACGCGTGCGAGGCGATGCCGATCCGCGCGGCGGCGGCGACATTGTCCGCCCGGTCGTCGATGAACAGCGCCTGCCCAGCGCTCAACCCGAAGCGGTCGAGCGCGCGGGTGAAGATAGCGGGGTCGGGCTTGGCGACCTTTTCGTGGCCGGAGACGAAGATGTCGCGGAAGCGGGCAAAGATCGGCTGCGTGGGCGCAAAGCCGTCCCAGAACTCCGCGCCGAAGTTGGTGATCGCAAACAGCGGCACGCCCGCGCCAGACAACCGCTCGATCAGCTCGAGCATGCCTGCGACGGGGGAGGTGATGGTCTCGTTGAAGCGGTCGCGATAGGCGAGGATGGCGTCGCGATGCTGCGGATATTCCGCGCAGCGTTCGGCGACCATTTCCGCCAACGGGCGGCCCTGATCGCTCTGAAAATGCCACTCCGGGCTGACGACGTCGCGCACAAACGCGTCGAGCGCGGCGCGCTCAGGGATCAGCTTGGCGAAAAGCGCCTTGAGGTCCCAGTGGAACAGGACCTCGCCCACGTCGAAAATGACCGCGCGTGGATGTTCCATCGCGGTCGGCGCGGCTCAGGTCAGCCCTGGCGCGCCTTGAAGCGACGGTTGGTCTTGTTGATGACGTAGGTGCGGCCGCGACGGCGGATCACGCGGTTGTCCCGGTGCCGGTCCTTAAGGCTCTTGAGGCTGTTGCGGATCTTCATCGGAAAACCTGTCGTCAAAATCGTGATGCCGCGGCCATGCGGGTCGTCGCGCGGGCGGTGGCGGGAGAGGCCATGCGCGCGCGAAGCCATGCCCTGGTCGGGCCCACCGGCTCGGCGAAGCGGTGCCCCTATGAAGCGGACCGGCCAAAGTCAACCGATTCCCTCACCCTTGGCCACTCTCGAAGGGGGCGTGGCGGAACATCGCGCGCCGTTCAAGCATTGCCCGTGACGCAAAGTCGCTCACGACAGGATGGTCCATGCCCCGATTCGCCCGCGCCGCTCGCCTGATGCTCCTCGCCGCGCCGCTCGCGCTCGCGTCCTGCGCGACGCCCACCCCCGGGGTCGACGTCACGCGCTTCCACCGGCTCGACAGCGCACCGCGTCTGGCGGGGGGCTACCGCATCGTCGACACGCCGGGGAGCGGGGTGTCGATGCCGTTCGTCTACGCCGTCGGGCGTGAGCTCGACCGGCTCGGCCTCTCCCGCGAGGGCGCTGCGACCTACGACGTCAGCGTCGCAACGCAAGTTACCCCGCGCAGCCAGGTCAATTACGGCGGAGGCGGGTCGGGCGTGTCGGTCGGCGTCGGCGGCTCGACCGGGCGCTATTACGGCTCCGGAGTGGGCGTCGGCGTGGGGCTCGACCTCACGAGGCTGTTCCAGCGCCGCCCTGACGCCGACAGCGCACTCACGCTCTCGGTCGCGATCCGCCGCCCCGGTGAAACGCTGCCGTTGTGGGAGGGGCGTGCGATCACCGCTGTCAGCTCGCGCGCGACCGCCCCGCGCATCGACGCCGACGCGGCTCGGCTTGCATCTGCGCTGTTCGCGAATTTCCCGGGTCAATCGGGGGTGACAGTCACCGTTCCTTGAGCCTAAGCGCTCTCCCTATGCAGATCGACAGCAACTTCGACTCCGGCAACATTGTGGTGGAGGCGATCGAAGGTTCGCGCGCGCGACTTTCGGTGCGCAAGGATCAACAGTCCGACTTCTACCAGTGGTTCCATTTCCGGGTCAGCGCGGACGCGGGGAGCGAGGTTGAGCTCGCCATTACCGGGCTCGCCGGTTCGGCCTACCCCGACGGCTGGCCGGGTTACTCGGCGCGGGTCAGCAGCGATCGCGAAACCTGGACCTGCGCGCCGACGCGCTATGATGCGCAAGCCGATGGCGGCACTCTGACGATCGACGCGACGGTCGAAACGGGGGTGCTGTGGGTCGCCTACTTCGCGCCCTACAGCTGGGAGCGGCATCAGGACCTCATCGCCGCCGCCGCCGCTGCGCCGGGCGTTGTGCACAGCATCCTCGGCTATAGCATCGAAGGCCGCCCGATCGACGCGCTGCGGATGGGGGAGGGCGCCAAGCGCGTCTGGCTTTACGCGCGCCAGCATCCGGGGGAGAGCATGGCAGAATGGTGGATGGAGGGCGCGCTCGCGTGGCTCACCGACGCCAGCAATCCGCACGCGCGACGCTTGCGGGAAAAGGCGACGCTGACCGTCGTGCCCAATATGAACCCCGACGGCAGCATCCGCGGGCACCTGCGCACCAATGCCGTGGGCGTGAACCTCAACCGCGAATGGGCGGAGCCGAGCGCCGAACGCAGCCCCGAAGTGCTGTGCGTGCGCAACGCGATGGATGCGACCGGAGTAGACATCGCCATCGACGTGCACGGCGATGAAGCGATCCCGGCGGTGTTCTTTGCCGGGTTCGAGGGGATTCCGTCGTGGACGGATGAGCAGGGCGCGCGCTTCTATCGCTATCGCGACACGCTTGCGCAGCGCACACCCGACTTCCAGACCGCCAAGGGCTATGAAGTCTCGGGCGCGGGTGAAGCGAACCTTACCATGTCCACCAACCAGGTGGCCGAACGCTACGGCGCGGTGGGCATGACGCTGGAAATGCCGTTCAAGGACAATGCCGACCTGCCCGACGCGGAGCATGGCTGGAGCCCCGAACGGTCGATTCACCTCGCCGAGGTGATGCTGGCGACGCTGGGCGAGCTGATCGACGAGCTCTAGGCCAGCCGCGCTCCCGCGGCGCGATTGATCGTGATCTATTGCGCGGCACGGATCGTTGCGCGAGGAACATTTCGGGTCCAGACCGCACTCCAGCGGTCGGAGGGAAGGTCTTCGCATGATCACGCGCAATTTTCTTCGCGGGCGCCGCCGCGAGGCGCTGTCCGACGATGATCTGCGCGCGGTCGAGGGGCTGATCGCGGAGGTGCGCGAAGTGCCGGCGCGCAAGACGGTGCTCAAATCGGGCGAGCCGCTCGATTATTCGAGCTATCTCATCGACGGATTCATGTGCCGCTACATGGACGATCGCGATGGGCGGCGGCAGCTGGTGGCGCTGCAGATCAGCGGCGATTTCGTCGACCTGCACGCCTTTCCGCTGCGCTGGCTCGACCATGACATCGGCACCATTACCCCCTGCCGCATCGGCATCGTGCCGCATGAACGCTTGCAGGCGCTGCAGCACGAGCGCCCGCAGCTGACGCGGATGCTGTGGTTTTCGACGCTGCTCGACGCGGCGATGCACCGCGAATGGATCTTCCGCCTCGGGCGGCTCAACGCGCTCGGCCGGGTCGCGCATTTCCTTGCGGAGCTCGAGTATCGGCTGCGCATGGTCGATGAATCCGACGGTCGTCGCTTCCCGCTACCGATGTTGCAGGCGGACCTCGCCGAGGCGTGCGGGATGACGCCGGTGCACCTCAACCGCGTGGTGCGACGGCTGCGCGACCTCGACCTCGTCACTCTGCGCGACGGGCAGGCGTTCGTGAGCGACCTCAAGGCGCTGTGGCAGTTGGCGGAGTTCGACCCGCGCTATCTGTTTCCCGACGGCGCGGGGGTTATCGGGGCCCGCTGAAGTGCGCGCGCGGCGTCAGTCGCGATAGCTCGGGTCGATGCGGTCGAGCTTGCGCAGCAGTGCCGGCCAGGCGAGCGCCTGCGCGACCATGGCCATCGCCCCGGGCGGCGACTGGCCTTCGACCTTGCCCTCCACACCCTGCGGCGGAGCGTTGAGGCCGTCGCGCCCCGCGCTCATCATCATCACCTGCGCCTGGCACGCGCGTTCGAGGAAATAGAGGCGGACGAAACAGTCCGCGACGCTCTGCCCCACGGTCAGCGTGCCGTGGTTGCGCAGGATCATCGCATGCTTCTGGCCGAGGTCCGCGACCAGCCGCTCGCGCTCGTCGAGGTCGGTCGCGATCCCCTCATAGTCATGGTAGGCGACGTTGTGCCGCGCGATCATCGCCGTCTGCGTATGCGGCAGCAGCCCCTCCGCCATCGCGCTGACCGCCTGGCCGTGGGGGGTGTGGAGATGCATCACCGCCTGCGCATCCTCGCGCGCCATGTGGATCGCGCTGTGAATGGTGAAGCCCGCGGGGTTCACCGGGTGGCTGGTCGGCACCACCGGGGTCCCTTCGACATCGATCTTGACCAGCGAGGAGGCGGTGATCTCCTCGAACATCATGTCGTAGGGGTTGATGAGGAAGTGATGCTCCGGCCCCGGCACGCGCGCGGAGAGATGCGTGAAGATGAGGTCGTCCCAGCCATAATGCGCCACCAGCCGATAGGCGGCGGCGAGGTCGACGCGGATCGCCCATTCCTCGGGCGTCACGCTCTCGCGCACATGCGCGTCGTTGGCGGGGGAGACGATTGCTGCGCTGGCCATGTCGAGGGGGAGCTCCTGCCGTTCGTTGCCGACAGGCTAGGCGCTCCCCCCGATAGCGCAAGCGATCAGTTGGCGGCGCCGTGCATCTCCGTTCCGCGCAGCTCCTCGGAGCGGAAGTCGCGCACGAACCGTTCGAGCGTTCGCACGCCCCAGCCATGCGCGCCGCCGGGGTGCGTATCGCTGGCCGAGCCCCAGGCGACGTTCGCCATGTCGATATGCGCCCACGGCGTCTCACGCGGCAGGAATTCGCCGATGAACCACGCGCCAAAGCTCGCGCCCGCACCGCCGCCGCCGCTGTTCTTGAGGTCGGCGATGGTTGATTTGACGTCGTCGCCGACACTCGGGTGCAGCGGCATGCGCCACATCGGCTCTCCTGCGGCGGTGCCCGCGGTCTCCAGCTGGCGCGCGAGCCCGTCGTGACGGGAGAAGAGCCCCGCATAATCGTCGCCGAGCGCGGTGCCGATGGCGCCGGTCAGCGTCGCCACATCGACCACGGCGGCGGGGCGCAGATTGGCATTGGCCCAGGCAAGCGCATCGGCGAGCACCACGCGCCCTTCGGCGTCGGTGTTGACGATCTCGATCGTGCGGCCGTTCATCGCGCGCACCACGTCGCCGGGGCGCGTGGCGGTGCCCGACGGCAAATTCTCCGCCAGCGCGGCGATGGCGACGACGTTGACCGGCGCCCGCCCGCGCGCGAGCGCGAGCACCGCGCCGGTCACCGCGGCGGCGCCCGACATGTCCATCTTCATGTCGCCCATGCCAGCTCCCGACTTGATAGAGATGCCGCCGCTGTCGAAGGTAATGCCCTTGCCAGCGAGCACCACCGGCGCATCGCCCGTCGCGCCGGGTCCGCGGTAGCGCACGACCATCAGCCGCGGCGGACGCTGCGAGCCCTGCCCCACCGACAGCAGCGCGCCCATTCCCAGCCGCTCCATCGCCGGAACGTCGAGCGCTTCGATGGTGACGCCGGGCAGCCCCGCGAACGCCTCCCGCGTGCGCTCGACGAAGCTCTCGGGGTAGATGATATTGCCAGGCGCGTTGATGAGGTTGCGGGTGAAATCGACCGCCTCGGCGATCGCTGCGCCGCGCGCGAAATAGGCGCGCTCGACATTCGAGGCGTCGCTCGCGACGATCGTCAGCGGCCCGCGTGCAGCGCTTTCGGTGCGCGTGCGGTAGAGGTCCGAGCGGTAGCTGCCGATGCGCAGCCCGGTGGCAAGGTCGGCGAGGTCGGCGGCGCTCATCCCCTCTGCGAGCACGGCGACTGCGCCGCGGTCGCTGAGGGTCGCGCGGCCGATCTGCTGGCCGAGTGCGGTCGGCGCGGCGGCGCCCGCTCCCTCACCCCGGCCGACCAGCAGGATGCGGTCCCATCCGCCGATGCCGCGCAGCGACTGGGTCGCGCGCGCGGCATAGCGATAGTCGGCGGAGGTGGCCGCGCGGGTCAGCGCTGCCTTGGTTGCGGCGTCCAGCCCTGCGACGCGGTCCAGCGCGGCGGCATTGGTGAGCGCGAGCACCAGCGTGCCCCCGTTGGCGGCGGGAAGGTCGGTGCGCCACAGCATCTCGCGCGGCGTGGCGCTCTGCATTTGCGGCGCTACGGCAGCGGGGCGGCTCTGCGCGATAGCGGGAGCGGCGAGCGCGAGGACGGCGGTGGTGGCGAACAGACGAAACGAGGCGATGACCGGCACGATATTTTCCCTTCCAACTCTCGGTTCTTCGTGGCCGACCGGGCGCGGCGGGGCAAGCGGGTTGCGGCGCGGCGCGCAACCAAGTGCTGGCGACCGGGTTGGCCGGGGATGAAAGCCTTTGCCGCGCTGATCGACGCTATCGTCTACACGCGCAGTCGCAACGAGAAGCTGCGGCTGATCGGCGATTATCTCAAGGCGACGCCTGACCCCGATCGCGGCTGGGCGCTCGCGGCGCTGACCGGGGAGGTCGACCTGCCGGCGGTGAAGCCCGCCGTGATCCGCGCGCTGATCGAGGAGCGCGTCGACCCCGTGCTCTACGCGATGAGCCGCGATTATGTCGGCGACACGGCGGAGACGGTTGCGCTCCTCTGGCCCACCGGGGCGCAGGCGGGGGAAGGGGCCGACATCGCGCTCAACGAGGTTATCCTGCGCCTCGCCACCACCAAGCGCGGCGAAGGGGGTGCCGCGCTGGCGGAAATGCTCGACCGGCTCGACCCCGAGGCGCGCTACGCGCTGCTCAAGCTCGCCACAGGGGGGCTGCGCATCGGCGTCTCGGGGCGGCTGGCGCGGACCGCGGTGGCGCAGGCGTTCGGGCGCGACGTGGATCGAATAGAGGAGGTGTGGCACGCGCTGTCGCCGCCCTACGACCAGCTGTTCGCCTGGGCGGAGGGGCGCGACGACCTTCCTAACCTCGATGAAATCGCGGTGTTCCGGCCGTTCATGCTGGCGCATCCGTTGGAGGACGGGCGGGTCGACCTCGCCGACTACGCCGCTGAATGGAAATGGGACGGCATCCGCATCCAGATCGTCGGCGTGGGCGGCGCGGTGCGGCTGTTCAGCCGCGGCGGCGACGACATCACCGGCGCGTTTCCGGAGGTCGCGCAGGACATGCCGATCGACGCGGTGCTCGATGGCGAGCTGCTTGTGCGCGGTTCGGTGCAGGGCGGGGCGGAGGGCGGCGCCGCAAGCTTCAACGCGCTGCAGCAGCGGCTCGGGCGCAAGACGGTGAGCGCCGCGATGCTGCGCGATTCCCCCGCGTTCGTGCGGCTCTACGACGTGCTCAGCATCGCGCGTGAGGATCTGCGCGGTCTCGGCTGGACCGAGCGACGTGCGCGGCTGGAGGCGCTGATGGCCGAGCTGCCCGCGCACCGTTTCGACCTCAGCCAGCTGATCGAGGCGGAGGATTTCGACGCGCTCTCCGCCATCCGCGACCGTTCGCGTGATACCGCCATCGAAGGCGTGATGCTCAAGCGGCGTGACAGCCCCTACGTCCCCGGGCGCCGCGTCGGGCTGTGGTACAAGTGGAAACGCGACCCGCTCACCGCCGATTGCGTGCTGATGTATGCGCAACGCGGGTCGGGTAAACGCTCGAGCTTCTACAGCGACTATACCTTTGGCTGCTGGACCGCCGACCCCGCGGAGGGGGGCGAGCTGCTCCCCGTAGGCAAGGCCTATTCGGGCTTCACCGACGAGGAGCTGAAATGGCTCGACCGCTTCGTGCGGGAAAGGACCACCGCCCGCTTCGGTCCCGTGCGCGAGGTCGAAAAGAGCCTCGTGTTCGAAGTCGCGTTCGATTCGATTCACGAATCCAAGCGGCACAAATCGGGGGTCGCCATGCGCTTCCCCCGCATCGCCCGCATCCGCCGCGACAAGCCAGCGGTGGAGGCGGATCAGGTCGCGACGTTGCGCGCGTTGATCAGTTGACGGGTCGGCCTCCTACAGGCGGTGGATTGCAGAAACTGCAACACCCTCTTCGCCTCTTCGCACTTGCGAAAAGCGTTGTTGCACTGCACAACACGCCTGCCTTTCGAGGCACTCTCTCCCAACTCCCCTAAAACGGGCCGTCCCTTCGTGGGGCGGCCCTTTTTTTTTTACGCTTTGGGAGCGGCCTGCTCCGGAGCGAGCGGCTGGAACGCGCGCACGTCGGCGATGAACAGCGCGGGGAGCGGCATCGACGCGCTGCGATCGGCCATGACGTGCGCGTAAGTCAGCGCCATGTCGGTCAGGCGCTGCTCGCCGCGAAAGATGGCGACGTGGATGACGAAGCTGGTTCGCCCGAACCGCGCCACTCTTGCGGCGATGGTCAGCATGTCGTCGAGCTCGGCGGAGGCGTGGTAGTCGATGTCGGCATTCACCACGACGATGTCGCTGCCATATTGGGCGAAGAATGGCCCCGGCTGCCCCTCCCCTAGCGCGCGGAACAGTTCGGTGACGCCAATATCGGCGTAGATCAGATAGTTGCCGTTGAAGACGATGTTCTGGCCATCGATCTCGTTATAGCGCACGCGCACGTCGTGACGGACGGCGAACTGGTCCTGCCGCACCTCCCACCAGCGCCGGTCCATCAGGCGGCTCCTTCGAGCGGCGCCGTCGCGCGCGACAGCCAACCGAGCGTCGCCGGATCGAGCCGGTCGGACAGCTTGGCGCGCACCTCCGCGTGGTAATCGTCGACCCAGCGCCGTTCATCGGGGGAGAGCAGCGCGACGTCGATCAACCGCCGGTCGAGCGGAGCGAAGGTCAGGTTCTCGAACCCCAGCATCGGCTGTTCATCGCCTTCCCGCGTCACGTCACGCACGACGATGAGGTTTTCGATGCGGATGCCGAACGCGCCGGGCTTGTAGTAGCCGGGCTCGTTGGAGAGGATCATGCCTTCGAGCAGCGGTTCGTCGGTGCCCGGCTGCGCGCCGCCCGGCTTGGCGATGCGCTGCGGTCCTTCATGCACCGCGAGCGCGTGGCCGACGCCGTGGCCGGTGCCGTGGGCATAGTCCGCCCCGTCCATCCACAGCGCATGCCGCGCGAGGATGTCGAGCTGCCCCCCGCGCGTGCCATGCGGGAAGCGCGCGGTGGACAGCGCGATGTGCCCTTTGAGCACCTGAGTATAGCGCCGCCGCATCTCCGCCGTGGGCTCACCCACCGCCATGGTGCGGGTGATGTCGGTGGTGCCTTCCTCGTATTGCCCGCCCGAATCGAGCAGGAACAGCGAGCCTGTTTCGATCGGCCGGTTGGTCTCCGCCGAAACGCGATAGTGCATGATCGCGCCGTTCGGACCGGCGCCGGCGATGGTGTCGAAGCTGGCATCGAAGCAGCCCTGCTCTTCCCCGCGCAGCGCCGCGATCTTTGCCGCAGCGGCAAGCTCGTCGAGCCCGCCCCTTGGCGCCTCCGCATCGAACCAGGCGAGGAAGCGGGTGATCGCGACGCCGTCTTTGACGTGCGCCGAGCGCATGCCGCTGAGCTCGACCTCATTCTTCACCGCCTTCGCCAGCACGACGGGGTCGCGCATGCGCACGACCTCTGCCCCCGCCGCCTCCAGCGCGTCGATGATCGCGGCCACGGTGCGATCGGGATCGACCGCGACGCGCTGCCCGGCGAAACCGGCGAGGCTGTCGGCAAAGCCCTTACGCGGCGCGACCTCCACCGCGTTGCCCAATGCCTGCGTGAGCTCCGCGGGCACCTTGGCGGGGTCGATATGCAGCGTCGCGGTGCCGTCGCTGCGCACGCTTGCAAAGGCCAGCGCCACCGGGGTCGAGGCAACGTCACGGCCGCGCAGGTTGAACAGCCAGGCGATCGAATCGAGCGCGGAAATCACCACCGCATCGAGCCCCTTGGCGCGCAGCCATTCGCCAAGTTCCGCGCGCTTGTCCGCGGAACTTCGCCCGGCGAGCCCCTCGGGATAGACGCTGGCGGGGGCAGCGCTCGGTTGCGGACGGTCGCTCCACACGGCGTCGACCGGATTGGCCGCGACCGGCACCAGCGCCGCGCCCTTCGCCTCGAGCGCGGCGGCGAAGCCCTTCGCCCACCCCTCGCCGTGCAGCCACGGGTCGTAACCGATCCGCGCGCCCTTGCCGACATGCTCGGCGACCCAGGCGGAGAGGCTGTCCCGCGGCACGTCGAGGGGGGTGAAGTTCGCCTCTGCCACCTGATCGCGCACCTGCAGTTCGTAGCGCCCGTCGACCGCAATCGCCGCCGCGTCCTTGAGCACCGCCGCCGTCCCCGCCGACCCGCCGAACCCCGTCAGCCACGCGAGCCGCTGCGCATATTCGCCGACATATTCGCTCATATGTTCGTCGCTGATGGGCACGATGAAGCCGTCGAGCTGCTGGCGGGCGAGTTCGCAACGCAACGCAGCGAGGCGGGAGGCGGTGGGTTCGAGAGGAGCCGTCATGCGCACGGGCTATAGGCAGCGGGCGCAGTGCGACCAAGGGGGGTGCCTTTCTCCCCTCCCCCTTGTGGGGAGGGGCCGGGGGTGGGGGCCGAGCCGCGTCCGCGG
>ERZ501016.229-NODE-229-length-20581-cov-4.794066_pt1 | contig 20581 bp, 19 predicted proteins | sample MGYA00248889_ERZ501016 | MGnify/ENA primary metagenome ERZ501016 (study PRJEB25958, sample SAMN03398594) | human skin metagenome | study: EMG produced TPA metagenomics assembly of the Human Skin Microbiome Metagenome (human skin metagenome) data set. | reverse complement strand
GCACCAACGGGTCCCAGTTCTTCATCACCACCGACCCCACCCCCTGGCTTCAGGGCAAGCACACGATCTTCGGCGAGGTCACCGACGCCGCGAGCCAGCGCGTGGTCGACGAGATCGCCGGCGTTCGCACGGGCGCGAACGACAAGCCCGTCGAACCGGTCGTCATCGAGTCGGTCACCATCTCTTGATCGTCATCTCTTGACCGCAGTGGCCGAGCACGGATCCGCCCGATGACCGACCAGAGCCCTCCGGTTCCGGGCGGATCCGCCGTTCCCCCCGTATGCCCGCGCCACCCCGACCGGGTCTCGTATGTCCGGTGCCAGCGCTGTGGCAACCCCACCTGCCCCGAATGCCAGCGTCCTGCGGCCGTCGGGGTGCAGTGCGTCTCCTGTGTCGCGCAGAGCGCGGCTGCCGCGCCGACTACTCGGACCGTGCTCGGGGGGCGGGATATCCGCCAGACGCCTGTAGTGACGATGGTGCTGATCGGGATCTGTGTCGCGATCTGGTTGATCGAGCAGGTCACCCGCAGCGGCTGGATCTTCCAGACCTTCGCGCTGGCGCCCGGCATCGGGCGCAGCGAGCCGTGGCGCTTCCTGACCTCGGCGTTCCTGCACGGCCCGCTGATGCACATCGCCTTCAATATGTTCGCGCTGTGGATGCTGGGCGGCTATCTGGAGCCGCTGCTGGGCCGGGCGCGCTTCCTGCTGCTCTACCTGGTCAGCGCCCTGGGTGGCAGCGTCGCCTATGTGCTGCTGACCCCGATCGACTCCTATAGCGGCGTGGTCGGCGCGTCCGGGGCGGTCTTCGGGCTCTTCGGCGCGGTGATCGTGCTCAACCGGGCCCTGGGCCGGCATACCGGCGGCATCTGGGTCAACCTGGCGATCAATGCGGTGCTGCCGCTGATCTACCCGAATATCGCCTGGCAGGCGCACGTCGGTGGCCTGCTCACGGGTATGGCGCTCGCCCTCGCCTTTGCTCGCGGCCGACGCTCACCGGCCATTGCCTATGGCGGTGCGGCGGCGGTGACCGCCGTGGTCACCGCGGCGGCCGTGGCCCGCTACGCCCTCGGCTGACCGAGGGACCGGGTCAGCCGGCACCGGTGGCTGGGGATAACCCGGACGCCTGTGCGACTTCCACCGGTGTTATTCATCCCCAACTGGGGACAACCCGGTGGATAACCGTCCCGGGTGGGGACAGCTCTCAGCGCCAGCGGGTGGTCATGAAGAACCCGGAGAGCATCAGCGCGAAGCCGATCCCGAGGTTCCAGCGACCCAGTTGCGGGATGGGGTACTCCTGCCGCGTGATGTAGAAGGTGACCACCCAGAGCAGCCCGAGGATCATCAGCGTCACCATCATCGGGGCATACCAGGGCGGGCTGCCGACGGCGACCTGCTGCGCCTTGCGCTCGGGCGGCGGGGTGGCGGACGCCGAATCGCGTCCCTTCGATGCGGGCACGGGTGACCAACTCCTGGGTATCGACGAGGCCCCGGGCTCCGGATTTCGCGAGTCTCGGGACTGCGCACCAAGGGTAAGGGACGGCGCCCGGCGCGATGACCTACCGTGGAGGACGATGCATCCGCCGGCCGTCCCCGGGCGCTCCTCGCGAGCGCTGTGGCTCACCTCGCGGCCGAGCGCCTGGACCCTGCTCGTGCCGCTCGTCGCACTGCTCGCGGGGCTGCTCTTCACCGCCAGCAGCCAGGTCGCGCAGGGCACCGATCTGCGAGCCGACCCGGGTGGGCTGCGCGATGTCATCGGGGAGCGTCAGCACGCCAATGCCCTGCGCACTGGCGAACTGGCCGCCGCGCGCACCCAGGTGGAGCGGTTGACCGAGCGGGCCGCCCCGGGCAGTGCCGAACTGGGCAAGGCCACCGCCCGGGCCGAGGCCCTGGCACCCGCCGCGGGCACCCAGGCGGTGCGCGGCCCGGCACTCAGTGTGGCGCTCAACGACTCCAGCCTGTCGAGCGATCAGTTGCCGGACTGGGCCGATGTGGACGACATCGTGGTGCACCAGCAGGACGTTCAGGCGGTGGTCAATGCGCTGTGGCGCGGCGGGGCCGAAGCCATGATGGTCATGGACCAGCGGATCGTGTCGACCAGCGCGGTGCGCTGCGTGGGCAACACCCTGATCCTGCAGGGCCGGGTGTATTCGCCGCCGTTCGTGATCACCGCGATGGGCGATCCGGCAGACTTGCGCGCGGCCTTGGACGCCGATCCCACCATCGCCCGTTATCAGGAGTATGTCGCCGCCCTCGGCCTCGGGTATGCCGTCGAGGACCTCGGCACGCGCACCTTCCCCGGCTTCACCGGCCAGCTCACCCTGGACGAGGCGCACGTCGCCGACTGAACCGGCGGCATACCGGGCCGGGGTGGATTCAGGCGGAGGCCACCACGCGGGCGATGCCGGCGGCGTCGCGCACCAGGGGCGAGAGGCCGGCCGAGGCGGACACGGCGGCGGGGTCACCGCATACGGACAGCCAGTTCGCGAGCAAGCGGTGCCCACCCTCGGTGAGCACGCTCTCGGGGTGGAATTGCACACCGTGCAGCGGTAGTTCCCGGTGCCGTACGCCCATGACGATCCCCGTGGCGGTATGCGCGTTGGCCACCAGTTCGGCGGGCAGGGTCGGGGGGTCGATGGTCAAGGAGTGGTAGCGGGTCGCGGTGAACGGCGAGGCCAGCCCGGCGAACACGCCCGAGGAGTCGTGCAGGACGGCGGAGGTCTTGCCGTGCAGCAGTTCCGGGGCACGATCCACCGTCGCGCCGAAGACTGCCCCCAGTGCCTGATGACCCAGGCAGACGCCGAGCATCGGCTGGGCGCGCTCGGCGCACGCCTCGATCATCGCCATGGACACCCCCGCGTCCTGCGGGGTGCCCGGGCCGGGGGAGATGAGGACGCCGTCGAAGTCCGCCCCATCGCTCGCGCCGATGGCGTCATTGCGCACGACCTCGGTCTGGGCGCCGAGTTGCTGCAGATAGCCGACGATCGTGAAGACGAAGGAGTCGTAATTGTCGACGACGAGGATGCGCGTCACCCGCCGATGGTATGCCGCCTACCGCCCGCCTGCTCCCGGGATCCGCTCAGGGAATGGGCCCGGAGGTCTGCGTGCTGGGCGGTGTCGTCGACGTCGGGGTGGGCGGCTCGCTCGGGGACGGCGGCTCGGTGGTTGTTGGCTCCGGCGGCTCGGTGATGGTCGGCGGCTCGCTGGTCGTCGGCGGGGAGCTGGTCGGGGTGGAGGTCGTGGTGAGAGTTTTCGTGGTGGTGATGGGCCGCGGTATGGCGAGCACCAGGGTGATCGAGGTCCCCACCTTGACCTTGCCGGCCTTGGGGTCCTGGCGCAGCACCGTGCCCTCGGGCTCGTCGCTGTATTCCTTCTCGGTGACCACCGGCAACTGCAACTCGCCCAGGATGTTGCGGGCGTCGTCCTCACTCTTGCCGGTCAGGTCGGGCACGGTGATCCGGCCGGAGGCCACGGTGAGGTTGACGGTGTCGCCCTCGGCGGCATCGGCATACGCCTCGGGGGAGGTCTTGACGACCTGACCCTTGGGATGGGTGGCGGAGTCGACCGTGGTGGTGGTGCCGAGCATCAATCCGGCCTTGGCCAAGGCGTCGGCGGCTTCCTTCTCGGTCAAGCCCTCGAGCACGGGGACCCGGGTGGTGGCCGGGCCGCCGGAGACGGTGAGGGTGATCTGGGTGCCCGCGACCTGGCTGGTCCCACCCCGCGGATCCTGGGAGATCACATCATCCTCGGCGACCTGCCGCGAGGCGGTATAGCTGGTCGACACATCAAATCCGGCCTGCTTGAGCCGGGCCTGGGCGGTCTCCACGGTGGTGCCCACCACGGCAGGCACGAGGACCATCTTGGGGCGCGAGTCCAGCCATACCTTGGCGGCGAAGGCGGAGACCCCGAGCGCCAGCAAGAGAATCGAGGCGATGAGCAGGGCGCCCCCACGCCGGCGCCGCGGCGCCGGGGCAGGCGCCGGCGCCGAATCCCGGACCGGTGGGACGACCGGGGGCACCGTAGGGTGCGCGACGGGCGGGGCCACTTGAGTGACCGGGGCGGTGGGCTGGTCCGCGCGCAGCGCGGCGAGTGCGGCGGGGCTCACCGCTCGGCCCAGCCGGAAGGAGCGCAGATCGTCGCGGAACTCCCCGGCGTCCTGATAGCGCAGGTCGCGATCCTTGGTCAACGCGAGCGCGATGATCGCGTCCAGGGATTCGGGCACCTCGGGGTTGACCGAGGAGGCCAGCGGCGGGGGCTTGGTGACGTGCTGATAGGTCAGCGACACCGGCTCACCGATGAATGGGGTGCGCCCGGTGAGCAGTTCGAAGAGCAGGCAGCCGGTGGAGTAGATGTCCGAGCGGGAGTCGACCGCCAGGCCCTCGGCCTGCTCCGGGGAGATGTATTGCGCGGTCCCCATCACCGAGGACGTCTGGGTCATGGTCGCCTGGGTGTCGGCCATCGCCCGGGCGATGCCGAAGTCCATGACCTTGACGCTGCCGTCGCCGGCGACCATGACATTGGCGGGCTTGATGTCCCGGTGGACCATGCCCATTTGGTGGCTATAGGCGAGCGCGTCGAGCACATTCTCGGTGATCCGCGCCGCCTCGTGCGGGGCCAGGCGGCCGCGCTCGCTGAGCAGTTCGCGCAGGGTATGGCCGTCGACATACTCCATGACGATCCAGGGCACGGGCAGCCGGGCACCGCCGGATTCGATCAGGACATCCTCACCGGAGTCGTAGACCGCGACGATATTGGGGTGGTTCAGGCCGGCGACGGATTGTGCCTCGCGACGGAAGCGGCCGAGGAAGTGCGCATCGCGCACATGGTCGCTGCGCAGGATCTTGATCGCCACGGCCCGCCCGAGGCGGGTGTCGTGGCCGAGGTGCACCTCGGCCATACCGCCGCGGCCGATCAGGGCGCCGACCTCGTATCGTCCGCCGAGCAGGCGAGGCACAGAGGTGGTCACGAGATCTCCTTGTGGGAGGAAAGCGGGCGCGGTTCCATCATGACCCGAGAACCGCTTCCATGACGGCCTTGGCGATCGGCCCGGCGACCGAGCCCCCGGCGGCCTCGCTGCCGGCATTGCCGCCGTCCTCGACGACGACGGCCACCGCCACCTTCGGATCGGCTGCGGGGGCAAAGGAGACGAACCAGGCATGCGGAGCCGCGCCCACGGCGTGCTGGGCGGTGCCGGTCTTACCGGCCACCTCGACGCCGGAGATCTGCGCCGCCTGGCCGGTGCCATTGCTGACCACGGCCTTCATCATCGTGGTGAGCTGCCGGGCGGTCCCGGTGGAAACGGCCTCGGAGAGCTTCTCCGGTGCGGCCTCGTCGATGGTCTGCAACTGCGAACCGAGCACCCGGGCGACCAGGTAGGGGCGCATCACCACGCCGTCGTTGGCGATCGCCGCGGCGACCATGGCCATCTGCAGCGGGGTGACTCGCACGTCGAACTGCCCGATCGATGCCTGGGCGGTCTGCGGATCGTTCATCTGCGCCGGGACGGTGCTCGGGGTCACCCGCATCGGCACGCTCAACGGCTGGCCGAAACCGAACTTTGCCGCCTGGGCGCGCAGGGCATCGGTGCCCAACCGCATACCGAGGTCGGCGAAGGCGGTGTTGCAGGAGATCTCCATGGCGTGAATGAGGGAGGTCTTGTCCCCCGAGCCGCAGGGCTGGCCGTCGTGATTGGGCAGCGGCTGGCTCACCCCGGGCAGCTTGAGCGTGGCCGAGCCGAGCACCGTCGAATCCTGGGTGTACTCCCCGGTCCCCAGGGCGGTGGCGGCGGTGATCAGCTTGAAGGTCGAGCCGGGCGGGTAGAGGTCGCCGGCGATGGACCGGTTGATCAAGGGATCGCCCGGATCCTTCAGCAGGCGGCTCCAGTTCGTGTTGACCGCATCCAAATCGTGGCTGGCCAGCAGGTCCGGGTCGTATGACGGGTGGCTCACCATCGCCAGGATCGCGCCGGTCTTGGGGTCCAGCGCCACCACCGCGCCGCGCTGGTCGCCGAGGGCGGCGTCCGCGGCGGCCTGGGCGCGGGGATTGATCGTCAGTTCCAGGCTGGCGCCAACCGGGCGTTTGCCGCTGAGCAGGTCCGAGACCCGGCGATAGAAGAGGGTGTCGCTGCGGCCGTTGAGCAGGTCATTCTGTGCGCCCTCGATACCGCCACCGGGGCCGAAGACGAAGGAGTAGTAGCCGGTGACATGGGCGTAGCGCTCCGGTTGCGGATAGCGCCGGCTCCACTTCAGCTCGTCGTCGCTGGGGACCGAGCGGGCGATCGGGTCGCCGGAGACCAGGATCGAGCCCCGCTCCCGCCCGTATGTCGACAGCAGGGTTCGCCGGTTGCCCGGCAGTTCGTTGATCGACTTGGCCGAGATGAACTGAATCCAGGTCGTGGACAGCAGCAGGGTGGCGAAGAGGGCCGCGGCGAGCACGGACAGCCGACGAATGGGGGCGTTCACCGGACGACCACCGGGGTCGGGATCGGCTCATTCTCCGGGACCGGGGTACGCGCGTGGTCGCTGATCCGAACCAGCAGCGCAACCAGGGTCCAGTTCGCCAGCAGGCTGGAGCCACCGGAGGACAGGAAGGGCATGGTCAGTCCGGTCAGCGGAATGACCCGGGTGACCCCGCCGACGACGACGAAACACTGCAGGGCCACCGAGAAGGACAGACCGGCGGCGAGCAGCTTGCCGAAGCCGTCCCGGACCCCGATGGCGGTGCGCAGCCCGCGCTCGATGAGCAGGACATAAAGCATGAGGATCGCGAACAGCCCGACAAGTCCGAGCTCTTCGCCGAATGAGGCGACGATGAAGTCGGATTCGGCGAAATAGGTGATGTCCGGGCGGCCGCGGCCCAACCCGGTGCCCAATAGGCCGCCGCTGGCCATCCCCATCAGGCCCTTGGCGAGCTGGTCGGACTGCTGCAGCGCCTCGGGGCTGAAGGTATACAGCCACAAGAGCACCCGGGTCTGCACGTGATCGAAGAACCGCCAGGCGAGCACCGCACCCCCGGCGGCCAGCAGCAAGCCGATGGCGATCCAGCCGATCCGCTCGGTGGCGACATACAACATGGCCACGAAGAGGCCGAAGAAGAGCAGCGCCGAGCCGAGGTCCTTCTGGAAGAAGAGGACGGCGAGGCTGACCCCCCACATACCCACGATCGGCCCGAGATCGCGACCGCGGGGCAGGGTCAGGCCGAGCACCCGCCGCCCGCCGATGGAGAGCACATCGCGGGTGCCGACCAGGTAGCCGGCGAAGAAGATGGCGAGCGCGATCTTGGCGATCTCGCCGGGCTGGAAGGTGAACGGCCCCAGGCCGATCCAGATCCGGGCGCCGTTGACCTCGCGGCCGATGACGGGCAGCAGCGGGAGCAGCAATAACAACACCCCACCCGTGCCGGCGAGGAAGGTGTAGCGGCGCAGGGTGCGATGGTCGCGCAGCCAGAGCAGACCGCCGATGGCGATGGCGACCCCCAGGGCGCTCCAGGTAAGTTGGCGCAGCGCCAAGCCCTCGCCCAACTCCTTGCCCTTGGCGATGTCCAGGCGATGGATCATCACCAGCCCGAGCCCATTGAGCAGGGTGGCGATGGGCAGGAGGAGGGGATCGGCATACGGGGCGCGCCAGCGCAATACCAGGTGGAAGGCCACGGCGATGGCGATCAGGCCGCCGGTCTGCAGCGCGAGATTGGCCGGGAGACCGTCGTGGGTGGTGATCTCCACGGTGGCATAGGCAAGGATCACGATTGCCACGGCGAAGACGAGCAGCAGCAGTTCGACATTGCGGCCCCGGCGGGGGCGCAGCGAGGTGACGGCGCTCATGTGCGGCTCGCGGTCGGTGCTGCCGGGCTGGTGACGGCAGGGTTGGTGGGCCTGGTCGAGGTCGACGGGGGCCGGGGGGTGGCCGCACCGGACGTTGACGCAGCCGGCGAGGAACTCGTGGCCGAGCCGCTGGCCGAATCCCTGCCCGAGGTCGACGAGCCGGACGGGGAGGCGGCGGGCGAAGAACTCGTGGAGCTGGGGACCTGCGCGTCGGCGCCGCACGACTGGCCCTTGGCCTTGGACTTGGCGCATGCCGCTGCCTGCGTACGCAGCTGACTCAGGCGCTCATTGGCCTGGGCCCGGTCGCTGACGCTCACCGACTGCTCGACCTGCTGTCGGTAATAGTCGGGCAGATCCCCGGTGGCGATATCCGTGGTCTCCACCGGAGTGGCCAGGTTCACCGGCCCGAGCGAGTAGTCGACACCCCGGTAGAGCGTGACCGTGCCGCCATCGGTGCCGATGAAGTAGCGCGATTGGCTCCAGCCGTATGCCGCATACGACCCCCCGGCGATCACCACCGCCGCGGCGGCGAGTCCGCCCAACCAGCGGGCGGCGCGCCGGCCACGGGTGCGTGATCCCTCCTCGGCCAGGGCGAGGACCTCGACCTGCTCGGTCTCCTCCTCGAGACCGAGGCGGCGGCGCAGTTCGGCGGCCTTGGCGGCGGGGGTATCCCGCAACGCCCGGGCACCCGCGGGGCTGAGCCGGGCGGCGCCGACGATCTGGGGTGTCGCCGCCGGGGGCGGGCCCGCGGTGACGCTGACGACGTCCGCCACGATGACCGTGACATTGTCCGGTGCACCCGCTCGCAGGGCCAGTTCAACGAGCCGGTCGCAGGTGGGTGCGGGTCGCTCCCCGGCCGCCAGGATCTCGGCAATGGTGTCCGCGGCGACGAAGCCCGAGAGGCCATCGGAGCAGAGCAGATAGCGATCGCCGAGGTGCACCTCGCGGGCGCCGATGTCCGGGCGGTCGCGCTCGGCGCCGGTGAGCACCCGGGTGACCAGCGAGCGCTGCGGATGGGTAGAGACCTCTTCAGGCGCCAGCCGACCGGAGTCGACCAGGGTCTGCACGAACGTATGGTCGGCCGTCATCCGGCCCAGTTGGCCGTCGCGCAGGATGTAGGCGCGCGAGTCGCCGATGTGGGCGACGGCGAGGCTATTGCGCGAGCGCAGCAGCGCGGTGACCGTGGTGCCCATGCCGTGTAATTCGGTGCGGGCGGCGGCGATCCGGCGCAATTCGGCATTCGCGTTGGCGATCGCCCGGGCGAGTTCGTCGCCGCTCTCCCCGCTGGAATGCGACTCCTCGTCCAACTCCACCAGGTAGCCGATGACCGTGGAGGAGGCGATATCGCCGCCGGCGTGACCCCCCATACCGTCGGCGACGACGAGCAGGTGTGGTCCGGCATAACCGGAGTCCTGGTTCTCCGAGCGGACCAGGCCGACGTCGGAGCGAGCCGCGTAATCGAGGGTGAGCGCCACGAGTTACTTCTGCAGTTCGATGACGGTGCGGCCGATGCGGACCGAGCTGCCCGGCGCGAAGGCGACGGCGCCATCGATGCGCTGGTTGTCCAGAAAGGTGCCATTGGTGGAGGCCAAATCCTCCACGCCCCAGCCGCCCTGGGCAGGGAAGATCCGGGCATGGCGGCCGGAGGCGAAGTCGTCCCCCAGGACGAGCTGGGAGTCGGGATTGCGGCCGATGAGGATCTCGGTGTCGCCCAAGGGGATTCGCGTGCCGGCCAGGGGACCGGCGGTGATCACCAAGTTGGGACCACCGCGGCGCTGCCGGGCGGGAGGGGTCGAGGTGTCGCGCACGGCGCCGCTTCGGGTGGTCACCCGGTTGACCACCCGGGTGCCGAAGAGATCGCCGCGTAGCACCGCGACGAGGCTGAAGACGAAGACCCACAGCAGGATGACCAGGCCCAGCCGCAGGATGGTGAGCGTCAGTTCGCTCATCCGCGCCTCACCGGCCCCGAGCGTGGAAGATCATGTCGGTGGCGCCGATGGTGACCCGGTCCCCGGTGCCCAGCCGGCGGGAATCGATGCGCTCGCCGTCCACCCAGGTGCCATTGGTGGAGCCCAGATCCCGCAGGCGCGCGATCAGGTGCGGGCCGTCGTGGGTGACCCGGACCTCGCAGTGGCGGCGGGAGACGTTGGCGTCCTCCACCACGATGGCGCAGGAGATATCGCGGCCCAGCACGGTCACCGGGCCCAGCAGCGGGAAGCGGTCGCCGTCGATCTCCAGCCATGGTCGATCGGCCGGAGCGACGCTGCGGGCCGGGGGATGCGGTGGGCTCTCCCGCCGCGCCGGCGCCCGGTGCTCGCCCTGGCCGCGTCGATCCCTGCGGTCGCTGGGGCCATTGGGGTCGTCGACGGGGTTGACGGGCTGGCGGGTGGCGCGCAGGATCCGGTCGTCGAGTTCGACCGAATCGGGTTGATAGGCACCGTCTACCTGGGCAGCGTCTACGTAGGCACGGTCGTCGTGGGTCCCGTCGGCGTAGCTCCCCTCGCGCCAGTCGTCCGCTGCCTCCCAGGCGCGCGGGGGTGCGGCCGGCTGGGCTGGGGCGTTCCCGGGTGCGCCACCACCGGAGGTGGGGCGGGGCGACATACCGGGACGGGAGGGTGTGGGTGAGCCGACGGGCTCGGCGAATTCATCCGCCTCGGCGAATTCGTCCGGCTCGGCAAACTCAGCCGCTCCCGGCCGCGCGCGCTCGTCGGGCACGTCCCCGACTCCCCGGCGGCCACTGGCCCGGCCGCTGGTGGAGCGGCGGGTGCCGGCATCGTCCTCACTGGTGATGCGGAAGACGCCGGTCTCCAGTTCGCTGTCTCGAGCGAAGCGCATGGCAAGAGGCGCTTTGGTCTGGTACTGCTCGCTTTCGGCGTGTTCCTCGGCGGCGGCAAGCAGTTCCTCGGTGAGCTCCTCCTCATACTCCGTGAGCCGCTCGTAGTCAGTCTCCGACAACTCGACCCGATAGTGCGCGGGCACGAAGGTGCGGCCCTTGGCAAGCGAGGTGGCGCCGTCGTCCATCGCCCGGCGCACGGCGCTGGCGATCTCCACCGGCTGTACCTCGGCGCGGAAGGCCTTCGCGAAGGCCCCGTTGATGGCCCGCTCCAGCTTGTTCTCGATACGCCGCAACCGCCCCATGGGCCACCTCCTTCACACGTGCGCCTACAGAGTAACGGTCAGCGCGCCCGGAGGTTCCGGCCTCAATCCTCCCAGCGGAAGAGGCGGGCGGCCAGCAAGCCGAAGATGGCGGCGAAGCCGAGGAGCGCGGCTATCGGCACCAAGGCCGCGCCGGGTCCTTCACCGCGGACCATCACATCGAGCATGCCCGTGTTGAGCTGGCCCAGCGGCAGGAATTTCGCCACCGTCTGCATCCAGCCCGGCGCCTGATCCAGCGGGATGAAGGATCCGGACAGGAAGGCCATCGGCAGGATGATCACATTGGCGATGCCCGAGGCCGCCTCGGCGGTCTTGCTGATGGCGCCGGCGACCAGGCCGATGGCCATGAACGCCAGCGTCCCGCAGGCAATCAGCGGGATCGCCATCCACCAACTCCCGGACAGTTTGAGCCCAAAGCCGAAAACCCCGATGAGGAGGAAGACGGCCGTTTGGATCGCGGCCACCGCCAGCGACACCAGCAGGCGGGAGGCCACCAGGGACTCCGTGCGCACCGGGGCCAGTCGGATGCGGCGCAGCAACTTGGAAGTGCGCCAGGTGACGAAGGGCATCGCCGCACCGAAGGTCGCCCCCATGGCCACCGCCCAACCCAGCAGGCCGGGGGCGATGAACTGGATCGGCTTGAGCGACTTGTCCTCCACCGGTTGTGCCTGCAGCGTGTAGGTCGGTGGCTTGCCCGAGGCGGCTTGGTTGGCACCCTCGACGAAGGCGGACAGGGTGCCTTGAACTCGGGCCGCGGTGGTCTGGTTGGCCTGGGAGTAGTCGACGTGGAGCGTGTTGCCCTGCTGAGAGATCGCGGCCTCGAGGTCCCCCTTGCGGACCTTGTCCACCGCGGTGGCGGCATCGTCATACCGGGTGACGGTGAAGAGATCGTCGAACTGTGTCTTGGCCTCGGCCGGCAACTGTTCGATGAGCGGCACCGAGCCGACCTGGGCGATCTCGTTCTTGCTGACGGTCGAACCCCGGAAGAGGAAACCGAACATCACCAGAAAGAGGAGCGGGAAGGCGAGCATCCAGAACCAGTTCTGCTTGTCGCGCCAAAAACCGTGCCACTGCGCCCGCGTCAGGGCGAGGAAGGCGGTCATGCCCGGTACTCCCGTCCGGTCAGAGTGAGGAAAACGTCTTCCAGCGTCGCGCCGGTGACCTGTAGGCCGGCCAGCGCGTCGCGTTCGGCCAGCGCGGCGAGCACCGGCGCCGGTGTATGCGTGGTCAGCGCCAGCGTGCCCTCGTTCACGGTCGCCGAGTCCACGCCGGGCAGGCCGGCCGCTTCGGTCTCGGCCAGGGCGTCTTCGTTGACCAGGATCCGGTATGCCGCTCCCAGCCCCGTGATCAGCCCGCGCGGGCTGTCGATGTCGAGGATGCTGCCGCGGTCGATGATCGCTACCTCGTCGCAGAGGATCTCCGCTTCGTCCATGTAATGAGTGGTCAGGACCACGGTGTGGCCCGCTTCATTGACTGCCCGCAGGACATCCCAGAGGTTGCGCCGGGCCTGGGGATCCAGGGCCGCGGTGGGCTCGTCGAGGAAGACGATCTCGGGGTTGTGGACCAGCGAGCAGGCAATGGACAGCCGTTGCGCCTGGCCGCCGGAGAGATCCTCGGTGCGGGTCTTGCGCTTTTCCTGTAGCCCGACCAGGTCGATCATCTCGTCGACCCGGCTGGCGGGCATGGCATAGAGGTCGGCGAAACAGCGCAATTGCTCCGCCACGGTCAGGCGCTCGAAGAAGGCCGAGGCCTGAAGCTGCACGCCCATTCGGGCCAGCAGCGCGCGATTGCGGGGCCAGACCGGCTCGCCGGCAATCCTGGCCTCGCCGGCGTCCGGCTTGCGGACGCCTTCGATGAGTTCGAGAAGTGTAGTTTTTCCCGCGCCGTTCGGCCCGAGAATTCCGAAAAAGGCACCTTGTGGGACGGACAGGGTGATGTCGTTGACGGCGACCAGATCGCCGTACCGCTTGACCAGCCCCCGCGTCTCAATGACGTTGGTCATGGCTTCGATCCAACCACGGGGGGTGGTCATCCGCATCCGGGGGGCGGGCCGGGGCATTAGGGTCGGGGGCCATGAACATCGTCTTCGTGGAGCCGGACTTCCCGGCGAACCAGCGGCGCTTCGTTCACGCACTGAAGTCGGTGGGCGCCAACGTGATTGGCATTGGCGAGTCCGACGAATGGGCGCTGGGTGACGGCGTCCGGGATGCGATGAGCGGCTACTACCGGGTCGGCAATGTCACCGATGTCCGGGAAATGACCGATGCAGTGCGACATATCCAGTCCGCGGTCTGGGTGGACCGGCTGGAGGCGACCGTGGAGGCGCACACCATGGCCGCCGCCCAGGTCCGGGAGGCAACCGGCATACCGGGGACCTCGGTGCGCGCGACCTGGTTGTGCCGGGACAAGCCGTCGATGAAGGAGGCGCTGCGGGCGGCCGGGGTGCCCACGGCCGCCTCCACCGCGGCCGACACCGCCGAGCAGGTATGGGAGTTCGCCGCCCGCATCGGCTACCCGCTGATCCTCAAGCCGCGCGCCGGCGCGGGCGCCCAGGACACGATCAAGGTGAGCACCGATAGCGAGCTGTCGGCGGCGCTGGCGGTGTTTGCCGGCTATGGGACGACCTCGATCGCGGTCGAGGAGTTCGTCGAGGGGCACGAGGGCTTCTACGACACCATCTGCACCGGCAATCAGGTGGTGCACGACTGGACCACGCACTACTACCCGAATGTGCTGGAGGCGATGCGCACGCGGTGGATCTCGCCGCAGTTCATCACCACCAACCGGATGGCCGACTCGCCCTTCTATGGCGAGGTTGCGGAGTTGGGGCAGCGGGTGATCGAGACGCTGGACATCGGCACCTCGGCCACCCATATGGAGTGGTTCTACGGTCCAAAAGGCTTGCGCTTCAGCGAGATCGGGGCCCGGCCGCCGGGCGTCGGCTGTTGGGATCTGTATTCCGCGGCCAATGACGTCGACGTCTATCGCGAATGGGCGCACATCCAGACCCATGGCATGCCCGAGCACGCGATGACCCGGCGCTATTCGGCCGGCATCGTGGCCCTGCGGCCCGATCGCGACGGAGTGATCCAGGGGTATTCCGGGATCGAGGAGATCCAGGCCCGCCACGGCGAGTGGATCATCGATGGCCACTTCCCGCCGGTGGGCCACGGCACCCAAGGCGTGGAGGCCGGCTATATGGCCAATGCCTATGTCCGGATGCGGCACCCCGACTATGACGTGCTGCGCGGAATGCTCGACGATGCGGGCGCCACGATCCACGTGCACGCCGGCTAAGGACAAAACCAGACTCGTGCGCTCCATACTCCTTGGGCCGCAGCGCTTTACGCTGCGAGCGACCAATGCCCTGCGATCGTTGGACACCACCGGCCCGGTTGCCGTCATCAACTCCGGCTGGGAGGAACGCGAGGACGAGATCGACGAACTCGATGCCGCCCTCGACGGCCGGATGCGCGGCCTGCGTCTCTATCACCGGCTCAACGACGTCCTGAGCAAGGACGAGAATTTTGCGTCGGCGGCCAGCCGGTTTCGCGACCGACATGACGAGCTCACCGGGCTCTATCGCATCCGTCTGCAGCATGCGATGGAGGGGGTGTATGCCGTGCAGCACCAGGTGCCCAGCCACCCCTCGCGGGCGCACCAGTCCGCGGCATACCGGGCCTTGCACGACGCGATCGCGGGCGTGCGCGCGATCGACGAGTGGTATCTGGCCGAGCTGAGTCGGCTGCGGGACGAGCTGGAGGTCGATGGCGGGGTCAACACCAGCGAGGTGATCGCCTGGCACCGTTCGGAGCTGCGGGCGCTCCAAAACGATTGCGTCGCATGGGTGTTGCCGGGCGGCAATATCCGGACCCTGATGACCACGCTGTGGCTCTTTTCCGTGACGATCCCGGCGGAGAAGCCGGTGGTGGCCTGGTCGGCGGGTGCGATGGCATTGACCGAGCGGATCGCGCTTTTCCACGACTTCGGTCCCGAGGGCGCCCAGGAGGCGGAGCTCTTCGACACCGGGCTGGGACGAGTGCGGGGAATGGTCGTCTTCCCGCATGCGCGGCGTCGGCTGCGGATGGACGATCTGGATCGCCTTGGGGCCCTGGCCACCCGGCTGGAACCGGCCGAATGCGTGCTGCTAGATGACGGAGTGCTGCTGGACATCGGTCCCGACGGCGAGTTGCCGCCGTCGACGCGCAGCTTCGGCGGCGACGGCCTGGTGCGCACCGTGGCGGAGGAGGCGGGATGAGGGGCAAGCTCGCCATCAACCGGTTGCGGGAGCAGGCGGAGATCACTCCCGAGATGGTCAATACCTTCGTGGAGCGCTATCGCTCGCCGATCATCGAGGGAGACCACGCGACCTTCCTCTTCCGCGGACATGCGGATGAGGTCTTCGTGCGCCACCGGGTGGTGGGTCTGCCCGATCCCTTGCCCATGAAGCACATTGCGGGGACCGATCTGTGGGCCGCGACCTGCGATCTGCCGGCCGGCTCGCGCGTGGAGTACCAGCTCGAGACGCGCAATGGGGATTCCTACCACCGCTTTAACGATCCGCTCAATGACCATCTGGCGCATTCGCCGATGGGCTCGAACTCGGTCTGTGCCGGGGCGGGGTATGCCGTGCCCTCCTGGGCGCTGCCCGACCCGGAAGCGCGCCCGGGGGAGATCATGGAGCGCCGGATCCGCAGCAAGGCGCTGCGCCGGGAGCAGGGTTACTACCTCTACACGCCGGCGCGCTACAACCCGGTGCTGCGCTATCCGTTGCTGATCGTCCACGACGGGCCGGAGTATGTGCAGTTCGCCGCCATGAAAACGGTGCTGGACAACCTGATTCACCGCTTGGATGTGGCGCCCATGCTGGTTGCCTTCGTGCCCCCGGGCGACCGGCTGCGTGAGTATCCGAATTACGCGCCGCACGCCCGGTTCATGGCCCGGGAGTTGCTGCCCGCGCTGGAGGATGAGTTCCCGCTGATCGAGGCCGCTGGTGCTCGGGCGCTGATGGGGTCGAGCTTCGGCGGGGTGGCCTCGGTGTCCACCGCGGTGCGCTATCCGGGGGTGTTCGGCAGCCTGCTCATCCAGTCGGCGTCGCTGGTGTTCACCGATATCGGGCAGGAGCACGGGGGCGGGCCGGCCTTCGACCCGGTGGTGAAATTCGTCAATCGCTATCGCGCCAAGCCGACCCGGTTCACCGACCGGCTGTATATGTCGTGCGGGATCTACGAGCCGTTGATCACGCCCAATCGCTCGATGGTGTCGGTCTTCCGGGAGGCGGGGATCTCCGTAAAATATGAAGAGGACCGCGACGGGCACAACTGGGAGAACTGGCGCGACCGCCTCCAGGCGGGGCTGTCCTGGCTCTATCCCGGGCCGCAGAAGTACGTCTATGAGTGAGGCACCGCAGGCCGCCGCGGGGCAGGCGGAACTGTCGGCGGCCGTCGCGACGCTGATGCCGCGGGCGCGGGTGGAACTGGCAGAACTGGTGGCCTGCCGCTCCGTGCACGATCCGCAGATCGAGGACCCGGCCGAGTGCGCGCGCGCCGCGGACTTGGTCGCTGGGCTGCTGGACGACCTCGGGGTGACGGTCACGCGGCATACCACCTCGGATGGTTCGGTGGCGCTGGTCGGCAAGCTCGCCGGCGCTGTTGGGGCCCCGAGGGTGCTGCTCTACAGCCACTACGACGTGGTCCCGGTCGGCGAGGTGGCGGAGTGGACGAGCGATCCGTGGACGCTGACCGAGCGCGACGGGCGTTGGTATGGCCGCGGCGCCGCCGACTGCAAGGGCAATCTGCTGGCGCTACTGACCGCGGTGCGAGCGCTCCGTGCCACCGGGGGCCGGTTGCCGGCGCTCACCCTGGTCGTGGAGGGATCGGAGGAGCAGGGCACCGGGGGACTGGTCGACCTGGTCACCCGCCGCCCGGAACTTTTCGCCGCTGACGCCCTGGTGGTCGCCGACTGCGGCAATATCGCGCTGGGCGTGCCCACGCTGACCACCTCGTTGCGGGCCAGCACCTCGGTGCGGATCGCCGTGCGCACCATGGCTCGGCCCGCCCATTCGGGCATGTATGGGGGCGCTGCCCCCGACGCCCTGCAGGCGTTGCTCACCGCGCTGGCGTCGCTGCGCGGTCCGTCTGGGGAGACCACGATCGACGGCTTGGACGCCTCGGCGACCTGGTCCGGGGCCCCGTATGCCGTGGACCGCTTCCGGGAGGATGCGGCGCTGCTGGACGGGGTGGACCCGCTCGACGCGGGGGAGCTTGGGGATCTGCTGTGGGCGCGGCCGGCCGCGACGGTGCTCGCCATCGACGCGCCACCGACCGCGCGGGTGAGCGCCGCGGTCCAAGGTGAGGCGACCGCGATCGTCAACCTGCGCGTACCCGCGGACATGGATGTCGTTGCCGCACAGGCGGCTTTGCTGGCGCACCTGGGGGAGCACACGCCATACGGGCTGGTGGAGGTGGAGCCGCTGACTTTGGGCCGCGGGTTCTCGGCGCGCACGGACGGGCCCGCGTATGGCGCGATGCGGGCGGCGATGGGTGCGGCATACGGGGCCGAGGCGGTGTTCTCCGGCCAGGGCGGGTCGATCCCGGTCGCCGTGGCGCTGCAGGAGGCGAACCCGGAGGGCGAGGTGATGCTGCTCGGGGTGGAGGAGCCGGGCTGCCACATTCATTCACCCGACGAGAGTCTCGATCCCGCCGAGTTCGAGCGGACGGCGCTCGCGCTGGCGCTCTTCCTGAGCGACTATGCGACGTCGCAGGCGAGCGGGCCGGCCGGCCGCTAGCGTGGCCAGGTGACCACACACACCCTGAACGACGGCACGACCCTCCCCGGCATCGGGTTCGGCACCTATCCGCTGCGCGGCGAGGAGGGCATCACCGCGATGGTGTCGGCGATTGAGGCCGGCTACCGGCTGCTCGACACCGCGGTGAACTACGAGAACGAATCCGAAGTCGGTGAGGCGATCCGGCGCAGCGGGGTGCCGCGCGAACAGTTCGTCATCCAGAGCAAGATCCCGGGCCGGGATCACGGCTATGACCAGGCGCTCGCCTCGGTGCGAGGGTCGGTTGAGCGGTTGGGCATCGAGCAACTCGATGTCGGCCTGATCCACTGGCCGAACCCGTCCGTCGGGCGCTATGGCCAGGCGTGGCGGGCGCTGGTCGACCTGCAGGGCGAGGGGCTGGTGCGCAGCATCGGGGTCTCCAACTTTTCTGCGGCGCACCTGGCGCGGATCATCGAGGAGACCGGGGTGACCCCGGCGGTCAACCAGGTCGAGTTGCACCCGTACTTCCCCCAGGCCGACCTGCGCGCCGAGCACGAGCGGCTCGGCATCGTCACCGAGGCGTGGAGTCCGCTGGGCAAGGGCATGTCGGCCTATGACGAGCCTCCCGTCGCCCAGGCCGCGAGCCGGTATGGCGTGAGCCCCGCTCAGGTAGTGCTGCGCTGGCACCTACAGCTCGGGTCCCTGCCGCTGCCCAAGTCGGGGAATGCGCAGCGGCAGCGGGAGAACCTCGACCTGGACGGGTTCGAACTGACGGCCGACGAGGTGAATGCCATCTCGGGGCTGGCGCGGGCGGATGGGCGGCGTTTCGGCGGGGATCCGGACACGCACGAAGAGATGTGAGCCGCAATCCCCAGGCGCGCTGGGGAGTAGCTAAGGTGGCTCGCGCTGAACCCACCCTGACCAGGAGGTATTCCCCGTGAAGAAGCTCGTAACGAGTCTGTCCCTAGCCGCGGTTGCGGTGCCGCTGAGCATCGTTGCCCTGCCCACCGCCGCCCACGCCGGCGACAGCCACGCCCGGTGCAATGGCTCCGCCGTCCGCTACTGCGTGGTGCTGAACACGACCCAGCACAAGGTTGCGGCCCAGGCGAGGATCGACGACAAGAGCAGCGATGGTCGCTACTGGGTGGCGACCCAGGACACGCGCGTGGAGTACTTCGGGCTCGACAATAAATGGCACCTCTACGCCTACCCCAACGGCGACTACGACGGCTGGAAGGGCAACTACGACTACTCGGTCGTGCCGTGGCGCAGCGTGGGTTGCGGCAAGTTGCGGGCCAAGTCCACGTTCACCTGGAAGAGCGCCGGCGGCGGTACGCACACCACCTCGTTGACGACCTTTAGCCACACCTTCTGCTGAACCGGTCTGAGCCCGGTATGCGGCGGCGGTCGGCATCTGCCGGCTGCCGCCGTTTCGCGTTTGTTGGGCGGGGATGGTGTCGATCAGGAGGACGGCAGATAGAGCCGGTTGTCCGCGGTGAGGACCGTGAGCTCATGTGCCGGCCCCTCGAGGTCGGCTTGCCCCGGTATGTCGATCCACTCCGACCCGTTGAGGGAGACCTGGCCGGTGAGTACCGCGTGTACTTGCACGTTGAACACGTTGGGTTCGTCGTAGGTCTTGACGATATCGCCCGTCGGGTGCGGCCCGCCCAGGTCGGTCGTCGGCCCGATGCTCGTGCCGTCCCCGAAGTCGTAGGTCACACTCTGGAAGAGCGGCTTGATCCGCACCGTAATCCCAAACCAGTCACCCGGGTTGAGGGTGTCGATTTCCTCCGGCTCGTAGCCGGCTTCGCTCCACTGCATCGCAAAGTATGTCGGGAGCGTCACCAACGTTCGATCCCCCTCCGGCTGTATGTCGACCCCCGGCTCCGCGAATGGTGTCCGGTGGAAGGCGTCGATGATCATGGCCATCGTGGGTGCCTGGGGGCCCGGGACTAGTTCGGGCCAGCAAGTGTGACCAATGTTGGTCCAAGGTGTCGATCCTACAAGCCGACTAAACACGTATACAGCAGGTCCATCCCCCAGCGTCGGGGGGTTGCCTGCGCAGTACCCCAGGGACATGGAGCAATTGTCGTCGTGCCCGGGTTCTTTCACATTATCGCCGGGACACATTGCAGACATGCCATACTCCATGGGAGCTGATGGGCCGCCGGCCGAGGCCGGGGCGGTCATGTTCAGAAGTCCTTGAGCGGAAATTAGAATTTGACTGTCGTCCGTGCACATCGGGTCCGACGCGGGGCAGCCGGCTGCCCCGGCATCCGTCATTCCGCCGAATAGCAATCCGACACCGGACAGAACTGCGACCAAAGACCGAAGTCGATAGCGTGCCTCACCCCTTTCCGAATTCATTTACAAGCCACCTCCCTTCCCATTTCAGTCGGAATGCCCGCGTTCCCTCCTCTTCGGTATTCGTCTCCACAACCTTTCCCGATTGGTCAACGAGGGAGGCTTTCGTGCGCTTGATCCGCGTGATCACCTGGGCCTCATCCTCAGCCAAGTAGACGATATCTGCAGATAACACTTCGATGGGAGGTTCACTGAAGTGCTGATGATTCTCCACAAAGGTATCGACCGCCTTCTCGAAGATTGCGCAGTTACTGCACGATCTCATCGCTAAAGGCGGAAGCGCTGTCGCGTCCGGCTTGGCCCAGGCGTAGATCATCGTGGCCCAGTAATACTTCACGAAAGCGACCGCGCCATCACGGGTCTGTTTTCTGGCTGCAACGGGGTACGGGGGCTTCTTGGCAACGTAGGCGTTCGAAGGGTTCGGTGGGGTTGTGGTGGGGGTTTCCGGTTCGGGTGGGGAGGGAGGGCTTGAAGTAGATG
>ERZ501016.228-NODE-228-length-20854-cov-17.521756_pt1 | contig 20854 bp, 16 predicted proteins | sample MGYA00248889_ERZ501016 | MGnify/ENA primary metagenome ERZ501016 (study PRJEB25958, sample SAMN03398594) | human skin metagenome | study: EMG produced TPA metagenomics assembly of the Human Skin Microbiome Metagenome (human skin metagenome) data set. | reverse complement strand
GCGTCGCCACCTCGAGGGTGGCGACGCCGTCGGCGTGCCTCAGGAGCGCCCGGCGCTCAATCGTCGTCGTCACCGGTCGCGCCCACGGCGCGCAGCTTGGCGGTGAACGTCACGACGGTGCCGCGGGGCTCGCGACGTTCCCATCGGATGTGGCCCCGCAGGTCCTGCACCAGGCTCGACACGATCTGCGTACCCAGGCTGTCACCATGCGGCGTGAATCCTTCCGGCAGCCCGACCCCGTCGTCGGACACGGTCACCGTCAGCAGCTCCCCCGCCTCGCCCGTGGGGTCCTGGGGGTCCGGGCCGCGGCGAGCCTCGATCACGAGCTCCCCGCCGTTCGACGCCAGCCCGTGCTCGACGGCGTTGGAGACGAGCTCGGCCATGACCATCGACAGCGAGGTGGCGTCCTCGGCCCGCAGCCTGCCGAAGGACCCGACCAGCCGCGAGCGCACCGGCTCCTCGGTGCGAGCCACCTCGACGACCGCGCTGTTGGAGCGCTTGACGATGTCGTCGAAGTCCACCGTCTCGTCCAACGCCTGGCTGAGGGCCTGGTGCACGAGCGCGATCGTGCCCACACGCCGCACGGCCTCCTGCAGCGCGACGCGAGCGTCCTCGGACGGCATACGACGGGCCTGCAGGCGCAGCACCGCGGCGACGGTCTGCAGGTTGTTCTTGACCCGGTGGTGGATCTCGCGGATCGTCGCGTCCTTGGTCATGAGCTCACGCTCGCGACGGCGCAGCTCGCTGACGTCGCGCATGATGATGACCGCCCCCACCCGCTGCTCGCGCTCGACCAGGGGGATAGCGCGCATCGTCACGTGACCGGCGCGGGTCTCGACCTCGGTGCTCCAGGGCGCTCGCCCGGTCACGACCAGGGCGAGCGTCTCGTCGACCGGGGCGTGGTCGCGCAGCACCCCGGTGGTGATCTCGGCGAGGGTCACCCCGAGCACGGCCCCCACGTGCCCGATGCGGTGCAGGCCCGAGATGGCGTTGGGGCTGGCGTAGGTGATGACACCGTCGACGTCCAGCCGCACGATGCCGTCGCCGACACGCGGGGCGCCGCGTCGCTGCCCCGTCGGCACCTCGGTGCTCGGGAACGCGCCCGAGGCGATCATCCGGCACAGGGCGTCGCCGGTGGACATGTAGGTCAGCTCGAGGCGGCTCGGCACGCGCAGGTAGGCCGGGTTGGTGCAGCGGCTCATCACCGCGAGCGCCCGACCGTCGCGCACCACCGGGACGGCGTCCTGCCGGATCCCGTCGTCGTCGATCCAGCCCGGGTCCTGGTCGCGCACGGTGCGCCTCGAGGCATAGGACTCGTTGAGCAGCGGGCGGCGGCTGCGGGGCGTCCGCGTGCCCACGATGTCCTCGGCAAAGACCATGCGACCCGTCGTCGGTCGGGCGTGCGCCACGACCAGCCACTCCCCCGACCGCGTCGGCACCCACAGCACCAGGTCGGCAAAGGTCAGGTCGGAGATGATCTGCCAGTCGCCCACCAGCAGGCGGAGCCAGTTGAGGTCCCCGTCGACCAGGTCGGTCTCGGCGCGCAGGATGTCGGTGAGGGTCGCCACCTCACCACCCTAGGTGACGAGCGTGGGCCCCGGCGCACGACCCTTCCGAGCCGTATGCCGAGGCCCGCCGCGAGCGGGGTCGACGTCAGTCCGCCGCCGCTCCGCTGCGGACCACGCTGCGCAGCGTCCGCAGGGCGACCGACAGCGGCGCGATCCCCGGACGCTCGATCCGGGTGATCCCCGTCAGCGCCGTCTGGGCGCGGCCCAGCTGGTCGGCGTTGAGCTGCTCCCAGCGCCCGATCTGCTCGCCGGGGTCCTGCAGCTCACCGGCCGATCCCAGCACCGCCTTGGTGAGGGCGCCGAGGGCGGCATACAGGTCGTCGCGCATGGAGCCGCGGGCGAGGGCGTCCCAGCGGTCCTCGCGAGGCAGCGCCGACACCCGTGTCAGCAGGGCGTCCACGCCGAAGTGCTCCGACAGCTGGAAGTAGAGCCGTGCCACGTCGTCGCCGGGCCGCTCCGTCTCGCGGGCGATCTCGACGATGTCCAGGACGGAGTAGAGGTCGAGCAGCCCGGCGGCCCGCACCGCCAGCTCCTCCGGGACCCCCTGCTCGACCAGCGCGTCGGCCTGCTCGCGCAGCCGGTCGTGCTCGCCGCCCTTGAGCATGTCCGCGACCTGGGGCTGCACCCGACGCACCGTGTCGGCGAACCGCTCGATCTCGGCCTCCACGTCCAGGCTGGACGGGCGGTTCTGCAGGAACCACCGAGTGGCGCGGTCGAGCAGGCGACGGAACTCGAGGTACATCCAGGTCTGGGTGTCCGTGGGGACCTGGTTGTCCAGCGCCTCGACCTGCTGGACGAAGTCCCGCAGGTCGAAGACCTCGCGCGCCACCACGAAGGCCTTGGCGATCTGCTCGGGGCTGGCGGCCGTCTCCTCCATCGCCCGGAAGGCGAACGTGATCCCACCGCGGTTGACCAGGGAGTTGACCACCGCGTTGACGATGATCTCGCGGCGCAGCGGGTGGCGCTGCAGCTCCTCGGCGTAGCGCTCGCGCACCGGATCGGGGAAGTACTCCGCGAGGGTTCGGGCGAAGAAGGGTTCGTCCGGCAGGCCGCTCGCCTGCAGGTCCGCCTTGAGCGCCAGCTTGGCGTAGGCCATCAGCACGGAGGTCTCCGGCGAGGTCAGGCCGTGGCCCGCCTCGGCGCGCTCGTCCAGCTCGGCGTCACCGGGGAGGAACTCCAGGGGTCGGTCGAGCTCGCCCCGCTCCTCGAGCCAGGTGATGAGCCGGCGGTGCGTCGGGAGCATCTCGTGCTCCTGGTAGCGCGCGTTGCCGAGCAGGACGTTCTGCTCGTAGTTGTCGCGCAGCACCTGGTAGGCGACCTCGTCGGTCATCGAGGCCAGCAGCTCGTTGCGCTGCTTGAGGGTGAGGTCGCCGTCCTTCATCAGCCCCGTGAGCAGGATCTTGATGTTGACCTCGTGGTCCGAGGTGTCCACGCCCGCCGAGTTGTCGACGGCGTCGGTGTTGACGTGGATCCCGGCCTTGGCCGCCTCGATGCGCCCGAGCTGGGTCGCCCCGAGGTTGCCGCCCTCGCCCACGACCCGGCACCGCAGGTCGCGGCCGTCGACGCGGATGGCGTCGTTGGCCCGGTCGCCGACCTGGGCGTGGACCTCGGTCGAGGCCTTGATGTAGGTGCCGATGCCGCCGTTCCACACGAGGTCGACCGGGGCCTGCAGGATCGCCCGCATCAGCTCGGCCGGCGTAATCGTCGCCGGCGCATCGGCGATCCCCAGCGCCTCGCCCATCTGCGGCGAGACGGGCACCGACTTGGCGGAGCGGGCAAAGACGCCCCCGCCCTCGCTGATCAGCGAGGCGTCGTAGTCCGCCCACGAGGATCGCGGCAGGTCGAACAGGCGCCGGCGCTCGGCATACGAGCTGTCGGCCACCGGCGAGGGGTCGACGAAGATGTGACGGTGGTCGAAGGCCGCGACCAGGCGGATGTGCTCGGACAGCAGCATGCCGTTGCCGAAGACGTCGCCGCTCATGTCGCCGACGCCCACCACCGTGAAGTCCTCGGTCTGGGTGTCCAGCCCGAGCTCGCGGAAGTGACGCCTGACCGACTCCCACGCGCCGCGGGCGGTGATGCCCATGCCCTTGTGGTCGTAGCCCGCGGAGCCGCCGGACGCGAACGCGTCGTCGAGCCAGAAGCCGTAGGACTGCGCCACGCCGTTGGCGATGTCGCTGAACTTGGCCGTGCCCTTGTCGGCCGCGACGACCAGGTAGGGGTCGTCGGGGTCGTGCCGCACGACGTCGTGCGGCGGCACGATGTCCTGCCCGACGCGGTTGTCGGTCAGGTCGAGCAGCCCGGAGATGAAGAGCTGGTAGGCCTCGACCCCCTCCGCCAGCCACGCGTCCCGGTCCACGGCCGGGTCCGGCAGCTGCTTGGCGAAGAAACCGCCCTTGGACCCGGTGGGCACGATGACGGCATTCTTGACCATCTGCGCCTTGACCAGGCCGAGGATCTCGGTGCGGAAGTCCTCGCGCCGGTCGCTCCAGCGCAGGCCGCCGCGGGCGACATTGCCGAACCGCAGGTGCACGCCCTCGACGCGGGGGCTGTAGACCCAGACCTCGAACTTGGGCTTGGGGGCCGGGAGGCCGGGGACGGCGTGCGGGTCGAGCTTCATCGACAGGTAGGGCTTGGGCGCGCCGTCGTCCTGGTGCTGGTAGAAGTTCGTGCGCAGGACGGCCCGGACGGTGCCGAGGAAGGACCGCAGGATCCGGTCGGCGTCCAGGGACGCCACCTCCTCCAGGGCATCGGTGATCCGGTCGACGACGGCCTGCTCGGCGGCGTGCCTTTCCTGCATCCCCCGCTCGTCGTCGGCGTAGGTGCCGACGCCGAACCGCGCCTCGAACAGCTCGACGAGCATCCGGCTGATCTCCGGGTTGCCGGTGAGCACGGACTCGATGTAGCCCGCCGTGAAGGTCGTGCCGGCCTGGCGGAGGTACTTGGCGATCGAGCGCAGGATGACGACCTGGCGGGACGTGAGCCCCGCCCGCAGGACCAGGGAGTTGAGCGAGTCGGACTCGATCTCCCCGGACCATGCCTGGGCAAAGACCTGCTGGACATCCCGACGGACGTCGCCGCCGTGGTCCTCCCAGACGTCTGCGGAGTCCGCCTTGAGCCCGAAGTCGTAGACGTAGGCGGGGGCGCGGCCCGCGCGGTCGACGGTGTAGGGCCGCTCGTCGGTGACCTCGACCCCCAGGTGCGTGAAGATCGGCAGCAGCCGCGACAGCGACAGCTCGTGCTCGGTGTAGACCTTCATCCGCCGCTCGTGGCCGGGGGCACCGAGGGAGTGGTAGAGGTTGAGCCCCAGCCCGTCGGCGGGCACCGCGTCGAGGTGCTCGAGGTCCACGACCGCGACGCGCGCCGAGAAGTCCTCCTTGTAGGACTCCGAGAAGGCCCGGCCGTAGGACTTGAGGATCCGGGCGGCGTCCTCCTCGCCGTGCTCTTGCGTGACGGCCTCGGCGAGGTCGTCGCCCCAGGCACGGGTGATCTCCATCATCTTGCGCTCCAAGGCTTCTCGGTCGATGTCCGGGAGGGACACGCCTCGCGGCACCCGCACGACGAAGTGCAGTCGGGCCAGCGTGGACTCGTTGACGCGGGTGGTGTAGTCGATCTGGTCGCTGCCGAAGGTGTCGCGCAGCAGGGCCTCGATCCGCAGCCGCGCCGTCGTGTTGTAGCGGTCGCGCGGGAGGTAGACCAGACAGGAGGTGAAGCGGCCGTAGACGTCCTGCCGCAGGAAGACGCGCAGCTGGCGGCGCACCTTGGCGTGGATGATGGACTTCGCCGTCTCGGCGAGCTCGCCCGGCTCGGACTGAAAGATCTCGTCGCGGGGGAAGGTCTGCAGCACGCTCACGAGGTCGCGGCCGTCGTGACTCTCCGGGGAGTAGCCGGACAGGCGCAGCGCCTCCCGCACCTTGTCGCTCGCGATGGGCACCCGCAGCACGGACTCGGTGTAGGCCCCGGAGGTGAACAGGCCGAGGAAGCGGCGCTCCCCCGTCACGACGCCGTCGGCGTCGAAGGTCTTGACCCCGATGTAGTCGAGGTAGCCGGCCCGGTGCACGGTGGAGCGCGAGTTGGCCTTGGTGAGGATCAGCAGGTGCGGCTCGCGGGCCTTGTCGCGCACGGCACCGACGAGGTGCGGGACCGACGCCTGCCGCTCGTCGTAGCGCAGGATGCCGAGCCCGGTGCCGGGCACCGCGTGCAGCGAGAGGTCGTCCCCGTCCTCGCGGAGGGCGTAGTCGCGGCAGCCTACGAAGGTGAAGTTGTCCGCGGCCAGCCAGTCGAGCAGCCGCACCGCTTGGTCGACCTCGGCCTCGGAGACAGGGCCGGGTGGGTCCTCGCGCAGCGCGTCGGCGGTCTGCCGAGCCCGGTCACGCATCTTGGACCAGTCCTCGACCGCCTCCCGCACGTCACCCAGCACCTGCTCCAGGCGTTCCTGGACCTCGCGCAGGTCGGGGGCATCGGACTCACGATCGATCTCGACGTGCATCCAGGACTCGACGTGGACCCCGAACTCCCCCGTGGGGGCGTCCTCCGGGTCGACGTCGAGGACCTCGACCAGCTCGCCCACGGCGTCTCGGCGCACGACGAGCTGGGGGTGGACCACGTGGTGGATCGTGCGCCCGTCCGCCATGATCGCGGCGGTGACGGAGTCGACGAGGAAGGGCATGTCGTCGGTGACGGTCTGCACGACCGTGTGCCCGCAGGACCACTTGTTCTCCGCGACGGTGGGGGTGAAGACCCGCACCGACGCTCGTCCGGGCGCTCGGCGTCTGGCCAGCTCCCGGTGCGACAGCGCCGCGCCGAGCAGGTCCTCGGGAGCGCGTGCCCGCAGGTCCTCGTCGGCGGTGTGCCGGTAGTAGCGGTGCAGGAGCTGGGCGGTTGTGCCGTCCCGGGAGCGGCCTGCCACCTCCGCGGCTGCGGTCAGCAGCTCTGCGCGGGTCTGGTCGAAGGATGCAGACATGGCCTGTGAGTACCTCATCGATCTCGACGTCGTGCACGACAGCGTGCACCTCCTGAGCCTAGCTCCCCGGCGACGTGCCCGCAGGCGGCCCCCGCACCTCGCGACCCGCCCCGCCGCAGGATGTGGCTCCAAGGATCCCCTGGACGCCGGATCCTCCCGCCCGCATCGGTGGTCACGGACGGTCTTGCGATCGCGACAGGGGCCTGTGGACGCCCTCCTCGGCGCCCGCCGGGACCGCTAGAGTCGAGTCCGTGCCCGCCACCCGCCCGACCTGCCCCAGCGCCGCCGAGCCGACCCTGCGACGCCTCGCGCAGGTGCTGGACGAGGCGGTCGAGGAGCTGGCCTGGTCCGGCGCACAGCCTGCGCCCGAGCTGCAGGAGGCCCTGACGGCCGTCCTCGCGCGGCTCAGCTGCCGCCTCGAGGCCCTCCACGACCGTTCGACGGAGCTGGTCCGGTCATGAGCCCGTATGCCGCGCCCACCGGGGACGCGTCGTCCTGCTCCGCGCTGGCCGCCGCCCTGCACCGCCACCGCGGGCGGGTCGCCGACGCCCTCGCGGCAGCCCGCGCGGCCGCCGGGACCGCAGCCACGGACGAGGAGCAGGGCCTGCTGGAGGCGATGGACCGCCTCGCCGCGGGGCTCCAGGCCCACGCGGTCCACCTCGCCGACCTGCGGGGGGAGGCCATGGGCAGCCCGGACGAGCATGCCCTGGCCGCCGCGCGGCACCGGGCGGAGGTAGCCCGGATGCGCCGGGTCCTCGCCGCGGTCGACGCTCGCCTGCGGGACCAGCCGGCCTGACCGGGTTTGGTGAGGACACGCCGGTCCGAGCGCGTGCGGTCAGTCGCTCTCGACCAGAGCGATCACCTGGTCGAGCTCGGTGACGTCGTGCCACAGCAGGTCCGTGTCGTCGTGCTCGGTGGTTTCGTCGACGTGCAAGGACACCAGGCGCTCGCGGCGCACGGGTCCCAAGACCGTCACGTCGGCGTAGCCGTCTGGCACGTCGTGCACCGAGGCGGCGGGCAGGTCCGCTGCCGCCACGACCCGCCGCGACGCACCCGCCCGCACCGACGCGGCGGCCGCGCACTCGAGCAGGGCGTCGTACTCCTGCTCCTCCTCGTCCTCCTCGGCGAGCTCACGGCGTACCGCCGCCGTCACGGCACGGGCGGGCCGATCGTCGACCCGCACGTCCTCGTCGCCGGCCAGCCGGCGCAGGTCGGAGGCATCGAGAGCGAGGTAGACGCGGCGCAGGGACATGGGGCTCCTCGGGCGGTGGGACGGCAGCGGGTGGCGGCTGGGCGAGGTCGGGCGGTCAGGCGTGATCCAGCAGCTCGTCGAGACTCTCGGTGATCGCGGCGGCGAGCACGTCGAGGTCCGGGACGAGGTCTCGGTCGGCATTGATGCCGTAGTGCACCCGGCCGTCGTAGGAAGTGACCCCGATCGCGAGGGCCTGCCCCTCGGCCACCGGCATCACCGGGTAGGTGTCGGTCATGGTCGCACGCCCGAGGAAACGCGGGGTCTGCGGGCCGGGCACGTTGGTCACCACGAGGTTGAACAGGCTGCGCGACGCGACCGCCCCCAGGCGGGAGCCGAGGGAGTGCAGGGTGGGAGAGGCGAACCCCGCCAGCCCCGCCAGGGTGGCGGCGCCGAGCGCGCGGCCCCGGTCGACCTGACGCCACATCGCGTAGGCGATCTGGTGCAGGCGGACCAGGGGGGTCGGCTCGCCGACGGGCAGGTCGATGATGCAGGCCGACAGGCGGTCGCCGTCGTCATGGCTCGCGTGGACGCTGACCGGGACCAGCACCCGCACGGATGTGCTCCGGGTCACGTGCTCGCCCCGCGACTCCAGCCAGGTCCGCAGTGCCCCCGTGATCACGGCCAGGATGACGTCGTTGACGCTGGGCTCGAGCCCGACGTCGCCGCGGTCGACGCCGCGACGCACCGCCCGGTAGTCCTCGAGGTCGGTGTCGACGCTGACGAAGCGGCGCGCGGACCCGGTCGGCCCGTTGAGCGGGCTGCGGGTCGTGCTCCGCGAGGTGCTGGCGAGCGCGGACACCACCTGGCTCACGCCGGCCGTGACGCGTTCTCCAGCGCTGCGCAGCTCGCTCGCACCGTTGCGCGCCACCTCGACCAGGCGGCCGGGGCGGCGCACGGCGCCCACGAGGGCACCGACCACGAGCGCGACGTCGCTGGGCTCCCGGCCCGGCGCCCAGGGGGCCTCCCGCGGCTCGTGCTCGACCGGCTCGTCGTCCAGCACCACCTCGGCGATATCGACGGCCTCCACCCCGTCCACCAATGCCTGGTGGGTCTTGGTGACGAGCGCGAAGCCGCCGCTCTGCAGACCCTCGACGAGGTAGAGCTCCCAGAGCGGACGGGCCCGGTCGAGGGGTCGGGCCAGGACACGGGCGACGAACTCGTCGAGCTGTTGTCGGGTGCCCGGCCGCGGCAGCGCCGACCGGCGTACGTGGTAGGTCACGTCGAACGCCTCGTCCGTCACCCAGACGGGGTTGGCGACGCCGCCGGGGACGGACCGCACCCGTTGGCGGTAGCGGGGCACCTGTGCGATCCGTCGGCTCACCCGCGCGAGCAGCTCCTCCTGGCCGGGGGCCGTCTGATCACCGTCGAAGACCAGGACCGCACCCACGTGCATGACGGCGTTGGGCCTCTCCAGGTAGAGGAAAGAGGCGTCCAGCGGGGTGAGGCGGGTGGTCATGGGCACCATGCTCGCAGACCTCCCCTGCGGTCGCCCTCCCGGGGCGTGGACCAGGTCGGGGCTCGGCCGAGCTCGGGCTGCCCTGACCTGGCCAGGACCATCCAGACCTGGTCAGTAGGCGCCGTCGCCCTTGATCACCGCGCGGGCGGTCTTCCACAGGATCTGCATGTCCAGCCCGACCGACCAGTTGTCGACGTAGCGCAGGTCGAGGTTTACCGACTGGTCCCAGTCGAGGTCGGAGCGTCCGCTGACCTGCCACAGTCCGGTGAGCCCAGGCTTGACCCGCAGACGGCGGTTGTCCTTGTCGTGGTACTTCTCCGCCTCCTCGGCCAGCGGGGGCCGCGGGCCGATCAGCGCCATGTCGCCGCGCAGGACGTTGAACAGCTGGGGCAGCTCGTCGATGCTGTAGCGGCGGATCACCTTGCCGACCTTGGTGACGCGAGGGTCGTCGGCCATCTTGAAGAGCACCTTGTTGCCCTCGGAGGACGCGTGCTGCTGCTTGACCAGCTGGGCGCGCAGCTCGTCGGAGTCCACGACCATGCTGCGGAACTTGATCATGGTGAACGGCTCGGCGTCCTGGCCGAGCCGCTGCTGGGTGTAGAGGATCGGGCCCTTGCTGGTGAGCTTGATGGCCAGAGCGGTCGCCATCAGGATCGGTGAGACCGCCAGCAGCGCGAGGCACGCGATGGTGCGGTCCTGGACGTTCTTGACGAGACCGCGGCCGAGCTTGTCGGACGGCCGCTCCCAGTGCAGGAGCTGCAGACCCGACGTGGGCTGCATCGTCACCAGCGACGGCGTGGTGTCCACCATGCCGGGCGAGACGACCAGATCAGCTCCGGTGCGCTCGAGAGCCCACGAGAGACGCCGCAGCGAGGTGCCCGACAGCCCCCCGCCGGTCACGACGACGGTGTCGATGTCATGGTCCACGACCATCTGGGGGATCTCCGACAGGACGCCCCACACGGGCACCTGCGCCCCCCGCGTCATGGGGACGACGTCGAGGCTGGACAGCGCCATACCGACCACCTGCATGCCGTGGTCCTTGGTGCTCGCGAGCTCACGGGCGAAGGCGCCGGCCGTCAGGCCGTCGCCGGCCACGAGGGTGCGGAGCATCGCCTCGCCCGAGGTGCGGCGACGCTTGAGCGTGTGCCGGACGACGAGGCGGTGCACGATGGTCAGCAGCGCGATCGCCGGGACACCGACGAGGACGTACCGGCGCGGGAGCTCGACCTTGACGGCGTAGGACATGAAGCCGAGGACGGCCATCGCCCCGAAGGCCGCGCCGAGCACGGCCTGGACCGCGGCGGTACTCTCGCTCATGCGTCGCAGGTCGTAGCCGCGGCGGATGAGCAGCAGACCGCCCCACAGCACACCCGTCACGAGGGCCCCGGCGACAGACTCGCCCAGGGATCGCCAGTCGTTGATCATCAGGACGAAGGTGATGCCCACGGCGATGAGCACGTCACCGGAGACAGCTTGGAGCATCACAGGTCGTTCCCACCGAGCGCGGCGGGTGTGGGCGCGGGCGACCGGATCGAAGTCGTGGTCGACCACGCGACCCGCCTGCGTCTCCTCGACGGCGGCCGGCACGACGTACGGTCGCTCGGCTGCCCAGGAGACCCTGGTGCGGGTGGTGGGCTCGCGGCGGTCGTCCCCCTGCTCCGCCTGATCCTCGCCCATCCGATCGTGCTGGATCGTCATCTACCCCCCTACAAGGCCGGTGTCGTGCAGGCCATAGTTTCTCCATCACCCTACGGGGGCGCATCCCGGTCACGTGAGCCGATGCACCATCTCCGCACGACTGGTCCCTCCAAGGAACGACGAGTGACATTTGATCACAGAGGGTGAAATCAGGTCACCGTGCCCCGGCAGGCAGGCCTCCTCAGCGGACGACGGCCGCCGCCACCGAGGCGATGGCCGAACGCACCGCAGAGTCCGGCGCGACGTCGTGCAGCACCGTCCCGGCGAGGAGGGCGGCGTCCATCCGCTCGACGTCCAGGGGCACGAGCACCGGGTCCTCCACGCCCCCGAAGCGCTCGAGCAGCGACTGGATGCGCGCCGTCGGCCTCGGCCCCACCGCGCTCGCCCGCAGGCGGTTGACCACGACGACGCCGGCCTCGACCTCCCGCCCGGCCAGCTCCTGCAGGCCGCGCACCAGTCGCTGCAGGCCCACCGGGTCACCCGCCCCCACCACGACGACCTGGTCGGCGACCTCCAGGGCCGTGAGCGCCGCCATGTTGCGCCGGGGCGCCACGGTGTCATAGCTCAGCTCGTCGTCGTCCTCGAGGCAGGAGGCGCAGTCGACCACGACCACGTCGCAGTCGAGACGCGCGACGTCGAGCACCCGCTCCACCGCACCCGCCCGCAGCTCGGGCCAGCGGTCGGCGCTCGGCAGGCCGGTGAGGACCCGCAGCCGGGGCAGGACCTCGGGCGCCAGCCGCGCGAACGAGGTCACGTCGAGCGTGCCGTGCTCCGCGGCTCGACAGGCGGAGGCGATGCCCGGTGCCTCGTCGAGGATCGCGAGGTGCTGGGCGACGGAGGCAGCCTGCGTGTCGACGTCCACGAGGACCACCTCGCGGCCGTCGAGGGCCAGCTCGGCAGCCAGGTTGACCGCGACGGTCGTGCGACCCGGGGCGCCCGCCGGCCCCCAGACGACCACGACCCGCCCTCTCGGGGCGACCTCGTCGGGGGTGGCCTCCTCGGTCTCGTCGGACCCCTCGGTCGAGGACGGGACGGCAAGGGCTCCCACCACCGCGCCGTAGAGGTCGGGCGCGGGAGCGTCAGGGCCGACGAACGCCCGGATGCCGAGCTGGCGCAGCAGGGCCTCCCCCGCCTCGTCACCGGGGTCGACCACCCCGAGCACGCCGACCGAGCACAGACGCAGGTCGCGGATGGCGCTCAGGTCCAGTCCCCGCAACCGGGGGGAGACCAGCGCGACGTCCCCCAGCCGCGCGTGCGCGGCGGAGAGCAGGTCGGGCAGGTCCACGCACCGGCGACCGACGAGGACCCGGGACCCCAGCCGACCGACCACCGCGCCGTCCCAGACGTCCGGGAGCGCGGTGAGGACCGAGGGTCGCCGCGCGCTCACGAGTCCACCCGCAGCGCGGCGCCGGGCAGCGGCACCGCGGTGATCCGGTCGCGGGCGTCGACGGCGGCCAGCAGCTCAGGGACGACCGCGGCCGGCACCCACACCTGCAGGGTGACGGTCGAGCCGCCGCCCATCAGGCTCGCCCCCTCCTGCGGGTCCCGCGCGATGGTGGCCCCACCGACGACCTTGCGCGGAGCGGCATACACGTCGGTGCCTCCCACGGCGCTGCGCTTGCTCACCCACACCTCGACCGCCGTCCCGCGGACCAGGGCACCCACGGACCCGCTCGGGGCAGGGAGCGCCACCTGACGCTGCCCGACCTGCTCGCGCGTGCCGAGGGAGTCCGTCGGCACCAGCTCGCCGGCGCGCACCGCCTGCACCACGTGCAGGCCGGTGCGGGTCACGGCGCCCGGGGCGACGTACGCGCCCGTCAGGTCACCGAGCCGGACCTCGACGTCCCTCAGGTCGGACGGGGACACGGCCTCTCCCGGACTGAGGTCACGGGTCGCCACGAGGGCGTGGGTCGTCTCCTTGGCAGCGGCGACGACGCGGGCACCGAGCACCACCGACGCCAGGACGAGGAGCACCCCCACGACGAGTCGGGCGTCGCGCCAGGAGGGCTGGCGCAGCCGGCGGGCGGCGGGCCGAGCCTGGGTGGTGTCGGACGGACGAGAACGACGCATGGGGCCTCCTGCTGGTGGACGGTCGCGCGCCGGCGCCGACCGTGCCACCATCGTCGCCAATCCGGCGAGGCGGCGTCGTTCGTCATCCACAGGGGTCGCACGCCGTCTCCCGTTGTCCACACCCCGGCAGCACGGTCACCCACGGCCGGCACGCCAGCCCTACACTCGACCAGGCCGGGCACCACGGGGCCCACCGCCCGACATCCGCCTCACGAGGAGCCGCACCCCATGGCCAAGCGCTTCATCCAGCTCGCCGACGTCGCCGAGATCCTCGACATCTCCTCGGCCCAGGCCTATGCGTTGGTGCGCTCGGGCGAGCTCCCGGCGATCAAGGTCGGCGGCCGGGGCCAGTGGCGCGTCGAGACCAGCGAGCTCGAGGACTACATCGAGCGGATGTACTCCGAGACCAAGGCGTTCGTGGCGGCCCACCCCTTCGGCTCGGCCGACCCCGACCCCGAGCCCGACGCTCAGAGCTGACGCACCACCGCCACGGCACCGAAGGGCACCGTCGCGCGGGACCGACGCTGCGAGGGCCGGGCTGGGAGGTCGGCGGGCAGGACGAGCAGGTCCAGGTGGTCCTGGCCGACCCGATCGATGACCCCCTCGTTGACCGTGCCGGTCACGTCGTGCAGCCGGACCGGTCGTCGGTCGCGCGCGAGGTCACGCACGGCGCGTCCCATCCCCGGTCGGCCCGCCACCGCCAGCTCTGCGGGCCGTTCGCCGAGCCGCTCCACCCGCACGACCGCGGCGAGCGGCACGACGCAGCGGCGCCCCTCGCGCGCCAGGACGACACAGTCGACCATGGCCTCGTCGACGTCACCGGCCACCTGCTCCCCACCCAGCACGTGCAGACGCACCGGGAGCCCGACGCTCCCCGCGAGCCGGGCCCCGAGCGTGACACCGGCACGGTCACGGCGCACCCGGTCGGCGAGCCCGGCCAGCTCGTCCGCGCGCCGCTGCTCCTCGACCCGACCCTCGAGGTCGTCGAAGAAGCCCTGCCACCGATCCATGTCGCCTCCTGCACTCAGGGTACGGCCAGTGGCCCTGCGTGACGGGTCTGGTCAACGCAGGACACGAACCGTCGAGAACGCCTCACTCTCTGTTCGCCAAACGACTCTTTCAGCATCAGCCATAGGCAAACGGAGGCAAACTACCTAGAGTCCCTGCCATGTCCCGCCGCCCCCTACCGGCCCCCGCACCCACCGTGCCGTCACGGCGCGCCGCCCTCGCCGTCGGCGTCACAGCCCTCGGGAGCGTGGCCTGCCTCGCGTCGGCCGTCGTCCTGGGCTCGCAGGTCGTCACCGCCGCCGCGACGGGCGTCGGTGGGGCACCGACCCTCCCGGACGTCTTGGTCGCCGCCGTCGAGACCTGTCTCGCCCTCGCGGTCGGCGCCTGGCTGGCCCGGACCGCTGGCGACGTCTGGCGGGCCTGGCGGACATCCAGGGCGGACGGGCCGAGCGGACGCAGCGGACCTGCGGCGGAGCACCTCCTCCCCGTCCGTCGCGCGCGGATCGTCGCGGTGCTGCTGGGCGTCAGCCTGGGCGGCACGACCCTCCAGGCCACTGCCGCGCCCCTCCCGCCAACCTCGTCGGTGACACCCGCTGATCCGACCTCGTCGACAGCCTCCTCCGGTCAGCCGGACGGGCTCGTCGACCTCCCGGCCGGTCCGGTCCCACCCGAGCTCGTGCCCACCTCCACGGCGCCGCACCCGAGCACCGCGGGACGGGCGGCGCCGGTGGATCCCGAGCTGCGCCCCCTCCGCCAGGAGCGGGAGGTCCGCAGGACCGCCGAGGTCAGTCACGTGGTGATGCGCGGGGACACGCTGTGGACCATCGCGCAGCAGCACCTGCCCCCCGACGTCGACGCCGAGACCGTCGCGCAGACCTGCCGCGCCTGGCACGACCACAACAGGGACGTCATCGGCCCCGACCCCGACCTGATCCTGCCGGGCCAGGTCCTGACCGCTCCCGCCGCGACCCAGCTCCAGGGGAACCCATGACCGCCACCGTGACCCGTCTGCACCTGCGCCCCGCGCCCGTGATCGCCCCCGAGCCGCTGGACACCGTCGCCGGCGTCGTCGCCGTCCCCCTCACGGACGAGCCCGGCCTCGACCGCCAGCCCGAGCTGGCGCTCGACTTCCACGACCGGGACGCGTTCTTCGGGCCGCAGCCCACCGCGAGCGCCGACCTGCCCTCCCCGCGAGCGTGGGCGCAGCAGGTCAGCCAGGCCCTGGTCGAGGTGCTCGGGGCCCATCGGCCGGTCAGCCAGCTGGTGCGCTGGACCACCACCGACGTGTACGCCCGCCTGGCGCGCGGGTCGCAGGCCGTCGGCAACCGGCACGCCCGGCGCGGACGGCGTCCGGTGGTGCGCAGCGTGCACGTCGCCGAGGACCGGGACGGCCTCGCAGAGGTGGCCGCGGTGGTCGTGGTGGGCGAGCGGGTCCGCGCGCTGGCGTTCCGGATGGTCGGTCGGGACGGACGCTGGGTCATCGACGACCTCGTCGTGGGCTGACCCACCACACACACGAGCGCCCCCGCACCGGCCGGACCGGAGCGGGGGCGCTCGTCATACCTACTGGTCAGCGACCCTTGCGCTGGTTGCGCTTCGCGGCGCGACGTTCCTTGCGGGAGCCGCCGGACGCGGCGGCGCCCCCCTCGTCGTGCTCCTCCACGCCTCCGTCCTCCCCGGGCGCGCTGTAGTGCAGGCGCTCCTGGTGGCGGTCGGTCTCGAGGCCCTTGGCCTTGAACTGTGTCTTGTCCTGTGTCTTGGCCTGGGCCTTGGCCTCGGCGGCGTCCGACAGCCGCTGGGCCTCCTCCTCGCCGATCTCCACCTCGAGGTTGAACAGGTAGGCGACGGACTCCTCCTTGATGCCGTCCATCATCGCCTCGAAGAGCATGAACCCCTCGCGCTGGTACTCGACGAGTGGGTCGCGCTGCGCCATCGCACGCAGCCCGATCCCCTCCTGGAGGTAATCCATCTCGAAGAGGTGCTCCCGCCACTTGCGGTCGAGCACGGATAGCAGGACCCGACGCTCGACCTCGCGCATGACGTGCTCGCCGAGCTCCGCCTCGCGCCGGTCGTAGGCGTGCTGCGCGTCCGACTTGAGCTCCAGGGCGAGGTCCTCGCTCCGCAGCGCCGACCTGCCGCCGGCGTCCGCCTCGAGCTCCTGCCAGGTCACGGCCACCGGCCAGATCTGTCGCAGGGCCGTCCACAACCGGTCCAGGTCCCACTGCTCAGGGAAGGCCTCACCCGTCTCCGCCGTCACGTAGCCGTCGACGACGTCGTTGATGAACAGGCGGATCTGGTCCTGGAGGTTCTCCCCCTCCAGCACGCTCCGCCGCTCGTCGTAGATCACGGTGCGCTGGCGGTTGAGCACGTCGTCGTACTTGAGGACGTTCTTGCGGATCTCGAAGTTGCGACCCTCGACCTGGGTCTGGGCGCTCTGGATGGAACGCGAGACCATCTTGGACTCGATCGGGACCGACTCCTCGATGTTGGCCCGCGCCATGAAGCTCTCGACCATCTGGCCGTTGAACATCCGCATCAGGTCGTCCTGCAGCGACAGGTAGAACCGGCTCTCCCCCGGGTCTCCCTGACGACCGGAACGGCCCCGAAGCTGGTTATCGATGCGACGGGACTCGTGGCGCTCGGTGCCGAGGACGTAGAGCCCCCCGTAGCCGACGACCTCCTCATGGGCCGCGGCGGTGGCCCGCTCGGCGGCTGCGAGCGCCTCGTCCCACGCCGCTTCGTACTCCTCCGGCATCTCGTCGGGGTCCAACCCGCGCGCCTTGAGGTCGGCCATGGCGCGGAACTCGGGGTTGCCGCCCAGGATGATGTCGGTGCCTCGACCCGCCATGTTGGTGGCGACGGTGACCGCGCCCTTGCGGCCGGCCTCGGCCACGATCGCCGCCTCACGCTCGTGGTGCTTGGCGTTGAGGACCTCGTGCGGGACCCCGCGGCGCCGCAGCAGCTCGGAGAGGTACTCCGACTTCTCCACGGAGGTGGTGCCGACCAGGACCGGCTGCCCCTTGGCGTGGCGCTCCTGCAGGTCGTCCGCGACCGCCTCGAACTTCGCGACCTCCGTGCGATAGACGAGGTCGGGCTGGTCCTTGCGAATCATCGGGCGGTTGGTCGGGATGGGGACGACACCGACCTTGTAGATCTGGTGGAGCTCGGCGGCCTCGGTCTGGGCGGTGCCGGTCATGCCGGACAGGACCTTGTAGAGGCGGAAATAGTTCTGCAGGGTGATCGTGGCGAGCGTCTGGTTCTCGTTCTGGATCTCGACGCCTTCCTTGGCCTCGATCGCCTGGTGCATGCCCTCGTTGTAGCGGCGGCCCGGGAGCATGCGGCCGGTGTGCTCGTCGACGATGAGGACCTCGCCGTTCATCACGACGTAGTCCTTGTCCCGCTTGAACAGCTCCTTGGCCTTGATGGCGTTGTTGACGTACCCGATGAGCGGGGTGTTGACCGACTCGTAGAGGTTGTCGATGCCGAGGAAGTCCTCGACCTTGGCGATGCCCGCCTCGAGGATGCCGACGGTCCGCTTCTTCTCGTCGACCTCGTAGTCGCCACGTCCGTCCTCGCCGCGCTCGAGGCGCTGCACCAGACGTGCGAACTCGACATACCACTTGGTGGCCTGGTCGGCCGGGCCCGAGATGATCAGCGGGGTGCGCGCCTCGTCGATCAGGATCGAGTCGACCTCGTCGACGATGGCGAAGTTGTGCGGTCGCTGCACGAGCTCCTCGGTCGACCAGGCCATGTTGTCGCGCAGGTAGTCGAAGCCGAACTCGTTGTTGGTGCCGTAGGTGATGTCCTTGGCGTACTCGGCGCGCCGCTGCTCGGGCGTCATCGACGCGAGGATGCAACCCGTCTCCAGGCCCAGGAAGCGGTGGATGCGCCCCATCTGCTCGGCCTGGGTGGAGGCGAGGTAGTCGTTGACGGTGACGACGTGCACGCCCTTGCCCTCGAGGGCGTTGAGATAGGACGGCAGCGTGGCGACGAGCGTCTTGCCCTCACCGGTCTTCATCTCGGCGACGTTGCCCTGGTGGAGCGCGGCCCCGCCCATCAGCTGCACGTCGAAGTGTCGCTTGCCGAGCGTGCGCTTGCTCGCCTCGCGGACGACGGCGAAGGCCTCGGGCAGGATGTCGTCGAGCGTCTCGCCGTCCGCGAGCCGCGAGCGGAAGGTGTCGGTCTCGGCCCGCAGCTCGGCGTCGGTGAGGCGCTCGAAGTCCTCCTCGATCGCGTTGACCTGGGCTGCGATGCCCTGCAACCGGCGAAGGGTCTTGCCCTCACCGGCGCGCAGCAGACGCTCGATCACTGACACGTTGAGCTCCCTCGATGATGAATGGCGCGTGCGGACCGACCGGATCGGCGCACACCTGGCCCAGGGTAGTCCGTCGTGCGCGTGCCGTGGCCCAACCCCGCCTCAGCGGGCGGTCCGACCCGGGTGTACGCCCTCGTGCACAACGTCCGGCACGCCGAGCCAGTGCCCGAGGGTGGACAGCTCCCGCTGCACCGCCGCGAGGGCCTCCTCCGTCGCGGCCCCCTCCTCCCAGTGCAGCGCGCGGACCAGCAGCCGCCCCGTCGCCCGGTCCGCCTTGAGGTCCGCCCGCGCCACGAGCCGATCCCCGAGCAGGAACGGCAGCACGTAGTACCCGTGCACCCGCTGCGCCGCCGGCACGTAGATCTCGAGCCGGAAGTCGAAGCCGAACAGCGCCCGGGTCCGGTCCCGCTGCCACACCAGGGAGTCGAACGGGCTGAGCAGCGCGCTCGCCTGGACCCTCCGGGGCACCTTCGCGTCGCGATGCACGTATGCCGCCGCGCGCCACCCCTCGACGGTCACCGGCACGAGCGCGCCCTCCTCCACCAGGTCGGTGACCGCGGCGCCCACCTGCTGGGGCGTCAGGCGGAAGTAGTCGCGCAGGCAGCGGAGCGTGCCGACCCCCAGCGCGCGGGCGGACAGCTCGACCAGCCGGCGGACGTGGTCGGCGTCGCGCAGCGCGGTCTCGGCCCCCCGGTCGCGACCGGCCGCCGCCTCCTGCAGGACGCCCCGAGGCAGGACGCGCTCCAGGGCGGCATACCGCCGCTCGAAGCTCGACGTGCGCCCGGCGCTCGTGATCCGCCCGGCCCAGAACAGGTGCTCGAGGGCGTTCTTGACCAGCGACCAGTTCCAGCCCCAGCCGTCGCGCTCGCGCGGCAGGTCGTGAGCGAGGGCGCGCTCGACCTCTCGAGAGGTGAGCGGCCCGCGTGCGACGACCTCCGCCAGGACCGCGGACACGAGCTCGGGGTGCTCCTGGGCGACCCGGCGCATGCCGCCCCAGGACTCGTCCTCGGCCCGGCGCATCCGCACGTCGAGCAGCGGCCAGGTGCTGGGCGGGACGAGGCTGGCCTCGTGGGCCCAGTACTCGACCATGCGGCGGGGCGCACGGTCGCGGAGCCGGTCCAGCAGCGCCGGGTCGTACGCCCCCAGGCGTGAGTAGAACGGCAGGTAGTGGCTGCGCGTGAGCACGTTGACCGAGTCGATCTGCACGACCTGGACGGTCGCGAGGACGCGGACGAGGTCACGCGCCGTCACGGCCTCGGGGCGGGGGCGGGAGAAGCCCTGGGCCGCGAGCGCCATACGACGCGCCTGGGGCAGGGTGAGCCGCCGGGCCGGTGCCGGCCCGGCCACGCCCCCGAGATCGCCCCCACGCAGGGTCATTCGGGCAGGTCGAGCATCTTCTGGCGGACGGCGTACATCACGGCCTCCATCCGTGAGTGCAGCTGGAGCTTCTCCAGGATGTTGCGGACGTGGTTCTTGACGGTGTTCTCGGAGATGAACAGCTCGACAGCGATGTCCTTGTTGGCCATCCCGCGCGCCACCAGCCTGAGCACCTGCAACTCCCGGTCCGTGAGGCGCGGGACGGGCATCTGCTGCCCCTCCTCCTGGCGCCTCATCAGGAGGGCGAACTCCGCGAGCAGCTTGGAGGCCATCGGCGGAGAGATCAGCGACTGGCCGGCATGGGCCTGACGGATCCCCACAGCGATGTCCTCACCCGGCACGTCCTTGAGCAGGTAGCCCGTCGCGCCCGCCCGGACGGCGTTGTAGAGGTCCTGCTCCTCGTCGGAGATCGTCAGCATGATGACCTTGGTCGACGGGACGACCTCGCGCACCCGTGCCGTCGCCTCGGGCCCGGACAGCCGGGGCATGCGCACGTCCATCAGGACGACGTCGGGGATGAGCTCCTCGGCCTGCACGACGGCGTCGGCGCCGTCGCCGGCCTCCCCCACGATCTCGATGTCGGGCTCCTGCGCGAGGACCATCTCCAGACCCCGGCGATAGAGCACGTGGTCGTCAGCGACCAGGACACGGATGCGCTCGGGGTGCGCCCGGTCGCCGGAGGCCTGGGCGCGGGGGTGCATGTCCTGGATGCCCGTCATGCCCGCATGATGCCACGGGGGTCGACCGGCGCCGCGGGCGGCGTGCCGAGCGATCGCGACCGGCGCGCCGAGGGGCGACCCACCGGTGGCGGGCCGCCCCTCGGGCGCCGGCGCGAGATCAGGTCGAGCGACTCTCGAGGTCGGGCTCGACCTGCGTCTCCGTCTCGAGGTGCAGGACGCCGTAGGACCAGCCGCGGCGGCGGTAGAGCACGCTCGGCGCGCCGCAGTCGGCATCGGTGAACAGGAAGAAGTCGTGCCCCACCATCTCCATCTCGTACAACGCCTGCTCGATGTTCATCGGGGCCGAGCTGTGATGCTTGACGCGGACCTCGATCGGTGAGTCCGCGACCTCGACGACCTCCGGGCCGTCGTCCTGGGCCGCGCCGGCGTCGGCGGCGTCGGCGGCCGGTGGGGGCGCGGCGGCT
>ERZ501016.227-NODE-227-length-20976-cov-5.352039_pt1 | contig 20976 bp, 16 predicted proteins | sample MGYA00248889_ERZ501016 | MGnify/ENA primary metagenome ERZ501016 (study PRJEB25958, sample SAMN03398594) | human skin metagenome | study: EMG produced TPA metagenomics assembly of the Human Skin Microbiome Metagenome (human skin metagenome) data set. | reverse complement strand
TGCGCGATGCCGATCTGCTTGCCCGAGCGCGATCCGGTCATATCCGGGTCCCTGCGCTTCTCGATGACCCCGAAGGGGCAGGCCGCCACGCAATAGCCGCAGCCATTGCACACGCTGTCCTGGACCACCACGGTGCCGAACTCGGTCCGAAAGAGCGCCCCGGTTGGGCAGACGTCGAGACAGCCGGCGTGCGTGCAGTGCTTGCACACATCGGAGGACATCAGCCAGCGGAAGTCCGGCATGGATGCGCCGCCGTCGACCAGTCCGCCGGGCGCGGCAGCCGCCGCTGCCTCGGCGACCTCCGGATCAGCCGCCACGGGAGCACTCGCCTCGGCGGGGCGCAGGGACGGCATACCGAGCTCGACCAATTTGCGGCCGGACTCCCGGGCGGCGGCGATCCGTTCGCCCGTCTGCTCGACGAAGGCGACATGCCGCCAGGTGTTGGCGCCCAGGGCGCTGGTGTTGTCATAGGACTGCCCGGTCATCCCGAGCCCGTCCATTGGCAAGGCGTTCCACTCCTTGCAGGCCACCTCGCACGCCTTGCAGCCGATGCAGATCGAGGTGTCGGTGAAGAAGCCCTTGCGCTCGGCAGGGTCCGGCCAGGCGGCATCGCGCGCCGGATCGGTGGGCCCGCTCAATTGGTTGCCCCAGAAGCTCATCGGTCCTCCCGCGGCGCCGTCACGTCATTGCCAGTCGCGTCTGTATCGGGCACGGGATCCCGGCGCTCATTACCGGTCTCCACGGTCAACCCGGCGCGGGCGCGGTAGTCGGCCACCAGCTCCAGCAACGCTGGGCCGCGCGGTCTGCGCCCGGGCCGGATGTCCACCGAACTCACCTTGGACTCCTGGATGTTGACATTGGGGTCGAGGGTGATCCCGATCAGGTCATTGGCGCTGTCGCCCACGACGACTGCCCCGGCGCCCCCCTGGCCCCAGTGATACGGCATACCCACTTGGTGCACGGTATGCCCGTTCACCACCAGCGGCGTCATCCGCCGGGTCACCATGACCCGGGCCTCGATGGCCGAACGCGGGGAGATGATCGTGGCCCAATCCCCGTGCACGAGAGCGCGTTCCGCAGCCAACTCCGGAGAGATCTCGCAGAAGAACTCCGGCTGCAGCTCCGACAGATAGGGCAGCCAGCGGCTCATCGACCCCGCCGTATGGTGCTCAGTCAGCCGGTAGGTGGTGGCCACATACGGGTAGATGGTGGCCCCGGGGTCATCGGCCGAGGGCGCGGTCAGGTTGTCGGGACGCGGGTAGAGCACCCGGGAGGGGGAGCGCTGCTGGTCATAGAGCGCATTCTTGACCGGGCTCTCCTGCGCCTCATAGTGCGTGGGCAGCGGACCGTCGATCATCCCCTTGGGGGTGAACAACCACGCCTTGCCATCGGGCTGCATGATGAAGGGATCGTCACCGGCGAGCCCGGCGGGTCCGGTCGCCCCCTCCGGCGGCACATAGTTCGGCGGGGTCTTCGGCGGGAAGTCGGGGACATCGTGACCCACCCAGGTTTGCGCCTCGGCATCCCACCAGACGTATGCCTTGCGCTCGCTCCACGGCTTGCCCTGGGGGTCGGCGGACGCGCGGTTGTAGAGCAGGCGCCGGTTGCCCGGCCACGCCCAACCCCACTCCAGCGCCACCTCGCTCTGCTCGGTGCGCGGCACCTTGGCGGCGGCCCGGTTGACCCCGCCCGCATAGACCCCGGCATAGATCCAACAGCCGCTCGAGGTGGATCCATCGGAGCGCAGGTCGGTGAAGATATCGACCTTCTCCCCGGCCCGGTCGCCGGTCAGCCACTCGCCGTTGATCTCCGCGAGTACCGCATCCGCGCTGACCTCACCGTGCTCGTCAACCGGGTAATCCCACGTCAGATCCAACAGCGGTCGGTCGCGCGGGTCGGTGGAGTCGGCCAGCTTCGCCTGGATCCGTTGTCCGAGAAGGTAATAGAACTGCAGATCGGAGATGCAGTCGCCGGGCGGCGGGACGGCCTGGAAGCGCCATTGCAGCAGGCGCTGGGTCTGCGTGAAGCTGCCCGCTTTTTCGGTATGCGCCGCGGCCGGCAGGAAGAAGACCTCGGTCCCGATCTGCTCCGGGGTCAGCTCCCCGGTCTCGATCTCCGGTCCCTCTCGCCAGAAGGTCGCCGACTCGATGAGGTTGAGATCGCGCACCACCAGCCACTTGAGGTTGGCCATGCCCAGACGCTGTAGACGTCCGTGGGCCGAACCCACCGCAGGATTCTGGCCGAGCAAGAAGTAGCCCTGGACCTTGCCGTCGACCATGTCCAGGACCGACTGGTAGGTGTTGTGATTGCCATTGATCCGCGGCAGATAGTCGTAGCACCAGTCGTTCTCCGGCTGCGCCGCATCGCCCCACCACGCCTTGAGCAGGCTCACCGCATAGGCCTCGCCACCGCGCCAATAGCCCTTCTGCTCGCTCGAGGAGATCCCGTCAACGAAGGCGGCAAAGGTGTCGTGACGCCCGGCATAGGGCATCGGCAGATAACCCGGAAGCTGGTTGAACAGCGTAGGGATGTCGCTGGCCCCCTGGATCGAGGCGTGGCCACGCAAGGCCATGATCCCGCCACCGGGGCGCCCCACATTGCCCAGCAGCAACTGCAGGATGGCCGCGGTCCGGATGAACTGGGCGCCCAGGGAGTGCTGGGTCCAGCCCACCGCATAGGCGAACATCGTGGTCCGCTCCCGGCCACTATTGGCGACCACGGAGTCCAGGAGGTATTGGAAGTCCTCCTCGGAGATGCCGCAGGTTCCGCGCACCAACTGCGGGGTGTAGCGCGCAAAGTGCTTGCGCAACAACTGCAATACGCAGCGGGGATGCTGCATGGTCTCGTCGCGTTCGATGTCCGCGCCGGCCAGCGGGAGGGCCCGCTGGCCTTCCCCGGACTCGGTGCCCTCGTGGAAGTCGCGCTCCTCGTCTCCGTGCTCGGCCTCGCCGCCGCCGCGGACGGCATACGACCAGGAGGACATGTCGTAGCGACCGTCGGCCGGGTCGTAGCCACTGAAGACCCCGTCCAGGTCCTCGGTGTCCTGGAAGTCGTCGCTGATGATCGTCGCGGCATTGGTGTAGTGGCGCACGTACTCGTGGAAGTACTTCTCCTGCAACAGGATCGCGTTGATCAAGGCGCCGAGCAGGACGATGTCCGAACCGGCCCGGATGGGAACATGCTTGTCCGCCAGCGCCGAGGTCCGGGTAAAGCGGGGATCGATATGGATGATCCGAGCACCGCGCAGCTTGGCCTCGATCACCCACTGGAAGCCCACTGGATGGGCCTCGGCCATATTCGAGCCCTGGATGATCACGCAGTCAGAATTGGCGATGTCCTGCAGATATTGAGTCGCACTGCCACGACCGAAGGAGGCACCCAAACTGGGCACCGAGGAGCTGTGTCAAATACGGGCCTGATTCTCGATCTGTATGGCGCCCATCGCCGTATACAGCTTCTTCATCAGGTAGTTCTCTTCGTTGTCCAGCGCCGCGCCACCCAGGGAGGCGATCCCCATCGTGCGGCGCAGGAAACGACCCTCGTCATCGCGTTCCTGCCAGGTACGCCGACGGGTCTCGATCACCCGGTCGGCGATCATGTCGATCGCCTGGTCCAGCGGCAGGTCCGACCACTCGGTGGCGTGCGGGGCGCGATAACGCACCTTCGTCGCCCGGGTGGGGGAATTGACCAATTGCTCGCTGGCGCTGCCCTTGGGGCACAGGCGGCCGCGCGAGATCGGGGAGTCCGGGTCGCCTTCGATGTGGACGACCTTGTCGTCGGTGGCGAACACCAGCTGTCCGCACCCGACCGCGCAATAGGGGCAGACCGATTTGACCACGCGGTCCGCGGTCGCCGTCCGGGCCGTATGCCGGGTGGTCGCCCCCGCGACCACGGCCGGTCCGCGGCCCAAGAAGTCACCAGTTTTTACCTGCCGGATCGCAGGCCAGGACAACGGAATCCGCGGCATACGACCCTCCTCGGCCTGGCTGGTGAACCCGGTCAGCCTAACGCGCGCTCGGGGCCGATGTCAGCGGCATTCCACGGCCGAAAGACGAAGGGCGGGACACCCATCCGGGTGCCCGCCCTTCGACCAGCCTGGGGGTCGGCTCAGAGCACGAGGCTCTTCTCGACCTGCGCGAGCTTGAAGCGCGCCATGGCGAGGTTGGCCCGGGTCTTGTCGAGCACGAGGTAGAGGAAGAGACCCTCTTCCTTCCCGAAGGTCCGGATGATGTGGTACTGGCTGTCCAGCGTGATGAGGATGTCCTCGAGCTTCTCGCTGATGTTCAGGTCACGCATGGTCCGCAGCTTGGACTGCACGACGTTGGAGTTGCCGGCGGCAGCGACGTTGAGGTCCAGGCCCTGCGGGTTGCCGGCGGTGGCCAGCGCCATCCCGCTCTGGCTGTCCACGAGGGCCACACCCATCGCGCCGTCGATCTTCATTGCCTCGTTGAGAGCGGCCTGGTAGTCGGCCACGGGAGCGTCCCTTTCGTCAGTGGTGGATGCCGGATCGGCGACAGGGGCCGGGTCCGCTGGGGCAGATGCTAGCGGGTCCGAGGCGGTGCTTGGCGCAGCCTCGACACTGGTGGACGACGCGGCCTGCGCGGGGGGCTGCGCACCGGCCTCTGGCATCGGTTCCTCGGCTGGAGGCACCTGCTCTTCGGTGGGTGCCGGGGGCTCGATCGGGGCCGGCGGTTCGGGCTGCGGCGGGGCGGGAGGCGCCTCGGTCGGTGGCGCCGCCGGCTCGGACTGTCCGTCGGCTGGCGCCGGGGCGGACCAGTAGCTGTCACCCGAGAACGAACGGCTCAGTTGATGACCCCGCTCCGCCTGGGTATGCGCAGGGTTGCCCGCCGCATCTCCGCCGGTCGCGGGGTTGCGCGGTTCGCCGTCATCGACACGTCGCCACCAGACCACGCGGTGAAAGTAGCAGAGCGTGGGCAGCCATGGGAGGCACCCTCCCCCGGGGTAGAATCCAGCATCCCTTATCGCGGGTTTGGAGCCTTTCGTTGCGCGAGCAATTCCGTGTCGATCTACGCGGCATCGTCGACATTCTCAGTCACCACCTATACAGCAGCGAACGCGTTTACTTGCGTGAGTTGCTGCAGAACGCGCGCGACGCTATCGAGGCGCGCCGCCGGGTGGATTCCGGATTTGCCCCGCTGATCACGGTCACTCCCTCCCAGCGCAATGAGCCGATGATCGTGCGCGACAACGGCATCGGATTGACCGGCGAGGAAATGCGCACCCTGCTGGCCACCATCGGTGGCTCCTCCAAGCGCGACGACTTCGCCGTCGCCCGCCGAGGCTTCCTCGGCCAATTCGGTATCGGCCTCTTGTCCAGCTTCCTGGTCGCCGACACGGTCGAGGTTCGCTCCCGCTCGGCAAAGGACCCGAAGTCCCCGACGATCCTGTGGACCGGGCATTCGGAGGGCTCGTTCTCGGTCACCGACAGCGACATCCAGCTGGACGCGCCGGGCACCGAGATCCGGATCATGCCGCGCCACGGGGATTTGGAGTGGTGCAACGAGGAGACCATCCGCTCGCTGGTCGCCGACTTCGCCGAACTCCTCGACGTGCCGGTGCGGGTCAACGGCGATCTGTTGTCGCAGAACACCCCGCCGTGGGATCTGCCGATCCCCGAGCAGTTGGCCTGGTGCCGCGATCGCCTGGGTTTCGAGGCCATGGGCATCGTCCCGCTGGACTCCTCGCTGCTCAATGTGCGCGGCCTCGGATTCGTGCTGCCTTATTCCGCGGCGCCCGGCCGTCGCACCGGCGACCGGATCTACTCCAACGGCATGCTCGTCGCCGACTCGATCGACCAGCTCATCCCGGAATGGGCCTTCTTCTGCCGCGCGGTTATCGACGCCGGAGAGCTCCCGCTGACCGCCTCCCGCGAAGCGCTGCAGGAGACCACTTCGCTCGCCCTGGTCCGCGAGCGCCTGGGCGATCGGCTGCTTGGGGAGCTCATCAAGGTCCACGGTCTGCACGAAGACGTCTACCAGGATGTGCTGCGCCTGCACGCCGACGGCCTGCGTGCGCTGTCGGTCAATGGTCCGGATATCCGCGCCCTGATGGTGTCCACGCTGCCTTTTGAAACCACGCTCGGCGAGCGCACCATCGAGCAACTCCTCGCCTCCGATGCCGAGACCATCTCCTATGTTGCCGACGCCGATGCCTTCGAGGCGGTCCGCGATGTCGCGGTGCACGCCGAGGCCCTGGTGGTCAACGCCAGCCACCCGCACGAGGTGGACCTGCTCAATGTCGTCAACCAAGAGAGCGGCGACCGCTTCCAGGAGATGGCCCGTTTCGAGATCGCCCACCTCGCCCGGCCCGAGCCGTATGTCGATGTCGACCGCGGTATGCGGATCGTGGCCGCCGCCGAGGAGGCCTTCGGCCCCAATGTCGCCGGCGTGGAGGTCGCCCATTTCTCCCCCGCCCAGCGCCCGGTGCTCTGGTGGCCGGCCGCCAACCTCAAGGGCACGCGCCGGCGCCTGCCGACGCTGGTCCTGAATGCCGACAACCCCACGGTCGCCCGGCTGCTGGAGAACCCCGAGGCACCGGATGTCGCCGACATCCTGCGCGCCCTGCGCATCACCGGTATGTTGCTCGCCCGCTCCGCCGTCAGCGTCGCCGATGCCCTGGAGCTGGCCGAGGCGTTGGAGCACCTGACCACTGGTTCCGTGAGCGCCGGGCCGGATGATGGATCGGACATTGCTGCGGTGGACGAGTCCACACAGGCCACTGACTCGCCAGCGACTAAGTCACCGGCCCCTGAGTCACAGCCCGCTGAGTCGGTCACCGAGCGGGACGAGGCGAGCGCCGAGGTTTAAGACCCGGCATACCGCGGGCCACGGCAACCCCCACCCGGCCACAACACAACTCGGCCCCCACCGCGCATGACGCGGTGGGAGCCGAGTTCTCAGACCGGGTTTCAGACCCCGGTCTGGATGTGCCAGATCCGGTCGATGTAGTCGCGCATCGAGCGGTCGGAGGAGAAGAAGCCCGACCGGGCCACATTCAGGATCGCCGATCGGCTCCAGGCGTCGGGATCGGCATACGCCTGCTCCACGCGCTCCTGGGCGTCCAGATAGGACTGGTAATCGGCCAGCACAAGGAAGCGGTCGTTGTTCAGCAGATCGCTGACCACCGTGCTGGCGGCATTGCGGTCACCGCCGGTGAAATGCCCGGAGTCGAGCAGGTTGAGCGCGCGCCGCAGGCGTTCGTTCTGCTCGTAATAGTCCCCGGGCCGGTAGCCCTCGGCCTGCAGCTTGGCCACCTCGGGCTCGGTGAGGCCGAAGAGGAAGAAGTTGTCGTCACCGACGAGCTTGCGGATTTCGACATTCGCGCCATCGTCGGTGCCGATGGTGAGCGCGCCATTGAGGGCGAACTTCATATTGCCGGTGCCCGAGGCTTCCTTGCCGGCCAACGAGATCTGCTCGGAGAGGTCCGCGGCCGGGATGAGCTTCTCCGCCAGGGTGACGTTGTAGTTGGCCGGGTAGGCGATGAAGAGCCGGCCCTGGACCCGCTCGTCGGCATTGATGACCGATGCGACGGAGTTGATCAGGTAGATCGTCTCCTTGGCCATCCGGTAGCCGGGGGCCGCCTTCGCACCGAAGACCACGGTGCGCGGGGTGACCTGCTCGGGGTCCAGATCGCCGGAGATGATCCCCTCATAGAGGGTGACCATGTGCAGCAGCTTCAGGGTCTGCCGCTTGTACTCGTGCAGCCGCTTGACCATGACGTCGAGCAGGTGCCCCTCGGGCAGCTCGATGCCATCGCGCTGTTTGAGTACCTCGGCGATCCGCTTCTTGTTGGCCGCCTTGACCTCACGGAAGCGGGCGCGGAACTCCTCGTCAGCGGCATACGACTCGAGCTCGGCGAGGCGGTCGAGGTTGGCGACCCAGCCCTTGCCGATGGTGTCGGAGATGAGATTGGACAGCTCGGGGTTCGACTGCCGGATGAAGCGGCGGGGGGTGACGCCATTGGTCACATTGGTGAACTTCTCCGGCCACATATCGGCGAAGTCGCCGAGCACCTTGTCGCGCAGCAATTGCGAATGCAGTTCGGCGACGCCATTGACCTTGACACTGGCCACCACCGCGAGGTGCGCCATGCGCACCGAACGCTCCGGGTGGTCGCCGATGATCGACATCCGGCGTACGCGCAGCTCGTCACCGGGGTACTGCTCGCGGACCGTGGTGAGGAACTTCTCGTTGATCTCGTAGATGATCTCCATGTGCCGCGGCAGCAGCCGCTCCATGAGACTGACCGGCCAGACCTCCAGCGCCTCGGGCAACAGGGTGTGGCAGGTGTAGGCGAAGCACTGGCTGGCGATGCCCCAGGCGTCGTCCCACTCCAGGTCGTAGTCGTCGAGCAGGATCCGCATCAGCTCCGGTATGCCGATCACCGGGTGAGTGTCGTTGAGCTGGAAGATGATTCGCTCGGGGAGCTGGTGGACATCCAGGTCGGTGGGCTGGGTGTGGCGGATGAAGTCGTAGATCGAGCAGGCGACGAAGAAGTACTGCTGCTGCAGGCGCAGCTCCTTGCCCTGCGGGGTGGAGTCCTCGGGGTAGAGCACCTTGGAGATGTTTTCGGCGGAAGTCTGCCCGCGCACCGCGGAGGCATAGTCGCCGGTGTTGAAGATCTCCAAGTCGAAGCCCTGGGTGGCCCGCGCCCGCCACAGGCGCAGCGTGTTGACGGCCCCATTGCCATAGCCGGGGACCATGTAGTTGTAGCGCATGCCGAGCACATCCCAGGCCGGCACCCAGCGGCTGCGCTCGCGGCCGTCCTCGCCGGTATACCGCTCGGTATGCCCGCCAAAGTGGACCGGCACCTCCATCTCGGGGTGCGGGATCTCCCAGGGCGCCCCCATGGCGAGCCAGTTGTCGGCGACCTCGACCTGCCGGCCGTCGACGAAGGTCTGGCGGAAGATGCCGTACTCATAGCGAATGCCGTAGCCGATGCACTGACCACCCATGGTCGCCAGCGAGTCGATGAAACAGGCGGCGAGACGACCGAGGCCGCCATTGCCCAAACCCGGCTCCACCTCGACCGCCCGCAACGCGTCGAGGTCGATGCCGCAGGCGCGCATGCTCTCCTCGGCGATCTCGGTCAGATCCATGGCGAGCAGGGCGTTGTCGAGCTGGCGGCCCAGCAGGTACTCCGCGGACAGATAGCCGACCATCTTGGAGGGCTTGGCGCGTCGCTTGCGGGCGGTCTCCAGCCAGCGCGCGGTCATATAGGAGCGCACGGTGCGGGCGAGTGCCAGGTACTGGTCGTTGAGCGAGGACCGGGAGAGCGGGACGCCCTGGCCGTAGTTGAGTTCTTGGAGGAATTCCCGGACAAAACCGTCCACGGAGTAGGGCGGGGCGGTCACCGGGCCCGTGGCCAAGGGGTGGGTCGGCGCGAACGACGCTCCGGCCTCGTGCAGGAATCGGTGCTCCGAAGCGCTCGCGTCATGCTCCGTGGCGGCTGGCTCCATCGGGGGAGTATCCGTGGGTTCGGAAACGGGGATATCGATGGACTGCGCCGCAGCGGTGTTGTCCAACGGGGATTCGGTCACAGGTCGGGTCGCTTTCGAGACGAAGTGGAACCGCTTTCCGGTGCCACGAGCATAGGCCCCGACGACGTCGGCGAGACAGGGTTCTAATGCGCGGGGGTCGCGCCGGCGCGCATACGGCGCACCAGCGTAACCAGCGCGACGATCACGACACCCCATACCAGCCCAAAGATGGCGGATGCGGTGGTGTTGGCCAGCCAGCCGAGGACCGCGCCGCCGAGGTCGTGGGCGGACATCTCCAGGTGATGCACCCAGCCGTAGAGCGTGTGCCACCCCAGGTCGTCGGTCCCCTTGAGCACGATGTGGCCGCCGACCCACAGCATCGCGGCGATGCCGATGGTGGACAGGGCGGCCAGGATCTTGGGCATGGCGGAGACCATTCCGCGCCCGATGGTCGCCTTGGCACCACGCCCGCCCTTAGCCAGGTGCAGACCGATATCGTCCATCTTCACGATGAAGGCAACCACCCCGTAGACCAGCGCGGTCATCGCCAGGGCCACCACGACGAGGATGACGGCGCGCATGAGGAAGGGCTCGTCGGCGACCTCATTGAGCGAGATGACCATGATCTCGGAGGAGAGGATGAAGTCGGTCCGGATCGCACCGGCCGTCATCGCCTTCTCTTGTTCCGCCGGTTCGGTGAATACCGGTGCCGCATTCTCCTCGTGGTGGCCGCCGCCGAACTTCTCCCAGACCTTTTCGGCACCCTCGAAGCAGAGATAGGAACCACCGAGCATGAGCAGTGGGGTCAACGCCCAGGGCGCGAACTGGCTGAGCAGCAGCGCTGCCGGGGTGATGAAGAGCAACTTGTTGCGGATCGACCCGATGGCGATCCGCTTGATGACCGGAAGCTCACGGTCGGGGGTGAAGCTCTCGACATACCGGGGGGTGACCGCGGTGTCATCGACGACGACGCCGGCTGCCTTCGCGGTGGCTCGTCCGGCTGCGGCGCCGACATCATCGATGGACGCTGCGGCCAATTTGGCTAGCGCGGCAATGTCATCGAGCAGGGCGACAAGTCCGCCTGCCATGGGGTGCTCCTCGGGATCGGCGCAGCAAATGCGTCGGTAAGTGAGCAGCAAGCCTAACCGCCGGGCTGCCAACCCCGTCGGTCAGCGGCTGGTCAGCGACCGGCCAAGCCACCTTGAAGCAGGGACTTCCGGACCAGGGCGGTGAAGGCGTCGATGTCGGCTTCTTCGGTGTCGAAACTGCACATCCAGCGCACCTCGCGGCGGGCCGGATCCCAGTCGTAGAAGAAGAACTGCTCGCGCAGCGGATCGGCGATCCCCTCGGGGAGGGTGAGGAAGAGCCCATTGGCCTGAGTGCGCTGGGTGAACTCGATCCCGGGGACATCCGCCAGCCCCGCGCGCAGCCGCTGCGCCATGGCGTTCGCGTGGCCGGCATTGCGCTGCCACAGGTCGCCCTCGTAGAGGGCGATGAGTTGGGCGGAGACGAAGCGCATCTTGCTGGCCAGTTGCATATTGAACTTGCGGGCATAGATCAGGCCCTGCGCCGCCTCGGGGTTGAGCACCACCACGGATTCGGCGCCCAGGGCGCCATTCTTGGTGCCGCCGAGGGAGAGGATGTCGACGCCGGCGTGAGTGGTGAACTCGGCGAAAGGCACGCCCAAGGCGACCGCCGCATTGGCGAGGCGGGCGCCGTCCATGTGCACGGTCATTCCCAAGGAATGGGCGTGCTCGGTGAGCGCCCGAACCTCGTCGGGGGTGTAGAGGGTGCCCAATTCGGTGGACTGGGTGATGGACAGTGCCAGCGGCTGGGCGCGGTGCTCATCGCCATACCCCCAGGCCTCGGTGTCCACGAGCTGCGGCGTGAGCTTGCCGTCCTCGGTGGGCACGGTGAGCAGCTTCAGCCCAGCGACCCGCTCGGGGGCGCCGCCCTCGTCGACATTGATGTGCGCGGTCTTGGCGCAGACGACGGCGCCCCACCGGGGCAGAATCGACTGCAGCGCAGTGACATTGGCGCCGGTGCCATTGAAGACCGGGAAAGCCTCGGCTTGCTCGCCGAAGTGCCCGCGCACCACCTCTTGCAGGCGCTGGGTGTACACATCATTGCCGTATGCCGATTGGTGGCCGTCGTTGGCGGCGCTGATCGCCGCGAGCACCTCCGGGTGGACCCCGGAATAATTGTCGCTGGCGAAGCCGCGGCGGGCGCTGTCGTGGAGCGAGGTCATCGTCACCCCGGCATTATCGCGCTGGCCCACCTCCCGCTCGGTGGTGGGAGTGCTCACGCGAAGAACTGCGCGATCTGCCGGCCCAGGTCCTCGACATGGGTCCATGCGGCATAGTCCTTGTCGGGATTGGCCGCGTGGTCGGCGTCGGTATAGAGCGCCATCACCCGCAGAATTTCTCCGCTGCCGCCGGACTTGGCCAGTTCATGGCCCAGGGCCTGGGTCCACGCCTCCGCGGCGGCCTTCACGGCCAGGTAGTTGGCATTGCTGGCGCGCGGGGCGTCCAGGCCGGTGGTGCTCACGATCACCAGGCGGCCACCGGCGGCGGCCAGCGCGGGGAAGAACGCCCGGCTGGTGCGGCGCAGGGTGTCCAGAACCCGTTCGGCGAGGAAGTCCCAGTCGGCGTCGCTCTGCCCGGCAACGCCGCCGCCACCGCGCCAGCCGCCGGCGAGGTGAACCAACCCGTCGACCGGGCCGGCGTCCGCCACCTGTTGGGCGTATGCGGTGATCCCCGCCGCATCGGCCAGGTCGGCCTGCTCGCGGGTCACCGGGACGACCTCGTGGCCGGCCGCACGCAGCGCGTCGCAGACCGCCTCGCCGCTGGGGCCACCGGCGCCGGCGACGACGATGCGGCCCATCAGTTGGCCCGCGGGGTCGGCGTGGTGGTGGACGGTGCCGGCGTGGACAGTGACATGGGGGACAGCGCGGTGGCCCCGGTGATGCCCGCGGTGGAGGCGATAACGTCGCGCATCTTGCGCTCGAACGCCTCATAGAACATGGACAGCGGGAACTCGTCATCCATGACCAGGTCGGTCAGACCCTTCGGGGGGCCGTCGAGCGGGAGGTCACGGGTGCGCCATACGGACGCGGGGTGGGGTTCCACGGTGCCGGAGACCAGTTCGTAGGCCTTGAGCCAGTGGACGGTCTTGGGGCGATCGATGGACTCCCAGTAGAGGTTCTCGATCTGCTCGCCGAGCGCGTTGACCACATCGGGGACCTGGTCCCAGTCCAGGCTCAGGGCGCCATCGGTCCAGTGCAGCACCCGGTGGCGGTGCAGCCAGGCGAAGAGCAACTGCCCGCCAAGGCCGTCGTAATTGCGCACCCGGCTGCCGGTGATCGCGAAGCGGAAGATCCGGTCGAAGATCACCGCATACTGCACGAGCCGGGCGCGGTCAGCGAGCAGCCGGTCGGCGTCACTCGGGTCGGTGTCGGCGGCGATCCGTCGCTCGATGCGCACCGCCTCCCGGTATGCCGTGAGATCACACCGCAGTTCCTCCAGGGAGTAGAGGAAGAAGGGCATCCGCTGCTTGATCATGAACGGGTCGAAGGGCAGGTCGCCGCGCATGTGGGTGCGGTCGTGGATGAGGTCCCACATGACGAAGGCCTGCTCCGTGAGTTCCTGGTCGGCGAGCATCCGCTGCAGGCCCTCGGGCAGCGCGAGATTGGTGACCTCGGCGCCGGCCCGGACGACGCGGCGGAAGCGGGCCGCCTCGCGGTCGGCGAAAATACCGCCCCAGGTGAAGGCCGGGATCTCCCGCATCGCCACGGACTCGGGGAAGAGCACCGCCGAGTTGGTGTCATAGCCCGGCGTGAAATCGAGGAAGCGGATCGGGAGGAAGAGCTTGTTGCCGTAGTCGCCGGCCTCCAGGTCGGCAATGAAATCGGGCCAGATGAGTTCCAGGAGGACGGCCTCGACATACCGGTTGGTGGAGCCGTTCTGGGTGTACATGGGGAAGACCACGAGGTGCCGGATGCCATCGACGCGGTGGCGCTCGGGGTGGAATTCGACCAGGGAGTCCAGGAAGTCGGGCACCCCGAAGCCCGCATCCGCCCAGCGGGTGAAGTCGCTGACCAGCGTGCGCAGGTAGCTCTCGTCGTGCGGGAAGTATGGGGTGAGCTCCTCGATCGCGGCGACGATCGCGGCGACCTGGGTGCGCGCGTCCGTGGCGGATGACCCCTCGGCCAGGGAGCCATCCTTCTGCTGCAACGCCTGCAGGGCGGTGGCCGCAGTCTTGAGACGGGTCCACGCACCGGAGAAGTCGGGGTCACGCAGGTCCGGGAGCGGAGATTTTGCGGTCTGAACACCGATCATGCGCAAGATTGTGGCATACCCCCCGTGGGGGCTGACAACTAACTGCGCGCTGGTACCGGCTGAACCGGGGATCTCAGACGCGCGACTCCAGGGCGTCGCGGCCACCGATCCATTGCGCCAGGGCGACCGGGATGATCGAGCCCAGCACCAGCACCACGGCGACCACATTGACCACCGGTGCCTGGTTGGGGCGGAAGAGGTTGTTGAAGATCCAGATCGGCAGGGTCGGGGCACCGGGGCCGGCGGTGAAGGTGGTAACCACGATCTCGTCGAAGCTCAGGCCGAAGGCGAGCAGCGCCGCCGCCACCAGCGACGAGCGCAGCAGCGGGAAGGTCACCCGGCGGAAGGTGGTGAACGGGCCGGCGCCCAGGTCGGCGGAGGCCGCCTCCAGGGACACCCCGAGCCGGCGCAGCCGGGCCGCGACATTGTTGTAGACCACGACGATGCAGAAGGTGGCGTGGCCGACGATGATCGTGAACAGCCCGGCGCTCACCCCGAAGATCGGGTCGAGGATGTTCTGGATCACCGACTGCAGCGCGATACCGGTCACGATGCCCGGCAGGGCGATCGGCAGGATCACCAGCAACGAGATGACCGACTTGCCCCAAAAGGCAAAGCGCGAGAGCGCCAGGGCGAGCAGGGTGCCCAGCACCAGCGCGATCGCCGTGGCACCCAGGCCCGCCTTCAGCGACATCCACAGGGCCTGCCGGGGGCCCTCGGCCTGCGCTGCCAGCGACCACCAGCGGGTGGTGAACCCGCTGGGTGGCCAGCCGAAGGTGCGGTCGGCATTGACGGAGTTGATGCCGACCACGAGCAGCGGGAGGTAGACGAAGGCGAGGACGATCAGGGCCCAGATCGTCAGCCCGATCCGGCCGCCGGTGCCGATCTTCATACGGCCCTACTCCTAGAGGTTGTCCAGGCCGCCGACGCGGGAGACCAGGGTGAGGTAGACGACCATGATGAGAACCGAGGCGGTGCCCAGGGCGGCCGCGAACGGCAGGTCGAGCTGGATGTTCTGCAGGACCGCGGTGCCGATCATCTGCAGCTTGCCGCCGACGATCTGCACGGCGATGTAGTCACCCAGACTCAGCGAAAAGGTGAATACCGACCCCGCGGCGATCGCCGGCCCGAGCGCCGGCAGGACGATCCGCCGCAGGGTATGACCGGTGCGCCCACCGAGGTCGGCGGAGGCCTCCAGGTGCGCCTCGGGCAGGCGCTCGAAGGCGGCATAGATCGGCAGGATCATGTAGGGCAGCCACAGATAGGTCAGCGTCAGCACGATCGCGACGAAGCCGTACCCGGGCGTCCAATGCAGAATCGAGTCGACAATTCCCTTGTCCTGCAGCATCGCTCGCCAGGCATACGCCTTGACCAGGTATGACGCCCAAAGCGGCACGAGCACCGCCGCGACGAGCACCGGCCGCAGCCGCCGGGGGGCAATCCGCGCCATGAAGAAGGCGAAAGGCACCGCGATCACGGCGCAGATGACCGTCACCAACGCCGCGATCGCCATCGTGCGCCCGATGATCCGCAGGTAGGTGCCGGTGAACAGCGCCCGGAAGTTGTCCGTGCTGAAGGTATGGACGACCTGATTGGTGAAGTCGTCGGTGCTCCAGAAGGCGGTCGCGAAGATCGCGGCCAGCGCCCCGAGGTAGGCCACGATGAGCCAGGCCATCGGGGCGGCCAGCAGCGAGAAGGGGGTTCGACGGATCACGATCAGGCGTTGCGGACCTCGGTCCAGCGCTTGGTCCACGTGGCGTAGTCCGTGCACTTGACGTCGGTGCGACCGTCGAGACAGGCGGTGATCGGGGTGTTCCAGAAGTGCACCTTGGCGAAGTAGTCCTCGTCCTCGGCGTGGAAGGTTTCGCAGTGCTTGGCGTCGGAGGTCTCCGCGCAGGCTTTGCGGTTGGCCGGGGCCTCACCGAAGTATTCGGCGATGGCGGCATTGGCCTTGGGCGAGACCAGGTGGTCGATCAGCTTGTAGGCACAAGTCTTGTGCTTGCTCTTGGCGCTCAGCATCCAGGTGTCCGACCAGCCGGTCGAGCCCTCCTTGGGCAGCACCACGTCGGTCTTGGCGCCCTCGGCCCGGGCGACATTAGCGATGACCTGCCAGGTCGTGCCGGCGACGATGGAGCCGTTCTTGAAGGCCTGGACCTCCTTGAGGTAGTCCGACCAGTACTCCCCGACATTCTTGTTCTGCTCCTTGAGCAGGGTGATCGCTGCGTCGAGCTGCTTCTCGTCGAGCGCATAGGGGTCCTTGATCCCCAGCTCGGGCTTGGTGGCCATCAGGTAGAGCGCCGCGTCGGCGATATAGATCGGGGAGTCGTATGCGGTGATCTTGCCGGCGTGCTCGCTGGCCTTGTCCCAGACAGTCGACCAAGAGTCCGGTGCGGTGCTGAACTCATCGGTGTTGTACATGAGCAGGTTGGCGCCGCGGCCGTGGGGAACGCCATACATCTGCCCGCCGACGGAGTTCCACTTCTGATCTTTGAGGGCGTCGAAGATGTCCGCATAGTTGGTGATCAGCGAGGTATTCATGGGCTCGACATCGCCGGCCGCGATGAGCCGCAAGGTGGCGTCACCGGAGGCGGAGACCACGTCATACTGGCCGGTGCGCATGAGCTGCACGGCCTCATCGGAGGTGCCGAAGGACTTGGCCGTGACCTGGCAACCGGACTCCTTTTCGAAGTCGCTGATCCAGTCGACCTTGGGGTCATTGGTGCCGTCTTCGACATAGCCCGGCCAGGCCAGCACGCTGACCTCACCCTCCGGATCGCCGAGCTTGTCCAGCGGCTTGAGGTCGGGGGCCTGGAAGGTGGAGCCACCGGCGGGCTTGGCGCTGTTATCGCTACCGGAGTCGCCGCCGCCGCAACCGGCCAGGGCAAGGCTGGCGGCGGCGACGGCCGCGAGCACGGGATAGGTCTTGCGCATGGTCAATCTCCTTGGGTGGATGCGGTTGGGGAATCCGGGACTGCGATGAGGTGGTCGGGGTGCCACACCACGGCGACGGGATCGCCGAGGCCGAGTCGGTCGTGGCTGCGGTCGTGGCCGTTCTGCTCGACCACGGTCAGTTCGCCGCCGGTGTCGAGGTCGACGTGGAAGCGGGTCACCGGGCCGGCGTAGACGACCTCCCGGATCCGGCCGTTTGCGCCGGCCATCCCGGTCGGGCGGGGTTCTTGGGCGCTGAGCAGCCCAAGTTTCTCCGGGCGCACCGAATAGGTGCCGGTGCGTCCGAAGGCGGCCGCCGCATGATCGCCGGTGAGCCGGTTCGAGGTGCCGACGAAGCCGGCGACGAAGGCATTGGCCGGGTGGTCGTACACCTCGCGTGCGGTGCCGACTTGCTGGATGCGGCCGGCGTCGAAAACCGCGATGCGGTCGCTGAGGGTGAGCGCCTCCTCCTGGTCGTGGGTGACGAAGAGGAAGGTGATGCCGAGTTCGCGCTGGATTGCCTTGAGCTCCAACTGCATCTGTTCGCGCAGCTTGAGGTCCAGGGCGCCGAGGGGTTCGTCGAGCAGGAGGACCTTCGGGCGGTTGACCAGGGCCCGGGCCAGGGCGATGCGCTGGCGCTGACCGCCGGAGAGCTGCGCGGGCCGGCGGCCGGCGACGTGCGTCAGGCGGACCTGCTCCAGGGCCTCCAACGCCCGGCGCTGCCGCTCCGGCTTGGCCACCTTCTTGACCAGCAGGCCATATTCGACGTTGTCCTGGATGCTCATATGGGGGAAGAGCGCATAGTCCTGAAAGACCGTGTTGACATCCCGCTGGTATGCCGGCCGGCCGGTGACATCCGTGCCGCCCAGCTCGATGCGCCCCGCCGTCGGAGCCTCGAAGCCGGCGATCATCCGTAGCACCGTGGTTTTGCCCGAGCCGGACGGGCCGAGCATCGAAAAGAACTCTCCCGCAGCGATATCGAGGTTCACATTGTCGACAGCGACAACGCCTCCCGGGAACTCCTTGCGGAGATCCGTAAGCCGGATCGCTGGGGTCTGCCCAGTGGTCATCTGCGCCTCCTGTCGCCGTCGACGGACGCCCTCATCCGGCCCCCGGCGGCGTCCGACCGGAAACATATGGCTTCATAGGTATGAAAACAAGGGCCGTGTCAGAATCGTGACGAGAGCGGGGGTGTGGGCTGTGCGCAGTGATCAATCGCTGGGCTTGACGTCCTATGCGGCCCTCTTCGCCCCGCTGCCCGCGCTGGGCCGAGCTCAGGTGGTCGCGCAACGCCTGACCGATGCGGTGTCATTTGGACTGTTGCCCGACGGGACGCTGTTGCCGTCCGAGGCGGATCTGGCCGCGAGTCTTGGGGTGGCCCCGGTGACCGTCCGCGAAGCGCTGGGGCAATTGCGCGCCGATGGGCTGATCGTCACGCGCCGTGGACGCCACGGGGGCTCCTTCGTCCGGGCGCCCGAGGATCAGGGCCAGACGGCGCTGCAACTGCGCCTGCGCGATCTCGGCCGCGCCGAACTGCGTGATCTGGGGGATCACTATGCGGCGATCGGCGGGCGTTGTGCGGCCCTAGCTGCCAGCCGTGCCGATGCCGCCGAGATCTCCCGGCTGGCGGATGTTGCCGACCGGATTGGCTTGGCGCAGAGCGCAAGTGAGATCTTGCGCGCCGAGGGGGGCTTCCATCTGGAACTGGCCGTAATCGCGCAATCGGCCCGGCTGACTCGCGAGGAGATCGCTCTGCAGGGCGAGATCGGTCCGATTCTGTGGCTCTCCCACCGGTGTGGTGAGGGCGCCGGGCGGGCGGCCAACCGGCATACCGCCATCGTGGCGTGTATCGCCGCTGGCGACGCACCCGGGGCCCAAGCCGAGGTGGAGGCGCATGTCGCCGACCTATTGGCAGCTTTGGCGCCGATCCATGCCGGCGCGGTGGCCCGGGAGGTCCCATGACAAACCTGCGAATGCCCCGCGCGGCCGGGGCGCTGCGGTCGGCCGTTGCGGAATTCTGCGCTGCACGCTTCGCCGAGATCGACACGATCGCCGCAGCGACCCTGCCGCACTTCGCCACGGACGCACCGGTGTTGGCCGATCTGGCGCTCGACGCCGCCTGTCACGACCTGCTGACTGCCGGCGGCACACCGCTGGTCGGCGCGGGGGCGGTCTTCGCTCCCGGGGTGTTGCGCGATCAGCACTTCTGTCTGGAGTGGTGGCAGGTGCGCGGCGGCGCGCCCGAACGGCTGCTCGCCGACCTCGACCCGCAGTCGGTGACCTTCCGCGATTACACGGCGCTGCAGTGGTTTGACGTGCCGCGATCCACCGGGCGGCGCCAGATCACCGGTCCGTATGTCGATTACTTGTGTACCGACCAGCTCACCTTGACGTTCACCGCGCCCCTGCTCGCCAAGCCGGAATCCGACGAGGCGGACTTCGTGGGGGTAGCCGGGGTGGACGTCCTGGTGCGGACCCTCGAGGTGCACCTGTCACGGCAGCTGTCCGGCCAGATCGGGCTCGCCGTGGTGAACTCGCTGGGGCGGGTCGTCGCGTCGGGCGATGCCGCCCTGCTGCCCGGGGATCTGGTTGCTCGAGAATGGGATCCGCAATCCGGGGCAGCAGGGTGGCGGCACCGATCCTGCGCCGACCTGCCGCTCAGCGTGGTCTGGCGGGACTGAGCTCTCAGCCCGCGTCGGTGGCCGACCACTTCGGGTCGCGGCCGGACAGGCCCACCAAGCGATCCAAGGCGGGCGCGTCCTGCGGCACCTCGACGCGGGGAGCGAACGACTTGCCCTCGCCCTGGTAATCGGGGGTGAGCATCATGGGCGCGAACTCCAGCGAGTTCTCCAGGCCGTCCTGTGCCGGGGAGAACTCCTGGCCGGTGGCGCGGGCCAGGTCCCAGCCGTGCACCTGGTACTCCCACAGGATCATTCCCAGCGAGAGTTCCCCGGGCATCTGCGCTTCCCCGATCGACATCGGGCGGTCCGCCGCCTCGGGCAGGGACTTCGCCAGTGAGGCAGCCGCTGCGCGCACCTGGTCGCCCCCGGTGCCGGTGACGGTGACGGCCTCGGGATCCGAGCAGCGGCCCTGCGGGTCGGCGAACCCGTCGGCGAAGGCGGTCGCCCAGCCGACGACATGGGAGCGGAGGGCGGCCACGTCATACTCCGTGCACGGAGTCGGGTCGCCGGCCTGCTCCGCGGTGATGCCGTCGAGGACATCGGCGAGCTTGCTCAGCACGGGCTGCAACTGCTTGGCGGTCGTGGTGGTGTCCATAACACGTGACGATAGGGGCGGCATACGGCCGGAGGTTTGAACTTCTGCGACAAGGGCGGCCATCGGATCGGATAGCGTCCCAGCGTGCGGCGGCTACCCGGGGATACGCGCGGCATCCTGCTGCCCGGCGGACTGGTCGAGCATGTCGACTTCCAGCGGTATGCCGCGCCCGATGAACTGAACGGCTTGGTCGACTGGTTTTGGTCGGTGCGCTGGGATTTGCCCGCGGGTCAGGTGCATTCGCAGCCGCTGGTGCCCCAGCCGGGGGTGAATATCTCGGTCGGGAATGGTCCGCCGCCCGGGTTCCATCCGCCGGCCGGCCCCTATCCGCTGCGGTGCGTGGTCAACGGCGTCTCCACCCGGCGCAGCGCCCGGGTGCTGAGCGGCGCGGGGTGGAATCTAGCGGCCAAGACGTCCACCGGCGGGTTTGGCGCCTGGGTGAGCGATGTTGCGGCGCTGACCGACCGGGTCGTTGCGGCCGGGCCGCTGCTCGGGATCGACGACGCGGACCTCGCCGCGAAGTGCGCTGCGGGAACGCTGGCCGAAGGGGTCGACCGGCTGGCTACTGTCCTGATCGAATTGCTCAGCAGACAGGACCCCGATCGCATCGCGCAGGCGCGCGAGATCGCCGCGGTCGCCGAGATCGCCGCCGGGGACCGGACCATCCGCCGGGTCGAACAGCTGGCCGAGCGCGCGGGGATCGGGGTGCGGACCGTGCAGCGCCTGTTCGCCGCGTATGCCGGTGTCCCGCCCACCTATGTGGTGCGCCGTTACCGGCTGCTGGAGGCCGCCGAACTGGTCCGCGACGGGGCCCGGGTGGACTGGGCGCAGGTGGCGGCCGATCTCGGGTATGCCGATCAGGCCCATCTGACCCGCGATTTCACCTGCACCATCGGGTACTCTCCGCAGGCGTATGCGCGTGCCTGCCGCCATGCG
>ERZ501016.223-NODE-223-length-21750-cov-16.393224_pt1 | contig 21750 bp, 24 predicted proteins | sample MGYA00248889_ERZ501016 | MGnify/ENA primary metagenome ERZ501016 (study PRJEB25958, sample SAMN03398594) | human skin metagenome | study: EMG produced TPA metagenomics assembly of the Human Skin Microbiome Metagenome (human skin metagenome) data set. | reverse complement strand
GCGGCCGGCATCGCCCGCGTGCACGACCACCTCGTCGGTCACCCGGACCACGTCGCCGTGCTGGTCGCCGCCGAGATGTGCAGCCTGACGGTCCAGCGCGACGACACCACTCCGGCCAACATGGTGGCCAGCGGGCTCTTCGGTGACGGTGCCGCAGCGGTCGTGATGGTTGGCGCCGATCGGCGGCCGCCGGGGGCGGCTCCGGCGGACCCGTCCCCACGGCCACAGGTGCTGGACACCCGGTCGCGGTTCTACGACGACACCGAGCGCGCCATGGGCTGGGACGTCGGGGCCACCGGGCTGCGGATCGTGCTGGGGGTCGAGGTGCCCGAGCTGGTGCGCTCGCACGTCCGTGAGGACGTCGACGGGTTCCTGGCGCTGCACGACCTCACGCGGGACGACATCGGGTGGTGGGTCGCCCACCCCGGCGGCCCGAAGGTCCTCGAGGCCATGCAGGAGGCCCTCGAGGTCCCCCGCGACGCCCTCGGCGTCACCTGGGACTCGCTGGCCGCCATCGGCAACCTGTCCTCGGCATCGGTGCTCCACGTCCTCGCCGACACCCTTCGGACCCGCCCCCCACGGCCCGGGTCGTTGGGGATGCTGCTCGCGATGGGCCCGGGGTTCTGCCTCGAGATGGTCCTGCTGCGGGCCCCCGAGGACGCCCGATGAGGAGCCAGACCGCGTATGCCGGACTGGTCGCCGCCGTCGCGGCCGAGCGCCTCGCGGAGCTGGTGGTGTCGCGCCGCAACGCCGCCTGGTCCCTCGCCCAGGGTGGGCACGAGGTGGGGCACGAGCACTACCCGGCCATGGTGGCCCTGCACACCGGGCTGCTCGGGGCGTGCCTCGCCGAGATGCACTGGGGGCGGCGGCGGTTCGGGCGAGCCGGATGGGTCGCCCTCGCCGGTGTCGGGGCCGCCCAGGCGCTGCGCTGGTGGTGCATCCGCACCCTCGGTCCGCAGTGGAACACGCGCGTGATCGTCGTGCCCGGCGCCACCCGCGTCACGACCGGCCCCTACCGCTGGCTCGACCACCCCAACTACGTCGCCGTCGTGGTCGAGGGCATCGCTCTGCCGATGGTCCACGGATCACGCTGGACCGCGACAGGGTTCACGGTGGCCAACGCGCTGCTGCTGCGGCACCGGCTGCGGGTCGAGGAGGAGGCGCTGCGGCAGCTGCAGCCGGCCGACTGACATGGACGTGGATCTGGTCGTCGTCGGCGGCGGCCCGGTGGGGCTGGTCGCGGCGCTGCACGCGGCTCGCCTCGGGATGAGCGCCGTCGTCGTCGAGCCCCGCCCGTCGCCGGTGGACAAGGCCTGCGGCGAGGGCATCATGCCGGCCGGCGTGGCCGAGCTCGCGGCTCTCGGGGTCCACCCCGACGGTCACCCGATCCGGGGCATCCGGTATGTCGACGGCAGGTCCCTCGACGGACGCGGTCGCTCTGCCGACGCACCGGTCGGGCCGCAGCCTGGGCTCGGCGTGCGCCGCACGACCTTGCACGCCGCCCTGACCCGGGCCACGGAGGCGGCGGGGGACGGCATACGGCAGGTGCAGGATCGAGTCGTGGACCTGGCTCAGGACGACGGGGGGGTCACGGTGGGGCTGGCCGGGGGAGGCGAGGTGCGCGCCGGGCACGTGGTGGCGGCCGACGGGCTGCTCTCGCCGACGCGACGGCTGCTCGGGCTCGACCGTCCGTCGCGGGCGCCGAGGCGCCGGGGACTGCGGCGGCACTTCCGCCTGGCGCCGTGGACGGACCACGTCGAGGTGCACTGGGGCCGGTCGTGCGAGGCCTATGTCACGCCCGTCGCGGACGACGTCGTGGGGGTGGCCGTGCTGACCGCCTGCGTCGGGGGATTCTCCGAGCAGCTCGTCGAGATGCCCTGGCTCGCAAGCCGTCTCGAGGCCGCCGCACCGCTGGACGAGGTGCGCGGGGCGGGGCCGCTGCGACAGCGCGCGGCCCACCGCGTCGCCGGACGGGTGCTGCTGGCCGGCGACGCCGCGGGTTACGTGGACGCGCTGACGGGTGAGGGGCTGACGCTCGGGTGGAGACAGGCGAGGGCGGCGGTCGAGTGCGTCGCGGTCGGTGACACCCAGGGCTACGAGGCCCGGTGGCACACCATCGGAATGCCCGCCCGCGCGCTGACGAGCGGACTCGTGGTGGCCACGCGCTCGACGGTCGTGCGACGACACCTGGTCACGGCTGCGGCCCATGTGCCGTGGGTCTACCGATCGGCCGTCCGGGTCGTGGCCTCTTCGGGCTAGCTGCAGTCCACGCTGGCCCCGAGCACGCGGGCCCTCGATCATCGCCTGACGATGCACGTGAGGCGGTCACATCGGTCGGGGGAGCGCACGCGGGCCGACGTGACTAGCTCAGGTAGGGCTGCTCGGGGATGAACGAGGGGTCGTGCGTGCCGACCTTGCGCGCCGCCGCCAGGTGCCCGCCGAGGAAGCCGCCCGCCCCCACGGCGCCGAGGGCGACGAGGCCCAGGGCCGCGCCGAGCCGGTGCCGGCCGTTGCGACGCGCCACCCACGATGCGACCTGCAGCCCGGCACTGGCGCCGTTGGCGATGGCGTGGACCACCCCGACGCGACGGGACCGGGTGTCGGTCTCGGCATACTCCGACCAGCCCGACAGCGCGGCCGGTACGGCCGCCAGCACGCCGACGCCCGTCAGCAGGCGGGCCCCGTCGCGCGAGGCGTCGTCGCTGGCGAGGTCGAGCAGGCTCGCGCTCATCCACGTGCCCATGGGCACCTCGACGAGCAGGGGGTGCAGCGCGTGGCCGAGCCAGGCGCCCTGCAGCACCTGGCGCCGCAGGTCGTCGGCGACGATCGCCCCGGAGACGCGATCGCCCACCGCCACGACGGGATCGAGCGCGGTGGAGCTCTCGATCGCGTGGAGGGGTGCGGCGAGCGGCGTGCGGGGGCGGGTGGTCGGTTGGTCGCGGACGGTCTCGCTGGTCATGAGGACTCCTGGTGGTCGAGGGCGGTATGACGGGACGGGTGGGCGCAGCGGTCACGCGCGCACGTGACGAGACCGCAGCTCGGGCAGGACCTCCTTGCCGTACGCCTCGATCATCTCGGCGTAGCGCGGCCCCATGTTGGCGACATACACGTCGTCGAACCCGGCCTCGACGAACGGCGTGAACGCGTCGACGTGCTCCTGCACGGAGTCGCCGAAGGTCGCCGACCCCGCGATCTTGTCCCGGGTCACGAGCTCGGCCGCCTGCTCGAAGTGCTGCGGGCTGGGCAGCACCTGGCTGAGCTCGCCCGGCACCCCCGCGTTGGGCCACAGGCGGTAGGCGTCGTCGATGGCCTGCTCCTTGTCCGAGCCCCAGCCGACCTTGAAGCCCGCCTGGGTCGGGGCGTGGGCGCCCTTGGCCTGGCGGAAGGTCCGCACGCTGTCGGCATCAGGCATCGTCGTCACGAAGCCGTCGCCCACCCGGCAGGCCAGGTCCAGCGCCTTGGGCCCGAAGGCCGACACGAAGATCTGCGGCGTCTCCTCGGGCAGGGAGTAGATCCGCGCCGTGTCCACGGTGTAGTAGGGGCCCTCGTGCGAGACGACCTCGCCGGTCCACAGCTCGCGGATCAGCCCTATGGCCTCCTCGAGCATCTCGAGCCGCTGGCCGGCGTGCGGCCAGACGTCGCCGAGGATGTGCTCGTTGAGCGCCTCGCCGGAGCCGACGCCGAGGGTGAACCTCCCCGGGCCGAGCAGGCACGCGCTGGTGGCGGCGGCCTGGGCGACGATCGCCGGGTGGATCCGCACCGTCGGGCAGGTCACGGCGGTCGTGACGGGCAGGTCGCAGACCTGGCTGATCGCCCCGATCGCGGACCACACGAAGGCGGACTCGCCCTGCGCGTCGGTCCACGGGTGGAAGTGGTCGCTGATCCACAGGGCGTCGAAGCCTGCCTCGCCCGCGAGGCGGGCCTGCTCGACGATCTCGGCGGGGGAGTACTCCTCGCAGGACAGGAAGTAGCCGATGCGCTTCACGGTCGTGCCTCCTTCGTGGTGGGGCTGCTGCTCCCCATCCCACCAGGGCGCGTGGCCCGGGGGGAGGTTGTCAGCCGGGAGACTCGACGGTCGCTCGACGCTCGCGGTCAGCGGGCGAGCACCGTGCCGGCCCCGCGGTCGGCGGCCCGGTCCGCGACGTATGCCGCGAAGACGACGTCGGTCGCCGCGATGCCGAGGTTCTGGCAGGGGAGCCGCCCGTCGGGGCGGGGACGCCGGATCGCGTCGCCGGTCCACCCGGACGCCGGCGGAGGGCTTGGGCGGCACCTGCGCGCGTGCCTCGGCCCGCGCGACGGCGACCCGTGGCTCGGGCAGCAGGTGCTGGACCTCGGCGTCGGACAGGTACCGCAGCGGCGGGAGACTCACCCGTCGACCCTGGGGGACGGCGCGGGCATGGTGACGGCCCCGCCGCGAGGGGGACGCGACGGGGCCGTGCGAGGGGGAGGGGGTCGGTCAGCGACCCCGGTAGCCCGGGACCTCCGGGTTGAACGCCGCCAGCGTCCAGCGGTCGAAGGAGCGGAGCCAGGTCTTCATGAGCGTCATCGGGTGACCTCCTGTCGTCGGTGTGCATGGTGCGGGCACCCCGTTGTGTCACCACTCACAAGTATGACGAAAAGCGGCGCCATGATGCAAATAGCAGATTATTGACGATCCGTCAGACAGGGCACAGCCGGTGCTGCCGCCCCAGGACAACCTGCGGCGACAGGTCGCCCCCGAGCCGCTGCTCAACGTGGTCACCGCCCGCACCGGCTGCCCCTACCGGGGGTAAGGGCATCAGCCGGGCTTCGTTCGCCAGGCTGATGATCCCGCCGGGGGTAAGGGCATGAGCCGGGCTTCGTTCGCCAGGCTAATGATCCGGCCGGGGGTAAGGGCATCAGCCGGGCTTCGTTCGCCAGCGTTGCGGCCCCCCACGCTGCCGCACCCGTCTCGGGCGGGACCGGCATAATCGGGCGGGACCGGCATAATGCTGCGATGGTCCCTCCCGAGGTGCGCGCCGCCCTGGACGCCCTGCGTCGTCAGACACTCGAGCGGGTCCAGGACCTGGAGCGCGACCGGTCGCGCATCGTCGACGCGAGCAGGTCGAGCAACGCCGACGACGAGCACGACCCCGAGGGTCAGACCATCGCCTGGGACCGCGAGCAGACCGCCGCCCTGCTGCGGGACGCCCGCGCGCGGCTCGCCGAGACCGACGTCGCGTCGGCCCGGCTCGACGGCGGGTGGGACGGGAGCTGCGAGGTGTGCGGCGGGCCGATCCCGCCCGGTCGCCTGCTCGCCCGCCCGACCACGGCGCGCTGCGTGGGGTGCGCCTGAGCGCGAGTGCCCGCGAGATGCCGAAGCGGCCTAGGGTGAGGGACATGGACTTTCGATACCTCGGCAACAGCGGTCTGAAGATCAGTGAGATCACCTACGGCAACTGGCTCACCCACGGATCCCAGGTCGAGAACGAGACCGCGAAGCGCTGCGTGCGCGCCGCGCTCGACGAGGGCATCACGTCCTTCGACACCGCCGACGTCTACGCCAACACCAAGGCCGAGACCGTGCTCGGCGAGGCCCTCAAGGGCGAGCGCCGCGAGTCGCTGGAGATCTTCACCAAGGTCTACTGGCCCACCGGCCCGGGAGGGCACAACGACTGCGGCCTGTCCCGCAAGCACGTGATGGAGTCGATCGACGGCTCGCTGCGGCGGCTGCAGACCGACTACGTCGACCTCTACCAGGCGCACCGGTTCGACACGGAGACGCCGTTGGAGGAGACCATGCAGGCCTTCGCCGACATCGTCAGGCAGGGCAAGGCGCTCTACATCGGTGTTAGCGAGTGGACCGCCGACCAGATCCGCGCCGGTCACGCCCTCGCCAAGGACCTCGGCATCTCACTGGTCTCCAGCCAGCCGCAGTACTCCATGCTGTGGCGCGTCATCGAGCCCGAGGTCGTCCCCGCCTGCGAGGAGCTCGGCATCTCCCAGATCGTGTGGAGCCCGATGGCGCAGGGGGTCCTGTCCGGCAAGTACCTCCCGGGCCAGCAGCCGTCCACCGACACGCGCGCCGGGCACTCCGAGGCCGGCCAGTCCATGAGGGACCTGATGCGCGACGAGGTGCTCGAGGCGGTCCAGGGGCTCAAGCCGGTCGCCGCCGACGCCGGCCTGACCATGCCGCAGCTCGCCATCGCCTGGGTCCTGCAGAACGACAACGTCGCAGCCGCCCTCGTGGGCGCCTCCCGGCCCGAGCAGATCAAGGACAACGTCAGGGCCGCCGGGGTGCGTCTCGACGACGAGATCATGCGACGGGTCGACGAGGCGCTCGGCGGGGTGGTCGAGCGTGACCCAGGTCAGACGGCTGCGCGCGCACCGAAGTCCAGGCCCTGCTGATGACGGAGCTCACCGAGGAGGAGCTCGCCTTCCTGCAGGGATGCTTCGACCTGGCGCGCGACGGTGACCCGCAGCTCGCCCACCTTGTGGACGAGGGGCTCCCCGTCAACCTCACCAACGCCAAGGGCGACACGCTGCTGATCCTCGCCGCATACCACCAGCACGACGCCCTCGTGTCGGCGCTGCTGGCGCGCGGCGCCGACACCGAGCGGGTCAACGACAACGGGCAGACCGCGCTGGCCTCGGCGTGCTTTCGCCGCAACGCCGAGATCGTGAGCTCGCTGCTGCGTGCCGGGGCCGACCCCGCGACCGGGGAGCGCTCGGCGCTGGCGATCTGCGAGTTCTTCGCCCTGCCCGAGATGCTCGAGCTGCTTCGCGCCGCACCAGCCCCTCCCACCCCTCGATGATCGTGAGGGTCTGGTCCACCATCCTTGGACCAAACCCTCACGATCCTGGTGGCGGCGGTGAGCTGGTGGAGACGGTGGAGCGGTGAGGTGTCGGGAGGTCAGGCGGAGGGGTGGGTCATGTCCATGGGGACCACCCAGCGGTCGAAGTCGCCCTCGCTCACGTCCCCGCTCGCGATCGCGGCCTCGCGCAGCGTGGTGCCCTCCTTGTGGGCCCGCTTGGCGATGGCGGCGGCCTTGTCATAGCCGATGTGCCGGTTGAGCGCGGTCACGACCATGAGGTTCTGCTCGAGGTTGGCCTCGATGCGCTCGCGCTGCGGCTCGATGCCGACGGCGCAGTGCAGCCGGAAGGACTCGCACCCGTCGGAGATCAGCCGGATCGACTCGAGCACCGCGTGCGCCATGACGGGCTTGTAGACGTTGAGCTGGAAGTTGCCCTGCGAGCCGGCGAACGCGACGGTCGCGTCGTTGCCGAAGACCCGCGTGGCCACCATCGTCAGCGCCTCGCACTGCGTCGGGTTGACCTTGCCCGGCATGATGCTCGACCCCGGCTCGTTCTCGGGGATGGTGATCTCGCCGATGCCGTTGCGGGGTCCTGAGGCGAGCCACCGGACGTCGTTGGCGACCTTCATCAGCGCGCCGCCGAGCGTGCGCAGCGCCGCGCTGACGCCGACGAGCGCGTCGTGGGCGGACAGCGCGGCGAACAGGTTGGGGGCCTGGACGAAGCCCAGCCCGGTCTCGTCGGCGATCTTGCGGGCCGCCAGGGCGCCGAACTCCGGGTGGGCGTTGAGGCCGGTCCCGACGGCGGTGCCGCCGATCGCGAGCTCGAGGACGCGGTCCTCGGACTGACGGACGGCGTCGAGGGCCTGGTCGATCTGCGCGACCCAGCCGCCGATCTCCTGACCGAGGGTGATCGGCGTGGCGTCCTGCAGGTGGGTGCGCCCGACCTTGACGACGTCGGCGAACTCCTCGCTCTTGCGGGCGAGCTCGTCCCGCAGCGCCTCGACGTGGGGATAGAGACGCTCGGTCAGCTCGAGGGCCACGGCGATGTGCATGGCCGTGGGGAAGGTGTCGTTGCTGGACTGGCCGCGGTTGACGTGGTCGTTGGGGTGCACGGGCTCCTTGCTGCCCATCACGCCTCCTGCCAGCTCGATGGCGCGGTTGGAGACCACCTCGTTGGCGTTCATGTTGGACTGCGTCCCGGACCCGGTCTGAAAGACGACGAGGGGGAAGTGGTCGTCGAGCCGTCCGGCGATCACCTCGTCGGCGGCGCGGACCACGAGGTCGGCGACGTCCTGGGGGAGCTGACCCAGCTCGGCGTTGGCCAGGGCGGCGGACTTCTTGAGGATGCCGAGGGCCCGGATCATGGGGGCGCCCCAGACGAAGGTGTCGCGGCCGATGTCGAAGTTGCCCAGGCTGCGCTGCGTCTGAGCCCCCCAGTACCGGTCCTCGGCGACCTCGACGGTGCCCATGCTGTCTCGTTCGGTGCGCGTGCTCGTCATGCCCCCACCGTATGCCGGAGGCCTGGGGACCGTGAGGCTGCCTCGCCCGCAGACGCGGTCGCTGCCGGTGCCGCCCGCTAGATGTGGTAGTCGTCGAGCCCGGCGAGGGCCGCCTCCTCGACCGGCTCTCCCGCGGCGGCGGCCACGGCGACCGCGTCGGCGGCCTCGGAGAACTCGTAGCGCCGCTTGTAGAGGTCGAACAGGGCGATGATCGTGGCTCCGACGGGCACGCCGAGCAGCGCTCCCGAGGCGCCGAACAGCGCTCCGCCCATCATCGCGGACCCGAACGCGACGGCGGGGTGCACGTCGACCGCCCGGGCGCTGATGCGCGGCTCGACGAAGATGTTCTCGACCTGCTGGTAGGCGATCGCGTACAGCAGCACCCACAGGCCGTCGCGGGGCTCGCTGCTGACCACGCCCACGAGCACGGGCAGCACGATCGAGACGTAGGTGCCGATGTTGGGGACGAACTGGGCGACCAGGCCGGTCCACAGGGCCAGCGGCAGCCAGTAGGGCAGGTCGATGATCCACATGAACACGCCCATGGCGGTGGCGTTGATCGCGGCGAGCACCAGCCGGCTGGAGACGTAGCCGCCGATCTTGACGAGCCCGATCTCCCACATGCTGAGGACGACCCCTTGCAGGCGCGGTGGGAACAGCCGGGCGAGCCAGGTCCGCAGCCGGGGCGCGTCCGCGGACAGGTAGAAGGTGAACAGCAGGAAGGCGAAGGTGCTGAGCAGCGCGGACAACAGGCTCGTGACGAAGCCCAGCAGGCCGGTCGCGAGCTGGCCGGCGAGGGCGGTGATCCGCTCGGAGCTGAGGTTGAGCCGGTCCATGATCGAGCTCTGGTCGATGTCGAGGCCGAAGCGCTGGTTGGCCTGCTCGACGGCGGACTGGACCAGGCTGGGTGCCTGGGTCACGAGGCTGGTCAGCTGGTCGCGCAGCATGCCGCCGAAGGCGAGGAAGAAGGCCACGAGCAGGACCGCCACACCGAGCATGACCAGCGCGGTGGCGATGGGGCGCGGCATCCGCCCGGCCAGGCGCGAGACGGCTGGCTCCATCGCGGAGGCGGCGAAGAAGGCCATCAGTGCGGTGAACAGCACCGGGGCGCCGTCCGCGAGCACGAATCGCGCGAACGTCGCCAGAGCCAGGACGGCCACCACGACCCACGCGGCCCGCCATACGGAGTGCTGGTCCAGGACGACGGTGGCCGCCGGGGTCGCGTCGGCCTCGGGCGCGCGCTCGACGACCGGCTGTCCGGTCGGTCCGGTCGGCCCGGACGACGCCGGCGCGTCCACTGGATCCGGCTCGGTCGCCGGTCGCCTGGGCAGTCGCAGTCTCACCGTGGGTCCCTCCGACAGGTCGTATGCCGTCCCGCCCACGGTCACGCGGGGTGCGGGCTCGGCGCGACGAGCGTAACGCCGACCAGTTCGGTTCAACGACCGGTCACCGACGGTAGTGTGCCCCCCGTGCCACACGAGCAGGCCGCGCCGTCGGGCGCCCCCGACGAGCGTCAGACGCGCCGGCTGCTGGTGTATCTCGCGGCGGCCCTGGTCGCGGGCGGCATGCCGGTCCACGAGGTCGAGGCCGACGTGCGGCGGTGCGCGCGGGCGCTGGGCCAGTCCGGCTGCCAGCTGTCCGCGCTGCCCACGGGTGTCGTCCTGTCGCTGGGCTACGGCTCGCCGGCGACCTTCGAGGCCGTCGAGGGCTCGCTGCGGCTGGACCAGAGCGCCGAGGTCAACGTCATCCAGCGGGGCCTCGAGGACGGGACCGTCACCGCGACCGAGGCGCTCGAGCGACTCGTCACCCTGCGTGCTCGACCGCACCGCTACGACGTGCCCGGCATGTATGCCGGGGGCGCGTTCGTGGCCGCCGGCATCGCCCTGATCCTGCAGCCGTCGCTGCGCAGCGTGCTGTTCGCCCTGGTCTGCAGCCCGCTCGTCGTCGCGCTCCTGCGTGTCAGCGGGCGCCACCGGCTGCTGACGATCCTGTTCCCGAGCGTGGCGGCCTTCGTCGTGAGCCTGCTCGCGTTCTGGGCGGGGGAGCACGGCTTGGTGCCCGGCCCGTTGCGCAGCCTGCTGCCGCCCCTCGCCGTCCTGCTCCCGGGGGCGCTCATCGTCACGGGGCTGTCCGAGCTGGCGGCGGGTGCCATGGTGGCGGGGACCTCCCGGCTCGTCTACGGCGCGAGCCAGCTCGTGCTCTTCGGCCTGGGGGTGGGGGCGGCGGCGGTCCTGCTGCGGGTGCCGCCGGACCTGCTCGCCAACGATCGCAGCCACGACCTGGGCTGGTGGGCGGCCCTCGTGGGCCTGGTCGTGCTGACCGTCGGCATCAGCCTGATGGAGGCCGTCCCGCCGCGTCTCGTGCCGTGGGTCCTGCTGATCCTCGCCGCGACGTTCGCTTCGCAGGTCCTGGGCCAGGCGCTGGTGCCGAGCCCGTGGTTCGGGGCCTTCCTCGGTGCGGTGGCCGCGAGCCTCGGGGCGAGCGCCGTCGAGCTGCTGCGTCCCCGGCTGCCGCGCCTGGTGGTCTTCCTGCCGAGCTTCTGGCTGCTCGTCCCCGGCTCGCTGGGGCTCATGTCGGTGACCCAGCTCGGCCTGGACACCCCCTTCGCGGCGGACACGATCGCGCTGTCCGTCGGAGTCATCTGCGCCATCTCCGTGGGCCTGGTCGTCGGGTCCGGCGTTGCGCGGGGGGCGTGGTTCGTGGGGCGCGTCTCGCGCTCCCAGCTGCGTCAGCGCGCCGGCCGGTGGGACCGGGTCAGTCACCGTCCGGGGCGCTCGCGCTGACGAGCCGCAGCACCGGGGAGGGGTCCGTCGCGGTCTCGACCGCACCTCCCGCGGCGCGCACCTCGAGGTGCAGGTGGCAGCCGTCCGGCGCACCCAGGTCGCCCGCCTCGGCGAGCGGGGTGCCCGGCTCCACGCGCTGCCCGGGGGAGACGAGCAGGCGTCGCGCGTGCCCGACCAGCGTGTCCCTGGTCCCGTCCGCGGAGCGGACGCGGAGGGCGAGCGGGCCGTATGCCGGACCGGGTCGTCGCGGGACCGCCGGATCGACGACGGTGCCGGCGTGGCCGGCGGTGATCACCGTGCCGCAGGGCAGGGCCACATCGGTCCCGTGGTGGAAGCCCTGCCCTCCCGGGCACCGCGGGTCCGCTCGGTAGGAGGGCGCGGTGGTGCAGCCGTAGGGCACCATCACGGGCCAGGCCCCCGCGAACCACGGCGAGCGGTGCAGCGAACGATCCGTGTCGTAGAAGCGGTTGGCCGGGTCGAGCCCCGCCGGCAGGACGGCCGTCGTCGACGGTGACCCCGTGGCCGTCGAGGCCGTCGAGGGCGCCGAGGTCATCGAGGGCGTCGAGGGCGCCGAGGCGGCAGGGGAGTCCGCCGAGAGGTCACGGGCAGCCGGCGGGGTGTCGCCCGGCACGGTGATCTCGAGCCGGGTCGGCGTCGGCGTCGGGTCCGGCGGCGCGCAGGCCGTCAGAGCTGTCGTCGCCGTCAGCGCCGTCAGCGCCGTCAGCGCCGTTATCGCCCTCATCGCCGGCGTCCCCGTGAGGGTGGCGGCGGTGGCGGCACGACCGGGCCCGGGGCTCACAGGTCGACGACCACCACGGTGACGTTGTCCCGGCCGCCGGCGTCGAGGGCCTCGTGCACCAGCGCCCGGGTCGCGGTGCCGGGGTCCTGGTCCGCGAGCAGCGTAGTGATGCGGGCGTCGTCCAGCTCGCCGTTGAGGCCGTCGGAGCACAGCAGCAGCCGACCGGTCGCGGGCACGACCGCCACGCCCGGCGTCGCCTCGCCGTGCAGGTCGTCGGTGATAGCCCTCGTGATGCGGTACTGCCCCGGGTGGGTGCGCGCCTGCTCGAGCGTGATCATGCCGAGGTCGACCATCTCCTGGGCGACGTTGTGGTCGCTCGTGAGCGCCACCAGCTCCCCGTCCACCAGCAAGTAGGCCCGGCTGTCCCCGACCCACGCGACCACGAGCTGCCCGTCCGCGCCGCGGGCGGCGACCACGAGGGTCGTGCCCATGCCCGCCGTCACCGGGTCCTGGCGGGCCCGGTCGACCACCGCGCCCCTCGCCGCGGCCACGGCGTCCTCCAGCAGCCCCCGCACGTCCTCGCTGCGGCCCACCGCGCCACCACCGGCCATCCGCACGACGGCGTCGACGGCCACCTGGCTCGCGACCTCGCCGCCGGCATGCCCGCCCATGCCGTCCGCCACGACCCACAGGTCGTCCTCCACGGCGTAGGCGTCCTCGTTGTGGTCGCTGACGCGCCCCCGGTCGGTGAGGGCGGCGTGGCGCTGCGACGTCGTCATGCCAGCATCCTGACACGGGAGGCCGGGCGAGCACCGCAGCGGCGGGCGGACCCTCGCGGGTGACGCGTCCCACCCGTCGGCGCGTCAGCCCGGCCCGGTCTGGAGAGGTCCTAGCCTGGAGCCCGTGGGGGACCCAGGGATGCCGAGCGGATCCGAGCCCGCCGTCTCGATGCGCGTGCTCACGCTGCCTAACGCCCTCACGCTGCTGCGGCTGCTGCTGATCCCCGTCTTCTTGTGGCTGCTGCTGGTGCGCCACGCCGAGCTCGCGGCGTTCTGGGTGCTGGCGGCCTCGGCGGCGACGGACTGGCTGGACGGCGTCGTGGCCCGCCGCTACGGGCTCGTGAGCCGGCTGGGCCAGACCCTCGACCCGGTGGCGGACCGGTTGTTCGTGCTCACCACCCTGCTCGGGCTCACGGTGCACGGTGTCGTGCCGTGGTGGTTCGTCGTCCTGCTGCTCGCCCGCGACCTGTGGGGGGTGATCGAGATGGTGCGCCTTCGGCGCCACGGCCTGCGCACGCTGCCGGTGTCCTTCATCGGCAAGGCGGCGACCTTCGCGCTGCTCACCGCGTTCCCGCTCATGCTGCTGGGGCACGGGCCGGGCACCCCCGCGGCCGTCGTCCGGTCCGTGGCCTGGGCGTTCGCCTGGTGGGGGGCCGGTCTGTACTGGCTGTCGGCGATCATGTACAACATCCAGGCGCAGCAGGTCGTGCGCCGTGAGTCGGGGGAGGAGGCACGATGAGCACGTCGCCTCGCCCGCGCCGTCCGGACGAGAGCATGACCCTGCTGACGGAGATGATGGATCGTCCGCTGGACCCCGGGTATGCCGCCGAGGCCGACCGCCGGGTCGCGGCGGGCCTGACGCCGACGCCTTCAGGGCGCACGTGGCGCACCACCGTCTACCTCCTGCTGATCGGGGTGCTCGTGGCGAGCGCCGGCATGGCCCTGCGGCAGCCCAAGGCCGCCGTCACCGCGGAGAAGTCCGCGCTCGTCGCCCAGATCGAGCGCCGTCAGGCCGAGGCGGACCGGACCCAGGCGCAGATGGCCACGTGGGAGGCCGAGATGGCGCGCGTCCAGGACCAGGTCCTGGCCGGCCAGGCCGAGCAGGGCCTGACGGAGCAGCTGAGGCAGGCCGAGCTCGGGGCGGCGGCCGCCCCGGTCCAGGGGCCGGGGCTGGCGGTCACCGTCGACGACGCGCGCACGAGCACCGGGACCTCCGCCGACGGCAACCCCCGCACGTCCGAGCAGGACCCGGGGCGCGTGCAGTCCAGCGACCTGCAGCTCGTCGTCAACGGGCTGTGGGAGGCGGGCGCCGAGGCGATCGACGTCAACGGGCACCGGCTCACGGCGACGTCGGCGGTGCGCTTCGCCGGGGAGGCGATCCTCGTGGACTACCGCCCCCTGACCCGCCCCTACGTCATCCACGCCATCGGGGACCCGCAGCAGCTGCGCACGCGGTTCCTGGCCACCGAGGGCGGCCGGTGGCTGGATGCCCTCGGGCGCGAGGTCGGGATCCGCCACGACGTCGTGGCGCAGGACCGACTGGTGCTGGAGGGCGACAGCGGCGTCCGCCTGCGCCACGCGACATCGGTGCCGCCCGCGGCCGGCATACCGACCACCCGCGCCGCCACCACCGCTCCCACGACCCCCAGCACAGCCCAGATGCCCGTCCCCAGCACGACGACCAGCACGACGGAGGCCAACCCGTGATCCCCGCCCTCGGACTGCTCATCGGCATCGCGATCGGGGTCTTCCTCGACCCGTCGGTGCCGGTGTGGCTGCAGCCCTATCTCCCCATCGCGATCATCGCGGCGCTCGACGCCGTCTTCGGCGGCCTGCGGGCCGTCCTCGACGGCATCTTCAACGACAAGGTGTTCGTCATCTCGTTCCTGTCCAACGTGGTGGTGGCGGCGCTCATCGTCTTCCTCGGTGACCAGCTGGGCGTCGGCGCACAGCTGTCCACCGGGGTCGTCGTGGTCCTCGGCGTCCGCATCTTCTCCAACGTCGCCTCGATCCGCCGGCACCTCTTCCACGCATGAGCACCCGCGTCCCGGACCCGCCCCAGCCCGATCCCGAGCGCCAGCCCGATCCCGAGCCCCAGCCCGTTCGCCCCTCCGCGTGGCGGCGGCTCGCCCGCGTGGGGCGCCCCCGCCTCACCAAGGCCAACGCCGTCGCGACCGCCCTCGCGGTGCTGCTGGGCTTCGCCCTCGCCACGCAGCTGCAGTCGCAGTCCCGCCGCGGCCTGGAGTCCCTGCGGACCACCGACCTCGTCCGGATCCTCGACGACCAGAACGCCCGCTCCGACCGCCTCGACGCCGAGGCCCGCCAGCTCCAGGCGCAGCGCGACGAGCTCGTGAACGGCTCCCAGCAGGGCCAGGCGGCCGTCGCCGCGGCCCGCGAGCGCCTCGACACGCTGGGCATCCTGGCCGGCACCGCCAAGGCCAAGGGTCCTGGCGTCACGATCCGCATCACCGACCCCCAGGGCAAGGTCACGGCGCCCATGCTGCTGGACGTGGTGCAGGAGCTGCGGGACGCGGGTGCCGAGGCGATCCAGGTCGGGGACGTGCGGGTGGTGGCCTCCACGTGGTTCGGCTCCCAGGACGGCTCCCTGCGGGCCGACGGCAAGCCGCTCCGCGCCCCCTACGTGGTCAGGGCGATCGGTGACCCGGCCACCATGGACGCCGCCATGCGGATCCCCGGTGGCGTCGTGGAGAGCATGAGGCAGGAGGGTGCTGACGCGGCCGTGGCGCGGACCGATAGCATCACGGTGGACGCGCAGGCGACGCCGGCGCAGCCACGTCACGCTCAACCCGTGCCGGCCCCGACGACGGGACCCGTTCCGTAGCACACGCCCACGGAGGCCTGTCGGAGCCGGAGTCATCCGCGACCTACAAAGGAGCGCCATGTCGGAGCTGTCCTACCCCGAGAACCTTCGCTACACCGCCGAGCACGAGTGGGTCGCCGTCGAGGGCGACCTTGCCAAGGTCGGCGTCACCGCGTTCGCCCAGGACGCCCTCGGCGACGTCGTGTTCGTCAGCCTCCCCGCCGTGGGGGACGAGGTGGCGGCGGGTGACTCGTGCGGCGAGGTGGAGTCGACCAAGTCCGTCTCCGACCTGTTCTCCCCGGTGTCCGGCGAGGTCGTCGAGGTCAACGAAGAGCTCGACTCCGCGCCCGAGTCCGTCAACTCCGACCCCTACGGCAGCGGCTGGATGTTCACCGTCAGGGTCAGCGACCCGGGCGAGCTCGACGGTCTCCTGGACGTGAGCGCCTACAAGGCCCAGCTCGACTGACCGATAGGCTGGTGCCTCGGCCACAATTCTCATACGGTGTCACCCGCAGTGACCCGCACGTTCTCGTGACGGGCACGGCGGGTGACACCGATTGATCGCCAAGGAGTGACTGCCTCATGAGCAACCCCGAGCAGGAGGGCCGCCGCCCTCTCCCCGAGGGTCCGTCGACGCAGCAGTTCCAAGGTGTCGGTCCCGACCTGGACCACGCCCTCGAGGGCGGCGGCGCCCAGGGTGGGCACGACCAGGCCACCGTCGACGCCCTGCGGCCCGGCACGGCCCTGCTGGTCGTGCTGCGCGGCCCCAACACCGGCGCGCGCTTCCTCCTCGACGCCGAGGAGGTCAGCGCCGGCCGTCATCCCGACAGCGACATCTTCCTCGACGACGTGACCGTCTCCCGTCGGCACGCGGTCTTCGTGCGCATGGGGGACACCTTCGAGGTGCGGGACGTGGGCTCGCTCAACGGCACCTACGTCAACCGCGAGCGCACCGACGCCGGTCGCCTGCAGGCCGGTGACGAGGTGCAGATCGGCAAGTTCCGCCTCGTGTTCTACGCCCCGTCGTCCAGCTGATGCCGGTGAGTGACGGCCCCTCCTCGCACAGCACCTACACGATCGGCGCCGTCGTCGCGGCGCTGGTCGACGACTTCCCCGACCTGTCGATCAGCAAGGTCCGGTTCCTCGAGGCCAAGGGGCTGCTCACTCCCGAGCGCCGCCCGTCCGGCTACCGCGTGTTCTCCGAGGCGGACGTCGAGCGGCTGCGCTACATCCTCACCGCGCAGCGCGACCGGTTCTGGCCGCTCGAGGTCATCCGCGAGGCGCTGGACGCCATCGACCGGGGCCTCACCCCCTCCGGCCCGGGGGAGTCCAGCCTCCCCACCGTGCCCGAGACCGTCGCCGTGGACGCGGTCGACCCGCTCCTCGCCGCCCCCCGCTCCTCGGTGCTGCTCACCGAGCGCGAGCTGCGCCGCCTCGCCGGGATCGACGAGACCACGCTCAGCGGCCTGCTGACCTACGGCCTCCTGCGCCCCGACCGCCAGGGCCACTTCGACGAGGACGACCTGGCGGTGGCCCGTGCCGCGGGCCGGCTCGCCGCCCACGGGATCGAGCCGCGGCACCTGCGGCCGTTCCGCACGGCCGCCGACCGTGAGCTGGCGCTCGTCGAGCAGGTGCGTGGACCTGCCGCCCGACGGCGTGACGACGACCCCGCGGTCGACATACTGCGGGCCTGTCTGTCCCTGCACGCCGCCCTGGTCCGAGGCGGTCTCGGGGACTGATCAGGGCCTCGCGACACGCGACGAGCCGCAGTCGGGGTACCGTGGCGGGGTGAGGTCACTAGAGGTGCTCGGGGTCCGGGTCGAGATGCCCACCAACAAGCCCATCGTCCTGCTCAAGGAGACGGACGGCACCCGCTTCCTGCCCATCTGGGTGGGGGCGGCCGAGGCCACCGCCATCGCCTACGCGCAGCAGGGGGTCGAGCCGCCGAGGCCGCTGACCCACGACCTGATCGCCACCCTCATCCCCGCGCTCGGCCACCGGCTGACCGAGATCCGGATCAGCTCGCTGCAGGACAGCTACTTCCGGGCGACGCTCGTCTTCGACGGGACCGTCGAGGTGGACTCCCGCGCCTCCGACGCCATCGCCATCGCGCTACGCACGGGCACGGGCATCGTGACCACCGAGGCCATCCTCGACGAGGCCGGCGTGACCATCTCCGGGGAGGGCACGCAGGGGGAGGGCGGGGAGGTGACGGCCGAGGACGAGGTCGAGCGCTTCCGCGAGTTCCTCGACCACGTCACCCCCGAGGACTTCGAGGGAGGCCCGGGCGAGGGCCCCCACGAGGCCTGAGGGCGCGTCGCCGTCCTAGGCCGTTCGGGTGGGGGGTCCCGCACGCCCCGGTGGCGCCGCCCGACACACGCCCCGGCTGCGGGCTGATGTGATTGACGACCTCTGGACCGGGACGTACCGTCGATCACGAGCCCGGCACCACGTCCCGCGATCGCGCGGGGCGCCCGACAGCCGAGTCGAGCAGCGCGAAGGGGGGGCCGTGGGTCCGGAGCACACCGACCGCCCGGTCGTGCCGACCGCCTCGCAGGGGCTGCTGTTCACCGACGACCTGCCCGACCTGTCCGAGGACATCGGCTACCGCGGACCCACCGCCTGCAGGGCCGCGGGCATCACCTACCGCCAGCTCGACTACTGGGCCCGCACGGGGCTCGTCGAGCCGTCCGTGCGCGGCGCCACCGGCTCGGGCACGCAACGGCTCTACGGCTTCCAGGACATCCTGGTCCTCAAGGTCGTCAAGCGGCTGCTCGACACCGGTGTCTCCCTCCAGCAGATCCGCGTGGCGATCTCCACCCTGCGCGAGCGCGGGGTCGAGGACCTCGCCCAGATCACGCTGATGAGCGACGGCGCGTCGGTCTACGAGTGCACCTCCGCCGACGAGGTCATCGACCTCGTGCAGGGCGGGCAGGGTGTCTTCGGCATCGCCGTGGGCCGCGTCTGGCGCGAGATCGAGGGGGAGCTGTCCTCGCTGCCGAGCGAGCGCTTCGAGGACGAGGTCCAGCCGGACTTCCCCGGCGACGAGCTCACCGCCCGACGACGCACCCGCTCCGCCGGCTGACCCACCTGATCGGCGCGCGCCAGGGCGCGCAGGCCCGACCTCACCCTGCTGCTAGGGTTTGCAGCGCTGATCACCTCACGTGGGAGAGATCCCGCGCGGCGAGGGCCACGCGACGACGCGATCATCCGGCGTCGCGCCGGGCCGCCCGTCCGCGGGGCGCCGAAGGGGCAACTACCCCGGAACCTCTCAGGCACCCGGACCACGTGGGCAGGCACCCTGGATGCGTCGCCCGTCGCAGACTGGAGGGGACGGACCCGCCGCCACGGCGAGCCCGACCTACGCCCGCCTGCCACGAGGAGCCTGCCGTGAGCGCAGACAGCACCACCACCGTGCCGGAGTTCGTCTCCCGCCACATCGGTCCGCGCGAGGACGACGTCGCGCGCATGCTGGAGGTCATCGGCCAGCCCAGCGTCGAGGAGCTCATCGCCCGCACCGCGCCGGACGCCATCCTCGGCGGGCCGGCCCTCGCGCTCGACGGGGCCCCCACCGAGCAGGCCGTCACCGACGAGCTGCGCACCATCGCCGACCGCAACCAGGTCAAGACCTCGCTGATCGGCCTCGGCTACTACGGCACCGTGACGCCGCCCGTCGTGCGGCGCAACGTGCTGGAGAACCCCGCGTGGTACACCGCCTACACGCCCTACCAGCCCGAGATCAGCCAGGGCCGGCTCGAGGCGCTGCTCAACTTCCAGACGATGGTCATCGACCTGACCGGGCTCGACATCGCCAACTCCTCCCTGCTCGACGAGGGCACCGCGGCGGCCGAGGCCATGACCCTGATGCGGCGGTCCAGCAAGGCCGCCAAGGACGCCGTCCTGCTGGTCGACGAGCAGGTCCTGCCGCAGTCCTATGCCGTGATCGCCTCGCGTGCCCTGCCGCTCGGCATCCAGGTGGAGCGGATCGACCTGTCGTCGGTGACCACGGCCGAAGGACTGGTCGAGGCGTCCGGCGGCAAGGGCGTCTTCGGGGTCCTCGTGCAGTACCCCGGCGCCGACGGCGAGATCCGTGACTGGCGCGCGCTGGCCGAGGCCGCGCACGAGGCCAAGGCCCTCGTCACCGCGTGCACCGACCTGCTCGCCCTCACCCTGCTGACGCCGCCCGGCGAGTGGGGCGCCGACATCGCGGTGGGCAACAGCCAGCGGTTCGGGGTGCCGATAGGCTTCGGTGGGCCGCACGCCGGGTTCATGTCGGTGCGCAAGGGCCTGGAGCGCTCCATGCCCGGGCGCCTGGTCGGGGTCTCGCTCGACGAGGCCGGCGCTCCGGCATACCGGCTCGCCCTGCAGACCCGAGAGCAGCACATCAGGCGGGAGAAGGCCACCTCCAACATCTGCACGGCCCAGGTGCTGCTGGCCGTCATGGCCAGCATGTATGCCGTCTGGCACGGTCCCGACGGGTTGCGGCGCATCGCCGAGCGGGTGCAGCGGCACACCGCCGCGGCGCGCCAGGCCCTCGTAGCATCGTCCGTGGACGTGCGCACCCAGCACCACTTCGACACCCTCACGGTCTCGGTGCCGGGGCGCGCCGACGCCGTCATGGCTGCTGCGCTCGAGCGCGACCTCAACCTGTGGCGCGTCGACGCCGACACGGTGCAGCTGTCCTTCGACGAGACGACGGACCGGGTGCAGGTCGCGGCCGTCGTCGAGTCCTTCGGCGCGAGCTTCTCCGGGGGCGTGCCGGGCGACCTGGCCCCGTCCTGGCCCGAGGCGCTGACGCGCACCAGCGAGTACCTCACGCACCCGGTGTTCAGCGCGCACCACTCGGAGACGGCGATGATGCGCTACCTGCGCCGCCTCGCCGACAAGGACTACGCGCTCGACCGCGGGATGATCCCGCTGGGCTCGTGCACGATGAAGCTCAACGCCACGACCGAGCTCGAGCCCATCACCTGGCCGGAGTTCTCATCGCTGCACCCCTTCGTGCCGACCGACCAGTCCGCGGGCTCGCGCCAGATCGTCTCGGACCTGCAGCAGTGGCTCGTCGAGATCACGGGCTACGACGCCGTGTCGATGCAGCCCAACTCCGGTGCGTCCGGCGAGCTGGCCGGCCTCATGGCGATCCGCGCCTACCACCGGGCGAACGGGCAGGAGGAGCGCAACGTCTGCCTCATCCCGTCCAGCGCCCACGGCACCAACGCGGCGTCGGCGGTGATGGCGGGCTTCAAGGTGGTCGTGGTCAAGTCCACGGCCGGCGGGTCGATCGACATGGAGGACCTGCGCGGCAAGGTCAAGGAGCACTGCGAGGTGCTCGCCGCGATCATGGTCACCTACCCGTCCACGCACGGCGTCTACGAGGACACCATCGTCGAGCTGTGCGAGCTGGTCCACGAGGCCGGCGGTCAGGTCTACGTCGACGGCGCCAACATGAACGCCCTGGTCGGCGTCGCCCGTCCCGGGAAGTTCGGCGCGGACGTGTCCCACCTCAACCTGCACAAGACCTTCTGCATCCCCCACGGTGGCGGAGGCCCGGGCGTCGGCCCGATCGGCGTGCGGTCCCACCTGGCGCCATACCTGCCCAACCACCCGCTCGCCCCCGAGGCCGGACCGGACACGGCGACCGGGCCTGCGGCGTCCGCGCCGTACGGCTCGGCGTCGATCCTGCCGATCTCGTGGGCGTACATCCGGCTCATGGGCGGCGAGGGGCTGCGGCGCGCGACGCTCGCCGCCGTGCTCAACGCCAACTACGTCGCGGCGCGGCTGCGCGACCACTACCCGGTGCTCTACAGCCAGGACGGGCTGGTCGCGCACGAGTGCATCCTCGACCTGCGCGGCATCACGCACGACACCGGCGTCACGGTCGACGACGTGGCCAAGCGGCTGATCGACTACGGCTTCCACGCGCCGACGATGTCCTTCCCGGTCGCCGGCACCCTCATGGTCGAGCCGACGGAGTCCGAGGACCTCGTGGAGCTGGACCGGTTCTGCGACGCGATGATTGCGATCAAGGCCGAGATCGACCAGGTCGGATCCGGCGAGGTGGCGGCGGACGCGTCCGTGCTCCGGCACGCGCCCTACACCGCCGAGTCGCTGGCGGGGGAGTGGGACTACGACTTCGACCGGGCGACGGCGGCGTTCCCGGCGGGGGTCGACCCGCGCTCGAAGTACTGGCCGTCGGTGCGCCGCATCGACGGCGCGTACGGCGACCGCAACCTGATCTGCACGTGCCCGTCCCCCGAGGCCTTCGAGGACTGACGACAGCGCGAGGACACGAGCGACGTAGGAGCGAGGCCCGGAGCGCGGAGGAGGTCCGACCAGAGGGTTCGAGGACTGACGAC
>ERZ501016.221-NODE-221-length-21830-cov-4.985718_pt1 | contig 21830 bp, 30 predicted proteins | sample MGYA00248889_ERZ501016 | MGnify/ENA primary metagenome ERZ501016 (study PRJEB25958, sample SAMN03398594) | human skin metagenome | study: EMG produced TPA metagenomics assembly of the Human Skin Microbiome Metagenome (human skin metagenome) data set. | reverse complement strand
GGAAACCGCGGGCACATCATTACGGCCGGCGCAAACACGCGAATTTATTCGCGCAACGGCACGCTCGACTGGACGGGCAACCTTCCCCACATCGCGGCAGACTGGGCGCTTGCGCCCGAAGGATATCTGGTCGACGTCGAGCTCCACACCGCAAATGAAGGCACTAGCGCCTTTCAGGACGCGATGAACGCCGACCCCAGCCGAGTCCTGTGGTCGGCGTTCGATCTGCTGCGCCTCGATGGGCGAAACGCCATGGACGGCTACCGTCGTCGCAAGGCGACCCTCGACATGCTGATGGAGAGCGTCGGCAATAACGCTCGAGGGGAGGGCATCGACTTCGATCTCGATCCGGCCGCTACCTACGACGATGCGCTGGCTGCCATCGAGACCGCCGGCATCGAGGGGCTCGTCGTCTGGGATCGCCTTGCACCGCACGCGCTCAACACCAACGGCAACACCAAGCGCGGGCAGTCTTGGAAGATCAAGATTCGCCAGACCGAAGATCTGGTGGTCACCGGATGGAATCCCAACAAGGGCGATCCATCGCTTGGCGCCGGCAGCCTCGAGCTTTCCCGGCGGGGCCCGGACGGTCGCCTCACCAAGGCGGGTAAGGTGGGATCGTTCGACAAGAGCTTCGATCGCCACGCCGCAATGCGCGCCACCACGCCCTACATCGTCGAGGTAAGTCATTATGGAATCGACGAAAATCAGAACATGACGTTCCCAAAAATCGAACGCCGACGCGACGACTTGATGACCGACTACGGACTGTTACGCGCCGCGTAAGCAGCGGTATGGATCAAGGATAACAGGTGTGCCTCTCATCGCTGGAGCTCAAGGGCACTGAAACGCTACGGGCTGGGGCACATCATCGTCGCCGCCGAGAGCGTCGACACGGCGCGAATGAAAGGACGAGCGATAAGCTTTGCACTGCGCGATGAAGACAACAACACCTATCCCTACGGCTATGTCGACGGCTACTCGTTCGGCGATCGGCTGCTCGAAGGCGTGCGCTTCAAGGTCGGAACCAGGGCCACAGCAGACGGCGAGGTAGAACTCGTCTGCAAGGACGTGCACCCCGACGACCGGGACTATGTGAGCAAACTTACCAGTTACGCCCGGTTCGGCCAGGCCGCAGTCGACTATATGCTCGACGATGGTGACTCGACGAAAACACCAGCAGGGCATTGACGACCGCCGACAGGCCGACGACCATACCGCGCAAACCTTCCAGGTAGCGCGGAGATACAAAAATGGCCTTCAAACCACGAACCGAACCCGGCGAACTCGAGCAAGTCCTGCGCAACGAACGCATCATCGGCTGGAACAACCATATCAGCGAGGCCATCACCGGTACGGTCACCGGAAAGCCCGACATCTACTACGCCGGCCCCACCGCTGGCTATGCCACCTTCAGCATCGTCGATGAGCAAAACAAGCGCACGCGCATTGCCGCCAAGATCCCGGCGGGGACCAGCGCCGATGAGCAAAATCGCTACTACCGGCAGCTGAGCGCGATCGAAGGCGACATCGTGACCGTCGCCGGCAAGAACAACGGGCAAAGCTTCGAGGCCTACCGCACCGCCCGCGGCGAGCACAGCGTCGATGCCATGCGCAAAGTGCCTGAAAGCACGCTGCGGTTGGGCGAGGTCGACGAGGTCGATACCGGCCGCGCGCAGGCGCAAGGAGCCCAATACCACATGGCCATGAATCAAGGACGATCGCTTTAGAAAACGCCCATCCTAAAGGGGGAGTCAAGAGAAGGGAAAAAGAGGTTGTTTATCAGTTTGAATTTCTAATGGTAACACGTTAGCGGAAAACGATGATCCGTTCGTATCGCTACCGTTTGCAGATGTCGGCACGGCATCGACGGGCATTCGATACCGCCAAACAGATCCATAACCAGTTGTACAACGCGGCGCTGGAAGAGCGTATAGGAGCGTGGCAGAAGGCCAAGGTGAGCGTCACGCGATACGACCAGCAAAAGTCGCTGACCGAAATACGCGCTGCGCTGCCCGAAATCGCCAAATACGCAGTTACAATGGTACGCCTGCCGTTGGAGCAGGTGGACCTGGCGATGAAGGGATTCTTCGAGCGCTGCAAAAAGGGGAAAACACCAGGCTTCCCTCGTTACCGCTCGATCGCTCGTTGCAAGAGCTTCGGTTTTATCGAAGCGACAGGATGGAAGCTGGATGGACACATCCTGCGGATGAAGGGCTTGCCGGCGGTGCGGATCAAACAGCACCGACCGCTCGAGGGCAAATGCAAGAAGCTCATCCTCAAGGAGACCGCGGGGCGCTGGTACGCAATTTTCGTCATGGAACTGCCCGACGTCGTCGGACCGCCGGCGCCGACGGTGCTGGGCATCGACGTGGGCATCGAGGCAATGGCGACGGACTCCGACGGCGACCGCTATGACCATGTGCGCCCTGAGAGGAGCAATGCCAATCGCCGGATACGCGCCGAACGAATGATGGCTGAGAGCAAGAAGGGCACCCGGCGACGTCTTCGCGCCAAACGACGCTTGGCCAAGCTTCGCGAGCGTGAGGCCAATGCCCGGCGCACGCGCCATTTCCAGATCGCGTCGCAGATCGTCGGCAAGGGCGCCGGACACATCGTCATCGAAGACCTGGCGGTCGCCAACATGATGCGCTCGGCGTCGGGGACGATAGAGCAACCAGGCACCAATGTCGCCGCCAAATCAGGGCTCAATCGCTCGATCGCCGATGCCGCACCGGCGCAGTTTCTCAAGATTCTCTCGGACAAGGCTGAAAGCGCCGGTGCGAGGGTTATCGTCGTCGATCCCCGCTACACGTCGAAGATGTGTAGCGGGTGCGGCGACGTGCATGTCATGACCCTGAAGCAACGATGGCTCAACTGTCGTTGCGGCAACCGCATGCACCGTGATCACAATGCCGCGATCAACATCCAGCGTCGCGGATTGTTGAGATTGATCGGGGCGTAGTGGCCCCAACCTTTGAAGCTCAGCTTAAGGCCGCCTTGATGGCGGATTTGAAACTGAGACACTACCAGTCCTACTGGCGAGCAAGCCTGCGGGCCCCCGATGGCACCGAGATGGCGCAAGTGTTCAACGGCGAAGCGACCGAGGCCAAGGCCTGGGATGAGGCGCGGGACTACTTCCTGAGCACCGTCCTGCCCAAGATGCTTGAGGCCGGGAACGACGACATGAGCGTTACCAGCTATGCCCATGGCCGCTTCACCGACGCCCTGCTGAGTGCCTCTTCGTGCGACGAAATTGTCCTCTGGTGCGACCCGTGGGAACTGCGTATCGAGCACTACCCCGAGGAGTTGCTCCGGGCCGACGACGAGCGCCGGGCACTCAGGCGTTTATCCCATTGACGCATGTGCCCGGGCCACTCGCATCCCGCCTGAAACCGCACAACTCGCTCAGCGGTCACATTCGACCTATAACGCGATAAGAGCCAGCCAAGGCTCCACATAGCGAGGGAGAGGATCATGAACCGCAAGACATTGATGGCCGCGCTGATGCTCGGTGCGAGCGTATCGACCGGCGCCGGCGCGCAGACCAGCCGGCCGACGATGATCAGCCTCAACAACAATCAGCCCGTCCCGGCCGGCACCGTCATCATGCTGCGGATCACCGAGCGCGGTCCCAACGGCATCCGCGCCGAGGTGGTGCAGACGATCGACCAGGACGGGCGTCGCCTCGTCGAACAAGGATGGCAGGCCTTCAGCGAAACGCCGGGCACGAACAGCCTGACGCTGATCGGTCCAGGCTGGACGCTGCCACTGCTCGACATCATCGAAATGGACGACGACATCGTGGGAACGCGGGTCGGACTCGCCAACAACGGCGAGACAGCCCGCTAAACAAACGACGCCGGGATCAGGACCGGCTCGTCCGAGGAAAGAAACAATGCGCAAGATGCACCGGGGTGACGGCGGGACGGCGTTCTGACCACCTGATACCCAATCGGGGGTAAGCATCGCCTCCCAATGACATCATGACAGGAAAAGAGGTTGACCCTCAACCGTTTCAGCGGTTGGGGGTCCGCTGCTCTGAAAGAGAGGGGAAAAACCCTATCCGACAGGGCGTATCAAGACGCCACGGCAACCGGCGAACAAGTGGATGCCAAACCAAAGGGGAACAACCCATGAAGCGACTGACAATGGCGCTGGCTGCGGCCAGCTTGCTCGCGGCGGCTCCGGCCACCGCGATTGCGGCGACGCCGACCGATCTGACGCGCGCCGATACCATGATGAACAATGCACACAATCTGACCGACTCCAACACCGGCGGCGGCTGGCTCCTCGGCCTGCTCGCAGCGGCAGCCGTGATCGCGGGCATCATCATCGCGGTCGACGGGCGCGACACCTCGCCGACCAGCCCGTAACACGGCCGAATCTATCAGGTAAAACAAGGGGGGGTGAGCATGGCTCACTCCCCCTTTTTTTTCCGTGCATCGCCACAGGAATCGATCATGAAACATCTCGCGCGCGATTTCGACAAACGCCTCGTGCAGGCCGAAGCGATGCTCTACGGTCAGCCCTGGAAGCTCGAACATATCAAAGCCACCAAGGATTTCCTGCGGAGCGGCTACGTACAAAACAGCAGTCGCTTCGATCGACAAAATGGCGAGGGCACATACAGCCGGCTATGGCTCGCCTTCGTCTATGGCGCCTGGCGCCTCGAGGAAGAAGGCGCGATCCATCCCCATGATTTCGAGATCATCGAAGCCTATTACGCGCTCCCACGACGGACCTTCAGCTTGCTGGACGACGGCATCGACTTCGAGACCCCGGCACGACGACTGCGTCTCGCGCTGACCATGCCGCTCGATATGACAGGTGTCGAAGAGTATCGCGCGAGAATGGAAAAGGACGGCCAGTAAATGCCTTACCCGGCACAGCTCCCCATGCATGACGACATTGTCGACTATGTCTGCGGACTTGACGCCCGAGTCTGCGAAGACACCCTCAGGCAGTATCTGGCCGACAACTATCCCGAATGCGGCGCCACGCTGCGCACGCTACCGATCGACACGCTCGTTCCAGGGCATGAAGATGGCCATGAACGTTCGCCCGCCAAGGAACAACGCTATGCCGCCATGACCACGCCCATCCCGCCGATCCTCGTCGGCGATGGCAACGAGATCCTCGATGGTCACCATCGCTATCGCGTGGCGCTCAGCAAGGGCGATACGACCATCCAGGCCTATGTCATGGATGAGGGGTGATCCTGATACGGTAAGTTGACCCAAAGGCGTCAAAAAGAAGGGAAAAAACATGAGCGATCGCTTCGCGAAAACGACTGCGGCCCTGCGCTACTGGCTGCTTGGCCAGGGCTACTACCGCGCGCTCGACGCCCTCGAATATGGCCGCGAACTCCATACCGGCCTGCGCAAGGATGGACGCACTCCCGAGTTCCAGCACCAGGTCGACATCGCCAACTATGTCCGGTGCCTGCCGAACCTCATCCATCCCGAAGACAGCATCGTCACCGCGATCCTGCACGACACCGGCGAAGACAAGTCGCGCCAGGTCAGCCTCAACCAGCTGATCGACCGGTTTGGTCCCACGGCCGGCAACGCGATCGTGCGGGTCACCAAGAAGACCCATGAAACGGTGCGCGACGAAGACGAGCTCTACGCCGACATGGAGCAGTGCCCGATCGCCTCGATCATCAAGGGCGCCGACCGCATGCACAACCAGGGCTCGATGCCGGGGGTGTTCGAGGCCCAGAAGATGGAACGCACGATGCTGTTCACCGAAGAGCGCATCCTGCCCATGCTCAAGAACGCCCGTCGGCGCTTTCCCCAGCAGGAAGCGGCCTACGAACTGATCAAGGTCAGCCTCGTCACCCAGAACGCCATGGTGCGCGCCATGTCCAACGACGACAACAATCCGGACAAACCCAGTGAACTGGGTTTGTCGCTCTGACCATGGGTAGATACAGCGAAAGGCTCGCACAACGCCTGCGAGCCAAGCGCCGGCTGGGAGACGCGCAAGCCAAGCGCACGTCTTCCAGCAAGGGCAATGAGCACAACCCGGAAAAGCCGCGGCCCGACCACTACATTGCGGCCGCCGCCATCATCCGCGAAGGCGAAATCACCACCGGCCAGCGATCGCACGCCCAACTGCGCCGACAGCTGGGCGATGAAGACTGCTACCAGTCGCGCCCAAGCGACAGGGAAGGGTTCATCGACAACCACGGACAATTCCACAGCCGGCTCAATGCGGCGCGCATTGCACAGGCCGCTGGCCAAGCGATGTTCGGCAACCGACCGCTGCTTTCATCGGACGTCACCTGGTTCGACTGAAACCATCTGCAAATCAAATCAAAAACCGGCCCAATCGGCCTCGATATACAGCGAAAGGGATAATCATGCACGCGGCACATGGCTGGGATCGCGAGGCGATCGAGAACTATCACCTCAACAAAAAGGTCGCGAGCAACGAAAACGCGCCGCGCAAGGCCAGCGCGCTCGAAATCGCCCAGGCCGAATTCAACGCCAAGGCGCGATCGATCGAACGCATCTGGCCGGCCGGATCGCACGGCCACTATGTCGAGATGGAAAATCTCGCACGAGAATATGCGCACCACCGCGATGAGGTGGGCGGCTACCAGATCGAGGGCGTCGAGCCCTACATGCAGGCCGACGATGACTGGTGGTTGATGCAAGGCTGAGGGACTGCCGAGACCCGGCAGTCCTCACTCAAACCCCCCAAGCGCAGCAGTCGAAAAAGGCACGATAGCCCATGAGCATTCCGCCCGGCGTCGAACGGCTCGCCAGGCAAGGCGCCTGGGTCTGCTATTCGGTCTCGGGAGGCAAGGATTCCGCCGCCCAGATCGCGGTCGCCGATCCAATGCTCGACGCAATCGGCCATCCGCGCGAAAAACGATTGATCCTCCACGCCGATCTTGGCCGATCCGAGTGGGACGGCACGCACCACAATGTGCAGGCGATCGCACGCTACTTCGAACTGCCAGTGCACATCGTCAGGCATCCGGTCCACGATATGCCATCGCGATGGATGCGCCGCGGCGATCTCGGCCGCGAGCGCTGGGCGCGATTCGAAACCACGCGACTGATCGGACCCTGGTCCAACTCCAACAGCCTGTTCTGTCGCTCGGAAATGAAGCTTCACCCAATGGCACGCTTCAAGGCCAAACTGGGCGGGCCGGTCATCTCCATCGTCGGCATACGCCGGCAAGAATCAACCCGCCGGGCAAGCGCACCCGACGAACGCATCGATGGCGATCTTAAGCGCTATGGATCCACAGTCGAAGCCATGTTGTGGCATCCGATCGCCGACATGCTCACCCACGAGGTGTTCGAACTACACCAGCGCATGGCGATACCCCTGCACCAGGCCTACACGCTCGGATCAACGCGAGTCTCGTGCCAGGCATGCGTCCTTGCCAGCCATAACGACCTCAGCGTCGGTGCGCGGCATCCTGCCAATCTCGAGCGACACCTACTGCTGGTCGGCATGGAAGCCGACTATGCCTTCTCCTTCCAACCCGACCGCTGGCTGGCCGACGTGGCACCTGAGATCGTGCCCGATAGGCTCACTCGACGGGTCGAGCGTGCCAAGGAGGTCTCGGCGCTGCGCAAGCATCTCGAGGCACAGATACCAGCCTGCTTCGATCCCAAGAATCCACAGCCACCCAGCGACAACGACAACGCGCTGATCAAGGCGATCCGGCGCGAGATCGCTACCGCGCACAATATCGAAAACGCGATCATGATCGCCTGAAACAAGCGAAAAATTAACCGACACGCGCCAAATAACGGAGCGACATCATGAAACAGTTCACACCCAAGACCGTCGAGGAAGCGCTCGACTGGATCGAGAACAATGCCCATCACGCCTTCCGTACGGTCGTGCACCCGACCAAAAAGACGCCACGCGGTCTACCAGCGCGAACGCATCTCGAGCTGATCGGGCACGGCGCCAAGCTGCGCTTGTCGGAAAAGATCGTCAACGACGTGACGCGCTATATCACCGCCAACGACCGGCCGTTCGACACGCGGATGTACAAGCTCACCAAGGCCGGGAAGGCGCGTCTGAAACAGGCCGAAACCGCCAAAACGCAAGCCGATGGAACATGGGTCGACTGACATGGACAGCGCGCGGCGACATCACCAACCCACGGCCGCATACCCGCATACGCCGGGTGCAGCGCCAGGGCAGGAAACAAGCGCCAGCGCACCTGCCAAAACACCAGCCACCACCACGTCGACTATGCAAACGACCGCCGGTGAAACAACACAACGGCGCGATGATATCGACAATGTACAACTGCCGGCGCTAGTGCGGCACGCACATTATTTCCTGGGTCGCATGGGCCGTAGCGCACATCGCAAGCGATTGGCCGCCGAGATGGCCAAATTCTGCCACGACGAAGAAGCCATCGAGGCCGCCATCGACGCATCGTGCCGCGGTGAGCCCGGCACCTATATCGTCGATCAAGGAATGGGCTTCCTGCATCTCGATGATCTCGAACTGCGCGTACGTGAGATCGAAAACTGGAAAAAGGCCGGCCAGTACAGTGGATGGGCGCTCAACGCCTTCGGTGAATATATCCAGAACCACGAACTGTGTGCTACCGAAGAAGAGCGCAACGCAATCGGACATATTCTGCACTACCGCAAAACAGACGAAAATCCAATGATCATGATCGCGCGCGAATATACGATGCGCGAGGTCGACCGAAATTATCAACCGAGCGATATCTCGATCAAAATCATGCAGGAGCTAAAGGAAGGGGTGACCACCACCGCCACCAAGCTTCTCAAGCGCGACCAACCGCAACGCTCGTCGAAGGGCGATGCCATCGAACAGGCGCAACAGAACGTCAGCAAAAGCGAGCCGAAAAACGCTCCTGACCAGAAGGGCCGCACCGCACTCGCAACCACCGCCTACGATATCTATCAGGCGAGCAGGCGCCCACCGCAGCGCATCCAACCGACACCAAAAGACAGTAGTGACGATCACTGGCTGATCCGGCTGCTCGAAAAGCTGATGGGCCTCTGAGATGCAGATCCGACGCTACATCCCATTGATCATGATGGCGATCGCCGCGCTAACCGTCATCGGACTCATGCTGATGCCGCCACAGGCGCACATCCCCGGCACCATCGCACCAATGACGCTCACCGATAACGAGCCACCGATCATCACGCCGTCGGGCGAATCGTGGCGCAGCGATCCTTTTCCACCCAATGGATCGGCGCAATGGTACCAGCGTCTCGAGGCGCACCAGGGACGCGCCACGTTGACCATCGATCATCGGGATGGCGGCCCTGAACATATCGTCATCCGCCTGCGAGACCTGCTCGGTAAGCCCGTCGCACAGGTCTATGTCCGTACCGGCCACCTCGTGCGCATACGCTTGCCCTACGGCCACTACATGCTGAGCGAGGGCCGAGGGACCCAGTGGATCGATAGCCGGCGCCAATATGGCAGCAACGGCCGCTACGTCCAAACCGGCATACGTATCGAACGCACCGGTGCGATCTATCGCACGCAAAATCAAGAATACGCCATCAGCATACCTGCCGAAGCCTTCTGAGGATGCCACATATGCAGCACCAACAGCAGCACACCCGCGCACGACACAGCATGCGCGCGGTGATGCAAAAGATGCGCAGCGGCTTGAGTACAATCGCCTATAGCGCCGTTCCGATGAGCGTAGCAGCGATCAGCACGCCATCCGCGTTGCACGCCGAGGTGGGATCGATCACCCAGGCCCAGCGCCATAATGTGGCCGCACCAGTTCCAGCACGCATCAGCAACCGGGTCGACGTCGTCACCGAGATGACCGAAAAGCTCGCCAAAGATCCGATGAAAGTGCACGAAGACGCCGAGCGGCAGCTGGCCCGAATGAACATCAATCATCAGGATGCGGCGCTGCTGCTGTGGGCCGACGCGCAGGCACACTTCCGCATGGGTGATGTCGAACGAGCCAGGGCACAGAACGCCCGTGCCACCCGTGCGGCCGCGACCACCTCGAACAACCAGATCTATGCCTATACGCGCCTCCTCGAAGCGCTGCTCGACCGTACGCAAAACGACTACGGCACCGCCCTTACATTGGTCCAGGAGGCACAACAGCGCTTCATCGCCATCGGAGATGCCCGCGGCCATGGCGTTACGCTGCAGACGATGGCAACAATCTACAGCGACGTGCGCGAATGGGAAACCGCACTCAACCTGCTGCGCCAAGCCAAGTCGATCTACAACGGCGACGCACTCTACCGCATGGTCACCGCCAACAATCATAGCGTCGCCCTAGAAGGCATCGGCAACGTCGAAGAAGCGATCGAGATGGTCAAGGCCGCCGCCGAGGCCGCCGGCGAAGCCAAAATGGACAACATCCGCGTCCGGACTCAGCTCAACCTCATGAGCCTCTATGCGCTCAACGATCGCGTCGGCCTTGCCGAACAAGGAATGGCGCAGCTGCTACGCGAATATCCCTGGCTCGCAAGCGACAATCAGGCCAACCAGGTGCGCATGCGCATCGCGGTTGCGCGCGAACAATGGCAGAGCGCCGAACATTATTTCGAGATCACCGACAGCCAGGACGAAAGCAGCCTCGGTATCGCACGACTGATGCTCGGATATCGCATCGCTCGGCAACTCGGTAACACGCCGGCCGCCCTACAGCGCATCGATCGCGCCACCGAACTCTCCGACAAGGAGGCACGCACGATCGCACGCAATCGTACAGCGGTGCTGGCCGCCCGTTTCCAGTTCAGCGCACAGGAAGCACGCGTAGCACAAGCGCGCACCGAAACGCTCGAGAACGAAATCAACTATCAGCGACAGATCTTCTGGATCCTGCTGATTGCCGGCGTTGGTCTCGGCACCACCCTGCTCGCCTACCTGCGCAGCGAAAAGAAAGCGCGCAACCAGGCCGAAGCCGACGGACAACGACTCACGCTGGCTAACGTCGAACTCGCTCGCGCCCTCCAAGCCAAAACCGAGTTTCTCGCCGCCACCAGCCACGAGTTGCGCACTCCGCTCAACGGCATCCTCGGCATGACACAGGTCATGGATGCAGATCAGAGCATGGACGAACGCCACCGCCGGCAGATCCAGCTGATCCTCAACGCAGGCGATCGTATGCGACAGCTGATCGACGATATTCTCGACGTCGCCAAGGAAGAACAGGGCGGGCTCAGCATCGATCTTGCGCCCACCGACCCCGTTGCCATCGGTCGACAGGTGGTGGAGCTGTTCAAAGGGCAGGCCGAGAAAAACGGCCTCACCCTCAACTACGAAATCGAACCCGAGCTCGACAACGAGACAGCGCCATTGGCGCTGTTGCTCGATCCGCATCGGGTCAGCCAGATCTATTTCAACCTGATCGGCAACGCCGTCAAATTCACGCAGGACGGCGGCATCAAGGTCCGAATCGCAAAGGCCGAAAAGATGCTGCAGATCGAGGTCGAAGACAGCGGCATCGGCATTGCCGATGACATGCGCGATGTCGTATTCGAACGCTTCCGGCAGGTCGATGCAAGCCGCACCCGTAACTATGGCGGAAGCGGTCTCGGTCTCGCCATCACCAAAAGTCTCGTCGAAGCCATGGGCGGAACCATCAAACTCGACAGCACGCTGGGCGAAGGGAGCACATTCACCGTCGAACTCCCCTGGAACGAAGCCAGCGCAGACGAAACACAGCCCGAGACGACCGAAACGCCTGCGCAAACCAGTCCCGTGCATCAGCAGATCGAGACCATCGCCCAGCGCATGCAGATCGAACAAGCTTCCGCGCTCGACGCAGCAACTGGGAACGCACCACAAAACGCGACGCCGGAGGGTAGAATCGCTGTCAGCTACAGTCGCGACGGCCTGCGCGCTTCAATGATGCAATCGGCACTACGCAAGGCCGGCGCCCAGGTAACACGTGCCAACAGCATCGATGAGATCATCGAACGCCACGGAGACGAGACCGCGGTGGCCATGATCGACGCGGCCGACTGGCCAACGATCCAGCATCAGGCAGCTGACCGGGCGCAGCTGTGGGACGTGATCGTCATCGAAGACAAGGATGCGACGATCAACGAGAAAATCGTACAGCTGCCGAACGCCAGGGTAAGAAGCCTTAACCGAACGGCGCTTACGAAAAGCGCTGTCACCGAGCTATGGCAACAATTGAACGCTGTGAATGAAGAAGGGGAAAAGGACCCGCCCCTCGCACAGCGAAGGAGGAATGCATAATGCGTGTACTCGTTATCGACGACGATGAGATGAATCGTCGCGTCATCAACGACATGCTGAGTATTTCCGTCGGGCGTGTCGACGAAGCCGACGGCGGGAAAACCGGGCTCGAGGCCATGCATCGCGAGCACTATGACCTGGTCATGCTCGACCTGCGCATGCCACAGATGGACGGCTTCGACGTCCTGCGCACCATGCGATCGAAAGAGGACGAGCTTGCCAAGCTACCGGTCATCGTCATCACCGCCGACGCCAGCCCGGGCCTCGAAAAGCAGTGCTACGAGGCCGGTGCCAACGCGGTCATGTACAAGCCGATCCTGATGCAGGCGATGTTCGACACCATGGCCGACGTCCTCGAAAGCGTCGACTGAAAGGCAGCTTATGGCAAACCTCATCGCCAGCGGAACGGACTGTAACGACGCGCAAGAGGACGAACCCTCATATAAGTTCGATTATCCAGAAGACGTGCTGATCGAGGTCGTCAAAAACGATACCGAAGGCTCAGAGGTCGATTGGAAGCGGTACAGCATCGAAACCACGACCGTTCTGGGTAAGCGAGGCGAACCCAACGGTGCGGCAAGCTACGAACAATCCTATGGCTTCCTCGACTACACCATCGAGGACCTGATCGAATGCCCCGGCGAGGGATGGTTCGTCGTCCCCAACATCACCGGCTCATACACCCGCGGTGACGGCTATAGCAGCGACGACAATATGGAATTCTACCAGGAGGGCGATGTCCGGCCGGCGACCGACGAGGAAATCCGCATGGCCTGAGGCCGAACCCCTCAGCACCCAGCGACCCATTGGGGCGCCGGGTGTTTTTTTCGGTGAGAGACGCCCGCCGAATCCAACAGCGCAAATCATAGCGACCATGGCCGACGTGCTCGAAAACATCGACTAAGAGGCACAAAACCGCGAAAAGGAGGAATACAGGCTACCGCGAGACACGACCTCCCGCAACGAACCCCTCGAGAAAAATGGTGGGCAATGACATCCAGGCAACGGAGCTAGACAAAACCAAAATCGACGAAATCACTAGGGCCTGACGACACTCAGGGACGCCCATCGAGCAACCCCTTTTTTTGCGCACGTACGACCCGGCACGGCCCAGACTATAAGAAACAAGGAGGAAGCCATGACATATCGACTAATCGTCATTGCCGGCTACACCGTGATCGCATTATCGACCGCTGGATGCTCGAATGAAGACACGCCAGCCAAACACGCACCCAACGCCAGCGATCCGATCGCCACACTGCCGAAAAGGAAATGGGAAGACCGATCGATCGGCGAAAAACGCCTAATCCTTCAGCAAGCACAACGGCAGCAGGCCTTGCGCAATCGAGCGGCTGGAACGCAAAACACAACGCCAACAAAAGCCGCTGCCCCCCCGCTGCAAACAACGACGAACAAAAAATAGGGGGCCATTGGCCCCCTATTTTTCATTGGACAGTATCAGACTGAGCTATTCCGGACCCCGAGGTCGACCGATCCACCCATCGCCGGTAAATGCCTCACACTCCGAATCGGGCAGCACCACCGAATCCCGTGCCATCTGCAGGGTACCGGCGTTCGCTGCCATACGAATATCCGCCGGAGACATACCGACAGGAGCGCAATAGACCCCTTGGCGCACGCACTGCGACTTCTGCATCACGCGACATTCGCCACCTTCGGTCACTTCCTGCGAGGGAGCATTTTCCGGCCTTGACCAACCCTGCCAACGCCATGCCTCCTGAGTATCATCAGGGCACGACGCAGGCGTTGGTGACTGTGGGCCATCGCTGGGACGCGTATTGCCCTCGGATCGAGGCAATGGACGACGCATCAGAATGTCCTGCGATAGCGCCGGAGCAGACACCGTTACCGCCAGCAATGCGGTGAGAAGATAACGCTTCATCATCAATATCCTTCCACCGGCCATCAATTGGAGCAGGGCTTGCAGATGTCGAGCCGCGACGGCGAAGGCTGGTACCCGCAGGTAGCGGGAGAACTCTCCGATCCATAAGTCGGACGACTATAACCGGTGCCAGCTGGACAAACCATCCGAGTGCTCTCGATCTGACGGCAGTCCTTCTCCCAGGCCCAGTAAACCTCAACCTCCTGGTAGCAACGCTGCGACTGACCCACGCCCGGCTCCGTCGGCGAGTTTACCGCAGCCGGCGCACCAGGGCATGACCCGTTGACATAAGTATCCTGCCGATAGTTGCCGCTGTTGACGCCGGGAATGACCTGTGTGCACGAACCCGTCGAACCCGTAACCGGCGTCGGCGACGTGCCCCAATAAGACGAGATGAGTCGATCATAACCCTTGGTCGCACAATTGCCCGAGGTCGGCTCAGCCGAACACTGCGCGGGACACGACGTCTGCACGTTCGGTGTCGTCTGCGAAGACGCGGGTTTCGTCGACGGATCGCACAGTTCATCCGCCTTGGGATCGTTGTTCGACTCGCTGTCAACACAGGTGACGTCCCGCGTTTGCGTCACGTCACCGCAACCCTGAGGCGCGGGGAAAGGATCAGCCATCCAGCGATAACGCGTACCAGTGTTTCCGCTGCCGGAACAATTGGGCGCCGTACCCTGAACCGTGCGCGACGTCCTGGGCATGTAAATAACATCGCCCCTAGAATCGGTGACCGGCGAGCACGCTTCCATCAGATCGGCAAGCGGCATCCGATTGGGGCCGCACTGCGGATGATAGATGATCCAGTTGCCCGAAGCATCCTGAGTGCCATGGGTCATCCCATACGGACCTTCGCCATTGCAGCCTGACAGCGAGGCACTCATCCACGCACCGCCGCTCTGAACCTCGCAGGTCACAGAACGCGTCTGCGTTACAGATCCGCACGTACCCGACAAATCGATTGGCGACCAGCTGCCAACCGTCAACCGACGATCAGAGCAATTATTGTAGTTGGGCGCATCCGGGTTCTGCGGATATTGTGGCGCCGGACCGTCCTCGTTCTCACAAGCGGTCTGATCATCGACCATAGTGGGCCTCTGATTACCGTCGGACATTTCTTCAATGCGCCAACATTCGGCAGAAATCGGACCCTGAGGCTCGCCACAAGCCGATGTCGGGGCGGACGGCCACCATTCATAGGATACCGAAACAACTTCCGCTCCATCCGAACCGCCCGATGGCATCGTGCAGGCCGAACGCGCCATGTCGCCCGACGCCATTTCATAGGCCGACCAGCCAGCATCGGCGACGGCCTGATTACCAAGGCATTCAGATGAATTGACCGAAATCGGCGGACCATCCACCAAACGCTCACAGCTAAACTCGAACGAGGCGCCAGGTGAAGGACAAGAAACGGTCAAACGAAGATCGCTGCCGTCACCGCTAGAACCGCCATTACCCGTACAGGCGCCGTAATAAATCGGATCAGGCCTTGTCTGATTCGCATTCGAAAGGCCGTCATAGGTAGACTGTGCCATGGCCGGCACAACTGCACCCAGAGCAAGCACCGAAACGCCCAGATTCAGCGCACGCCGCGCCGACTGCATAACCCCATCCGACATAACCACCTCTATATCCCCGGAGCCACGAGGGCCGCCAACGCGTGACGCTATAGAAACAACCAAAGCCTGTCCATCCTGAAACGGAACGCCGTATCAGCGGAACGAGGCCAGCGGAAACTGCCCCTTGGCGGTGACCACTTCGAAACCGAGATCCGACGGACGCACCTCGATCGATGCGACACTCGCGAAGGGCGGCGACTTGGTCACCAGCGATATCGATGCGACATCGCCGGCAACGGTATAGGTGCCATCGGCGCCGCCAAACACGCGCCGCGGCGTGCCTTGCGACACCAACAGCAGATTCGCCTTGCCGTCAGCCGAAAAGCGATACTCGATCTGCTCGAGCGGTCGATTGCCGATCGCCAGCGCCGACGACGACCAATTGCCGACGATCCGCTGAGCGAGAGGAGCCGGCGCCGACGCCGACCCCGCAGGGCCCTTCGTCTCTTCAGATCCCTTGCAGGCCCCCAGGCTGAGGATGAGCGCCGCTGCGAAGATGATGCGCATGATCAGGATACCCCAAACAAAATAATGAAAGCCTTATAGGTGCAAATCCGCCGAGTGGAAAAAGGGGAGGAAAGCGATGCCAGCCGTCTATGGTACCGATTACATGCCGCTCATCGCCCGCATCGAGCGGGGCCACCACGACAATGTCATCGCCAAGCTGCCGCTCTCCAATGGCAACGAGCAGCTCGCCTTCCTGCCGCGCAACCATGACCTGCGACATGGCGACGAGGTCGAGGTGATGATCACCGGCGTCATCCACCCGCGCGATCGCGGAGGTCGCATCAACCGCAACGCCGTCACCGCGCTGCTCGTCCGCCAGATCGATCCCGACTATGACGTGATGATGGCGATCGCGGGCTTTGCCCAGCCCAACCGTCGCGAACTGCCGCAGGCGATCGCCTTCGAAAGCTACGGCGAGATCGTCACCGAAGCGCGAGCGCGGCAAATCATCGATCAGCGCACGCACCGTCCCTTGAGTCACGGCCTCGGCATCGCTCGCACGCGCATGGTGACGCCCGGCCGAACCGGCGCACGCTACCAGGCCAACAGTTCGAATGCCTATCGCGAGCGCGTGGAACTCGATGACACCATCGCAACGCAGGTGTGGGTGGACAGCGAGGATCTCGACAGCGAGGGCAAGCAGGCGATCGCGATCGAAGGGCTGAGCCGCATCGAGGACCTCGCGGTGGGGCATCTGATCGAGGGAAAACCAGAAGGATATGAACGACGGCGGGCCGCCTAAGGGTTGTTGGACATTTCGTCCGGACCCAAGCAGGAGAAACCCAATGAAGATCAACGTCCCCGGGGCCGAGCTCGTCTACGACGCCGAATTCCTGACACGCGAGGAATCCGATCAACTGCTCGCCGAACTGGTGCGCGATGTGCCGTGGGAACAGCGCGACGTGGTGGTGCACGGCAAGACCTGGCCGCAACCACGACTCACCGCATGGTACGGGCCGGCCGCCTACACCTACTCGGGGCTGACGCTCGACCCGCACCCGCTCACCCCGGCCATGCAAAAGCTGCAGGAGCGCATCGAGGCAATCACCGACACACGCTACAATTCGCTGCTGCTCAACCGCTATGTGGCGGGCAAGAACCATGGAATCGGAGCGCACGCCGATAACGAAAAAGAACTCGGCCGCGACCCGATCATCGCCATGGTCAGCCTGGGCGAAGAACGCGCATTGCGCTTCGAGCCCGCCCGCTGGAACACGCAAGGCCAACCCTTCAGCGTGCCCTGCGCCCACGGCAGCCTGACGATCATGGGGAAAGGCACGCAGCGCAACTGGCGCCACGGCGTCCCCAAGGCCGTCGGGCGGCGGGACCGCGTGACGCTCACCTTCCGCAGCATCCAGGTCGGCTGAATCACGAAGGGAGGACGGCATTGCCGTCCTCCCTTCCAAAAAGGGCTCGCATCGCTTCAAAGCGACGTGATACCATTGGGGAACAAGGACCAAACACCGTCAAACCAGGGTGAACTGGAAGGAGGCGGAAAAAATGATGATCCTGAAATCGATCGCGCTGATCGCGGCCGCGATCATCGCCATGCTGCTGACCGGCATCCTGCTGATCGCCATCTGGCTGCTGCTCCCCGAAGCGCGCCGCTACTATCGAGATGCCCTCGCATACGCCACCCGCGGCATTGCGCGCGGGTGGACCGGACGTCGCTCGATCAGCGCATGAAACCAGCGAGGCGCCGACAATTGCGCCTAAAACCACATCCAGAAAGACAAAAACCATGAACGATGACGACAAGCAACGGCTCAACGCCCTGCTCTCGACCATGGATGTGCCGCCGGCGCGCTGCGCACTCGAGCCCAACGACATCCGGTGGCTCGGACGAAACATCGCCGTGCGCAATCACGCACACCCCCAGATCGACGAAGCCCGGGCGCTGCTCAAAGCGACCGGCGCACCGATGGTACTTTGAGGAGGGCATCATGAACGAACCCAGCGATATCGGCGTCATCATCCAGGCCAGCATCGCCACGTTTGGTATCGTCGTGCTGCTGATCATCGGCATGCTTCATCTGCTGATGCTGATCAGCGATCGCATGCACAAGCGGACCTATCCGCAGGACACCGCGCTTGCCCAACAGGCGCTCAAGCACATGGATGCGCCAACCTATCGGCCGGCAACCGTAACCAGCTACCAGATCTCCCTCGTGGACGAGCAACTGCGCGTCACCGAGCGGGGCGATGTGCATATGTGGCTGCAGACCAGTCCCTGCGGCCAGGGCAAATGGGTGCTGCTCAACATCAGCGAGCGGGACAAGCGAAAGTTCGGCCGACGGGTGAAGCGCATCTCGCGCGAACAGGGCCGACGCGATCAGCAGAAAACCGCGCTCATCAACCAGCCGGGCATGATCGGCTAACGAGTTGCAGACACACTCGGACGAAATTCGAACAGCGTGCACGCGCGCTGTTCAAATTGAACGACCGCAAGAAAGAACGACCGGTGGGATCTGTAGCCCGATCGGATCCGCAACATATTCCGCGCCTTTGCAAGCAAGTACGAGCACGTCCACACAGGCACGGGCCAACGCTATCGCTGGGATGAAAACGACCATACGCACGAAATCAAACGTTGACGGGAATCACCCCGCCGCCTTCACACCTTAATCGCGAGAGGGTGCAAAGTCACCGATCCGGTGTCCGTCGCCTCTCCACCCGCCGCCGCCGTTCCAAAGGCACGCGGTTCGTGGAGAGCTGACCAGCAACGCCGGTGACAGCTTCAGTGAGGGCGGCGAGGTGAATCCCGTCGTCAAAGGCAGGATCACGACATGAGCAAAATCGCCAAGATCACCGGGCAGATCGCCAATCCCATAACACGGCAGCTGGCGGTCACGCACCTCGTTCGGATGATCGGCACCACCGACGGCGCCTACCTGCACATCGTGCGCTGCCACGCCTACGCCATCGGCCGCAACGGCGCGGTCAATACCGAGGCCAACCTCTCGGCAATGCGCCACGATCCGATGGCAACGATCGAACGACTCGACCAGGAGGTGGGTAAAAGCAAAACCAGCTGGGACCAGGCCGCGCTTGCAATCGACAGCAGCGCATATCAGCACGAAAGCCGCACCGGCGGCACCAGCCAAGCAAGCAGAAGCGCAAGGGCCAGCGCCACCACGGCCAACCCCTACGATGGCATGTGGAATGAATACGGCTACGCGACCGAGGATGAATACGAAGATTTGATCGACATGCTGCGGGCATTGTTCGCACAGCGGCGGAGACATGTGTATCGCAATGCCACAGCCGCCGCAGAAGAGCGCCAAGAACAGGAATATCGCGAGAGGGTCCGCCAGGCACGCGAACAGGCCATACGAAATAAGGCTCAGCGCGAAGCCGAAGCAAGGCGAGCTGAACGCGAACAGCAAGAGCGCAACATGCGCGAACGCAACATCTACAAGATAAGCGACGTCCCCGACGGCACCGAAATGCGCGCGGTCGTCATGCTGATGAGCGAATATGGGGGCAAGGACGACCGGAGCACGCTGGTGGTGACTGTCTCGCCGCCGGCAAACCCGTCCGCCAATGACATCACCGCCTATGGTCGGGCGATGATGGACGATGGGCCAAGCGTGCAGCAGATCCTCAACCAGAACGAGGACGGCGTGTACCGGATCAAAGTCACGGTGAATCCCAACAGCAAGAGCCTGCCGACCATCACGATCATCGATTAAGGCAAGGAGACGGAAAATGTTGCTGCAACGCCTCGAATTGCGGTCGTACAAGCCAAACGAACTCGTCTGTGACTATATGGGTGCGGCGGAATACGAGTTCGGCGCTGCGGGCAAGGGACGCCAGGCGCTCGCTCGCAGCTATCTCGACGGCCGGCTGAAAGCCAAGCGGACCCGCTTCATCGAGGACGACTGGAGCCGCCGGCCGAGCATCGACGTCGTGGTGATGGGCGATGCCGATACCATCGATGCGATCGGCGAAGAACTGATCGTAAGGGTCACCCACGAACGGTTCCAGACCGAAAATAAGGAGATCGTCGCCTGGATGCGCGTCGGCCACGACAACGTCGAGCCGATGCTCATCGTGCGCGCCAATCTCGCCAACGCCAAGAAGCTGGTCGAGCAGTTGCTCGCGAGCGCGATCGAGTACGAACGCCGGGAACGCGTCTCTCAGAAGCAGTACGAAGGCAAGATGGAGCCGGTGTGCTGATCGCGATGCAGGAAAAACTCCCCAGCGTCGACAGGACAATCATCCCTCGGCGCTAGCAAGCTAACGGGGTTTGCCTGCGGCAACAGGCTGCAACAGGGAAGAAAGCAGATGAGCAAATTGCTGAAGGCGTTGGCGCAAGCCGACGCCCGACCGATGACGCCTGCGCCAACGCCGGCCAACGGCAACAGCCCAAAGGGTGAAAACCCCGTCGGAAACGAGACCAAGCCCAAGGCGAAGGCGAAGCCGCGTCGCATGGCCTTTACCCCCAAGAAGGTCGAGCGACGCGAGACCTACAACGGCAAGCCCTACATCTGGGCGCGCGGCGACGTCGTCTACCGCCGCCGGCAATTCACCTACACGGTGATGGTGCCGTTCTGGCGCTACAGCCAGTTCGACCAGGCGTTCGGCAGCGGTTGCCCGATCGAGCTTGAAGGAACGCGGGTGCAGGTCCGCACCGACAAGTCGGGCAAGCCGATCAATGGTGGGCACTATATCCAGGCCGACCGACTGCTGGGCGTGCTCGATCACAGCCACGACGAACGCTCGGCACGGGGGAACGGCAGCGCCGAGCCCAGCCGTCACCTCAAGGGCCACGAACGCCGCGGCTATTATCGCCGCCAGCGCTATGGCGCCGGGAACGCGCTCACCAAGGTGATCTGGGTCGACAGCGTCAAGGTCAATGGCGGCCGTGCGCCGTTGCCCGAAATCGACAATAACAACGAGGTGGCCCAGCCCGCCGCTGCGTGAACATATAAGGAACCAGCCTCGCCATGAATGACGAAAGCCATCCGGCCGACAATGTTACGCAAACATCGGATGACCTGTAAAACAATGACCATCGACGAGGTGCGACTGGCCATGCGCTGCCTCGGTCTGCGGCCGAACCGTTGGAGTCGCATGACGCGCAACGGACACACTATCCGGCGCCACGCAGATCGACCCATCCTCGAGGATTTGATCGGCAAGCAACATGCGCTACGAACCGTCGGGAACGGTTGGCGCATGACGCAATCCGGCATCCAGCAACTCAAACTACAGATCGGCGAGTTCTAGGGGAACTCAGCGATACCTGTTCCCCCTTCGTTTAGCGGTAGGACACCGGCTTTTGATGCCGGGAGCGGTGGTTCGAATCCACCAGGGGGATCCAGCTCCGGGCTTTGATCACTACCTCAAATCCCGATCGAACCCGGCAAGCGCAACTGCATCATGGGCGCGAACTAGCAAATCAACAAACAAGACGCACCGGCGGGGGATAATTCAACCGCTCACCCACCCGGCCCTCGCCGGTGCACCTGCAAACGATCCAAAAGCCCAAGGCTGGCTGCACCAAAAATCCAGATGATGAGGAGCAAGAACGATCCAGGGGATCGAGGGGAAAAAAGCTCACTCGGTCCACAGGA
>ERZ501016.220-NODE-220-length-21835-cov-17.286501_pt1 | contig 21835 bp, 19 predicted proteins | sample MGYA00248889_ERZ501016 | MGnify/ENA primary metagenome ERZ501016 (study PRJEB25958, sample SAMN03398594) | human skin metagenome | study: EMG produced TPA metagenomics assembly of the Human Skin Microbiome Metagenome (human skin metagenome) data set. | reverse complement strand
ACCGACACGCCCAACCGAGGGATCAACCTCATACACCACCCCAGCGGACTTGACCGGAGATGAACCGCATCTGCTCCAGCGCCACCCGGCCCCAGAAGTCCCAGTCGTGCCCGCCTGGGGAGACGTGGAACTCCGGCTGCGGGTCGGCCAGGGGTCGGAGCGCGAGGTTCTCCTGGAGGAATGAGTCCTGATCGCCGATGTCCACGCGGATCGGCAGCCCCTGCAGGCTCGCCCAGTGCCGACGGATGTCGTGGACCGCGAAGTCGGCGGGGGAGTCGTAGGACCCGCTGAACCGGTCCCACGTCGCGGGGAACGGGGTGCTGGCGATGGTGAGGCTCGACAACCGGTTGGGGCCGAGGCGCGAGGCCAGCCAGACGGCGCCCATGCCACCCATCGACAATCCGTAGAGCGCCGGACGGGTCAGGTCCAGGCCCAGGCCGGAGAGGATCGGGGCCAGCTCGTAGGCGACCATCGCCGCGCTGTCCGTCCCGTCGGCCCGGTCGTGCCACCAGGTGTCGCCGCCGTCGACGCCCACGCAGGCGAACGGCCGCAGGCCCTCGGCCCGCAGGGTCTCCGCGTGCTCCAGGAAGCGCAGTCCCTCAGGCGTCGTGTGGTTTCCGCCCTTGCCGTGGAGCGTGATCATGACAGGCAGTCGGTCACCTGGGGTGAAGCCGGGCGGGTAGAGCACCTCCCAGACGGTCTCCTGACCGCCGCGGTAGCGCGAGGCGAACGATCCGGTGGCGGCCTTGGGGCCGGAGACGTCGGCGTGCGCCGGCGCGGTGACGGAGGAGGTGAGGGCGACGGTGCCGAGACCGAGGCCGAGGCGCAGGGCGTCGCGCCGGGTGAGGGGGGAGGGCATGACTCAATGAAACGCGACGAAGGTGGCCAATGGGATGAATCGCGTCAGCGGCGGCGCTGGCAGCGGCCGCACCAGTAGAGGGTGCGGCCGGCCACCTTGGCGGTGCGGATGCGGCTGCCGCAGGTCGGGCAGGGCTCGCCCGCGCGCTTGTAGGTCGCGAACTCCCGCGGGAAGGTCGTGCCCAGCGAGCGGCCGGTGATCACCGGGGGTTCCTCGCCCGCGGCGAGCCGCCGCTCGGCCTCCTCCACCTGCGGCTCGAGGGTGAGGATCTGCCCGTACGCCACGCCCAACGGCAGCAGGCGCACGAGGTCCGCCCAGATGGTGTCCCAGGAGCTCTGGCGCAGCTCGCGCCCCGGGCGGTGGGGGTCGATGCGGTGGCGCCACAGCACCTCGCAGCGATAGACGTTGCCCACCCCGGCGACGACCGCCTGGTCCATGAGCAGCTCGGCGATCGTCTTGCGGCTCCGGGAGATCCGCGCCCACGCCTCGTCCGGGTCGGCGTCGGCGCGCAGGGGATCGGGGCCGAGCCGGTCGAGGACCGAGTGCGCCTCCTGCGGCGTGATCAGCGCGCACACCATCGGCCCGCGCAGGTCGGCCACGTGCGTGTCCGACGCGAGCCGCAACCTCACCTCTCCCTGCACCGGGACGTCCTCGGGCCGTATGCCGTCCGCCAACGGCGTCACCGCGAAGTTGCCGATGAGGCCGAGGTGCACGTGCAGCCAGCGGTCCCCGTCGACCTCCACCAGCAGGTGCTTGCCGGCGGCCTGCGCACCGATCAGCACCTCGCCGTCCAGCTGCGCGGCCGAGTCGGCGAACCTCCCCTGAGGGCTGCTCGCCCTGACGGGCTTTCCGGCATACGCCCGGTTGAGCCGCCCGGCCAGGGCGTGGATGGTGTGACCCTCCGGCACCTCAGCTGGCCTTCTTGGTGGTCCGCTTGGCCGTGGACTTCTTGGCCGCGGCCTTCTTCGTGGTGGAGCTCGCGGCCTTCTTGGCGGGGGCCTTGCGAGCGGTCGCCTTCTTGGCCGCGGGCTTGTCGTCCGCCGTCGCGTCGTCGTCCTCGGTGTCGGCGCCGTCGTCCGACCCCGAGCCCTCCTGCCCCGCACCGGAGTCCGCGGAGGTGTCCTCGCCCCGCGCCGCCTTGGCCCGGTCGACCGAGCGCTGCAGCGCCGCGAGCAGGTCGACCACGTCGCCGCCCTCGTCGTCGCCCTTGGCCTTGGGCGCCGCCTTGACGTCACCGCCGGCGAGCTTGCGCTCCACCAGGGCCTGCACGGCCTGCTGGTAGTCGTCCTCGTAGTCGTTGGGCTCGAAGTCGTCGACCATCGACTCGATGAGCAGGTCCGCCATCTTGACCTCCCGTTCGTTGGGCTCCGGGATGTCGTCCAGCACGTCGAACGACGGCGTGCGCACCTCGTCCGGCCACAGCATCGTCTGCAGCACGATCACGTCGTCCTTGACCCGCAGCACCGCCATGGACAGGCGTGTGCGGACGGCGACGGTGACCACCGCCATACGATCCGTGGAGCGCAGGGCCTCGCGCAGCAGGGCATAGGGCTTGACCGCGCTCTTGTCAGGCTCGAGGTAGTAGGACTTGTCCAGCAGCAGGGGGTCGATCTGCTCCGCGGGGACGAACTTCTCGACCGAGATCTCCTTGGAGCTCTTGGAGTCCAGGCTCGCGAGATCCTCGTCCGTGATCATCACCATCTTGCCGTCGGGCGACTCGTAGCCCTTGGCGATCTCGGAGTAGGGCACCTCCTCGCCGTCCGCCGCGGCGACCTTCTTGTACTTGATCCGCGAGCCGTCGCTCTTGCGGACCTGGTGGAACTGCAGGTCGTGATTCTCGGTGGCCGTGAAGAGCCGCACCGGCACCGTGACGAGGCCGAACGAGACCGCGCCCTTCCAGATCGCACGCATGACCTGCTCCTTCGTCGCTGGTAAGCCGGTGGTGAGCCGCTGGTAAGTCCTCCGGGGCCCATACCCATGAGTCAGGATGAGGTATGCGCCCGATGCTCGCCACCCCCACGACCCAGGTGCCGCACGGCGACGCCTGGGTCCACGAGGTCAAGTGGGACGGCATGCGCATCCTCGCCGACCGGTCACCCGCGGGGTGGAGACTCTCGGCCCGCTCCGGGGCCGACGCCACCGTGCGCTTCCCCGAGCTCGCGGGGTTGGCCCGCGCCGGGGACGACCTCCTGCTCGACGGCGAGGTCATCGCCCTGCAGGGCGGGGCGCCGTCGTTCGCGGCGCTGAGCGAACGCATCCACGTCTCGGACGCGCGTGTGGCCCAGGCGCTGGCCGAGGTGCGGCCCGTGACCTACATGGTCTTCGACCTGCTGCGGTTCGGCGGGCAGGTGCTGATCGACCAGCCGTGGTCCGTGCGGCGCTCGCTGCTCGAGCGGCTCGACCTGGAGTCCTTCGGGGCGGGAGGGTCGGCCTGGAAGGTGCCCGAGGTGTATGACGACGGCCGGCTGCTGCACGACGTGACCCGCCACCAGGGCCTCGAGGGGGTGGTGTCGAAGCGGCGGGCCTCGGCATACCAGCCCGGCGCCCGCAGCCCCGACTGGCTCAAGCTGCCGCACCGCGCGACGCTCTCGGTGGTCGTCGGCGGGTGGCGTCCCGAGACGTCGGGGCGGGACCGCGTGGGGGCCTTGCTGGTGGGGACGCCGGCGGCCGACGGGTCCGGGCTGCTGGAGCTGGACGGGCGCGTGGGCGCGGGGCTCGCCGGCCGTGCGGGGGAGGCGTTGCGGCCATTGCTCGACGAACGTGCTTGTGGGAGTGCGCCGTTCGTGGGGGAGGTGCCGCGTGAGGATGCCACCGGTGCGCGCTGGGTCGAGCCGACGCTCGTCGTGGACGTGCAGTCCCTCGGGCGGGCGGGCAACGGCAGGCTGCGGCAGCCGGCCTACCTCGGTGTGCGCACCGACCTGACCCCCGCGGACCTTCTCCCCTCCGCCGACTGGTCAGGTGCAGACGGGGACGTCGGCCGTGCCTGACCACGTGAGCGTCGAGATCGGCGGCCGCACCCTGCGGCTCAGCTCCCTCGACAAGGTGCTGTATCCCGAGACCGGGACCACCAAGGGCGAGGTGCTGCAGTACTACGCGCAGGTGGCGCCGGTCCTGCTCGAGCAGCTGCGCGATCGCGCCGTGACTCGCATCAGGTGGCCGTCGGGGACGGGTGGGCCGTCGTTCTTCGAGAAGAACGTGCCCCGCGGCACCCCCGCGTGGATCCGCACCGTGACCCTGCCGGCGCCGGGCTCGACGCGCGACCGCGAGACCATCACCTATCCCGTCATCGACTCCGTCGCCGGACTGACCTGGCTCGGCAACCTCGCCGCGCTGGAGCTGCACGTGCACCAGTGGCGGGTGTCGCCGTCGGGGGAGGCGCTGCACCCGGACCGGCTCGTCGTCGATCTCGACCCCGGGCCCGGCGCCGGGCTCGCGGAGTGCTCGCAGGTGGCGCTGTGGGCGCGAGACATCTTGTGCGACATGGGGATCGGCGATCTGTGGCCCGTCACCTCCGGATCCAAGGGCCTCCAGCTGTATGCCGAGCTCGACGGCACCCACCCCGTCGCCGTGGTCCGCGAGGTGGCTCAGGGGCTGGCCGTCGCGCTCGAGGCGGGCCACCCCACGTTGGTCGTGTCGTCGATGGTCAAGGCCAAGCGCGGGGGCAAGGTGCTCGTCGACTGGAGCCAGAACACCGCCTCCAAGACGACGATCTGCCCCTGGTCGCTGCGCGGGAAGTTCGGTCGCCCGACGGTGGCCGCCCCCCGTGAGTGGTCGGAGCTGGAGGACGCCGTCGCGGGGCGGACGCCCCTGGAGCAGTTGAGCCTGGACGAGGCGCTGGCCCGCCTCCCCTGACCGGACCCCGCCCCTGCCGTGCCCGGTTGCCGCCCCACCCGCCCCCGTGTGCCGCCATTGGTCACCAATGACGTTTTGGATCGTTCACATGAGGCCTCAAGACGTCATTGGTGACCAATGGCGCGGGGTGAGGGGAGGGCGCGGGAGGGGAAGGCGCGGGAGGGGAAGGCGCGCGTGCTCGGGTCGTGGCGCGTGCTCGGGTCGTGGCGCGTGCTCGGGACGGGGCGGCCGAGCAGTCGAGCCTGGTCGGCCATGGCGGATCGCAGCTGCTTGAGGACTCCACCGACCTGCGGATAGTCCTGCCGGGTGCCCACGACGACCCGCACGCCCTGCTGCTCGACGCGCCGGATCCGGGCGATGTCGTCCTGCCTCTGGTGCGAGGACTCGTAGTGCCACAGCCCGTCGTACTCGAACCCGACGCCGAGGTGCCGCCAGTACATGTCGAGATAGGCGACCAGGCCGCGGGACCTGTCGTAGATCGGGGCGTTCAGCTCCGGCTCGGGCAGGCCCGCCTCCAGGAAGCGCAGGCGGAACAGGGTCTCGCGTGGCGACGCGCTGCCCTCACGGACGTGCTCCAGGGCGGCGAGCGCAGCCAGGCTGCCCGGGTGCCCGGCGGTGACGGCCGCCACCAGCCGGTCCAGGGTGCGACCGGTCCGCCAGCCCACGACGGCGTCACCGAGGATGACGAGGTCCTCGCGCCCCAGCTCGCCCGCCAGCTGGGCGAAGACGTGCTCGTGGGCCACCACGGGTGTGGCAAGGGTGGGCAGCACCACGTGATGGGGCACAGGCCCGCGGTGGCCCCTCACCTCGGGGCGACGGCACGCGTGGGCCGTGCCCGCCACCAGCACGTCGATGAGCTGCTCCGGGAGCCAGCCGGCGGGCAGGGGGAGGTCGAGCAGGCGAGCTGCGGTCACATGGCTGTATGCCGCGCCCTCTGGCAGGACGACGGAGAGCATCCGGGCCTGCTCGAGCACGGTCTGCGGCGGCGAGGGGGCGTAGACCCCCTGGAAGACACGGGCCAGCTGTTTGAGGTCCGCGACGGTCATGCCGGCGGCGAGGGCTTCGGCGCGGGTGAAGGCCGGGCGTCCGGCCAGCGATGGGGGCATCACGAGGGACATGCAGCGATGGTCGTGCGGCCGGCTCGCGGCGTCATACGGTCATCCACAGCCGGGGCAGAAGGGCTGAGCGTTGTCCACAGGTCGCCGCAACTCCCACCCTCCGCCATTGGTCACCGATGACGTTTTGGATCGTTCACATCACGCCGCAAGACGTCATTGGTGACCAATGGCGCAAGGGGCGGCGGGGGTGGGGCTGTGGGGGAGGTCATGTTGCCCGGTGAGGTGAGCGTCGCCTAAGTTAGGGAGGCCTCACTCACGTCGACCAGGAATCGTAGGCTGCCATGCTCGCCAACTACCTCATCGGGCTGCGTGAGGGACTGGAGGCGTCGCTGGTCGTCGTCATCCTCGTCGCCTACCTCGTGAAGTCGGGACGCCAGCACCTGCTCGGGCGCATCTGGGCGGGAGTCGCGTCGGCGATCGCCATCGCCCTCGCCTTCGGCGCGCTGCTCACCTTCGGCCCCAAGGGCCTGACCTTCGAGGCGCAGGAGGCCATCGGCGGCGGGCTGTCCATCGTGGCGGTGGGGTTCGTGACCTGGATGATCTTTTGGATGGCGCGACACAGCCGTGCCCTGTCCGGCGAGCTCAAGGGGGCGGTCGACCGGGCCGTCGAGGGCGCCCGCGGAGGCCTCGTGCTGGTCGCCATGCTGGCCGTCGGCCGCGAGGGTCTCGAGACCGCGCTGTTCCTGTGGGCGGCCACGCAGGCCGCGGCCCGCGACAACGCCTCCACCACGGCACCGCTGGTCGGCGCCCTCCTCGGCCTGCTGACCGCCGTCGCGCTCGGCGTCGGCGTCTACCGGGGAGCGCTCAAGCTCGACCTCGGCGCGTTCTTCCGCTGGACCGGCGCCTTCCTCGTCATCATCGCCGGCGGGGTCCTGGCGTATGCCGTCCACGACCTGCAGGAGGCGCGCATCCTGCCCGGCCTGCACACCCTCGCGTTCGACGTGTCCGGCACGATCGAGCCCAGCTCGTGGGTCGCCACGCTACTCAAGGGCGTCTTCAACTTCTCTCCCGCGATGACCGTGCTCGAGGTCGCCGCGTGGGTGCTCTATGTCATCCCCGTCATGGCGTTGTTCGCCGCGCGGGTCCGTCGCCCCAAGCCCCCGGCCCCGCGTGCGAGCGCGGCGTCCGGCATACGTCAAGGAGCCTCTGCATGACCCGCCTCGCCGCCACCGGCGCGTCCCTCGCGATCGCCGCGCTCGCGCTGACCGCCTGCACCGACAACACCGCCAGCACCTCCTCGGGGGGCGGGACGCAGGCCGGGGCCGGCCAGGGCACCCTCACGGTCACCTCGACGGACACCGAGTGCCAGGTCTCGGCGTCCGAGGCTCCCTCGGGCACGCTGAAGTTCGCGGTCACCAACGCCGGCTCCAAGGTCACCGAGTTCTACCTCCTCGCCGAGGACGGCCTGCGCATCGTCGCCGAGGTCGAGAACATCGGGCCCGGCCTGTCCCGTGACCTCGTGCTCAAGGCTGCGCCGGGGACATACAAGACCGCCTGCAAGCCGGGCATGGTCGGCGACGGCATCCGCCACGACTTCACCGTGACCGACTCCGGCGCCAACCTCGAGGCGCAGGGCGCCGACAAGGAGCTCGTCGCGGCGGCCAACAGCCAGTACGCGTCCTACGTCAAGGACCAGACCGAGCAGCTCCTCACGGGGACGAAGGCCTTCGCCGCCGCCTACAAGGCCGGCGACACCGCCAGGGCCAAGGAGCTCTACGCCCCCACCCGCGTCCACTGGGAGCGGATCGAGCCCGTCGCGGAGTCCTTCGGCGACCTCGACCCGATGATGGACGCGCGCGAGGCCGACCTCGAGCCGGGCCAGAAGTGGACCGGCTGGCACGTCGCCGAGAAGGACCTCTGGCCACCGAAGACCGGCTACACGGCCCAGACCGCCGTCCAGCGTGCGGCGATCGCGGACCAGCTGGTCAAGGACACCGAGACGCTCTACCAGCGCACCCGGTCCATGCAGTTCACCGCCGATCAGATCGGCAACGGCGCCAAGGGCCTGCTCGACGAGGTCGCGACCGGCAAGGTCACCGGCGAGGAGGAGATCTGGAGCCACACCGACCTGTGGGACTTCCAGGCCAACGTCGACGGGGCCCGCGTCGCGTGGGAGGGCCTGCGCCCGATTCTCAAGAAGAAGGACGCCGCGCTGGACTCCCAGCTGCAGCTGAAGTTCTCGGCCCTGCAGAAGCTCCTCGACCAGCACAAGGTCGGCAAGGGCTTCAAGACCTACGACCAGCTCTCCAAGGAGGAGGTGAAGGCGCTGTCGGACGCGGTCAACGCGCTCTCCGAGCCGCTGTCCAGGCTGACGGCCGCCGTCATCTGATGCCCGAGTCCCTCTCTCGTCGTGGGCTTCTCGGCTGGGGAGCCGCCTCGGCCGCCGTGGGAGCGGCCGGCTTCGCGGGTGGTATGGCGACCGCCAACGCCTCCGAGGGTGACGGCGGGCGCGCGGGTGGGGGCACGACCGGGGACGCGAGAGCCGTTGCGTCCGACAGCTATCCGTTCTACGGCACCCACCAGGCGGGGATCGTCACGCCCGCCCAGGACCGGCTGCACTTCGCGGCGTTCGACGTCACGACGACCTCCCGCGAGGACCTCGTCGCCCTGCTGACCGCCTGGACCGCGGCGGCCGCCGAGATGACGGCGGGTCGGCCGGTGGGTGGGGACCCGACGTCATACAGCGCGCCCCCCAACGACTCCGGCGAGGCGGACGGGCTGTCGGCGTCGCGGCTGACGCTGACCTTCGGCTTCGGGCCCACGCTGTTCCGGGACGCCGCGGGCAAGGACCGCTTCGGGATCTCGGGACGTCAACCCGCTGCGCTGCAACGACTTCCGCACTTCCCGGCGGACGCGCTCGACCCCGCGCGCAGCGACGGCGACTTGTGCGTCCAGGCCTGCGCCGACGACCCGCAGGTCGCGGTGCACGCCATCCGCAACCTGGCGCGCCTCGGGTTCGGCGTCGTGTCGCTGCGGTGGTCCCAGCTGGGCTACGGCCGCACCTCGTCCACGTCCACCGCGCAGGCCACCCCGCGAAACCTGTTCGGCTTCAAGGACGGCACGGCCAACCTCAAGGCCGAGGACCCGTCCGCGCTCGACGCCCACCTGTGGGTCGGCGCCAAGGACGACGCGAAGGCACCGTGGATGGCGGGCGGCTCCTACCTCGTGGCCCGCCGCATCGCGATGAACCTCGAGACCTGGGACCGCTCCTCGCTGCGCGAGCAGGAGGCGGTCATCGGTCGCGACCGCCGCGAGGGCGCGCCGCTCTCGGGCGGGAAGGAGTTCACCGCACCGGACTTCACCGTCAAGGGACGCGAGGGGCAGCCGCTGGTCGCGGCGAGCTCCCATGTGGCGATGGCGCACCCGACGCGCAACGGCGGAGTGCAGATGCTGCGTCGCGGCTACAACTACACCGACGGGTCGGACGACCTCGGGCGCATGGACGCGGGGCTGTTCTTCATCGCCTACGTCCGCAACCCCGCCAGGCAGTACATCCCCATGCAGACTCGCATGGCCAAGCAGGACGCTCTCCAGGAGTACCTCCAGCACCGGGGGTCGGCGTTGTTCGCCATACCGCCGGGTGCCAAGGAGGGCGAGCACATCGGCCAGGCCCTCTTCGCGTAACGGGCGCGTGGTGGGTGGCGTCGGGAAGTGACCCGGCGGGGCGCGTGGAACGATCAATGCGCCGCTGAGGCGTCACGACGTGCCCCCCGAGTCAGTTTGTGTCGCCGATGGGGTGACGGAAGTGACCACTCGGGGGCGGGTGGGGTGCTGAGGTCGTGATTGGCGACAGGAAGTGACCCGGCGGAGCGTGTGGAACGGTCAAAGCGCGGCTGAGGCGCCACCACATGCCCCCTCGGGTCAGTTTGCGTCGCGCGCCCGCGCGGCTGGTGTGACCTGGGTCACCGCCCGCTGTGGACAGCGCGAGCCACACCGCCCCGCCTGTGGAGGACGGCGCGTGGGGGGCGCGGGAGGCGTCCAGGCTGGCGACATGCGAACACCTCTCCAGCTGCCACGCGAGATCGTGGACGGCACGTGGTACACCAACGACGAGCTCGACCGCCTGGGCGTGACTCGGGCCCAGCGACGGCAGCTCGTGGCGCCTCACCGAGGTGTCTATGGACGGCGGCTGCCGCGCACCTTGCTCGAGGACATCGAGGCGGTGAGCCGCGTGGTGCCCGACGACGCGGTGGTCTGCGGGGAGTCAGCGCTCTGGCTGCATCGCCTGCCACACCTTCAGCAGTGGTCACCGTCACCTAGGCCGCCGATCCACCTCCTGGTGCCGGGCCAGCGCCGCATCCGCTCGTCGACCGTGCGTGACCACCGCTCCCACGGTCGTCGAGTCGCCGCGATGCCCGTCGAGGGGCTCGCGCTGCGGGTGCTGTCCCCGCCCGCGCTGTTCGCGCAGATGGCCCCGCACCTGTCCTTCCTCGACACCGTGATCCTGGGGGACGCGGTCGTGAGGTGGCGCAGCATGTGGACGCTGGACCACCTCGAGGCGGCGCTGGTCCCGGGGTTGCCGGGCGTGGTCCAGGCTCGGCGGGCGCTGACGCACGTGCGGCCGGGGTCGAACTCCGTTGCCGAGACCAAGAGTCGGCTGCTGCTCCTCGAGGCCGGCCTGCCCGAGCCCGAGCTCAACGCGTCGATCGTCGTCGACGGCACCTGGCTCGCTTTCGTCGACTTCCTGTGGCGGAGGCACCGGTTGGTGGTCGAGTACTACGGCATCCACCACTTCACCTCGGACCAGCAACGGCGGGACGACCTCCACCGGGTGAGGGCGCTGCGGGACCATGACTTCCGGGTGGAGGAGCTCACCAACAGGGATCTCGCCGATCCGGCCGGCATGGTGGCGCGCGTCGCCCGGGCGCTGCGTGAGCAGGAGCGAGTGCTCGGTCTGTGAGCCGGGACGGGAGCACGCGAGCCGGTGGCGTGAACGGACGCGAGCCGACACGAAGTGACCCGACGGGGCGCGCGTGGAACGGTCAAAGGGCGTGCTGACCGGTCTGTTGCGCCCCGCCGGGTCACTTCTTGCGCTTAGGGGACGGTGGGGGAGGTGAGGCACCCGCGCGGGCGGCGGGGTCAGTCCAGGCGGGTGAACAACGGGTGGTCGGGCTTGCAGCTCGTGTCCGAGGCGGGGACGAGCCGGTTGACGAGGTACTTGGTGCGGAGCCGGTCGACGCACGTGCTCACGCCGAGCGCCCCGTGGCCGTAGCCGTTGGTCAGGGTGATCAGCCGAGAGGTCTTGAGCTCCTTGCGGTAGGCCACGGCACCGCTGTAGGGCGTCGCCGGGTCGTGATGGTTGCCGATGATCAGGACGGGCGTCGAGGTGGCCTTGTCGAACGGCCCGCGGTAGGCGTCGGGGTTCATGCCGGGCCACCCCGCGCACACGCTCGCCGTCCACAGCCACGCCGGACCGAACCCGGGGGCCTGCCACTTGACGCGGCGGTCGGCCGCGATCCAGGCCTTGGGGTCCTTCGGGTTGAGCGAGTCGGAGCACAGCACGCCGTGGAACCCGGCGTCGTAGACCGGCGCATCCGGCTCCCCGGGCGGCTCCTCCGCCGAGGGGGCCGCGGCCAGGCCTGACGAGCGCAGGACGGTCGAGCTCAGCCCGAGGACCGGGCCGTTCGTGCGGTGCGCCCCCTTGGGGGCCGTGGACTCCGACAGCGGTGCCGGGGCCGGGTGCTCGCGGTCGACCTTGGTGGCCAGGGCCTTGAGCCGCGCGACGGCGGCCTTGGGCCGCGACCTGGGTGTCGCCTCGGCCGCGACCTGTCCGTCCGCCGAGGCGGTGCCGGCGGCCTTGCGGACCGGCGTCGTCGGCGCGATCGCCTGGCGCAGCTCGGTGATGGCGGGCATGAGCAGCGGAATGTCGTCGGCGGAGTAGAGGACCTGCAGCGCGAGGGCGATCACGTCGTCGTAGCGCAGGTAGTTGCCGTCGCCCATGTCGACCGGGCCCTTGGACAAGGTGGTGAGGATGGCCTGCCAGTCCTGGCGGACGGTCTTGGCCTCGGCACACAGGCTCGTGCCGCCCCGCTCGCACTCCGTGAACGCCGACATCAGCGCCTCATGCGCCCCGAGGTGGGAGTTGAGACGCTCGGTGACCGGCTTGGTGCGGTGCTCGCCGCCGCGGCCGGTGGCCCAGGCGACGGGGTCGAGGACCCCGTCCACGACCAGGGCGCGGATGTTGCCGGGATACAGGGCGGCGTATGTCGCACCGAGGTAGCTGCCGTAGGAGATGCCGTAGTAGCTGATCTGCTTGTCGCCGAGCGCGCGCCTCGCGAGGTCCATGTCGCGGGCGGTGTCGGCGGTCGACATGTGCTTGAGGATGCGCGGCATGGCGGTGGCGCAGGTCTTGCGGTAGGCCCGGTCATAGGCCAGGTGCTGCGCGAACTCCTTGTCCCACAACGGGAACATGTGCTCGTCGAGCTGCGGCATCTCCTCGCCCGGCTTGCCGACGCACATCGCGAGGTCCTCTCCCTCGATGCCGCGCGGGCCCACCCCGACGATGTCGAAGCGCTTGCGCACCTGGGCGCCGAGCTCCTGGGCGAAGAGGCCGACGGTCTGGGTGGCCGGTCCGCCGGGACCCCCGGGGTTGGTGAACAGGGCGCCGATGCGCTGCGAGGGGTTGTCGGCCGGCCGTCGGCTGATCGACAGCTTGGTGGTGCCCAGCGTGGGGTCGCCGTAGTCGAGCGGCACCTCCAGGGTGGCGCACTGCAGGCCGGAGCCGCAGCGGGTCCAGGCGACCTTGGGTGAGGCCATGGCGCGCAGGGCCGCGGCGGTCTTGGCGTCGTCCCTGGGCGCGCGGACGGAGGCGCTGGCGGTGGTGGCGCCGGAGCCAAGGCCGGCGCCGACGCCCGGGCCAGGTGACGCCAACGTCGGTGAGGCGGCGGCGAGGCCACCTGCGGCGGTGATCAGGACTGCTGCGGCCGCAGCGGCTGGACGAGTCAGTGACATGGTCTGCTCCCCGGTGCTCGACGTCGGTCCCCCAGGTGCGTGGAGGCCCCCCGCACCCCATGCCGACGCGGCCATCCTTGCGCCCGACCGGGAGTCGGCACCAGACCTACCCGGGAGAAAGTTGGGAGCGGTCACGCGCCGTGACCGCTCCCGGTCATCGCCCCGGCGTCGAACCGTTCAGGTCACGCGCGGTGACGGGTGGTTCCCGGCATACGGACAGGATCAAGCCGTCGCCGCCGCAGCGGCGCGTCCGGCGGCCCGGCCGCTGAACAGGCAGCCGCCGAGGAAGGTCCCCTCGAGTGCGCGGTAGCCGTGCATGCCGCCCCCGCCGAAGCCGGCGGCCTCGCCTGCGGCATACAGGCCTGGCACGGCCGAGCCAGCGGCGCTCAGGACCCGCGCCGACAGGTCGGTCTCGAGCCCGCCGAGCGTCTTGCGGGTGAGGGTCGACAGCCGGACCGCGATCATCGGTCCGTGCGCGGGGTCCTCGAGACGGTGGGGCGGGGCGGTGCGGATCAGCTTGTCCCCCAGGAAGCGTCGCGAGCCGTGGAGATGCACGACCTGGCTGTCCTTGCTGAACGGATTGGCGATCTCGCGGTCACGTGCCCGGACCTCACGGCGCACCTGCTCGGGGTCGAGCCCACCGTCGGGCTCGAGCGCGACCATGCCTGCGACGAGCTCGTCGAGGGTGGTCGCCTGCACGAAGTCCTCGCCGTGGTCCAGGAAGGCCTGCACCGAGGGCGGCACGTCGGTGCGGACGCGCGAGGCGACACCGCGCCACGAGCGGCCGGTCAGGTCGAGGTTCTGCTCCTGGCCGGACAACGTGAACTCCTTGCCCGCGATGGTCTTGTCGAGGACGAACCAGCTGTGGTCCGCACCGACCTGCTGCAGGTGCGCGAGCGTCCCCATCGTGTCGAAGCCCGGGAACAGCGGCACCGGCAGACGCCGTCCCGTGGCGTCGAGCCACAGCGACGAGGGGCCGGGCAGGATCCGGATGCCGTGCCCAGGCCAGATCGGGTCCCAGTTGTGGACGCCCTCGGTGTAGTGCCACATGCGGTCGGGGTGGATCAGCCGGCCACCCGCCTCCTGCGCGATCCCGATGCCGCGGCCGTCGACGTGGGCGGGGACGCCGGTCACCATGTGCCGCGGCGGCGTGCCGAGCCGGTCGGGCCAGGCCGCGCGCACCAGGTCGTGGTCGCCGCCGATGCCGCCGGTGGCGATGATGACGGCCTGCGCACGAATCTCTCGCTCCTGCGCCACGGTCCGGTTGGTGGGGCGGCCGCGGTCCGCGCGGTCGGGGGCCAGCACCGAGGTGCGCACCCCGACGACCTCGCCGCCACGGCCCGGCTGCGCGCCCTCGACGATCAGCGAGTCCACGCGGTGGCGGAAGCCGAACCGTACGAGCCCACGGTGCGCTAGGTCGTGGAGGCGTCGCTCGAACGGCTCCACGATGCCCGGGCCCGTGCCCCACGTGATGTGGAACCGCGGGACGGAGTTGCCGGGGCCGAGGGCGCCATACCCCCCACGCTCGGCCCAGCCGACCACGGGAAACAGGCGGTGCCCCAGCTGCCGCAACCACGAACGCTTCTCCCCCGCAGCGAAGCTCACGTAGGCGCGGGCCCACTCCCGGGGCCAGTGGTCCTCGGGGCGGTCGAAGCCCCCAGTGCCCTCCCAGTCCTGCCAGGCCAGCTCCTCGGAGTCCTTGATGCGCAGCCGGCGCTGCTCGGGGGAGTCGACGAGGAAGAGCCCGCCGAAGGACCAGTAGGCCTGCCCACCGAGCGACTGCTCGCCCTCCTGGTCCAGCAGCAGCACCTGCCGCCCGGCGTTCGCGGCCTCGCACGCGGCCACGAGCCCGGCGAGGCCGGCTCCCACGACGATGACGTCGGCGTCCATCTGTGGCTCCTTCGCTCGGGCCCACGGGCCGGTCGGGGTCTCACCGTATGCCGGAACCGCCCGCCTCGGGAGTGCCCCACCTCGCCGACTGGTCAGGTATCGGCGGGGCGGGTGTCCAGAGGTGACCAGTCGGCGAAGGGAGGGTCAGGGGGCAGAGCCCTCGGCCCCCATCTCGGCCGTCAGGGCATCCGCGAATCCGGTGACGTCGGCCTCCGTCGTGTCCCACGAGCACATGAGCCGGACCTCGCCGGTCGCCTCCTTCCACACGTAGAAGGGGTAGCGGGCCTGCATCCGTAGCGTCACCTGCGGCGGCAGCGTGGCGAACACGGCGTTGGCGGCGACCTCCTGGGTGACGGTGACGCCGTCGATGCCGCGCAACGCCTCCCCGAGCCGGCGGGCCATGCCGTTGGCGTGCCGGCCGGACTCGCGCCACAGGTCGCCGGAGTAGAGCGCGAGCAGCTGGGCCGACATGAAGCGCATCTTGGACGGCAGCTGGGTCGACAGCTTGCGCACGAACTCCATCCGTCGCACGGCGTCGGGGTTGATGACGACGACCGCCTCGACGCCCATCAGACCCGCCTTGGTGCCGCCGAGCGAGACGACGTCGACGCCGACGTCGGTGGTGATGTCGCCGAGCGAGCAGCCCAGCGCCGCAGCGGCGTTGGCGATGCGGGCGCCGTCGAGGTGGACGAGCATGCCCAGGGCGTGGGCGTGCTCGCACACCTCGCGGAGCTGGTCAGGGGTGTAGAGGGTGCCCACCTCGGTCGACTGGGTGACGCTGACGACACGCGGCTGCGCGTGGTGCTCGAACCCGAATCCGTAGGCCTCCCGGTCGATCAGCGCGGGCGTGAGCCGACCGTCGGGGGACTCGACGTCGACGACCTTGATGCCGGCGACCTTCTCCGGGGCGCCGCACTCGTCGGTGTGGATGTGGGCGTGGGAGGAGCAGATGACGGCGTCCCAGCGGTCCGTCATCGCCGACAGGGCAACGACATTCGCGCCCGTGCCGTTGAAGGTCGGCCAGCACGAGGCGCTCTCGCCGAAGTGCCTGCGCACGACCTCCTGCAGCGCCTCGGTGTAGGGGTCAGCGCCGTAGGAGCCGACGTGGCCTCCGTTCGCCACGGCGAGCGCCTCGAGGACCTCCGGGTGGACACCGGCGTAGTTGTCGCTGGCGAAGCCGCGACGCTCGGGGTCGTGCAGCCGGTCGCGAAGTCGGTCGTGCAGGGGGTCGCTCTGGGGGTCGTGCAGGGGGTCGAGGGGCAGGGTGGGGGGCATCGTCACGTCCTTGGGTTGGGGTCCACCAAAGGTATGACGCCGGACCCCACCCGCAGCCGATGTCCGACGCCGGATCCAGGTCGACGCTTGTGGAGGCGCCGCACCGGTGCCACCGAACGACCCCGCGAGGACCCGATGAGCACACAGACCCCCACCCAGAGCACGCCGAGCACGCATGGCTCCTCGGTGCCGAGCCCGCCGGGGGCCTGGCGACGCCTCGCGGACGCCGTGACCTCCCGGCGCGGCGCCTGGGCCACCCTGGTCCTCGCGCTGCTCGTGACTACGGCGCTCATGGGGGCGCTGCGCGGCGCCGAGATCGTCCGGGCAGATGAGACGCTGCCGCCCGACTCCGAGTCCGCCGGGCGGCAACGCTGCTCGCGGGCTTCCCCCGCAGCGAGCTCAGTCCCGTCATGGTGGTGATGACGCGGTATGACGAGCGCCCGCTGGCAGCCGGCGATCTCGCGTCGGCGCAGCGCGTCGGCGAGGCCGCCGCGGGCAGCGTCGGGCAACGGGCATCGCGCCCGATCCCCTCGCAGGACGGCCGCGCGGTGCTCGTGAGCATCCCCGTGCGGGCGGACCGTCCCAACACCGACATCGCCACCGACGTCAAGGCCATGCGGGCGGCGATCGCGGGGACGGGCGAGGCGACGGCGGGCGACGCCGGCGGAGCGGCGGGGGAGCCGCGGCTGCGCGCGCAGGTGACCGGAGGGCCGGCCTTCGGCGCGGACGTGGCGGGCGCCTTCGACGGCGCCGACCTGCGCCTGCTCGCCGTCACGGTCGGCATCGTCGCGGTGCTGCTCCTGCTGACCTACCGCTCCCCGGTGCTGTGGCTGGTCCCCCTGGTCGTCGTGGCGCTCGCGGACGGCCTGGCCGGAGTCCTGGCCAAGGCCATCGGCGAGGCGTGGGACCTCAGCTTCGACAGCGGGATCGTCAGCGTCCTCGTCTTCGGCGCCGGGACCAACTATGCGCTGCTGCTGATCTCGCGGTACCGCGAGGAGCTGCCGCGCACCGACGACCACCGGGTCGCGCTGCGGGACGCCCTCGTAGCGACCGGGCCGGCGGTGCTCGCCTCCAACGTCACCGTGGTGCTGTCGCTGCTCAACCTCGTGCTCGCCGTGCTGCCCGGCACGCGGGGTCTTGGCCCCACGTCGGCGGCGGGGCTGCTGGTCGCGGCCGTGTTCGCGCTGGTGGTGCTGCCGGCCGCGCTGGCCATCTGCGGCCGCAAGCTGTTCTGGCCGTTCGTCCCCCCACTACCTTCGCGGCCTTCCCGCACGGGTACCGCGCCGCAAACTGACCAGTCGTTGTCCCCCCTTCGCCGACTCGTCGGTTCTGGACATGGTGTGGCGTCGGGAAGTGACCGGTCGGCGGGCGTGGGGCCGTGGGCCCGCGTGGCGCGCGCCGTGACCCGTCGCCCATGGCCCGTGCTCGCCGCCGCCCTGGCGGTCGCCGCCCTCATGGCCGCCGGACTCGCCGGGACCCGCGTCGGCCTGTCGCAGACCGAGCAGTTCCGGGTGGCCTCCGAGTCCTCGGCCGGACTGCAGACCCTGGCGCGCCACTACCCCCAGGGGGAGAGCGCCCCCATGACGGTGGTCAGCCGCACCGAGGCGGCGCCCCGGGTGGCCGAGGCGGCCCGGCATACGGCCGGGGTGGTCCGTGTCCAGACCCTTGCCGAGCACGACGGGTGGAGCCGCACCATGGTCGTCGGGGACGCCGAACCCGACTCTCCCGCAGCGCAGGACACCGTCCGCGCGCTGCGTGACGCGGTGCACGCCGTGCGTGGCTCGGACGCGGTCGTCGGCGGTCAGACCGCCCGGCAGGTGGACGCCGAAGCCGGCGCGCGCCATGACCTGCTGCTCGTCGCCCCGCTCATCCTGCTGGTCGTGCTGCTCGTCCTCGTCGCCCTCCTGCGCGCGGTCGTCGCACCGATGATCCTGCTGCTGGTCAACGTGATCAGCGCCGTCACCGCCATCGGGCTGGGGACGTGGATCGGGCGGACGGTGTTCGGCTTCCCGGGGCTGGACGTGCTCGTGCCGCTGCTGTCCTTCCTGTTCCTCGTGGCGCTGGGGATCGACTACACGATCTTCCTCGCGCACGGGACGGTGCACGAGGCGCAGGGGCACGGCCTCCGTGAGGGCGTCGTGCGCGCCGTGGGCGCCACGGGCGGGGTCATCACCAGCGCGGGGGTGGTGCTGGCGGCGGTCTTTGCGGCGCTCGGCGTGCTGCCGCTCGTCACCCTCGGTCAGCTGGGCCTGATCGTCGGCCTCGGCGTGCTCGTCGACACGCTGCTCGTGCGCACCCTGGTCGTGCCCGCTGTGCTTGCCGCCGCCGGTGAGCGGCTCTGGTGGCCACGACGGCTAGCCTCGACGGCATGATCCCGGACACCCGTCCGTCGACCGCGCGGCGCCTGCAGGGGGCGCTGCACGGTCTGGTGGGGGTGCTCCTGGTCGTTGCCGCGGTGCGCGGGATGGTCCTCGGCACCTCGCCGGCGCTCGTCGCCCTCGCCTCGGTGGCCCTGCTCGGCTGGTATGCCGTCGGCGCCGGCCTCGCGCGGGGAACCGCCTCCCCGCGCGGTCCGGCACCGGTCCGCGGCAGGGCCGATCCGAGCAGGGGGCTGGCGACGGCGTGGATGGGCGTCCTCGTGACGTCCTGGGCGTTGGTGGTGCTGCTGGTGTCGCCCGAGTTCTCGTGGCTCGCCTTCCCGTTCATCCTGATCGGGGTGCTGGTGCTGCCGCCGTCGGTCGCCCACCCGCTCGCCGCCGCGATGACCGCGGTGGTGGTCGTCGCGCAGCTGCGCGGCGCCGGTCCCGAGTCCCTGCGCGCCGGCATGGTGCTCGGGCCCATGCTCGGGGCGCTGGTGGCGATCGGGACGGGCGCGGCCTACCTGCGGGTGCTGCGCGAGAGCGAGGACCGGCGGCGCCTCGTCGAGCAGCTCGTCGCCGCCCAGGACGACCTCGTGGCCGTGCACGACGAGCTCGCCGCCACCCAGCGCGAGGCCGGGGTCGCCGCGGAGCGCACCCGCATCGCCCGCGACATCCACGACACGCTCGCGCAGGGCCTCAGCTCGATCGTGCTGCTGTCCCGCGCCGCCGCTGCCGACCCCGCGTCGCGCGAGGCCCTGCTCGGTCAGATCGAGGCCACCGCCGTCGACAACCTCGACGAAGCCCGTCGCGTCGTGGCCGCCCTCACCCCCTCCGCGCTCGAGCAGGCGCCGTTGCCCGCCGCGATCGGGCGGCTCCTCGAGCGGATGGGCGCGCAGTCCGGCATACGCACCGTCCTGCACGTCGACGGGGACGTGCGCACGATCCCGACCACGGTCGAGGTGGCGCTCCTGCGCGTGGCGCAGTCCGCGCTCGCCAACGTGCGCCTCCACTCGGGGGCCTCCCGGGTCGTCGTCACCATCTCGTATGCCGATACCTCCGTCTCGCTGGACGTCGTCGACGACGGGAGGGGCTTCACCGAGTCGCGGCTGATGTCGGCGCCGCTCGGGGGCACGGGATTCGGCCTGCGGGCCATGCGGTCGCGCCTCACCGAGCTGGGTGGGCGGCTCGACGTGGAGTCCGCGCCTGGCGATGGCACCGCGATCGCCGCTACCGTCCCCCTCGCGACCCCCCATCCGCAGGAGCTGCCATGACCGTGCGTGTCCTCGTCGTCGACGACCACCCGGTCGTGCGGGCCGGGCTGCGCGCCCTGCTCGAGGTCGACGCGCGGGTGGACGTGGTCGGGGAGGCCGCCTCGGGCGAGGAGGCGCTGGTCGTGGCGCGGGCCCGCCGCCCCGACGTCGTCCTCATGGACCTGCAGCTCGGCGACGGCCTCGACGGGGTCGCCGCCACCCGCGCCCTGCGCGAGGACCCCGACGGGCCCCGCGTGCTGATCCTCACGACCTATGACACCGACGCCGACATCGTGCGCGCCGTCGAGGCGGGGGCCGCGGGCTACCTGCTCAAGGACACGCCGGCGGCCACGCTCGTGGCCGCCGTCGAGCGCGCCGCCCGGGGGGAGACGGTGCTGGCGCCGCGCGCCGCCGAGGTGCTCGTGGGGCATCTGCGCCACCCCCGACCGGCCCTGTCCGACCGCGAGGCGCAGGTGCTCGCGCGGGTCGCCGACGGCCACAGCAACCGGGATATCGCGCGCGAGCTGCTGATCAGCGAAGCCACCGTCAAGACCCACCTCGTCCACGTCTTCGACAAGCTGGGGGTGGACTCGCGGACGGCGGCCGTGGCCGTGGCCCGGGAGCAGGGGCTGCTGCGCTGACTCGACGGTCAGCGCCGGTCTGGTCGGGTCTGGGCTGGGGGATCGGGTCAGGCGCCGACGACGAGGCTCACGCCGAGCGCGATCATCACGACCGCGATCACCAGGTCGAGCAGCTGCCACGCCCGGGGCCGGGCAAACAGCGGCCGCAACCAGCGGGCGCCATACCCGAGGGCGGTGAACCACAGCAGCGAGCCGGCCGCCGCCCCGAGCCCGAACCACCACCGGCCGTCCCTCCCGTGCGTCGCCGACAGCGAGCCGAGCATCACGACCGTGTCGAGGTAGACGTGCGGGTTGAGCCAGGTGAAGGCGAGCGTCGTCACCACCGCGGCCCGCAGGCCGCTCACGCCGCGCTCCTGCGCCGTGAGGGTGCCCGGGTGCCGCGCCGCTAGGGCCGTGCGGATCCCGAACCGCACGAGGAAGATCGCGCCGCCCCACCGCGCCAGCGTCACCACGGTCGGGTGAGAGGTGATGAGGGCGCCCACGCCGGCGACGCCGGCGAGGATCAGCACGGCGTCGGACAGCGCGCAGATCGCGACGATGACGCCGACGTGCCGGCGCAGCAGGCCCTGCCGCAGCACGAAGGCGTTCTGGGCGCCGATCGCCACGATGAGGCCGAGTCCGGTGAGCAGGCCGATGGCCGCGCTGTGCAGGGGGGACATGACGACGACGCTAGGCGGCGGCCGCTGGTGCAGTCCAACGACAGTTGCTGGGGATTCCTTAGCATTGCTTCATGTATGCCGACTCCCATCAGCTCGCCGCTCTGCTCGCCGTGGTCGAGGAGGGCAGCTTCGAGGCGGCGGCGGACGAGCTGCGAGTCACACCCTCGGCCGTCAGCCAGCGGATCAAGGCGCTCGAGCGCCGGGTCGGCCAGGTCGTCGTGCAGCGCACCCGGCCCTGCCGCCCCACCTCGACGGGCGAGGTCCTGGTCCGGATGGCGCGGCAGCTGGCGCTCCTCGAGGCCGAGGCACGGGCCGCGCTCACCGCCCAGTCGGCGGCGACCACGATCGCCGTCGCCCTCAACGCCGACTCGCTGGCCACGTGGGCGCGCGACGTGCTCGTCGAGGCGGCCGAGGCCGGTGACATCGGGCTCGAGCTGCACGTCGAGGACCAGGACCACAGCCTCGAGCTGCTCCGGGCGGGACGGGTGCTCGCGGCGCTGACCGCCGACCCCGTTGCGGTGCAGGGATGCTCGGTGACCCAGCTGCCGCCGATGAGGTACGTCCCGGTCGCGACGCGCTGGCTGTGGGAGCGGCACGAGCACGACCTGTCGCGCCTGCCGGTGGTGCGGTTCAACGACAAGGATGACCTGCAGGACGCGGTGCTGCGCGAGCTCGGCGTGACCTCCACGGGACTGGCGCACACCGTGCCCTCGACCGAGGACTTCGCGGCGGCCGTGCGGTGCGGGCTGGGGTGGGGCGCACTGCCCCTCGCACAGCTGGGGGAGCGGGGTGACCTGGGGGAGCGGGGTGACCTGGTCGAGGTGGCGCCGGGCCACGACGTGGTGGTCCCGCTCTACTGGCAGCGGTGGCGGATCGAGTCGGCCGTCCTGGACCGCGTCACCGAGTGGGTGCGTGCCGCCGCCGGCTGACAGTGATGATGTGAGTGAGCCCCGCAGCGGTCGTCCTGACTCAGCGTCTGA
>ERZ501016.218-NODE-218-length-21964-cov-7.478479_pt1 | contig 21964 bp, 21 predicted proteins | sample MGYA00248889_ERZ501016 | MGnify/ENA primary metagenome ERZ501016 (study PRJEB25958, sample SAMN03398594) | human skin metagenome | study: EMG produced TPA metagenomics assembly of the Human Skin Microbiome Metagenome (human skin metagenome) data set. | reverse complement strand
GCTTTTTGATACAGGATTTTATAGCGCCCGCGAGATATAGCACGTCTTGCTCGGCGTGCGTGTAGTGCAGGCTCACGCGCACCCAGCCTGGCTTTTGATCAAATTTCTGATCGTCTTTTAGCCCGAGCAGATCGTGTCCGTACGGACCTGCGCACGCGCACCCGGCGGGGCGGCTCTACTGGCTGTTCCGCCGACGCTGGGATCGTGCGCAACGTCAGCTCGACCGGCGCGACGTGGTCGCCAGCGTGTCGAGCCAGAGCCGACCGACCGCGCGCTTCCTGCTGATGACCGCGGCCGCAGCTGGGATCGCGGTCCTTGGGCTCATCCAGAACAGTGTCGCGGTGATCATCGGCGCGATGCTCGTTGCCCCGCTGATGGGGCCGATCATGGGCCTGGGGTTCGGCATAGCGGTGGGCGACGCCGCCTTCATCCGCCGCGCCGCGTTCACGCTCGGCGCAGGCATCGCGCTGTCGCTGGCAATTGCGGCACTAATCGTCTGGGCGTCCCCGCTCGACCAGGTCACCAGCGAGATCGCGGCGCGCACGCAGCCGACGCTGCTCGACCTGATGGTCGCATTGTTCAGCGCGGTCGCAGGCGCCTACGCCACCGTTCGCGGACAGCAGGGGACGATCATCGGCGTCGCCATCGCCACCGCGCTGATGCCGCCGCTGGCGGTCGTCGCCTTCGGCCTCGCGACGCAGCGCTGGGAGGTTGCGGGCGGCGCTGCGCTGCTGTTCGCGACCAACTTCGTCACCATCGCGCTGGTCACCACGCTGGTTGCGCGCCTCTACGGCTTCAGGAGCAGCGACACCCCCGCCGCGCGCTGGCAAGGCCTGGGCATTGTCGCGACCTTCGTTCTTCTCGCGACGCCGCTCGGCTTCGGCCTCGCCCGCATCGCCTGGACGGAGCGCGCGCAGGCGGAGGCGGACAGCGCGATCCGCAGCGCTTTCGGCGCGCGCTCGCGCATCTCCGACCTGCGCGTTGCCGACGATGGAGAGGGGGTGCGCGTCACCGGCACGGTGTTCACGGTTCGCGCGCAGGGCACCGACGTGTCGGCGGTGGAACGCCGCCTCGAGGAGGCGTGGGACCGCCCGGTAACGGTCGAGCTCAACCAGTATCGCGTGCGCGACGCCGCCGCGATCGAGCGGGCGGAGGCGGACTTCGCGCAGGCCGACACGCAGACCACGCCGACCGACGGCGCCGAACGTGCGCGCGCTGCGCTCGCCGCAGTCGCCGGGGTGGCGCCAGATCAGGTGCTGGTCGATGCAACCTCGCGCCGCGCGGAGGCACGCGCCGTTCCCATCGCCGAGGCAGGGCTCGGCACCTATCGCGCGCTTGAGCAACGGGCTGCGGCCCAGGCGGGGGAAGGCTGGACGCTCCGCCTGATCCCGCCCCGCGCGCCGCTCCCGCCGCTTCCTCCGGCAGCGGACGAAGCATTTGCCGAGAGCGCGGCGCTGATCGCATGGGCGACCGACCGCACCGGCGCAGCGGTCGCGGTCGGGAGCAATACGCTCGCCGAGGCGCTGCGCGGTGCCGGAGCGCGCGTGGTGGTCGATGGCGCGACCCCGGCGCGACGCCCACGCTGGGTCGAAGCGCCGACGCCTGCGCCTGACGCAAGCGCGGAAAAGGCTCCGCCACAGGTCGCGGCGACGCCTCCGGACGGCGCGTGACATTCGCCCAGCAAGCATCGAAAAGGCTGCGGACGACGGGGGAGGACGCGCGATGACCATTCGAGAGATGCGGCTTGATCGACGGCAGCTGCTGGACGGTGCGGTTGCGGTCGGAGGGCTGGCGCTGGGCGGCTGCGCGGCGGTGACATCCTCCGCACTCGGCGCGGCCAGTGCGGCGGCGCCTGCGACGGGGTGGCGCAAGCTCCCCACCGAACCCTTTCGCGGCAAGCAGGACGATATTCATTTCGTCGACTTCGACCACGGCTTCTACGGCAATGGCGAAGGCAAGCTCTACGGCACGCGCGACGGTGGGGCGAGCTGGCAGAAGCTGTGGGAGCGGCACGGGACGTTCATCCGAGCGCTCGGCTTCATCGACCAGCGCACCGGTTTCATCGGCAATGTCGGCACCGGCTACTACCCGGGGGTGGAGGACGATACGCTGGTCTACCGCACCGACGACGGCGGGGTGACGCTGACCCCCGTGCGCGTCGCGGGGAGCGAGGCGCTGCGCGGCATCTGCGCGATCGACATCCTTCCGGTCCGCCGCGTCTATCAGGGCGAGCTTGCCGCGAGCCACGTCGTCCGTGCGGGCGGCCGTGTCGGCGGGCCGGGCGGGATCCTCGTCTCCAAGGATGGCGGGCGGAACTGGCAGATCGACACGCTCGGCGGCCAGGCGGCGATGATCCTCGACATCCACTTCGTCGATGAGCGCAACGGCTTCGTCGCCGCGGCGACCAGCGCTAACATCGCGGAGGCTCGCGCGCTGATCCTGCGCACGCGCGACGGCGGGCGGAGCTGGCACCCCGTCTACACCGGCACGCGCACGGCGGAGAACATCTGGAAGATGGCCTGGCCGAGCGCGCGCGTCGGCTATGCCACGGTGCAGAGCTACGATCCCGCGCCGACCAACACGCAGCGGCTGGTCGTCAAGACCACCGACGGCGGCGCGACCTGGCGCGAACTGCCGCTCGCGACCGGGCCGGGTCTCCAGGAGTTCGGCATCGGCTTTGCCGACGAACGTACCGGCTGGGTCGGCACGCGCGCGGGCGGCTTTGCGACGCGAGACGGCGGCGCGAGCTGGACCCGCACCGACTTCGGCGCCGCGGTCAACAAGATCCGCATCCTCCACGCCGACGGCCGCCACCGGGCCTTTGCCATCGGCAGCGACGTGCACCGGCTCGACTGGTAGCGCCCCGCGGCGGAAGCGCGGCGCCGCGCCGAGCGGAACTCATTGCGAATCGGCAACCAAAAAGCCTTGGCACTGTGCGGCGCGCCCGTCACAACATGCCTTATGCTGCGGCAATATCAGTTGGTGGAGGCGGTGCGCGCCTATGATCCGGATGCGGACGAGGATGCGCTCAACCGGGCCTATGTCTTCACCGTGCAGGCGCATGGGTCGCAGAAGCGCGCCAGCGGCGACCCCTATTTCAGCCACCCGGTCGAGGTGGCGGGGATCCTCACCGAACTGAAGCTCGATCAGGCGAGCATCATCACCGGCCTCCTCCACGACACGCTCGAAGATACGCTGACCACCGCGGATGAGATCGAACGGCTGTTCGGCGACGATGTCGCGCGGCTGGTCGACGGCGTGACAAAGCTCAGCAAGATCGAGCATCAGCAGGCCGCCAACGACAGCGAGCATGAACGCGCTGCGAAGAACCTGCGCAAATTCCTGCTCGCCATGTCCGACGACATCCGCGTGCTACTCGTGAAGCTCGCCGACCGGCTGCACAACATGCGCACGCTGCATCACATCCCGGCGCCCGAAAAGCGCCGCCGCATCGCGCGTGAGACGATGGACATCTACGCGCCGCTGGCGGAGCGCATTGGCCTCTACGAGTTCATGCGGGAGATGCAGCTGCTCGCCTTTCGCGAACTCGAGCCCGACGCTTATGAGAGCATCACCACCCAGCTTGACAAGCTGACCCGCGGCGGCACCGACCGGGTCAAGCGCATCGCGGAGGAAATCCGCGCTGAACTCGAAATGCACGGGATCGAGGCGGAGGTGACCGGGCGCGCAAAACACCCCTATTCGGTGTGGCGCAAGATGCAGGAGCGGCACGTCACCATCGAACAGGTGACGGACATCATGGCCTTTCGCGTCATCACCGCGGATGAGGACGCCTGTTATCGCGCGCTGGGCGTGGTCCATCGCCGGTGGAAGATGGTGCCGGGGCGGTTCAAGGATTTCATCTCCACCCCCAAGCGCAACGGCTACCGCTCGCTCCACACGACGGTGATGCGCGGCGAGAATATGCGGGTCGAAATCCAGATCCGCGACCGGAGCATGCACCGGCAGAATGAATTCGGCCTCGCCGCGCACTGGGCCTACAAGCAGGAGGCGCGGCCCGACGGGCAGGCGGGGTGGATCCGCGATCTTATCGAAATCCTCGAACAGACGCAGGATGCCGACGAACTCCTCGAGCACACGCGCATGGCGATGTATCAGGATCGCATCTTTGCCTTCACCCCCAAGGGCGCGCTGCACCAGCTGCCCAAGGGCGCGACGCCGGTCGATTTTGCCTATGCCGTGCACACGCGGCTGGGCGACCGTACCGTCGGCGCCAAGGTCAATGGGCGGCTGGTGCCGCTGCGCACGCAGCTCAGCAATGGCGACACGGTGGAGATCCTCACCAGCGACAGCCAGACGCCCGAGCCCGCGTGGGGCGGCTTCGTCGCCACCGGCAAGGCGCGCGCGGCGGTGCGCCGACATGTGCGCCACAAGGAGCGGGACGAGACGATCGCGCTCGGCCGCACCCTGTACGAGGCGCTGATCGCGCGGCTGCCGATCAAGGTCGGGGACAAGGCGCGCCGCGATGCGCTGGTGCGGCTCAAGCTCGGCAACGACGACGACCTCATGTATGCGATCGGTCGCCGCCAGCTGCGCGATACCGACGTGATGGACGCGCTCGTCCCCGGCATCGTCGCGGAGATGAGGGCGGGGGGCATCAGCTTCGACGCGACCAAGCCGATCAGCATCGAAGGGCTGACCCCGGGGGTCGCCTACGCCCTCGCCGAATGTTGCCGACCGATCCCCGGCGACCGCATCGTCGCGCTGGGGCACCCCGGCGAGGGGATCGAGGTGCACGTCATCGACTGCCCGCAACTTGCCGAGGTGGGCGATGCGGAATGGATCGACGTGCGCTGGCAGCGCGACAGCGAAGGCGGCACCGCGCGGCTGGTGGTGGTGTTGCGGCATGAACCGGGCACGCTCGCCGAGATGGCGGCGATCATCGCGCAGGCAGGGGCGAACATCATCAACTTCAGGCTCGCCAGCCGCGACGGGGGGTTCCACGCGATGCTCGTCGACGTGGAGGTCAAGGACCGCACCCACGTCATGCGCATCCTCTCCAACCTGCGCGCAAGCGACGTGGTGGTGAGCGCCGAGCGCGGGTGACCGGCGCCGTTCATCCCCCCGCCAAGCAGCGGTCGCTATGATCTGAGCTATGGACGCGACGTTCGCTCGCGCTAGGTTCGCGAGCAGGACCGCGTGGCGACACAAGGATTTGTTGAATATGTGGAAGGCGTTTTCGGGGGCTGCGGTGGTGGTCAGCCTCATCGCGCTCGGGGGAAGCGCAACCGCGCAGCAGCGCAGCGGGGAGTTCAGCCCCTACGGCGACTGGCAGAACCCCAAGCGGTCGGTGATCGTGCGCGCGACCCAGTGCGGCGAAAACCGCTTGTGCGGCACCGTCGTCTGGGCGAGCGACAGCGCCAAGGAGGATGCGCGGCAAAACGGCACCCCCAACCTCATCGGCACGGCGCTGCTACGCGATTACCGCCGCAGCGGCAGCAATCGCTGGTCGGGGCGGGTGTTCGTGCCCGACAACGGCAACACCTACGGCAGCCACATCCGCCAGCGGTCGACCGACCGGATCACGATTTCGGGCTGCGTGCTCGGCGGGCTGATCTGCCAGAGCCAGGACTGGGTCCGCGTCTCCCCGTCGCGTTGACGCGGCCCCGCTGCCGCTTCGTGCTCCGGCGGAGGCCGGAGCGGTGGCGTGACCCTTCGACACCTCAACCCAAAGCAACGTGCTCCTGCGAAAGCAGGAGCCTAGGGCGGTGAAGCACGGCGGTGCGTCGCCCTGGGCTCCTGCTTTCGCAGGGGCACTGGTGGGCTGACGTAGCGTCCTGAAGCCAACGCTCCGCCTTTCATCGGAGCACCAGGTGTTCCGAAGCGCATGACGTGCCAGCGCACATGATGCCTTCCCCCCCCCTTTGCCTTTCGCGTCCCACCGCCTAGCGTCGCGTGCGCAGAGGAACCGGGGAGTGTCGCACATGGGTCGTCATATTTTATTCGGGGTCAGCCTCGCCACGCTGGCGCTGGCGGGTTGCGCTTATGGTCCGAGCGAGGTCGCGAGCGCCGCCCCGCCGCCGGCACCCATTGCCGCTCCGTCCAGCACCGCGCCCACGCCGAGCGCGCCGCAACCGCCGATCGCCGCGCGGCGTGACCATGCGGTGACCACCCCGTTCGGCGTCTCGCGCAACGACCCCTATTACTGGCTGCGTGACGACACGCGGCAGAGTGCCGAAGTGCTCGCCTACCTCCGCGCGGAGAACAGCTACGCCGATGCGATGACCGCGCCGCTCGCGCCGCTGCGCGACCGGCTGGTGCAGGAGCTGACCGCGCGCGTGCAGCCCGACGAAACGTCGCTGCCGACGCTCGACAACGGCTATTATTACTACAGCCGCTTCGCTCCGGGCGCGGAGTATCCGATCCATGCGCGGCGCCGCGGCAACCTCCAGGCGCCCGAACAGGTCCTGCTCGACGTGGGCGCGATGGGGCAGGGCAAGGGCTATTACAGCGTCGGCGACTACGAGGTCGCGCCCAACGACCGCATCCTTGCCTATGTCGACGACAGTGTCGGGCGGCGGCAGTACACGCTGCGCTTTCGCGACCTGACCACCGGCCGCGACCTTGCCGACACGGTCGAGAATGTCGAACCCAACCTCGTCTGGTCGGGCGACAGCCGCACCGTCTTCTACGTCGAGAAGGATCCCGTCACGCTGCTCTCCAAGCGGGTGAAGGCGCACGTCCTCGGCACTCCCGCCACCGCCGACCGGCTGGTGTATGAGGAGGCGGACGAGACCTATTACATGGGGATCGGCAAGACCACGGACGACGAATTCATCTGCATCGGCGTGCAGAGCACCGTCGCCGCGGAGAGCCGGTGCACGCCGTCGGCCAACCCCGGTCGCTGGACGGTCATCGCCCCGCGCCAGCGCGACCACCTCTACGATGTCGACCACGCTGGCGGGCGTTGGGTGATCCGCTCCAACCGTGGCGCGCCCAACTATCGGCTCTACACCACCACCGACGCGGCGCGCGGGCCGTCGGCCTGGCGCGACCTGGTGGCGCCGAGCGAAACCGCGTTCATCGACAGCGTCCAGCCCTTCGACCGCTTCATTGCCATCAACGAGCGCGTCGGCGGGGTGAAGCGGCTGCGCATCCTCTCGAACGACGGATCGAGCCGGGTCATCGACGCCAACGACAGCGCCTATGCGATGAGCATCGGCGACAATCGCGAAGCGAACGCGACGACGCTGCGCTACGTCTACACCGCGATGAATACCCCTGCGACGATTTACGACGTCGACATGACCACGGGGGAGCGGCGGGTGATGCGGGTGCAGCCGGTGCCGACCTACGACCCGGCGAACTATGTCTCCGAACGTGTCTGGGCGACCGCGCGCGACGGCACGCGTGTGCCCGTGTCGCTGTTCTACAGGCGCGGCACGCCGCGCGACGGCACCGCGCCGATGCTGCAGGTGGGTTACGGCAGCTACGGCATGTCGAGCGACCCTGCGCTCAGCACCTACCAGATCAGCCTCGCCGATCGCGGCGTCGTCATCGCGCTCGCCCATATTCGCGGCGGGCAGGAGATGGGACGCGCCTGGTATGACGCGGGCAAGATGTTCAACAAAAAGAACAGCTTCACCGACTTCATCGACGTCACCCGCTGGCTCGTCGCCAACCGCTACGCCGCGCGCGATCGGGTGGCGGCGATGGGTGGCAGCGCGGGCGGGTTGCTGATGGGCGCGATCGCCAACATGGCGCCGGAGGACTATCGCGCGATCGTCGCGCATGTGCCGTTCGTCGATGTGGTGACGACGATGCTCGACGCCTCGATCCCGCTCACCACCGGCGAATGGGACGAGTGGGGCAACCCCGCGAACCGCGCCAGCTACGACTATATGTTGAGCTACAGCCCCTACGACCAGGTCTCGAGGCAAGCCTATCCGGCGATGTTCGTGACCACCGGGCTCCACGACAGCCAGGTCCAGTATTTCGAGCCTGCCAAGTGGGTCGCGGCGTTGCGGCACACCAAGACCGACAATAATCCGCTCATTTTCCGCACCAACATGGAGGCGGGGCACGGCGGGCGTTCGGGTCGGCTGCGGCGGTTCGGCGAGCAGGCGGAATATCTCGCCTTCATGCTCGATCAGCTCGGCGCGCGCGACATCGTTACGCGCTGAGGCGACGGGTAAAAAAACCGGAGGGTGGCTTCCCACCCTCCGGTTCGCGCCTTCAGTCAGGTACGCGTCGCTTCAGAGCGACACGTCCGCGCGGTCTTCGGGATTGGCGCGGCCTGCATCCTTGCCCATCAGCTTATAGGCGACCGATTTGAGGAAGCCCGACGTGTCCGAACGCCACAGGCTCACATCCTCGGCGTCGAGGCAGAGCAGCAGCAGTTCGGGATCCTCGCGCCCGTCCTTGTAGTACATCGCCGCCATCGGCGACCAAAGCTCGTCGATGATCGCTTTGTCCTCGACCGTGCGCAGCGGACCGTGGATCGACGCGAAGATGCCGTGATCCTTGGAGGTGAACGCCGCGATCGCGCGCGCACCGGGCTTCGCCAGAACGTCCGCGCCGACGCCTTCGCTGCGGCTGGCGAAAAAGTAGATTTTGGGATCGGTGTCGGCGCCGTCGACCTCGCGCATCTGGGCGGTCATCGGGCGGGTAGCGTTGTCCGAGCATCCGGCCACGCCCAGCATCAGCGTGCGGCTTTTCTCCAGCGATTCCCAGAATTCTGCGACCAGTTCGCGGTTGTCGTCGGTATCGGTGCTCATCCAAACGCTCCTTGCATAGTGTCGCCCGCTCAACGCCGACATCGCCGCGAAGTTCAGCGCGGCTGGGCGACATTGAACTGTCTTTCGGCGCGACTAGGGTGCGCGCTCGCGATCCAAGGGGAACCCATATGAGCATCAATCGCCGCACCGCGCTTGGCCTGATCGGCGGCGGAGGGCTGGGCGCCATCGCGCTCCCCGCGAGAGCGCAGCCAGCGCTGCGAGACGCGCGCTTCGATCACGGCGTCGCGAGCGGCGACCCTGCCGCCGACGGCGCCGTACTGTGGACCCGCGCGAGCGTGGCGACGGGGGCGGAGGGCGACGTGCCGCTGGTCTGGCGCGTGGCGCCGCTCGAGGGCGGGCGGACGCTGCGCTCCGGGCGCGTCACCGCACGCGCGGCGGCGGATCATACCGCCAAGGTCGTCGTCGCGGGCCTCCGCTCGGGCACGGAGTATCGCTACTGGTTCGAGACTGCGGCGGGGACGCGCTCGCCGATCGGGCGCTTCCGGACGCTGCCGGTGGGGCGCACCGACCGCTTCGTGCTCGCGCTCGCATCGTGCCAGCTGTGGCCCGGCGGCTACTTCAATGCCTACGCCGATATGGCGCGCCTGCCGCGGCTCGACGCGGTGCTGCATCTTGGCGACTATATCTACGAATATGGGCCCGAGGGTTACGGATCGGAAATCGGTCGCGCGCTCGGCCGACTCCCCGATCCGCCGCACGAGACGGTCACGCTCGCCGACTATCGCCGCCGCCATGCGCAGGTGAAGTCGGACCCGGCGATGCAGGCGGCGCACGCGCGCGCCGCGTTCATCTGCGTTTGGGACGACCACGAAACCGCCAATGATGCCTGGGTTGGCGGGGCGGAGAACCACACGCCGAGCCGCGAAGGCGACTGGCGCGCGCGCAAGGCGGCGGCGCTCCAGGCCTATTTCGAATGGATGCCGATCCGCCCACCCGCCCGCGCGAGCGACCCGGCGGCGATCTTTCGCAGCTTCGAGATTGGCGAACTCGCGACGCTGGCGATGCTCGAGACTCGGCTGCTCGCGCGCGACGAACAGATCGCGTTCAAGGGGGAGGTGCCGCGCCCCGACGACATCGCCGCCATGCTGCGCGACCGGCTGCGGCCCGACCGCGAGCTGCTCGGCGCGGCGCAGTTCGCGTGGCTTGAGCGCGTCATGCAGCGCTCGGTGCGCGCGCGCAAACCGTGGCAGTTGCTCGGCCAGCAGGTGGTGATGGCGCGCGTCGCAGGCCCCGACGCCGTCGCGGGTTATGGCGCCGAACGCTGGCGCGCGATCGAGGCGCGGCTCCCCGCAGGCCTGCGCGCGCGCGTCGCGGCCTCGCAAGCGGGCTATCGTGCGGGGCTGCCGTTTAACCTCGATTCGTGGGACGGATACCCCGCCGCGCGCGAGCGGCTCTACGCGATGCTGCGGCGTGTCGGCGCGCGCACGGTCGCCTTTTCGGGCGACAGCCACGCCGCCTGGGCCAATGACCTTTACGATGCGAGCGGCGCGCTGGTCGCAGCGGAGTTCGGCACCACCGCCATCAGCAGCCCCTCGTTCGGCGACGTCCTCCCCGGCCTGGGCGAAGTGATCGCCGCACAGAACCGCGAGGTCGCGTGGAACGACCAGGACCGCAAAGGATACACGCTCGTGACGCTCACCCCGGAGCGGGCGAGCGCGGAGTTCGTCGCCATGTCGACCGTAACCTCGCGCAGCTATACGCGGTCGGTCGCGGCGACCTGGCGGGCGGTCGCCGGCCCCGCCCCCACCCCCTTGCAGCGAGTCTGATCCGTGGCCGACCTTCCGACGATATTCGTCCTCAACGGACCCAATCTCAACCGTCTCGGCACGCGCGAGCCGGAGATTTACGGCGCGGATACGCTCGACGACATCGCCGCTAACCTCGCCAACCGCGCGCGCGAGCTGGGGGTGAGCATCGACATGCGTCAGTCTAATCATGAAGGGCACCTCATCGACTGGCTCCACGAAGCGGAGGACGAGGGCGCTCACGCGGTGCTGCTCAACGCGGGCGGGCTGACGCATACGTCGGTCGCGCTGCACGATGCGGTGAAGTCGGTTCGCGTGCCGGTGATCGAGGTGCACCTTTCCAACCCGCACGCACGCGAGCCGTTTCGCCACCGCAGCCTGATTGCACCGGCGGTGCGCGGGAGCATCTGTGGCTTCGGTGCGCAATCTTACCTTCTCGCGCTGGACGCGGCGGCAAACGGCGCACTATAGCGGAACTTTATCCGCCGCTTCAGGCGGGAAGTTACGGCGAAAGTGCGGCGATGAGCGACCACGACGACGATCACCACGACGATTCCACGCCGCACGGCGGGGCAGGAATGCAGGTCGACGTGGCGCTCGTCAGAGAACTCGCCGCGCTGGTCGAGCAGGGTGAGTTGGGTGAGATCGAGGTGCGCGACGGGCACCGCCGCATCCGGGTGAGCCGCTACGGCTCCGCGCCAGCCGCATTGGCCGCGCCCGCCCCGTCCGCGCCGCAGCTCCGCGCGCAAATGTCCGCGCTCGCCGATGCGCTCGAGCCGGCGGCTCCGCCCCCTGCGGATGCGCCCAGCGGCGGCGCTGTCGACGCCGACGCGGTGCCTTCGCCGATGGTCGGCACCGCCTACCTCGCCGCCGAGCCGGGCGCCGCGCCATTCAAGTCGGTGGGCGACAAGGTCAGCGAAGGCGACACGATCCTCATTATCGAAGCGATGAAGGTGATGAACGCCATCCCCGCGCCGCGCGGTGGCACGCTCGCGGCAGTGCTGGTCGACAACGGCCAGCCGGTCGAATTCGACCAGCCGCTGTTCGTCATTCGCTGACGGCGCGGCATCCTCGAATGGCCATCGACAAGCTGCTGATCGCCAACCGCGGCGAGATCGCACTCCGCATCCACCGCGCGGCGCATGAAATGGGGATCAAGACCGTCGCGGTGCACTCCACCGCCGACGCGGACGCGATGCACGTCCGGCTCGCCGACGAAGCGATCTGCATCGGTCCGCCCGCGGCGCGCGACAGCTACCTCAACATCCCCGCGATCATTGCCGCAGCGGAGATCTCCGGCGCCGACGCGGTTCACCCCGGGTACGGCTTCCTCAGCGAAAACGCCCGCTTTGCCGAAATTATCGAGGCGCACGGCCTCGCCTTCGTCGGTCCCAAGCCCGAACATATCCGCACCATGGGCGACAAGGTGGAGGCAAAGCGCACCGCGGGCACGCTCGGCCTGCCGCTCGTCCCCGGCAGCGACGGTGCGGTGAGCGATCCCGAAGAGGGGGCGCGCATCGCCGGTGCGATCGGCTATCCGGTGATCATCAAGGCGGCGAGCGGCGGTGGCGGACGCGGGATGAAGGTGTGCGAAAGCGCCGACGACCTCGCCACGCTGATGGCGCAGGCGGGCAGCGAGGCAAAGGCCGCGTTCGGCGACGCCACCGTGTATATCGAGAAATACCTCGGCAACCCGCGGCACATCGAATTCCAGGTATTCGGCGACGGGCAAGGGAACGCCATTCACCTCGGCGAACGCGATTGTTCGCTGCAACGACGCCACCAAAAGGTGCTCGAGGAGGCGCCCTCGCCGGTCATCTCCGCCGAGGAGCGGGAGCGAATGGGCGGCATCTGCGCGCGGGCGATGGCCGACATGGGCTACCGCGGCGCGGGAACGATCGAGTTCCTGTGGGAAGACGGGCAATTCTACTTCATCGAGATGAACACCCGCATCCAGGTCGAACATCCGGTGACCGAGATGATCACCGGCTTCGACCTGGTGCGCGAACAGATCCGCATCGCCGACGGGCACGGGCTGTCGGTGGCGCAGGAGGACCTCGAGTTCCGCGGCCACGCCATCGAATGCCGCATCAACGCCGAAGACCCGCGCACCTTTGCGCCCTCACCGGGTCTGGTGAAGGCGTATCACCCCGCTGGCGGCATGCATGTGCGGGTCGACAGCGGACTTTACGCCGGATATCGGGTGCCGCCCTGCTATGACTCGATGGTCGCCAAGCTGATCGTTTACGGCCGCACCCGCCAGAGCTGCATGATGCGCATGCGTCGTGCGCTCGAGGAAATGGTGGTCGACGGGATCGCCACCAATATTCCCCTGCATCAAGCGCTTCTGCGGCAGGCTGATGTCATCGACGGGAACTACAGCATCAAGTGGCTGGAGGACTGGCTCTCCAAGGAAGGCGCGTGACCGGCGGATTTAGCGTTGAGGGAGCGTTAACCATGTCGGGCGCAGCATCCTCATCGGACGGACCGATAATTGGAACCCCCGCGCTTCCGAGCCGTTCGCGCGCATTACAGGTTATTATGTGATGGCATCGGAGAACATCTTGGCCCGCGTTATGATCGTCGAGGATGAGTTTCTCATCGCCGCAGATCTTGAGTGTGCTGTCGAGGACGCAGGTTGTCAGTCGGTCGGCATCGCGTCCGACACGCCGGAGGCGCTCGCGCTGGCGGAGGAAACGCCCGACCTCGCGCTGGTCGACCTCAACCTGTCAGATGGTCCGACGGGGGTCGACATCGCGCGTTCGCTGATCGCGCGCGGCATTTCAGTTCTGTTTATTACCGGAAACCCGCGCCTGTTGAGCGGTGGTGTTCCCGGCGCGTTTGGCGTCGTGCAGAAACCGTGCACCGCCGACATTGTACGCCGCATCGTAACTTACGCCATGGAGCGCCGTCGTTCTGGCCACAGCGCGCCCGCGCCCGAGATGGTGCGCGCCTTCGCCTGATTAGCGGTTACGGTTCAGCCGGTTGATCGGCACTTCGAGCGTTACGTTCAGGCCGTCGCGGCTCCAGTCGCGCGCCAGCTTCCCGCCCAACTGCTGCTTGACCGAGAGGTCCGCGAGCCGTGTGCCAAAGCCGGCATGTGTTGGCGTCGCCTCGATCGCGGGCCCGCCGGTTTCCTTCCATTCAACGCGAATGTTATCGTCGATCCGCGTCAGATGGAGCGATACCTTCCCCTGCTCGGTGGACAGCGCGCCATATTTGGCGGCGTTGGTCGCGAGTTCGTGATAAATGAGCGCGATCGGCGTTGCGGCCTGATCGTCAAGGTCGACGTCGTCGCCGGATAGCGCGACCCGCGGTTCGCCCTGACCCTGGTATGGCTCCATCAGTCGCTGGAGCATCCCCATCAGCGTTGGATTGCCGGTGATCGGCGCGCTTTCGGGACTGTGCGGCCGGGCGAATTCATGCGCGCGCGACAGCGACAGCACCCGTTCCTTGAGGTCGCTCGCAAACGCGTCACTTCCAGGGAACTGGCGCGAACTCATGGAGATGAGCCCGACGATCACCGCGAAGATGTTCTTGATGCGGTGCGACAGTTCACGGCTGAACAATTCGCTCTGTTCGGCGGCGAGCTTGGCGTCGTGGATGTCGGTGCAGGTTCCTATCCAGCGGGTGACCTCCCCCGCCTCGTTGCGCACAGGATAGGCGCGGCCCAGCACCCAGCGCCAATCGCCGTCGGCGCGACGCAGGCGGTATTCGATTTCGTAGAGGTCGCCGGTTTTCAGCGAGTGCGACCAAATCTGGTCGATCCGCTCCTGATCGTCGGGGTGGAAGATGTCGCGCCAAGCTTCGCCGTCGCTGTCGCCGCGTTCGGTGCCGGTGAATTCGTACCAGCGCTGATTGAAATAGTCGTGATGGCCGTCCGCACGGGTCGACCACACCATCTGCGGCATCGCTTCGGTGAGGATGGCGTAGCTCGAGCGGCTCTCGGCGAGCTCCTGCGCAAGGGTCACCTGACTGCCGACTTCGGTGTTGACGCCGAACCAGCGTTTGACCGCCCCGGTCGCATCGCGCAGCGGAACGATCCGCGTGAGGAAGGGACGGAACTTGCCATCCGCGCCCTTGATCGGGAACACCATTTCGAACGGCTCGCCACGCTCGATCGAGTCCGACCAGCGCTCGACCACCGCGTCGAGGTGCTTGGGATCGTGGACGCCGCCCCACTCCCAGCCGCACAGCTGTTCGGCCGCGACGCCGGTGTAGTCGACCAGCCGACGGTTCACCCAGCACAGATAGCCGTCGCCGCGCGCCATCCAGCAAGCGACGGGCAGACCGTCGAGCATCAGCCGGAATTCGTCATCGAGCGTGTCGAGCGGCCCGTCGCCAAGGTCAGGGAGGATGCGATCGACGTGCAGCGGTTCGCGCCAGAAGCGCTCTGCAATATCGTCAGCGAAACGTCCGGTATTCGGCATGCCATCCCCCAAGCGGTGCGCGCACGCTCTACCCGCTGGAGGTCGGCGCGTCACCCTCCCCCGCGGGCGTGACGGGGGCGCGCTCAGCCACGAAGACCGGCGCTCAGCCACAGCGCGAAAGGGAAGGCGAGCGCCATCAGCGTGCCGAGCGGCAGCGCGGGTTCGTCCACCGGCTGCCCTCGCAAACGCCGCATGAGCGCGACGGCGATTCCCGCAAGGCTCGCCAGCAGCAGCACGAATGGCTGCGGGGTGACGCCGCCCCATGCGCCCAGCGCGGCGAAGAAGGGCGGATCGCCGCCGCCCATCCCCTCCACCCCCCGCGCGCGCTGGTAGGCGTAGGCAATCGCAGCGAGCGCGAACCCGCCGACAGCCGCGCCCAGCAGGCGGTCGGCGAGGGTGAGCTCGCTCCCGAACGGCGCCCACGCGATCCCACCCCACGCGAGACCCGCGGCGAGCAGCATCAGGCTCAGCACGCGCGGCAGGAACAGCGCGCGCGCGTCCATTGCCGCGGCGAGCATCAATACAAAACCGAGCAGCGCGAGGGCCGCGGCGGCAGCAGGCGGGAGCGTGAGGCTCGCGACCGCCCACGACAGCGCTGCGCCAAGCCCGGCACAGCCAAGTTCCACCCCGAAATGCAGCGCCGCGATCTTTCCGCCGCACGCCCCACAACGGCCCCGTTGCGCGAGACAACTCACCAGCGGGACTAGGTTGAGAACACCAAGCGGGCGTCCGCAATGGTCGCAGCGCGACCGACCCCCGATCCCTAGCCCCTCCGGCCAGCGGATCGCCACCGTCGCGACGAAGCTGCCGAGGATGGCGCCGCCGATCGCTCCCAGCGTCGCGGCGAGCGCCGGGCTCACAACCGGCCGCGGATCACCCGCACCCACGCGCCGTCGACCGGCTGGAAGCCTGCGACGCCGAGCGCCGCGCCGACCAACGGGTCGCTCGCGCCGATACCCAGCCGCGCGCTGTAGCTCCCATCGGGGGCGAGGGTCAGCGTCAGCCGCTCGTTGCCGCCGCTCGACGCCAGCGGCAGCTCGAGGTTGCGCCCGTCGCACCGGATCGCGCCGGTGAAACCCTCGCTCAGCGTCAGCGGCCCGAACGACAGCGCGGGCACCATCGTCACCCGCCCTGAGGCAGCGCGGCAGCCGTCGCGCCCCATGTCGAGATTGACGCCGGCGAAGCGCAGCTCACGCAGCGGCACCGCCCCGATCCGTCCGCGCGTCGCCAGCCCGTCGAGGCCGGTGAGGATCGTGCGTCCACCGGCACGCCGCTCGACGCTGCCACGGATCCCGGGCAACGCCGCGGCGGGATTGAGATTCTGCTCCCCCGCGGGCACCAGGTTTAAGCGCGCGCGTCCGAGCAACAGCGGTCCCGGCGACAGCTGCGCGTCGAGCGAGCCGAGCTCGAAACCGCCGAGCTGCGCCTGTTCGAGCCGCCCGTCCCACACGCTCCCCGACACGCTGCGCGCGGACAGCCCGGCGCGCTCCAGCCCCGCCAGCTCCACCAGCCAGCGCAGCGGGAACAGGAGGATGAGCGTCAGAAGCGCGATGGGCAGCACCCAGCGCAGCGCGTTTCGGATCATGGGCGGCGGCTCGCGGTGAGAGTGGTGGCGACGGTGCCGTCGGGGTTGGGGCGCAGCACCACCTCCTCCAGCACCAGCCCGCCGCGCTCGAGCGCGTCGAGCCACGGCAGCACCGCGGTCGCGCGCGCATTGTTGAGCGCAGCGCGAGTGCGGTTGGGGCCCGCGGCATCGTTGCGGGTGAGCGACAGGCTCGCCGCGGCGGCGCTCTGCGCGACGATCTGGCCGACGTCGCCAGCGACCGTCGCGGTGCGAGCGCCCTCGGCCGCGCGGATCGCCTCCACCCGGTCGAGGATGGCGGCGTGGCGATCGACGGCGGTGCCATGCGAGGCGCGCGCATCCTCGACCGCGCCGACCAACGGGAACCACAGGCCATAGAGCAGCAGCACCGGCAGCGCGATGGCGCCGGCGATGCCGACCAGCCGCCGCTCGCGCGCGGAGAGGCCCTTCCACCAGCGGACGAGGGCGCTCCTCACTTGCGCCCCCGCAGTGTGATGTCGCCGGCGGCGCGCCCATCGGGGGCGGTGCGCGGGGCGGCGGTCGCGACCCAGCCGTCCGCCTGCAATGCGAGCAGCACGGCGTTCACCTCCTCGATCCGCGTCGCGGCGAGCTGGACGGAGAGTGTGCCGTCGTTGCGCCAGCCGAGGCTGGTCGCGCTCACCCCCGGCGCGCGTTCGAGCGCCGCGACCAGCGCCGCGGTCGGGGCCGAAAAGCGCCCACTTCCTCGCCCGAGCGCCGCCAGCCGCGCGTCGAGTTGCGCGACCGCGAGGTCGAGCGGGGGCGCGGGGCGGAGCGCGCGGGCGACCGCCGCCTCCGCCTCCGCATCGAGGCGCGCGGTGTCGCTACGGTAATTGATGACGAGCGCGACGGCGATGCCAATGCTCAATATCAGCGCCAACGCCGCCACCCGCACCGCGCGTGCGATCCACGCGGCGTCCCACGACCGGCGCGGACGCTGCGCATAGTCGCCCGATAGCAGGTCGATCGGCGGCGCGGTCAGGGCCGCGACGAGCGCCGCGTCGATGTCCCCGGCGTCCGCCTCCACCGCCGGCTTGAGCGCCAGCGCGTCGAGCAGCGCGGGCTCCGCCGGGAGCGCGCCGTCGGCGGTGCGATACAGCGCATCGCCCAGCGGAGCGGCGGCGACCGGCCCTTCGATGGTGCCGCGTGTGACCAGCGCCCAGCTCGGGACAATGGCGGAAAAGCGTAGGCCCGCCGCCGCCGCGCCGCCCAGCCAGTGCTGCATCAGCGCGCGGGAGACGACCGCGATGTCGCGCCCGCCGTCCGCCTCCGCCGCGCCCACCGCGACGTGCAGCGTGGCGGGGTCCGAAAGGCTGCGCTCTACGCCAAGCAACCGCGCCGCTGCCTCTGCCTGACGCGGGGTGAGGTCGGGCAGGTTGGCGTGGTGCGCGACCACTTCGCTCGCGGGTGCGATGGCGAGAACGTGCGGCGTTTCGGGCGGGAGGTCGGCGAGCGGATCGGCCGGGGGCGGGGCGGGGGGCTCGTCGGTGGGCAGGATCGCGCCGTCGTCGCTCACCCACCACCAGCCGATGATCGGTGCCTGGTCGAGCGAGCCCAGTCGCGCGATCCAGCGGGGGGCGGGGGCGGCGGGTGCGCTCACAGCGCGCTCGGCCAGCGACGGCGGACCACGCGTGCGAAGGGCGGCAGCGGCGCGGGCGCGGCTGTGCCGGGGCCGGCGGCGACCGGTTGCAGCGGCGCGGTGTCGATCAGGGCTTCGCTCACGCGCACCGCATCGCCGATCCGCGCCTCGCTGCGCAAGCCATATAAGCGTGTTTCGACCGCCAGGCCCTGCGGCACGAACCCGCCCGCGAGCGCGGGGCTCTGCCGCAGTTGGGTGAGCGTCGCCCACCCCCCCACGGGACGACTGGCGAGCAGCGCCTGAGCGCGGGCGAGCGCGCCCTCTCCGCCGAGCCGCGCGGCGAGCAAAGGCGCCTGCGCAGGGGTGAGCGTGTTGACGTTGAGCGGGGCGGGCTCGCTGGTCGGCAGTGCGCAGACCTGTCCGTCGAGTCGCGACGCGAGCGCGGCGCCGACACCCGGCAGCGCGGCCAGCTCGCCCACATCGACCATCGGCGCGTTGGCGGCGAGGTAGGCGGGCTCGCCCCCGCCGCCGTCCTCCGCGCCATCGACCGAGGTCAAGCTATCGGCGTCGATCGCGTCGGTGGCGCGCGCCATCAGCCGTTCGGCATCGCCGTGCGGGATGCCGAGCGCGGTTGCGATGGCGATCAACTGCGCGCCCGCCTCGGGGTTGGGCTGACCGGTTTCGGTGGCGAGGCTGTTGAGGTTGAAGCAATTGCCCACGTCACTCAGCGTTATCTTCGCGCTGCCACCGGGCAGCGGCACGTCGATCGGCCGCGCCAACGCCTCCACCGGCACGCGCTTCGCGGCGACGAAGGGCTGCAGCCGCGCGAGCGCGACCGCCTCCGCCGCCAGTGCCGCCTCACGCGCCTGCGCCCCCGCTGCGGCGCTGGCGGAGAGGCGCGTCGCCAGCGTCAGCCGCTCGAGCGCGCCCGCGCTGACCACCGCCATCACGGCGACGATCAGCAGGATGGTGAGCAGCGCCGCGCCCTTGTCGCGGTGCGGGATCATGCTCCGCCCCCCGGCGGCAGCGCGTGGATGAGCGTCAGCGGCGCGGCGCCATCGCGCTCGATCGTCAGCCGCACCGCGCGGGGGAGGGCGGTGGCGGGCTCAGCGGGCCAGTCGGCGCGCCAGCTCCCGTCGCGCGCGCGCGCTTCGATGCGCAGGCCTCGCACCTTGTCGAGCAGCGTGCCCGACGGCCCGGTCAGCGCGCCATCCGCCCGGCCCGAGCGGCGCATGAGCTTGCCGCCGTCGAGCCGCCACTCCACCCCGCTGAGCGCGTCGCGGGCGGAGGTGAAGCGCATGCCCGTCGGCTCGATCACGAAGGCGGCGCGTCGCTGTCCCCCCGCATCGCGCCATGGCCGCGGCTGCGCGGCACTGAGGTCCGCGGCGAGCAGCGCATCCAATCGCACCAGCGCGGACCCGTCGCTCAGGCGCCCCGCCGCTGCCTGCTGCGTGTCGACGCTGGTGCGCAGCAGCAGCACCCCCGCGCTCGCGACGATCGCGAAAATCGCCAGCGCGACCATCATCTCGACCAGGGTGAAGCCGCGATCGTTCAACGCGGCGCGCCTTGCGCGGGCACCAGCAGCGACAGCGCCGCGCGCCCGCCGCTCAGACCGGCGACGCGAATGTCGACCCGCGCGGTGCCCGGCACCGGCCCCCCGCTCACCGCGCGCTGGACGAGGAAGCTCGCCCCGCCGTTGGTCACGCGCGACGAGCCTGCGGTGGGCGCACCTGGGGCGCTCGCCACCAGCGCGGCTTCGTTCTGCGCGACGATGCGCGCGAGCGTCGCCAGCTCGACCTCGCTCGCGCTGCGTACCGCGAATGCGTCGAGCCGCACCAGCGCGAGGCCCGCGATCGCCAGCACCGCCAGCGCGACGAGCATCTCGATTAGCGTGAAGCCGCCGTCGGAGGGTGGGCGGTGGGTCACTGGACGGTCACGCTCCCCGCGCCGTCAATGCGGACGGTGGCGCGCGTGTCGCCGCGCGCAATGGCGAGCTCGAGCGCCTGGTCGGGGAGGCCGAGCGCGTCGAACGTCACCCGCCCGCCGCCGTTCAGCGTGACGCCAGTGCCCTCGGCCCAGTCGTGCTGGTCGGCGGGGTCGGGGCGCCATTCGCCCTCCACCCGCCGCTCGACGCCATAGCCCGATGCCGCCACCCACAGCCGTTGCGGTACGCCGGTGACGATCGCGCCATCGCGCACCGCGGCGGCGCGCGCGGCAAAGCGGCTCGCCTCGGTCGCGGGGCTCCCTCCGGCGGGCGGGAGCGACAGCACCACCGCCGCGGTCAGCAGCCCGAGTACGCCGAGCGCGACCATCAGCTCGACCAGCGAAAAGCCGGTGTCGCAGGGGTGAGGGCTATTTCGCCTCGGCATAAATGTCGGCGTTGAGCTCGCTGCCGCCCGGCGCGCCATCCGCGCCCAGCGAGTAGATCGCGAACGGCTGCCCGCTCGGCCCCGGCGTCGCCAGCTGATAGGGGCGCCCCCACGGATCGTTGGGCAGCGACCGCACATAGCCACCCGGGCGATAACGCGACGGATCGGCGAGCCCCGCCGGAGCGGTCTTCAGCGCCGCGATGCCGTCACCGGCGCTCGGGTAGGTGAGGTTGTCGAGCCGATACTGCTCCATCGCGCTTTCGAGCGTGGCGATGTCGGCGCGCGCCTTGGTCACCATCGCGCGGTCCTGGCTCGGCAGGACGTTGATCAGCACGACCACGCTCAATAGCCCGATGATGAAGATTACCACCATCAGCTCGGTCAGGGTGAAGCCGCGGTTGCGGCTTTGGTCATCTCGGGCGTGATCAGTGTCGGGAGTCATGGGAGTTGCGCCTTTATCCGCCTGCGAGGCTTTGCAGCTGCAGGATGGGGAGGAGGATGGAGAGGATGATCAGCGCGACGGTGCCGCCCATCAGGATGATGATTGCGGGCTCGATCAGCGCCATCGTCGTCGTGGTGAAGCGGTCGAACTCCTGTTCGAGATAGTCCGCCGCGCGCGCCAGCATCAGTTCGAGCCGCCCCGCGCTCTCCCCGCTCGCGGCGAGGTAGGTGAGCAGCGGCGGGAACACGCCCGCGCCGCGCATCGCCGCCGACAGCGACCCGCCGCCGCGCACCTGCTCGGCGATGTCGGCGGTGGCGCTGCGCAGCGCATGGTTGCGGATGGTGGGGAGGGTCAGCGCGAGCCCCTCCACCAGCGGCAGTCGCGCATCGACCATCGTCGCCAGCGTGCGCGCGAAGCGGGCGGCGTGGAGGTCGCGGAGCAGGCGGCCGACCAGCGGCAGGCGGATGATCGCGCGGTCGAAGGCGAGCCTCGGCCCCGGCTGACGCAGCAGCGCGCCGAGCGCCACGCCGGCGAGCGCCAGTGCGATCAGCACCGCCCACCACCAGCTCGCCGCGAAGGCGGAAACGGCGATCACCGCCCGGGTCAGCCACGGCAATTGCTGGCCGACATTGTCGAACTGCTCGACCACGCGCGGCACGACGAAGATCATCAGCGCTGCCACCACCGCCACCGCGACGATCGCCAGCACGATCGGGTAGGCGAGTGTGGAGAGCAGCTTGCCACGCACCTCCGCCTGCCGTTCGAGCAGCGCGGACAGCCGCTCGAGGATTTCGGGGAGGCTGCCCGACGCCTCCCCCGCAGCGATCATCGCGCGGTAGAGCGGGGGGAAGCTCTTCGGTTCGCGCGCCATCGCATCGGCGAGGCGACGGCCTTCGACCACGCCCGCGTGGACCGCGCCGATGACGCCCGCGACATTGGCGCGCTCGCTCTGCCGCATTGCGGTGCGCAGCGCCTCCTCAATCGGGCTGACCTGAGTCAGCGTCGCGAGCTGACGGGTGAACAGCGCGAGGTCCTTGGCG
>ERZ501016.217-NODE-217-length-22091-cov-6.163732_pt1 | contig 22091 bp, 19 predicted proteins | sample MGYA00248889_ERZ501016 | MGnify/ENA primary metagenome ERZ501016 (study PRJEB25958, sample SAMN03398594) | human skin metagenome | study: EMG produced TPA metagenomics assembly of the Human Skin Microbiome Metagenome (human skin metagenome) data set. | reverse complement strand
GGGGCGGCGGCTGCGGTCGCGGCCGGGTCGTCGACTGCCTGCCAGCGCACCGCTGACGACAGCGGCCGCCGCCAGGACGTAGACGGCCGTCTGCGGCGTGGTGCCCAGTCGCGCCGCCGGGGTGAGCGTGGTGCGCAGCGGGAGCGAGGCGATGAGCTCCTCATCGGTGAACAGACCGGTCCGCGCCACGACCGTCCCGTCCGGCATGATCATCGCGCTGACGCCCACGGTGGAGACCTGGACGGTCGACCTGCCGTGCTCCACCGCCCGGAAGCGGGACATCGCCAGCTGCTGGGTCGACTCCGGGGTGCGCCCGAACGAGGCGTTGTTGGTCGGGATGACGATCAGCTCTGCCCCGTCGAGGACCCCTTCGCGGATGAGGTCTGCGTAGGCGACCTCGAAGCAGATCCCGGTGGCCAGGCGCACGTCACGTCCGAGCGCGTCGATCCACACGTCCATGACGGCGGGGTCGCCGCCGGCTGCCATGTCCGTGGCGACCCGGTCGACGAGCGGAGTGAGCTGGCGGAAGAATGCGCGGAAGGGGACGTACTCCCCGAAGGGGACCGGGTGCTGCTTGGCGTAGGCGTCGCCACTCCCCGCACCGGCGGTCCAGGAAATGATCTCGTTGTAGCGGATGTCCTGCCCGTCGGGGAACCGCTGGGTTCCCAGCAGCAGTGGGGCGCCGACCGCTGCGGCGGCGCGGTCCACGGTCGAAGCCTGCGCCAGGTCGGTGCGGGGGTCGATGTCGGCGGCACTCTCCGGCCACACCACCAGGTCCAGCTTGCGCCTTCCGGCGGTCGCCGCGAGCCGCTCGGTGCCTTGGGCGTGGTTGGCCGTGACGTCGCGGGCCTGCTCGGCCCAGTCGGCGCCCTGCTGCGGGACGTTGCCCTGGACGGCGCCGACCAGCAGTGAGCCGTTCTCCGGGCCGGCTGTCAGGGGAAGCCGGCCCGGGGCGCCGGCCAGGAGCACCGCGGCGAGCAGCGCCCGAGTCGCGGCGATAACCGCGGTGCGGCGCAGGTACTGCAGCGCCAGCGCGATTAGCGCCCCCGTCACGGCGACGAACGCGGAGACCAGGACCTCCCCTCCGTAGGGCGCGAGACGTAGCAGGGGCGCCTCGGTCTGGGAGAACGCCAGGAAGCCCCACGGGAAGCCCCCGAAAGGCCAGGAGCCGCGGACCTGCTCGATGGCGACCCACAGCACGGCTGCGGTGACCGCCTGGGCCAGCGGGCGACCGGTGAGCCAGACGGCCCTGCGCGCGTAGGTCCACAGCGCGCCGAAGCCGGCGACGTACAGCGCCTGGACCACGCTGAGCGCGACCCACGGGAGCGCCGATCCGGTGGCCTGCACTGCCCAGTGGACCAGCGGCAAGAAGAAGGCCAGCCCCCAGACCAGGCCGATGCCTGCGGCGCGGACCAGTGACGCGCCGCGCATCGCGAGCAGCAGGCACGCCATGCCGGCGTAGGCCAGCGGCCACCATCCCCGGTCAGGAAACGCGAGACTCGTCGCCCAGCCACCCACGCCTGCTCCGACCAGCACCAGCCCCGGCGGCATGAGGCCAGGCAATGAGGCGCCACCGTTGCGGCGTCGCGCATTCACGCGCTCGACCTCCTGCCGGGGCGACCCGGCGCGGACACGAAGCTCCCCGCCGGCCGTACGGGCTGGACCGGGCCGCGTGTCCGACAAGGAAGGCCGTTCGGGCCCCGTGCTCACCCGGCGCCTCCCGATGGGTCGTCACGCACCTGCCGGGCGCACATCGGCGTCGGCCGGTCCTCAGACGCCGGCATAGGAATGCAGGCCCGTGATGAACAGGTTGACGCCGACGAAGTTGAACCAGAAGGCGGCGTACCCGGCCAGGGCCAGCCACCCGGCCTTCCTGCCGCGCCACCCGGCGGTGGACTGTGCGTGCAGGTAGGCGGCGTACAGCACCCAGGTGATGAAGGCCCAGGTCTCCTTGGGGTCCCAGCCCCAGTACCGGCCCCAGGAGTCCTCGGCCCAGATCGCGCCGGCCAGCACGGCGAACGTCCACACCGGGAAGGCGAACAGGTGGGCGGTGTGGGCGAGGCGCTCCAGGGTGGCGGCAGCCGGCAGCCGGCCGGCGTAGCCGCGGGTCGCCTGCCCGCCGGCGTCGCGCGCGTCGGCGCGTCGGCGCAGTAGGTACAGGCCGGTTGCGGCGGCGCCGACGGTGAAGACGCCACCGGCGATGATCGCCGCCGCGACGTGGATGACCAACCAGTACGAGTTCAGCGCCGGGACCAGGTCCCCGGCGGGGGTGTAGAGCACCGTCACGGCCAGGCCCAGGCACAAGGTGACCAGAGCGAGGACCCACACACCCAGGTCACGCACCGGCTGGCGGCGGCGCAGGAACACCAGGTAGGCGGACGTGGCGGCCAGTGTGGCGGCGGTCGTGAACTCATACATGTTGCCCCACGGCACCCGGCCCGCCGCGAGGCCCCGGGAGACGACTCCGGCCAGGTGCAGCGCGAACGCGAGCGTGGTCAAGGCGGCCGCGATCCGCTCCGTGCGACGCGCGGCTGCATCGCGGATCGCGGGCCGGCCCCCAGCGGTCGGCGGCTGCCGGTCGTGATCGGCGGCATGGGCGCCGGCGGCGACCGCCTCGAGGCGAGGCGCGTCCTCAGGCACCGGGTGCGACCGGCGGGCCGCCTGGTAGGCGTAGGCGAGCATCGCCAACGCATAGACCGCGATGGCGCTGTAGATGAGCCGGTCGCTCAGCTCGGCCAGGAGGTTGGGGGTGGGCATGTTCAGTCCTCTCGGTCGTGCGGGGAAGTGCCGCTGCCGCCCGGTTCGGCGCCCGGCAGGGCGGCGAGCAGCGACGAGAGCTCGCCGGGGACCGGCTCACGTCGGGTCAGTGCGTAGCTGGCTGCCTCGACAGTCGCGCCGCCGCCGCCAGCCGCTGCGGTGACACGGACCCAGACCCGGCGTCGGCGGACGGCCAGTGAGACCGTCAGGCCCAGCAGGAGGGCGACCGCGGCGACCAAGGAGAGCTCCTTGCCGGGGTCGTGGGCGATCTGGAAGTGCGCGAACCGCGAGACCGACTCGAACGTCAAGGTGCCCTGCCCGTCGGGCAACGTCATCGACTCACCGGGTCGCAGAGCGCGCGCGAACGGCTCGTCCCCGTCCATGACCTGGCTCAGATTGGTCTTGTCCAGGCGGAAGACCGACTGCGGTGCGCCGTCGCCCAGGCCGAGGTCACCGGTGTATGCGGTCAGCAGCAGCTGGGGATCGACCAGGTCCGGGTAGAGCGATCGAGGGCCGGCCGCGGGGTCGACGGAGGCGGTGGGCAGGAAGAACCCTTCGAACCCCAGCTGCGTCGGCTGCCCGTCCGGGACCTTGATCACGCCCTCGGAGGACAGGTTGCCGTCGAAGGGCACGAACACCACCGGCCCGGAGAACACCGTCTGACCGCGGCCATCGGTGACGCTGACCACCGGGGCGTAGCCGTGGCCGGTGAGGAACATCTTGGTGCCCTCCACCTGCAGCGGGTGGTTCACCTCGACGGTGACCTTCTCCGCGGCGCCGCCGGGGGTGCGCAGCACAGTCAGGTCGGCCTGGAAGTCCCGGGCGCTGCCGCGTTGGGGGCCGGCCGTCTCGAACCTGGCAGTGAAGTCGTCCAGCGTGACCGAGAACGGGCTCAGGCCCTCGGCGTCAGTCAAAGGCCCCGGGGTGAACTCGTCGTACTGCAGCCGCGTGTTCGTGAAGGAAGCACCCTCCACGACGATCACCCGCCCCTCGAAGCCGAAGAGCGACCCGATCGCGACGCCGAAGAGCAGGACCAGGAGTGACAGGTGGAACACCAGGTTGCCGGCCTCGCGCAGGTACCCCTTCTCCGCCCGCACGGAATCGTCCTCGACGACGACGCGGAACCTCCGGGCCCGCAGATGGGAGGCGGCTGCCTGCAGGATCTGCGCCCGCTCCGCGGCCACGGTCGCACGACGGTGGTCGTCCAGGCGCGCGAGGTTGGTCGGTGCCCGTGGGGGTTCGGCGCGCGCCGACTGCCACAGGCGCGCCGCGCGCGGCAGGACGCATCCAGTCATGGAGACCATGAGCAGCAGGTAGATCGCGGCGAACCAGGGCGAGGAGTACACCTCAAAGAACCCAAGCCGGTCCAACCACGGGCCCACCACCGGGTTGTCAGCCAGGAACCGGGTCACGGCGCCGGGGTCGAACGCGACCCCGCGCTGGGGAAGCAACGACCCGGGCACGGCAGCCAGGGCCAGCGCCAGCAACAGCAGCACTGCGGTCCGCATGGACGTCAGCGTCCGCCACGCCCACCGGGCCCATGCCAGCAGCCCCGGCCCCGTCGGGCGCGGTGGCACCGCCATCACCCCAGGGCGAGCCGCCTCCTCAAGACGGTCGCTGACCGCAGTGTCCTCGAGCGCGTCCTCGGCTGGCCGGGATGCCGTGGCCTCGGCGACGGCGTTACCGGGCCAGGCGCCGATTGATTCGGTCACCGGCCCGCAGACCCGGCTTCCCGCGCGTCGAGCATGTCATTGAGTACCGCGAGCTCGGCGGTCTGGGAGCTGACGATCGCCTGGGCCAGACGACGCACGTCCTGGTCCCCGACCAGGTCGAGGGCCGCCTGAGCCATCGCCACGCCGCCTTCGTGGTGCGCCACCATGAGCCGCAGGTACAGAACCTCAGCATCGACCCCTCCCGCCTGGGCGAGCCTGCCCAGGTCCTCATCACTCGCCATCCCGGGCATCACCGCGTCGGATCCCGGCCCCCCGGTCGCGTCAGCACCGTCGCCCATGGACCCCATGCCGGAGCCGGTCTCGCTCATCCACTGCATCGGAGCGGCCAGGCTGGCCTGCGGAAGGTCCCACTGCTCCAGCCAGCCGTACATCTGCCCAGCCTGCTGCTGCTGGGTCAGCATGATGTCCAGCGCCAGCGACCGGACCTCGGGATCCTCCGTGGCGTCACGCACCATCGTGGACATCTCCACCGCCTGGGCGTGGTGCGCCTGCATGTCGCGGGCGAACCCAGCCTCGGCTGACCCCTCGGCCGGCGAGACCCGCTCGCCTCCACTGGTGAGGGCCGAACCGGCGACCAGGCCGGCGACGCCCACCACGGCGGCCACCAAGATCACCACCGCAACGGTCGGGAACCTGCGTGCGCCAGCGCTCTCGCTCATCACGCGTCCACCCCACCCGTGCACGGCGCACCCGGCTCCGGTGTCTGCTCACCCTGCTGGTACTTGACCAGGAACTGCTCCAGGCGCGGGTCATCCGCGGTTCCCAGCGCCAGCTGGGTCCCCCAGGCGCTGGCCACCACCGGCTCCTCGGGCAGGCCATCGAACGGACTGAGCAGGACGTACGCGTTGCCCTCGGCCAGGTCGGCCAGCCGCTGCACCTGCTCGGCCGGCAGGTCCGAGCTGTAGGTGATCCACACGGCACCGTGCTCCAAAGAGTGCACCCCCAGCTCGTTGGCGATCGGCTCGGTGTACGTCCCGCAGTTGGCCCACACGCCCGCGTGGTCACCACCGACGGGCGGCGTCTGGTCGTACCGCACCGGCTGCTGGACATGGCTGGCCGACAGGTCACTGAAGGTCGCAACCCCTTCGATGTCGCCCGATGCTGCCTCAGTGACTTCGGCGGCGCGCCGCTGCTCGCCGACGAGCACGACAGCCGTCGCTCCGATGAGGACCCCGGCCACGAGCACGCTCGTGCCGGTGATGACCGCCGTGCGGCGGCGTTCGGCGCGCCGCTGCTGCTCGCGGATCTCGGCCAGCCGGGCAGCGCGTTCGGCCGCTTCGTGCTTACGGGTTGCCATCAGTGGAGGCCTTTCGCTCGTCGACGTCGTTCACAGGACGGTGGTGTAGCCCGAGATCGTGGACTGCAGGCCTCGCATCAGGTGGTCCCACACCCCGGTGGCCAGCAGCAGACCGGTGGTGATGAGCATGACCGCACCAGCGCGTTTGATCCCCACGGTGTGCCCACGTGCCCACTGGGTCGCCGTCAGTGCCCGCCGCATGCCCAGACCGACCGCGATGAACGGGAGACCGAGCCCGGCGGCGTAGACCGCGGCCAGCGTCGCCCCGCGCCCGGCGCTGGCCTCGGTGAACGCCAAGGTCTGCACCGTGGCGAGGGTCGGGCCCAGGCACGGTGTCCAGCCCAGTCCGAAGGTGACCCCCATCAGCGGGGCGCCGACCAGGCCCGACTTGGGACGCAGCCGCGGCAGCAGCTGGCGCTGGGACCGGGGCAGCCAGCCGGCGAAGACCAGACCCATGACCACGACCACGACGCCCAGGACACGGGTGAGCACCGCTTGCGAGGACTGCAGCGTCGCGCCAAGACCGCCGAAGAGGGCGCCGTAGGCGACGAAGACCGAGGCGAACCCCAGGATGAACAAGGCAGTACCCTTCACCACCGGACGTCGCCGCGTCGCGACGCCCTCATCGAGCAAGGGGCCGCCAGCGACGTAGGACACGTACCCGGGCACCACGGGCAGCACGCACGGGGACACGAAGGAGATCAGCCCCGCCAGGGCTGCGACGGCCACGGCGGCCAGCATCGGGCCGGTCGCGACCAGGTCTTGGAGCACGCTCACGACGACGTGGCGGGCTCGGCCAGGACCGTGTCCAGCAGCGCGGTCAGGGTCGACTCCTGCACCGCGCCGAGGACGCGCGCCGCCGGCCTCCCGTCACGGTCCAGGAGCAGGGTCACCGGGACCCCGGCTCCGGGGAGGTGATCGGCCAGGCTCAGCAGGGCCTTGCCATTCCTGTCGTCGATGCTCGGGTAGGTGATCCCGTAGCTGTCCTCGAACGCGATCGCCGCGGCCGGATTGTCGCGCACGTTGACCCCGACGAACCGCACTCCCTGGTTCGCGTATGCAGCCGACGTGGCGGCAAGGATCGGCGCCTCCTCCCGGCACGGCGCACACCACGAACCCCACACGTTGATCACCACGACGTCGCCGCGCCATGCGGCGATGTCGATCGCCTCACCAGTCAGCCCGGTTCCCGACAGTGCCACCGGTCCAGCCCGGTCCTCAGGTGCGTACTCCGTCACCGTCCTGCTGCCCGCAGTCACTGAGGACCCCCCGAGCGCCGCGCCTTGGCCCGCCGACAGGAAGCCGGTGAGCTGGACCGCCACCACGCCTCCAGTGACGAGGACCAGGACCAGGACCAGGAGGATCACCCGCGGGCCGGTCAGTGGCCGGCGCGGCCGTGCCCGTGCGGGCGATCCCTGGACCGGAGGTCCGCCGGCCGCGGTCGGCTCATCCACGAGCGGTGATCAGCTCAGACGGCTCCGCCCACAGACTCTCACCCGGTGCGGCGACGCCCAGGGCGTCCAGTAGCGCCGCGCCCTGGGAGGTCAGCCGGCACATGACCAGCTTGCCGTGCCGGCGGGAGGTCACCAGGCCGGCGCGGCGCAGAACGCGCAGGTGGTGCGAGACCAGGTTCGGCGCGGCGCCGACGACCCACGCCAGATCGCAGACGCACAGCTCGGCCCCGAGGGCCAGGGCCGTTGCCGTGCGAAGGCGCACCGGGTCCGCCAGTGCCTTGGCAGTAAGCGCCATCGCCTGGGAGCGGTGCGCCTTCGGCAGGGCTGCGCGGACCGACTCGGCGCGCGCCACGTCCAGGCACAGCAGGTCGCACGCCTCGGCCGTCATGCGGTCATGGTAGCAAACGTTGATGTGAGCATCGGCCGCCGATTGTGCTGGTGGCCACTACCGACGCGAGGCCCGCGCGAGTGCCACTCACCCGATCCCGCTCGTGCCGTCCCCGCTCGGTGTTGCGGGTGTCGGGTGGCGCAGGGTGACCAGCACCAGCAAAGCGACGCCGGTGACGATCGCGGTGTCGGCGATGTTGAAGGTCGGGAACCACCCGCTGTGCAGGTAGTCGGTGACCACCCCGTCCCCAGCCCGGTCCACGACGTTCGCGATCGCCCCACCCAGGACCAGGGCGAGGGCAGGCAACCGCCCGCGCGAAAGAGCGGCGCCGGTCCGCCAGGCGACCACACCGACCGCAGCCGCTCGGCCTCGTGCTCCTCGGCTTCCTCGCCGCCGGGGGTGGTCTCGTCGTCGCTGCAGCCGCAGGCGTCGCTCATCGTGCACTCTCCTTGGCGATCGGGTCAGAGGTGGTGGGACTTGCGTAGGTGGGGCACAAGGCCACAGCGTTGCCGGTCGCGGCCAGCAGGCCCTCGGCCACAGCGAGAAGGTCCATCAGCTCCGGGCGGGTCAGGTGGTAGACCGACGCGCGTCCCTGCGCGCGGTAGTCGACCAACCCGCAGTCCCGCAGGCAGGCCAGGTGTGAGGACACGGTGGACTGGCTCAGGCCCAGCTCGGTGCACAGGTCCACGACCCGCGCCTCGCCCCTCGCCAGGCGGCGCACCAGCGCCAGGCGCGTCGGGTCGCCCAGGCCTCGGAACAACGCCCCTGCGGGCGCGAGCTCGGCCCGGCCACTTACATCAGGACTTGCGGTGATCATCGGCATGGGTCGATGCTAGCGCCTATCGGGTGTGGGTTCGACCCGGTCGGGCTCTGGAGGCTGCTGTGTCCGATCTATCGGCCGCCCCGGCCACAGCCGCGAGTAGCGCGCGGGCCTCGCACCGCAACCAACCGAAAGGCCCCTCGATGGACTTGGCCGTAGCCGTCCTGCAGGCCGTCGGTCTGTTCCTCGTGACCAACATCGACGACATCATCGTGCTCTCACTGTTATTCGCCCGCGGCACCGGCGCCCCAGGCACCACCGCCGAGATCATCGCCGGGCAGTACCTCGGCTTCGGCGCCATCCTCATCGCCTCCGTCCTGGTCGCACTCGGCGCCAACGCCTTCCTGCCTGAAGACGCCATCGCCTACTTCGGACTCATACCCCTGCTCCTGGGCCTCTACGCCGCCTGGCGGGCCTGGCGTGGCCGCGACGACGACGGTGACGACCCGGGCAAGGCCGTCGCCGTCTGGACCGTCGCAGCGGTCACCTTCGCCAACGGCGGCGACAACATCGGCGTCTACGTCCCGGTCTTCCTCACCGTCGGCCCCGCCGCGACCGCCGCGAACGCCGTCGTGTTCCTCGCCCTGGTCGCCGTGCTCGTCCTGGCCGCCAGGTACGTCGCCACCCGACGACCCATCGCCGAAGTCCTCGAACGCTGGGAACACGTCCTGTTCCCCCTCGTCCTGATCGGACTGGGCATCGTCATCCTCCTCGAGGGCGGCGCCTTCGGGCTGTAGAGCCGTTGGCCGTTCCCGGTGGCGGCGGAGAAGGTCATCGTCGGCGGGCGATTGCCGGTCACGGTTCTCGGCCGCCCCCTGGCCTGCTGCCGATGCGCGGACGGCGGTCGCGGCTCAGAGGTACCGACAGACGTCGGTCGGGTCGCAGGCCCCGGGGTCAGGTGCGGCGGCGGCGTCTCGCAGCTCGGTGACGTTCTCGCGCAGCGCCTGAAGGTCCGCGATCTGGCGGTCGAGCTGGTGGACGCGGCTGTCGAGCAGCTGGCGGACGTGGTGGCAGGGCGCCGCACCGGCGTCTCGTACGTGCAGCACCTCTCGGATCTGCGCCAGGGTCAGGCCGGCGGCCTGACCACGGCGGATGAAGTTCAGTCGCTGGAGGGTCGCGGGCTCGTAGTCGCGGTAGCCGGTGGTGGTGCGCTCGGGCGCCGGGAGGAGCCCTGCCTGTTCGTAGTAGCGCAGCGTCTTGGTCGTGGTGCCGCTCGCCTGGGCCAGCTCTCCGATACGCACATCGCCTCCAGCTGCCGAGCCTACCGGCCTTGACCTTCCAGTGCGCTAGAAGGTCCAGGCTGGCGCCTGGAGCAGGACCGACGACGAAGGGATCTGGCATGAGCGCGGGCTATGACGTGGACCTGGCGGTGGTCGGCTCCGGTGGTGCGGCGATGGCGGCTGCGATCACCGCTCGGCAGACTGGGCACACCGTGGTCCTGATCGAGCGCGGCGTTCTCGGTGGGACCTGCGTGAACATCGGCTGCGTGCCGTCCAAGACGCTCCTGGCGGCCGCCGGCGCCCGACACTCCGCCCTGACCAATCCCTTCGACGGCGCTCCCACGTCCGCAGGTGGCGTAGACCTACGAGCGCTGGTTCACCAGAAGGACGAGCTCGTCGAGCGCATGCGCAGTACGAAGTACGCCCACGTCGCCGCCGCCTATGCGTTCGAGGTCGTGCCTGGGCACGCCAGGTTCCTCGATCGCGACACGCTCGCGGTCGACGGCGAGCCGCTGCGCGCCCAGGCGTACGTGGTGGCCACCGGGGCCGCGCCGGCGGTGCCCGAGCTGGCGGGTCTGGACAGCGTGGACTGGTTGACGTCGACGACGGCCATGGAACTCGAGCAGGTGCCGAGGTCCCTGGTGGTGATCGGTGGCGGCTACGTCGGGCTCGAGCAGGCGCAGCTCTTGGCCCGTCTCGGTGCGAGGGTGTCCCTGGTCGGGCGCGTGGCCCCCCGGGCCGAGCCGGAGCTGGCCGAACGCCTGCGTGCGGTCTTTGCCGAGGACGGCATCGGTGTCCTCGAGGAGCACGCCGTCGCCGTCTCGGTCGACGGAGGCGAGGTCGTCGTACGGGCCGCCTCGGGTGCTGCCGTCCGCGCAGAACGGCTGCTGATCGCCACCGGTCGCACGGCCCGCACCGACGGGCTGGGGCTCGCCGCAGCCGGCGTCGACGTCGACGAGCGGGGTTTCGTCGTCACGGATGAGTTCCAGCGCACGACCAACCCGCGCGTCTACGCCGCAGGCGACGTGTCCGGTGCCCCGCAGTACGTCTACGTCGCCGCCGCCGCAGGCCGCGCCGCCGCCACCAACGCACTGACCGGCCCGGACGGTCCTGGGGCGCGGGTCGACTACACCGGCCTGCCCACCGTGGTCTTCACCAACCCCCAGCTCGCCTCGGCCGGGCTGAGCGAGAAGGAGACCCTCGAGCGCGGCCACGACTGCAGGTCCCGAGTACTGAACCTCTCAGAGGTCCCGCGCGCCCTGGTCAACCGCGACACCCGAGGGGCCGTGAAGATCGTCGCCGACGCCACAACAGGCAAGGTCCTGGGGGTGCACGCCCTCGCCGACGGTGCCGGCGAGATCATGCTCGCCGCGACCTACGCCATCAGAACCGGCATGACGGTCGACGACCTCGCAGACACCTGGGCGCCCTACCTGACCATGGCCGAGAGCCTGCGGATCGCCGCAGGGCTGTTCCGCAACCATTTGCCGACGTCCTGCTGCGCCTGACCGGTCCAGCGCCCTCGACGCCCCCGCTGTCATTCCGGCCGCGCTATGTGCTGACCGCACCAAACCCGGCACTGTCGCTCGCGACCCGGATGCTGTGGCCAGCTTCGGCCCCATGCCGCCGAGCTCAGCCACACGCCCGGTTCTACACCTGGCGGCGGCTGGGCGCTCTGGGCCGCCCGCCGTTCCGCGCTGAGCCGAACCAGGCGCTGCCGCCGACCGTCTCACGCCATCGCCGGAAACGAACGTTTCCGCTACACCGGAGTCGAGATTCCGGTGAGGTCTGACATCGACCCGGATCGTGTAGCGGAACTCAGTGCCGAAATCTACGGTTCGGAACTTCCCGGTGGGGATGAGTTTCGCTACGCTCGACCGGTGGGGCATCTGCTGGGGTACGCGCGCGTGTCCACCGCTGATCAGGACGCGGCGTTGCAGATCGACGCCCTGAATCGGGCGGGGTGCTACCGGGTGTTCGTCGACACGATCTCCGGATCGCTGCAGCAGCGCCCCGAGCTGGACAAGCTGCTCGACCAGCTGCGTCCAGGGGACACCCTGGTGGTGTGGCGCCTGGATCGGCTGGGCCGGTCGATCCGGCACCTGATCGACCAGCTGCAGGTCCTATCCGACCGCGGCGTGGGGTTCCGGTCCCTGCAGGAGACGATCGACACGACCTCCCCAGGAGGACGGTTGGTCTTCCACGTCTTCGCCGCCCTGGCCGAGTTCGAGCGCGACCTGATCCGGGAGCGGACCAACGCCGGCCTGGAGGCCGCCCGCGCACGGGGCCGCACCGGTGGGCGCCCCTCGGCGCTGTCCGGCGACCAGGTCCGGGCGGCCCGGCGGATGTATGAGCAGAAGGACATGACGGTCGCCCAGATCGGTGAGGTGCTCGGGGTTTCCCGCACCACGATCTACCGGGCCCTGAACCGCCCACCCGCTGCGCCGGCCTCGCCGCGACGAGCCACGAGCGCCGTGTAGCAACGTGGATGCGGGCGGGCGGTGGCAGATCCTGCGGCTGCATGTCGAGGACCAGGTCCCGCTCGCCGCGCTGGCCCGGCATCACGGCCTGGGTGTGCGCACGCTGGAACGCTGGCACGCCCGCTACCGCGCAGGCGGCCTGGCCGCCCTGGACCGGACACCGCGGGCGGACGTCGGCGGGCACCGTCTGCCGGCGGAACTCGTCACGCTGATCGAAGGGCTGGGCCTGACCCGGCCCCGCCCACCAATCGCCGCGATCCACCGGACGGTGGTGAAGGTCTGCGCCGGCGCCGACTGGCCGGTCCCGTCCTACGGCGTCGTCCGCTCGATCATCACCGCCCTGGACCCCGGCATGGTCACCCTCGCCCTTGAGGGACCAGGCTCCTACCGGGACAAGTACGAGCTCGCGGTGCGCCGGGCGGCGGACCGGCCCAACGCGATGTGGCAGGCCGACCACACCCTGCTGGACATCGTGCTCGTCGGCACGGATGGCAAGCCGGCCCGGCCGTGGCTGACCGTCGTCATGGACGACTGCTCGCGCGCGATCTGCGGGTACATGGTCTTCTTCGGCGCGCCGGCCACGATGAACACCGCCTTGGCGTTACGGCAGGCGATCTGGCACAAGAGCGACCCACGGTGGCCGATGTGCGGGATCCCCGAGGTGCTCTACGTCGACCATGGGTCGGACTTCACCAGCGACCACCTGGCCCGCACCACCGTCGACCTGCACATCCGCCTAATCCACTCCGCCGTCGCCCGACCACAGGGGCGGGGCAAGGTCGAGCGGTTCTTTGGAACCGTCAACACCGAGTTGCTCACCACCCTGCCCGGACACCTCCACCACGGTGCCGGGCGCTGGCCGGCGCCGGCCCTGTCCTTGGCCGACCTGGACGGCGTGGTCGGGGCGTTCGTCCTGGACTACAACGACCGCACCCACAGCGAGCTCGGCATCTCGCCGCGGGCGGCGTGGATCGCCGACGGGTGGCTGCCACGCACCCCCGACAGCCTCCAGGCTCTGGACGGGCTGCTGCTCAGCGTGGCCCGATCCAGAACGGTGCGCCGCGACGGCGTCCACTTCCAGGGCCTGCGCTACGTCTCCCCGACCCTCGCCGGCTTCGTCGGGCGCCCCGTGGTCATCCGCTACGACCCCAGAGACATCACCGAGATCCGCGTCTTCGACCACGACCAGTTCCTGTGCGCCGCCGTCGACCAGGACCACCACGGGCGCCAGATCAGCCTCAAGGAAGTCCAGGCCGCCCGCAACGCCCGCCGCCGCGCGCTGCGCCGAGGCATCAACGAGCGGATCGCCATGGTCGGCGCCCACACAACCGACCCCCGTGCCAGGCCACTGCCGCCACGGACCCCAGCCTCGGGCCCGGTGAAGCTCAAGGTCTACAAGGAGGACCTACGGTGAGCGAACGCTTCATCGTGACCAAGGAGCACCGCCGCTTCACCGAGTTCGCCGACTCCGTCCGGCGAGGGCGCACCATCGGGCTGTGCTTCGGACCGGCCGGGGTCGGCAAGACGGTCTCCGCCCGCCGCTACGCCCACTGGGACCAAGCCCACGAGTTGGTCACCGCCTGGGGCCCACGCAGCGACGACGACGCCAAGGTCTACGCCGCCCTGGCCAAGAACCGCACCGCCCTCTACACCCCCGGGGTCCTGACCACCCCGCGGCTGCTACGCGAGGACCTGGACCGGATCATCACGCGCACCAGCATCTGCATCCAGCAGCACCTTGAAGCCCCGGGCCGCGCCCCTGTGGACCGGGGCGGCGCCCGGCGCACCACCAACTACGTCCAGCTCGTCATCGTCGACGAGTCCGAACGTCTCAGCCCCACCGCGCTCGAGCTCCTACGGGACCGCTACGACCGCGACCAGATCGCCCTGATCCTCATCGGCATGCCGGGCCTGGAGAAGCAGTTCAGCCACTACCCCCAGTTCTACAGCCGCGTCGGGTTCGCCCACCAGTACCGCCCCCTGAGCAACGACGAGCTCCTCTTCGTCCTGCAACGCCACTGGCGCACCCTCAGCAAGACTCTCAACCCCGACGACTTCACCGACGCCCAGGCCATCGCCGCGATCAGCCGCATCACCCGCGGCAACTTCCGCCTCCTGGAACGACTCTTCCCCCAGATCGAACGCGTACTGAGAATCAACGAGCTGCAGACCATCACCAACGACGTCGTCGAAGCCGCCGCGAGCACCCTCGTCATCGGGGTCGAGTGAGCCCGCCAGGAATCGGCTGCCGCAGGCCGCCACCTACCGGCGAAGGTCACAGGGGAATTCCTTGCGCGCCGACTCCGCGATCCGGCGCAGCAGATAGGTGTCCAAACCGGCACCGACGAAGCCCCCGACGACCGGCACGCCCTTGCCGAAGCGGGTCAAGGTGCCCCGCCCGGCGGTGGTCAGCAGGCGGAAGGCGACGGCCTTGTTCACGACCATGAGCACCGGACCGGGCAGTCGCTGAGCGGCGAGATTGGACAGCCGCCCGGTGGCCACCACGCCGGCCTTCTTGAGCAGGTCGTCCGCGTCCGCCCCGACGAGGGTGAGCAGGATGGCCGAGCGGATCTCCGGCTGGTTGATGTCGTAGCCGCGCAGCTTGGCGATCGAGGCGACCATCCGGGTCGCGGTGAGATAGAACTCCAGGACGTTGGCGGGCAACGAGATCGGCAGCGTGACGAAGCCACCCAGGCTGGTCAGGAAGCCACCGGCCGCGGCCAGGCGCAGGTGGTCCTTGACGATCTCGTCGACCGCGTCCTCGGCGCTGTTGTCGTGCTTGGCCAGGGCCGCACGCACCGTCGCGTCGGCCGAGTCGAAGCGCGACTTCCCGTCGATCCCGGTGTCCAGGATGCCTTCCATGAAGCGGGTCGCGGCACCGCCGAAGCCGCCCTCCTTCTCACCGCTGCGTGCCTGCTCCAAGGCGCTCTTGGTGACCGCGAGCTCCTTCTTCTCGTCGCGGCCAAGCCCGAATAGACCCATCGCTGGTTCTCCTTTTCCCGCCCTATGACGTGTCCTGCGCCCGGCCACGGGAGGTCCCCAGGCGGCCGGCGCTGCTGGGGGCGATCTTGTCACGCGCGGTGTGACAACGGGGTTGTCGGACCCGGTCCGTATGGTCGGCGGTATGACGCACCGAGCCGGTATGCCGCCTCGCGGCCCCGGTGCGCCCCCACCCGCATTCGGTGCTCTGGTATGCGGTGGCGGCCGCGTGGCGTGGTGGTCGCCGGCGAGCGCGCTGACCGCCTCGGCGCAGGATCCCGGTCCGGTCTTGGCCGCGGCGGCTACGGTGGACCGGGTCGTGGTGTGGTCGGCGGACCGGGACTTGCGGGGCTTGGTGGCCCGGGGTCGGGTGCCGGCGCGGATCCTGGATCTGGCGGAGGCCCATCGGCTGCTCGTCGGGGGCTGGCGCGCCGATCCCGACCGGATCTGGGCCCGGGTGCACGGCTTGGAGCGCGGCGAGATACCGCAGATGGCTCCCGACGACCTCTTCGCCGCGCTCACCGCCCCGCAGCCGGCGGAAGACCTCACCACGGCGGCGGGCTACCTGCGTCCCGACGCGGTGGACGGCGACTGGTTGACCAGCCCGGGGCGGCTGCTGGAGTGGGCGCGGGCGGCATACGAGTGCGGGCTGGCGACCTGGGCGGCGCTCGGCGAGCTCGGGCCCCGCGCGCAGGCGTGCGCGATCTCGGAGTCCGCGGCCGCGGTGCTCTGCCTGGAACTGGAGCGCGACGGGCTGCCGGTGGACCGGGACCAGCTGGAGTCCCTGATCGCGGCCAGCGCCGGGGAACGGCCGCGCGATCTCGCCCACGCGCGGCAGCTGCGCGCCGAACGCGACGCCCGGGTGCTGGCGCATGCCCCGGCCTTCGGCGAGGTGGACCTGCGCAATCCGGCGCAGGTCAAGGCGATGCTGCTGGGGCTGGGCATCGAGGTGTCCTCGACCCGCAAATGGCACCTGGAGCCCTATCGCGAGGCGCATCCGGTGGTCCCGGCGCTGCTCACCTGGCGCGCCCAGGAACGGATCGCCACGACCTACGGTTACGCCTGGCTGGATGCCCATGTCGGTGCCGATGACCGCTTGCGCGGCGGCTGGACCGCCTGCGACGGGGCGGCCGGGCGGATGACCGCGCAGAACGGCCTGCACAATCTGCCCGCGGTCCTGCGCCCCGCGGTGCGGGCGGCGCCCGGGCACCGGCTGGTACGCGCGGACCTGGGCCAGATCGAGCCCCGGGTGCTCGCCTGCGTTTCCCAGGATGCCGCCTTCGCGGCGGCCACCGAGGCCGCCGACCTGTACGCGCCGGTGGCGCAGCGGCTGGGCGTGGAGCGGCGGGTCGCCAAGGTCGCGGTCCTTGCCGCCATGTATGGGCAGCGCAGCGGCACCGCAGGCGCGGCGCTCAGTGGTCTGCAGCGGGCCTATCCGGTGGCAATGGGGTTCCTCGACCGCGCATACGAGCATGGCAGCGCGGGCAAGGACCTGCGGACCTATGGCGGCCGGCGCATCCGCACCGCGGGGTCGGCCGATGCCGGGGGCCGGGGGCGTTATGCCCGCAATGCGCTCATCCAGGGGGCAGCGGCCGAACTGTTCAAGGCGTGGGCGTCGACCGTGCGGGTGGCCGTGCGTGACCTCGACGCCGAGATCGTGCTTTGCCTGCACGACGAACTGCTCGTGCACACCCCGCAGCAGCACGCCGACGAATGCGCACGCCGGGTGGGTGAGGCGCTGACCGAGGCGGCGCGGCGCTGGAGCGGTGATGCGCCGGTACGCTTCGTCACCGATGCGGCGATCATTGAGCGCTGGTCGGAGGCCAAATGAGCGGTTCAGCGAGCGAGCGGACCGGCACGCGTCCCGGGTCTCAGGCCTCGTCGTCGGAGACCGAACGCAGGAATGATTCGACATCGGCGGCCAGTTCGTCCGCCGAGGGCATGGGCGCGGCGCCGGGAGCGAGCAGGTTGGGCTTGTCCTGGGCCTCGATGAAGTTGTCGTACTGACGCTCCAGCCCGGAGACGGCGGTTGCCACTTCCTCATTGCCGGCGATCTCGGCGTCGATCTGCGCCCGGCCCCGCGCGGCGGCAGTGACCAGGGCGTCATTCGGCAGGTTGAGCCCGGTGGCATCGACGATCGCGTTGAGCGCGGTCAGCGCGCCGTCGTGGAAGTCGGTCTGGGTCAGATAGTGAGGCACGTGGATGGCGAAGCCGAGGGCGTCGCGGCCGGCCTCCCCGAGGCGCAGTTCGAGCAGCGCGGCCAGGCTCGCGGGCACCTGCACCCGACCGAAGACCGGATTGCGCTCGCCAATGAGCCGGGCGTTCGTCGCGTGGGCGGTCAGGCCCACCGGCCGGGTATGCGGCACTGCCATCGGGATGCCGTGCGCCGTGACCACGCTGGTGATGCCCAGGCGGTCGATGAGCTGGCGCAACGCGGCGACCATCCGCTCCCACTGGTAGTCCGGCTCGGGACCGGCGAGCAGGTAGTAGCCCTGGCCGTCGCGATCGGTGAGGTGGTAGAGCATCAGCGAGGGGTCGTCATAGCTGACCCAGGTGGACTCCTCGAACACCATCACCGGGCGCCGGCCGCGGTAGTCCAGCAACTGGTCCAGGTCGAAGGAGGCGACGACGCGGGCCTCAGATGCCTCCAGCAGGTGGCGGGTGAGCAGGCTCTGGGTGTTGCCCGCATCGAGGAAGCCTTCCAGCCCGACGAGCAGGACACCCGGGCCCAGGTCACCCAGCGGCGCATCGGCCTCAAAACGGAACAACTCTGTGGGGTCCTGCACGGTTCTGCCTTCCGGGGTCGGCGGCCGGGTCATCGGCGTCGCGTTATCGGCGCTCGGGTCATCGGCGGTCGGGTTAACGGCGGTCGGGTTATCGTGCCATGACAACTCCCAGGGTTCCCGGGAGATTCCGCTGGACGCGGATTCCACCTAGCAGGTCGCTCGATCACGCCGCCGCTCAGCGCGCGGGGGTCTGCTGCGCGATCGCCTTGAGCACCCGCTTGGTACTGACCGGGTATGCCGTGCCCAACCCCTGCGCAAAGAGCCCCACCCGCAGTTCCTCGATCATCCACCCGATCTCGCGCACCGGCTGCGCGGCGCGGGCCGGGGCGTCCAGGGCGGCGAGCAGATCGGCATACGCCTCCTCGACCGGATCGAGCTGGGCGAGTATCCGGGTCTCCCGGGCCGGGTCGCTGGCCGCCTTGTCGAGGCGCTGCTCCAGCGCCCGCAGGTAGCGGTCGAGGTGCGGCAGTTGCGCCATACCGACTCGGGCCACAAAACCCGGCCCGACCAGACCGTCGAGCTGGGCGCGGGCGTCGGCGACGGTGGCGGCCAACCCCGGCGCGGTCATACTCGCCAACCGGCGTCGCAACGCCGCGGCCCGCTCGAGCACCGGGACCACCTGCGAGACGATCGTCAGCACCCGGGTGGCGGCATGGGTCTTCACCGCCTGCAACGCTCGCGCGAACTCGACCCCGGTGCGCACCGGCCCGATCCCCTGCTCGGTGACGATGGCGTCAATGGCGGCGGCCAGCGCATCATCGAGGAACGCCGGGACACTGCCGTGCGGGGCACGCTGCAGCGCGAGTTTGTCAGCATTGGCGAGCCCGGCGAGGACTCGCTTCCACGGCGGCGCGGTGCCCAACAGCAGCAAGCGGCGCAGGCCGACCCGGTGCGCAGCGAGCGCGGCCTCTCGGGTGGGCAGCACCCGCAGGGCGACGCTGGCCCCCTCGTCCACCAGCGCCGGATAGCCCACGATCTCGTGGCCCTCGGAGCGGGTGGTGAAGGTCTCCGGGATGTCCGGGATCGTCCACCCGGTGAGCCCGGTCTGCTCGATCCGGGCGCCGGCGCGCGACATTCGCCGTTGCACCTGGCCGGACAGCCGGGCGCGCAGCGCGTCCAGATCCTTGCCGGAGGCGAGGACCTGCTGGCGGGGCCCGATGATCGCAAAGGTCATCCGCAGGTGCCCGGGTACCCGATCCCAATCCCAGTCCCCAGGCGCCACCCCCGTTCCGGTATGCAGTTTGAGCACCCGCGCGATCTCGTCGGTGAGCCGCCCGGTGCCGGGCTGGATCTCGCGGACCACATACGCCGCGTGATTGGGCGCGGGCACAAAATGGGTGCGAATCGCCTTGGGCAGGGCGCGGATCAGCGCCGTGACCAAGTCCTCGCGCATCCCGGGCACGAGCCATTCGAAGCCCTCATCGCGCACCTGGTTGAGCACGGCGAGCGGGATGCGGACGGTGACCCCGTCCTCGGGCGAGCCGGGATCGAACTGATAGGTCAGGTCGAATTCCATCTCGTCCTGACGCCATGTGCCGGGATAGTCCTGCCCGGCAACCCCGCTGCCGTCGGCACGGGTCAGCTCATCCTCGGTGAGGGTGAGCAGGTTGGCGTGGTGACGCCGCTCCCCCTTCCACCAGCGGTCGAAGTGGCCGGCGGAGACGATGCCGGGCGGAATGCGCCGGTCGAAGAAGTCATAGACCTGGGCATCGTCGGCGACGATGTCGCGGCGGCGCGCCCGATCCTCCAGCGCCTCGATGCGTTCTCGCAGAGCGCGATTCGCCTTGACGAAGTCGTGCGGGGAGTCCCAGTCGTCCTCCACCAGGGCGTGGCGGATGAAGAGCTCGCGGGAAAGCTCAGGCGCGATCCGGCCGAACTGGACGGTGCGATCGGAGACCAGGGGGACGCCATACAGGGTCACCCGCTCGGTGGCCACGGCGCTGCCCTGGGAGCGCGACCAGCGCGGCTCGGAGTAGCTGCGCTTGACCAGGTGGGCGCCGGCGCGTTCGGCCCAGACCGGGTCGATGCGCGCGTTGACCCGCGCCCACAGCCGACTGGTCTCCACGAGCTCGGCGGACATCACATAGTCGGGCTGTTTGCGGGACAGGGCCGAGCCCGGGGAGATCGCGAACCGGGCCCCGCGGGCGCCGAGGTAGTCGCGGGTGCTCTCGTCGCGCAGGCCGACATGGGAGAGCAGGCCGGCCAGGATCGCCTGGTGGATGCGGTCCCAGTCCGGCTCGCCGTCCGCCGGCGCGGTCTGCCGGGCGACATCGAGACGCTGGCTCTTGGCCGCGGAGCGCAATTGCGCGTGCAGGTCCTGCCACTCCCGCACCCGCAGATAGTGCAGGAACTCGGCCTTGCACATCCGGCGAAAAGCGCTGCCGGAGAGGTCTTTTTGCTGCTGCTGCAGATAGCGCCAGAGCATCAGGTAGGAGCCGAAGTCGCTGCCCGGCACCCGGAAGCGCGCGTGCTGCTGGTCGGCCTGGGCCTGCTTGTCGGCGGGGCGTTCGCGGACATCCTGGATGCTCAGCGCCGCGACAATGATCAGCACTTCGCTGGTGCAGCCGAGCTTGTCGGCCTCGATCAGCATCCGCCCCAGCCGCGGGTCGACCGGCATTCGGGCCAGGGTGCGCCCGACCGCGGTGAGCCGGTGGTCGGCCAGCGCATGCAGTTCGGTGAGCAGCCGTACCCCGTCGGCGATATTGCGCGCGTCCGGCGGATCGACGAAGGGGAAGCGCGCCACCTCGCCCAGGCGCAGGCTGGTCATCTGCAGGATGACCGAGGCCAGCGAAGTCCGCAGGATCTCCGGCTCGGTGAAGGCCGGCCGGGCCTCGAAGTCCTCTTCGCTGTAGAGGCGGATGCAGATCCCGTCCGCGAGGCGGCCACATCGGCCGGCGCGCTGGCGGGCGCTGGCCTGGCTGATCGGCTCGATCGGCAGTCGCTGCACCTTGGTGCGCTGCGAATACCGGGAGATGCGCGCGGTGCCGGTGTCCACGACATACCGGATGCCGGGGACAGTGAGCGAGGTCTCGGCGATATTGGTCGCCAACACGATCCGCCGGCCGGTATGGCGCGCAGAGACCCGGTGCTGTTCGGCGGCGGACAGACGCGCATACAGGGGCACGATCTCGGTGTGCGGCAACCGCATTCCGGCCAAGGCATCGGCGGCGTCGCGGATCTCGCGCTCGCCGGAGAGAAATACCAGGATGTCGTGGTCGCCGCCCGCGTGGCCGCTCTCGGTCCACAATTCCTCGACGGCCTCGCAGATGCCGGTCACCTGATCGACGCCCTCCCCGGAGTCGTCGGTGAGCGGGCGGTAGCGGATCTCGACCGGATAGGTGCGCCCGGAAACCTCGATGATCGGCGCCGGCACGCCGTCGGCCGCGAAGTGGTCGGCGAAGCGCTGCGGGTCGATCGTCGCGGAGGTGATGATCACCTTGAGGTCCGGTCGGCGCGGCAGCAGCCGCTTGAGATAGCCCAGGATGAAGTCGACATTGAGGCTGCGCTCGTGCGCCTCGTCGATGATCAGGGTGTCGTACCGGCGTAGGTCGCGGTCGCGTTGGAGCTCGGCGAGCAGGATGCCATCGGTCATCACCTTGACCGCGGTGCGGGTGCTGGAGGTGTCGGTAAAACGCACCTGGTAGCCAACGAGGTCGCCGAGAGTGACCCCGAGTTCGGCGCTGAGCCGTTCGGCGACCGAGCGCGCCGCGATCCGGCGCGGCTGGGTGAGCCCGATCTGCCCGTTTTGGCCGCGACCCATGGCGAGGGCGATCTTGGGGATCTGGGTGGTCTTGCCCGAGCCGGTCTCCCCGGCGATGATCACGACCTGGTGGTCGCGGATGGCGTCGGCGATATCCCCGACGCGCGCGGACACCGGTAGTTCAGGGGGATAGCTGATCTCCGGGAGCGCGTCGGGCAGCGCGGCGGTCGCGGCCTCGGACACCCCACCAGGATAGATCCCGCCCGTATGCCGTCCGTGCGCCGTTGTTCGCCGCCCGCCCGTATGCCGCCACGCGCGGCGATCCGGGCACGCGGCGGCGGACCGCGTACCGGCCGCGGCAGACGAACTCAGGACGCTGCGGCGAACCCCTGCTCGAGGTCGGCGAGGATGTCGACGACATTCTCGATGCCCACCGACAGGCGCACCAGGCCCGGGGTGACCCCCGCGGCCAGCCGG
>ERZ501016.214-NODE-214-length-22453-cov-9.591928_pt1 | contig 22453 bp, 22 predicted proteins | sample MGYA00248889_ERZ501016 | MGnify/ENA primary metagenome ERZ501016 (study PRJEB25958, sample SAMN03398594) | human skin metagenome | study: EMG produced TPA metagenomics assembly of the Human Skin Microbiome Metagenome (human skin metagenome) data set. | reverse complement strand
CTTCCGATCTCCCCGGCGGGGCCGGCTCGATGGGGTGCAGCTCGCGGCCGCCGGCAGGCGGCCTCCGGTTCCCCGTGGTGGTCGGTCGCGGGCCTCCGTGACCGCGACCGACCGCCGCGGCGGGGGGCGGCCCCTGGTGGTGGGGCCGCCCCGTGGGCGGTGGGTCAGTCCTTGTCGGTCAGCAACAGGCGCTCGACCTCGGCGGCGTCGTATCCCCACTCGATGAGCGCGGCCATGTAGCGCGCGTCGCGGGCGCTGGGGTTGCGCCACGTGGCGCGGCTGGTCTTGGCGTGCAACGTGGTCAGGAGGCGGGCGACGGCCAGCCGGAGGGCCTGCCGGGCGGTGGCCTTGTCGGCGCGGGCGGCGTGCTCCTCGCGCTCGGTGTAGCCGACCTCGCCGGTGTCGCCGTCGAGGAGGCACCGCAGGACGAACGTCTCGGCGCCCTTGGGGGCGGTGTTGCCCTGGGCGAACTGCTCGATGAACTCGCCGCGCATGACCTCGGCGGCGTCCCACTGCTTGTTGCGCTCGATGACCTCGCGGCGCTCTGCCTTCTGCTCGTCGGTCATGCCGCCGCCGGGGGCGGTGGTGGGGGCTCCGCCGAAGGGGTGCCCGCGTCGGTGGCCGTGGGTCTTGGGGTCGAGGCAGACCCACGTGGTTCGGGCGGTCCACGTGTCCTGCCCGTGGTCGCGGCGGGCGGAGACGTACGCGGCGCGGCCGGGGCAGTCGGCGTGCTGCTCCTCGGTCAGGGGCTCGTCGCTGTCGGCGGGGCAGAGGATCGACAGGGGCGCGGGGCCGGTGCGGTCGTCCCCGTAGACGGGTCCCTCGATGACGTCGACGCCGTCCTCGAGGAGTCGGGCGCGCTCGGCGTCCTCGGCGGCGGTGCGGTCCCGCTCGTCGCGGGCCATCTGCGCGACGTGGTCGAAACCGGCGCCCCGCTGCGCGGCCTGCATCAGCCGCTCGACCACGTCGGGGTCCTCCTCGAACTCGGCCAGCACGGCGGCCTGGTCGAGGGTCAGGGCGGCGTCTGCGAGGGCCGTCGTGGCGGTCTGGCTGGCGGTGACGGTCATGGCTGCGTCGACCTCGGCGCGGGGCCGCTGGGTGTGCTTGGCGATCTGTGCGGCGCTGAGCCCGAGCATCGTCAGCTGCTCGACCGCGGCGCGGCGGTCGGCGTCGTTGAGGGCGGTGCGGTGGTCGTTCTCGGCCATCTGCTCCACGATCCGCACGGCCTCGTCCGGGGTCCCGGCCGGGTGGACGAGGACCGGGACGGTGTCGAGGTCGGCGGCGGTGGCGGTGGCGGTGGCGGCGAGGGTGCGGCGCTGGCCGGAGCGGACGTGCACGCGGCCGTCCTCGTCCTCGATCCCGACGATGGGCACGAGGACCCCGTGGGCCTTGATGCTGGCCTGAAACGGCTTGTCGAGGGCGGTGTCGGTGCGGACGTTGGTGTCGATGAGCAGGTCGCCGGGGGCGATCTGGCGCAGGGTGCTGGTCATGGTGGTGCTCCTTTGTCGTGTGGTGCTGTTGGTCAATCGCGGGTAAGGGGCTGGACGCCGGTGGGGGCTGGTGGTGCCCGGCCCGACCGTTTTTCGCCCCCTCCGCGCGGGTCCGGGGCCAGTGCCGGCCGTCAGGCCGGCTCCGTGGGGTTGGGGTGGGTGGCCGCCGTCAGGCGACCTCGGGTTCGGGGTGGGTGTCCTGGCCGGCCGTGGGTGGGGGTGGGCCTGCCCGGCAGGGTCGGGCGATCTGCGACCCGGAGGGGAGCCGTATCGACCGTGGAGCTGGGGTGCGTGCGCCTCGTGGCGTCGATCCGCAGGGTGCGGACATTCTTGATGAGGAGGGCAGGGAGGCCCGGCGAGGACTAGGTGGCGAAGTTTCCGTCGGCGTGCACGTGATCAAATCGATCAGGGACGGCGTACGCGATCAGATGTCTATACTCGGGTCCGTGCATCAGTTGTTGCACAGGCTGTTCCTGCGCGGCGGGAGCGGCTGGGTAGACCGATGGCGGGACCCGCCTCCAACACGAGATCCCGCCACCGGGTTCAGCAAGGGCTAGCTGCACAGGCGCTCAGCAACGAGCCGGAGTGCCGTAGCGAGCACCGCGTTTGCGAGGGTCTGAAGTGCCAGCTTCAGGCCCTCGCGGCGCGTGCGGCCGCAGTGGCACTCGACGTCGACGGGGTTACCCATCTCGGTCACCTCCTTCCTTCGTGGGGAGGACCGGCACCCGGGGGTGCCTGACCGGCACCCGGCTGGGTGCCGGACGCTTGTGGCCTGGAAGGAAGGCGGCGCGTACAGGATACCGGGGTGGGTCCCCTGCCGCCGCTAGCTCGAGGGTTAGCCTGTCTGGCCCGGGGGCCCTTACACCGGCATCCGTGACCGTCCGTGACCCTCTGCGTGTGCTACGCGCATGCCAATGGATTCTGTGTGTGACGAACGTCACATTCTAGGCGGACCTGTCTAAGGCCGCCCCCGCCCACGTAATGGGCGTCACGGATGAATATGCAAAGCACCGCCCCCGACACGCTCGCCCGCGCCACGGTGCTGACGGTCGATGGTTCGAGGCGCGTTCGACCGGCGGCCGCGAACTGGCCGGGATGGCGACCCGGTTGGTGGTGCGGGCGATGGTCAGGATGGCGCTGAACGATGCCGTCGAGCACGCGCCTGACGCGATCGATTGGCTGGAAAGGCACCGGCTGTGGTGATGGTTCTGACGCGCTGAGGGACCGCGGTAGGAGGGCCGTGCCCGGTCGATGGTCGTCGGCGGGGTGCGGGCCGGTCACGTGTGGGGTCCCGGCGTGCCCATGTGGGCGGGACGAGCCCGCCGGTCAGCTCGTGCCGTCCCCATGTGTGCGCGGGGTGGGCTAGGGCCGCTGGTCGGGGTGGGTCAGCCCGGCGTGGATGCCGACCCCGCGGGTGGTGGCGAACCGTGCGGGGCAGTGGGGGCAGGTGTGGGGGTGGGTGTCGTGGTGCCAGGTGGTGAGGGTGTCGGGCCACCACCACCGGCCCTGCCGGTCGCGCCCGTCGGGCGCGGGGAGGTGGCCGAGGGCGTCGGTGCGGGTGAGCCACGCGGGGGTGCAGCCGAGGAGCGCGGGCGCGCTGGTCAGGCGGGCGCGTGGGGGCAGGCCGCGGTGGGAGTAGCGCTGGATGGTGTCGAACTGGCCGCGGCTGATGCCGATGGCGGCCGCGGTGTCCTCGGGGCTGGCGCCGGCGCGCCAGTGGGGGAGCGCGGCGTCGAGGAGGACGTCGGCGCGGGTGGGCCAGCCGGTGACGGCGACGGTGAGCGCGGCCGGTGGGACGTCGAGCCGTGCGGCGGCGTCCTCGAGCCGCTCGCCTCGGGCGAGCTCGACGAGGGTGGCGGGCAGGTCGGGCAGGGCCCGGCCTGCGGTGGTGACCAGGAGGGCGCGTGTGCGGCGGGCGACGACGTGCCGGGTGATGCCGGGGGTGGTGTCGAGCCGGGCGGTGGCGGCGCGGGCGGTCAGGAGCGCGAGGTCGTCGGCGCGGACGGGGCGGGTGAGGGCCCAGCGGCGCACGGCGGTGAGGCCGTCGGCGGCGTCGAGGTCGATGCGGGCGGTGTGCAGGGCGCGGGCGAGGTCCCGCGCGGGACCGGGCGCGAGTCCTTGCCCGGTGAGCCGGGTCAGGGCCGCGCCGGTCGGCATGGCGGCAAGGGTAGGGACGGGGCGTACGGTCGCCGGCATGGTTGAGACCTATTCGGCGCGGCGGGCGGGGGAGTGCCCGTTCTGCGGTCGGGCGATCGCGGTGGGCGATGGGATCGGCCGGGTGCCGGACGCGGCGGGTGTGCCCGGCGCGTGGGGGTGCGCGGGGTGCGCGCAAGGCGCGCACCGCAACGCGCTGGGGGACGCGACGATCGCCGCTCGACGTGATGGCCGGTGCCGGGTGTGCGACCGACCGGTGAGCGCGGGAGAGCGGGTGGTGCCGTTGCCGCCGCGGGGGGTGGCGTGCCTGCCGTGCTCGGAGGATCCGGCCGCGGTCGGTGCCGTGGTGATGCCACGGCGGGCGCGGTCGTCGACGGGGTACGACGTGGCGTGCCCGAGCTGCGGCGCCGCGCCGGGCGCGGCGTGCGTGACGGGTGCGGGGAAGCGTGCGCCGGTCCATGCGGCGCGGCGCACGGCCGCTGGCTGAGAGGGCATCAGAACTCCGGCTCGGGGTCGAGGTCGGCGACGGGGCTGGGGAACGCGGCCGGGCCGCAGCGGGGGCACTTGCGGACCGCGCCGGTGGCCTGGTCGACGGTGATCCATCCGTGGTCGCACGCCCCGCATGGCTGCGGCGCGGCGGGGAACGCGTCGAGCCGGGGGTGGTCGGCCTCCGGGTCGAGATCGCGCAGCATCGAGGCGAGCAGGACCGCGGGGCGGGTGGCCAGCCGGTCAGGGTCGACGTGCAGGCCGGCCCAGCCTCGTCGACGGGCGACCAGCTGCAGCCCGTCGAGGACGTCTGCCGGGGTCCACGGCTCCGGGGCCGTGGCGAAGCGCGTGAGCGTGTTGGCCAGGCGTCCGGGCGTCTCGGGCCGTAGCCAGTCCAGTAGGAGCCGCAGATCGGCTCCTAGGGCCGCTCCGGCCCGTTGGGCGAGGCTCCTGCGCCTCTTGCGTGGTCGCGGCGGCGGAGCCGCCTCCTCCTTCTCGCCGCGTGCGGCGCTGAGTGAAGGAGAGTTCAGGTGAGATTTCAGGAAAAGACCCCCACCACTGGTAGGGGTAACGACACCCCCAACCAAAGACGACAGCGCAGGCAGGTTCCGCCGGCGCAGCGCTGCGGGGACGGTCAAGGCGACCTCGCTCGACAGGCCCCGCTGGCTCGACCCGCGGGCGCGGGCGCGGCGGCACTCCTCGAACGTGAGCATCCGACCGACGGACACGACGACCTCGAGCCCCAGGGAGCGGGCGGCGCGCTGACACCGGTGCACGGTGTTCTCGGCGCAGCCGAGGACGGACGCAAGCACCTTGGGCCGGACGATGCAGCGACGGCCGGTGCGCGGGTCGGCGTACCCGGACCGGACCGCGAGGTAGGCGCGCAGGGTCGCCGGCGAGACCTGCTCACGGGACAGGACGTGCTGGTCGAGGGCGATGGCGATGGGCACGATCACCGCCAACCAGTGCGACCGGCTGGTCCAGATCGGGACGCGGCTGTACGCGCCGTCCGGGGCGAGCTGGTGGAAGCCGCGGTGCCGGTTGCGCCAGCCGCGGTCGTCCTGGTGCCAGCGCGGCAGGACCGTGGTGTCCGTGAGGCTGACCCGGGCGACCCACGGGGCCAGCTCGGGCGCGCAGACCCGGTGCGTGGCCATCTCACGGGCACGCGCCAGCGCGTCGACCGCCGCGGTGCGGTGCTCCGACACGCCGGGCATCGACCGGAACGGGACTAGCGAGCCGATAGCGCGTTCGTCTACAGTGGGCAGCACAAAGCCTCCTCTCGTTAAAGCCTTCTCCGGGCACTTGAGGGTTCAGATCGGGGATCACCGAGTTGGCGCTCGGCTCTCCACAGCTTCAGACGATTGGCCTCGGTTGGCGCCGGGGCCTTCGTCCTGTCCGGGGCACTGCCCCGCTCACGTCATCCGGTCAGTTCGAGCTCCTGCTGTCGCTTGGGTCCCGAGATGCGGTCGGGGGCCAGAGGCTCGTCCCATAGCAGGGCATCGAGGTACACCTGGACGGAGACGCCATGGGCAGCGGCGCGCTCCTTGAGGCGCGCGCGGCGCTCGACGGACGTCCTATAGATGATGTTCGCCTTGCGGTCCGCTGCCCTGTCGGCAGCACTCGGGATGGCGGTCATGGCACGAATCATCGCGGCGTCAGTGCGCCGCGCCGGACAATCCGGATTCCTCGGCGTGTCGCTCATCTCGCCTTCTTGAGTGCGTAGATGCGGGTCTGGTCCTGGTCGGGTGCGATGAGAAGTGCGTGGGTCTTGGTCTCGTCGACGGGGACGCCCGCGGCATCCTCTGGCGGGGTAACGATGGTCTTGGGGGTCTCGAGCCGATCGGCGCGGTAGGCGGGGGTGCTCTCGAGCGACCACGCGGCCGAGTCGGTCATGCCGGTGGTCTGCCACTGCTGGTTGAGGCGGCGCACGGCGCCGCTGTCAGGGTCGATCGCTAGGGCGCCGGCGATCGCCCACGTCCCATCGGGGGAGAAGGCGAGTTGGTCGCTGGCGGGGATGGTGCTCACGGGCGCGTTCCACGCCGGGTGCATCTCCTTCTCGGCGGCGTAGCCGGTGATCCAGCCGCCTGCGGTGGTGTCTTCGGGGCCGCCTTTGCGCCACCCGTAGAGGACGGTGCGTCCGACGACGCCGATGATGCCGGTGGGAGTGGCGCCCGTCTGCGGGGGCTGCAGTGCCTCGGGTTCGGGCGCGGTCTCGGCCGCGGTGAGGGGCCACCAGTGGCCCGCGTCGTCAGCGGCGATGACCGTCCCGTTCGGGCGGCCGATGAGCGGTCGCGCCTCGGCGGGCATGACCCGCGCGGCTAGCCCGGTGTCGGTGAGGATGTGGGCCTGCCGGGCATCCTCATTCCAGACGACGGGGACGGGGGAGTGCGGCACCAGCGTGGAGCCGGTAGGCAGGTCGTAGGCGGCGGGGGTGTCGGCGCCGGTGGCGGGCCATATGAGCAGCTGGCTGGAGGTGGTCGCGGCGATCGCCTCGTGGCCGCCGGTGACGGCGTTCTGCGGACCGGCGGTGAGGTCTTCTGGCAGCGGGGAGGTCCACAGGGTCGCGCCGTCCTTCGCGCGCATCCCGGTCAGGGCGGTGGCGTCGTCGGTGGCGGTGACGGCGATGACCTGGTCGTCGGTGGTGACCACCGGCGCACGGTCAGTACCGTCACCGCCGGCGGCGGCGACCTCGGCGAGCGGTGGGGAGACCCACGTGGCGCGGCGGGTCAGGCCCGGGACGGGCACGACGGGGGACTCCCCGGCGGGCGCGGCGACCGGCTCGGTCGGACCGGTCGGGGCCTCGCGGTGGTTGAGCGCGTAGATGGTGCCGCCGCCGAGTCCGACGAGCAGGAGCGCTCCGGCGGTGCCGGCGGCCAGCATTTTCCGGAATCGCGCGTCGTCTCCGTCCCGGGCGTCGTGGGTGCCGCGGGCGGGCACGGATCGGCCGCGGTGGGCGGTGGCGCCGCCGATCGTCTCGGGCAGGTCGTAGGTGTTGCCGTCGGCGTCGATGACCATCGTCCAACGGTGGTCGCCGTGGTGGGCGACCGCGCGCACGGCGCGCATGGGCCGGCTGGCGGCCACGTGCGCCGCGCGCTTAACGAGCGCGTCGATGGGGTTGCCCTCGGTGTCGACGGGGGTTCCGTCGAACTCGGCCCGACCGTCGTCGGTGACGCGCAGGTGCACGACGGGGAACGGGGGGACGGTGCTCGGGTCGACCCCGCTGGTGGTTGTGGTGGTCATTGCTGCCCTTCGGGTCACAGGAGGGTGGAGCTGGTGACGCGCCAGGCGGCGCCGGTCTTCACCAGGCGCACGCTGAGAACGAGCGTCTCTGCGGGGCCGAGAGGGCGGCCGTTGCTGCTGCGGTAGGTGACTTTCACCTGCTGGGTGGTGCTGGCGTCCTCGCCGGTGGGTTTGCCTGCGTCGACGGCGTTGATCTCGGTGGTGGTGGCGGTGGTGTAGCCCTTGGCCTTCTTGAGCGCCTGCCACCGGGGACCGCCGTCGCCTGGGAGGTCGGCGCGCAGAGTGCGCGCGAGGTCGGGCGTGGCCCATCGCAGGGCGCGGCGGGTGCCGTCGTTAGGGGAGATATCCAGGCGGGTGTCGAGGGTCCAGCTGGTCAGCGTCCAGGCCCGGGCCACGGAGGAGGGGTTGGCGTCGTCGACGGTGCCGATCTTCAGCCCTCGGGGGGTGCCGGCCTTGCCGGGGGGCACCTTCGGTGCGCCGGCGGGGCCGGTGACCCGGGTGGGGTCGGTGCGCCCGGTGCGCGACGTCGAGGAGGACGTCGGGGCTTCGGTGCCCTCGGTGCGGCTGCTGTCCGGGGCGGTGGTGCGGGGCGGCTCGCTCGTGGTCGAGGACGTGCTGGTGGTGGCGAGCGTTGATGTCGTCGACGCGGGGGGCTTGCCCCCGTCGGAGCATCCGGCGAGGAGCGCGAGGGCGGTTGCGGTGGCAGCGGTGGCGGTGTGTCGGTTCACAGCTTCACTCCGTGCGATCGTAAGAACTTGGCGGGGTCGACCGCCCGGGCGCTCAGCGGGTTCCCGCCGCGGTAGCCAAGACGGACCTCGAAGTGCAGGTGGTCGCCGGTGCCGACCCCGGTGTGGCCTACGGCACCGATGTTCTGTCCGGTCTTGACCGTGTCGCCGACGGACACGGCGGTGGCCGACTGATGCGCGTAGCCGGTGAGAATGCCGCCGCCGCAGTCGATGCCGGTGTAGTTGCCGTACCCGTCCATCCATCCGACGAAGACGACGCGGCCGGTGCACGCGGCATGGATGGTCGTGCCCTCGGCGGCGCCGAAGTCCTGGCCCTGGTGGTTGCTCGAGCAGCCCGTGCAAGGGCTCGCTCGGGGCCCGAACGGGCTGGTGAGGACGTACTGCTCACCAGCCAGCGGGTTGCCGAACTTCCCCCCCTTGCCGACGGGCGCGGCCGCGGCGAGGTACTTCGCCATCCCGGCCCGGATAGCAGCGACGTAGCCCTGGGTCTCGGAGAACGGCGGGATACCGCCGTACTGCTGCACCGCGCCGGGGCCGGCGTTGTACGCCGCCCACGCCAGCTCCAGCGGGTCACCCGTGACGACCCCGTTCCGGACCCACGCCTGCGTCTGCTTGGCCAGCGCGCACATGAAGCGCGCCTGCGCGTCGATGGCGTCGTCCGGGTCCTCTGGGCTGTTCTGCCCGTCCCCGTCAGCGTCCTTGCCCCACTGCTTCCACGTGGCGGGCATGAACTGCGCGATCCCCCGCGCACCGACAGGAGAGACCGCGCGAGGGTTCCACCCGGACTCCTGCTCGATCTGCGCGGCGATCGCCGCGGCCGGGACCAGGTCACACACTTTCCCCGCCCTGGCGACCGCGTCTCGGTACTGAGCCGGGACGGCGCTGGCGTTCAGCCCGCCGCCCACCGCCGCCGCGGACGGCGGGCTGCTTGCCTGCATCCCCCCGAAGAGGATCGGCACGAACATGACCAACGCGACCACACCAACTAGCGCCGCCGACAGCGACTTCCCCATTGCACGCCCCCCTCATGCCCTGCTCGTCACGAGCCCTGCTGCATGTCCTCACCCTTAGTCCACTGCCCGAGGATCACCCGCTGCAGCTCCGATCTGCGAACCTTCCACTGCCGACCCACCCGAAATGCGGGAAGATCCCCAGCAGCGCACAGTCTCGATGCAGTGGCGGCGTTGATCCCCAAGATCTCGGCCACCTCATGGGTTCCCATGATGGGACCGAACGGTCTGAGCTCGGGGAGCACGTCGTCGCTCACTGTAGCCTCTCAATCGCATTTAGCACGAGTTATTGCAAATATGGCGTTCCGTGACTTTAGGGACGCTATGGTCGGTCGGTGGCGGACCGTCACCCCGCGATCGTAGGGTGACGTCGGACTGATCGAGGGGGAGACCGATGGGTCGCGCGAAGCACGCACCGAGCCAGCCGAGCAACCCGTTCCACCGCGAACCGGCCGCCCCGGCGATAGACCCAGAGGAGAGGGCGCCGGTCGGTCGCGACGGTCTGCTCGGAAGCGAGCTGTACGTGGATGGCCCGGCGGTCCCGCCGGGCGCGCCCGCACCTGCCGGACCGGCCGTCCTTCGGGCGACCGAGGGGTCTCTAGACGGGGACTGCGTCGCCGTCGTTGGTCTGCACGGCGGCGCCGGCGTCACGACCGTGGCGCGCCTGTTGCAGGCCCGCGAGTCCGACAAGCGCGCAGGTATCCGGTGGGTCGAGGCCCCCGGCGTGGGTCAGCTGCCCACCGCCGGCCGAGTCCTCCTGGTGGCCCGGGACTCCGGGGTCGGGCTCGAACGGGCCCAGCACGCCGCGCGGGAGTGGGCAGCCCGGCAGATCGACCCGGCCGTCGACATCATGGGCCTGCTGCTGGTGGCTTCTGGCCCGAAGATCGACGGCGCGCTCGGCGCGCAGGCCAAGCGGGTCACGCGCATGTGGCCCCGGACGTGGCGGGTGGTCTGGCTACCCGAGTGGCACGTCACCGCGTCTCCGGCAGTCGACCGGCTGCCGGGACGGGTCCGCCGCACGGCGGATTCCGTCATCACCTGGGCGGCCAAGCGCCGCCCATCCGAGGGAGGAACCCACTGATGGTGCTCGACTTGATCGCTGCCGTGCCCGACTTCGCTGCCGTGCCCAGCCCGACGCCGGAGGCACCTCCGGGCTCGGGCGCGTTCATGAAGCTCATCAATTGGCTGATGTGGGGCGCGATTGTCTTCGGCCTGTTCGGCCTCATCGTCTCGGTCATCCTTGTCTTCACCGGCGTTATGGACGGCCGGTCCTCGCAGGGTTTCCGGGCCTTCCTCATCGTCTGCGCCGGTCTGATCGTCCTGGGCATGCTGGGGCAGATCGTCAACGCGCTCACCTGATGGGCACGTCACCGGCTACCTCGTCCCGTCCGCGCTGGCTGTGGCCCGCAGTCGCGGTGGGAGCAGTTCTCCTCCTGCTCGTCGGGCTCGGTGTCGGTCTCCTCGCCGGCCGGGATAGCGAGGCGAGGCCGACGCAGACGGCGTCGGCCGACGGGTCGAGCTCCGGAACCGCCGGCGGCTCGGACAGCGCGTGTGGTCTCGCCCCGGGAAGCCAGGAGGTCCCACAGAAGGGACCGGAGGCGGAGTGGGCGACGCTCGACCGCACGGTCGTCCCGACGTCGAAGACGTACGGCCCGACGCAGATCGACGGTCCGCTGCGGACCTGCTACGCGCACTCGCCCACCGGCGCACTGTTCGCTGCGATGAACATCGGGACGGCTCTCTTCGCCCCTGGGGGAGACAAGGTGCTCGCCGAGCAGGTCACAGACGGTCCGCTCAAGGACTCCCTCAAAGACCAGGCCGGACGCCACGACGAGGAGAGCAGCGCCGACCGCGCTGAGATTCGCGCGTTCTCGGTCACGGCAAACGATCCCGACCACGTAGAGGTCGTCGTCATTTCCCAGCCAGCGGGTGCGTCCATGAAGCGGATCCCGCTCACGATGGTGTGGCAGGACGGCGACTGGCGGGTGGATGGCCAAGCACAGAACCAGGCCGAAGCCATCGACTCGATGGAGGGCTACGTGCCGTGGAGCGCGCCGTGAGGTCCGCGCCTAGCGTCGACCTCTGCGACCTTGACCCCACCGGCGTATGCGACGCGGCAGGGAAGGTGGTCGAGAACGCGGCAAACAACGCGGGCGAGCAGTTCATGAGGTACCTGATCGAGTCGTCGTTGACGGGCCTCGACAACATCCTTCGACTGATGAGCCAGACGTGGTTCTTGGTGCCGTCGCCGACTGTCGGGGGGCAGGGCGGCGGCACGGCTCAGGCGCTGCAGGACATGAATGGGAGCCTGCTGTGGCTCACCTCGGCGCTGATGCTCGTGTCGGGAATGGTCGCCATCATGCGGATGATGGCCAGCCTGCAAGTCTCCGACGGCCGGTTGGTGCTGCGGATGCTCTTCAACGTCATCGCGACCACGAGCTTGGTCACGACGGTGACGGCGATGCTGATCCAGTTCGGGGACGCGTTCTCGCCATGGATCATCAACACGCTCGGCCAGACGGGGAACACAGCAGATCGCACCAACGCGTTCAGCGAACTGCTCGGGATGACCCCAGCCGGGAAGGACGCCGCGGCCGCGGCGGCTCCCAGCTGGATGCTTGACTCCGGGCTGCTGACCCTGGTGCTGGTGGTGCTGACCGGTATCGGCGCGTTCATGCAGGGCGCGTTCATGGTGGTACGAGCACCGCTGATCATCATTCTGCTGGGCTTCATGCCGCTCTTTGCCGCGACCACGACGACGCGGCAGGGTCAGGCCCGGTTCGAGAAGGCGTTGGCGTGGCTGATGGCTTTCGTCCTGTACAAGCCGGTGGCGGCGATCATTTACGCGATGGGCCTTCGGCTGATGAAGGGCGATGGCACCGAGGACAACCCGCTGATGCAGTGGATGTGGGGCATGGTCGTGATCATCTTCGCGGCGCTGGCGTTGCCCGCACTGATCAAGCTGTTCGTCCCTGAGGCCGCGGTCGGCTCGTCCAACGCGTTCTCGGGCGCCACGGGTGTAGCGGCCGGCGGCGCGGCGGTTATGGGCGTCGCAGCGCTCGGTGGCGCGGCGTTGACCGCCGGTGGCTCTATGGCCGCCGGCGGCGCGGCTGCGGGCGCGGCCGGATCTGGCGGGATGGGCGCCATGCAGCCCCCGCCCGCCGGAATGAACATGGGCGGCACGGGTGGCCCCTCCGGTGGCGGCACGGGTGGCCCCTCCGGTGGCCTCGGCATGCCGGGTGGTAATCCGTCGGTGGACGCCGGCGGCTCGTCTCAAGGCACGGGTGCGGCGCAGTCGGTGGCCAACTCGGTGGGCGAGATGTCGGACGGGTCTGCCATGGGCGGCGGCTCGTCGGGAGCGGGCACGGCCCCGCCGATGGGCGGCCAGGCGATGCCCGCAGGCCAGTCGTCGGGCGCCGAGCCCGTGGCGGCGGTTGCGGTGGAGCGGCCCTCCCCGGAGCCATCGGGCGCGAACAGCAGCGGCGGCGGCGGCGCCGATCAGGAGTCGGCCCGGCCGGTGTCTGGGAACCGGCCGGCGCAGGGTGCCGGGCCGGTACGACAGCCGGTGGCACGACCGGCGGGCACGCGGGCGAAGCAGCGGGCCGCACGCGCTACGCGGATGGCTGGCGGCGCGACGGTCGGTGCGGGAGCGTTCGCTTCCCGCGCGGCCACGGACATGGGGCAGTGAGGACCGGAGGGGACCGATGAGCGACGCAGTCGAGTACAGCAACCTGTCGAAGCCGAAGATGCCCGGGGTGCAGGGCCTGTCCCCGGCGCAGTTCCTCGCGCTCATCGCCGCGATGTTCCCCGTCGTGCTCATCATGATGTTCGTGGGGATGTGGGCCGGGATCGCCTGGCTCGTCCTCGCGTTGGCGGTGCTGGCGCCGTGGATCGTCGGGACGATGTTCCTCGATACCAACCCCTACTCGATCCTCGGTCGACGCATGAGGTGGTCGCGCGCGAACCGCAAGGGCCTGACCACGCTGGCGCAGGGCCCGGCGGGGATGGTGCCGATGGGCCGCACCCAGCTGCCCGGGCTGGCGGCCGACACCGAGCTCGTCGAGTGCGAGGACGTGTACGGCCAGCCGTTTGGGCTGATCGTGCACCGCGCTGTCGACCACTACACCGTCGTGATCGAGGCCTCGCCGCCCGGCGTGACCGGGCTCGACCAAGAGTCGGTCGATCTGCAGGCGGCACATTGGGGCACCTACCTCGGTGTCCTCTCCCGGGAGCGGGACCTGATCGGCGCGCAGGTCGTCGTCGACACCGCCCCGGACACGGGGCTGCGGCTCGAACGGGCTGCGATGGCCGACGTCGACCCGAACGCGCCCGAACTGGCTCGGCGCGTCCTGGAGGACGTGGTCGCCGCCGCACCCGCAGGGGCAGCGCGGATCACCACGGCCGTCACGCTCACGTTCGACGCCCGCCGCGGCGACGACAGGACCGTGCGCGACGTCGACACGATGGCCGACGACATCGGCACGCGCCTGCCAGGACTCATCTCCCAGCTGGCCACCACCGGCGCGGGCACCGCACTGCGCGCGCGCACGGCCGCCGACATCGTCGACGACACCCGGGTCGCGTTCGACCCGAGCGTGGCGCCGCTGGTCGAGGAGGCGCGTCAGCGGCAGGGCGGCACGGGCCTGTCGTGGGAGGAGGCGGGCCCGGTCTCGGCGCACGCCGCCCGCGACCACTACAGCCACGACGGGTCAGTGTCGGTGTCGATGATGATGGTCGAGCCGCCCCGCGGCGTCTTCTACACGCTGCAGCTCAAGGGCCTGCTCGAACCGAACGCGCGGATCGCGCGCAAGCGGGTGGCCGTGCTCTACCGGCCGACCGACCCGGTCCGGTCGGCCAACCTCGCCGAGTGGCGCGTCACGTCGGCGTCGGCCGACGCCGACAGCAAGCGCCGCACCGGCGCGAGCCAGCGGAAGCTTCAGGCGCTCGAAGCGGCGCGAGAGAATGCCCGTGCGGAGGCCAAGGGCGCCCCGTTCACGCGAGTCGGTCTCATCGTCACCGCGACCGTCGAGGACGCCGAGGACATCGCGGTGACGCAGTCGACGCTCACGACCCTCTCGGGGCAGGCACGGCTGCGATTGCGGCCGTGCTGGGGCATGCACGACACGGCGTTCGTCGCCGGTCTGCCGCTGGGCATCGTCCTGCCGGAGCGTCTGGCGCTGCCGGCGTTCATGCGGGAGGGGCTGTGAGCCAGCGCGGCGGCTTCGCCGCCGTCGCCGAGATGTTCGGGCTGCGCCGTCGACGCGAGGACGACGCAGCGCACGCGGACCTGACCGACCGAGGGTGGAAGGTGCCCGGTGGCGGGTGGGCGCCGGTCGTGGAGGCCGCGCCGGAGTTCGAGGCAACCAGTAACCAGGTGTGCGGCCTGTGGCCGTTCGCCGCCGGCAGCGCGCTGCCGCCGATCGGGGTGCCGCTGGGACGGCATCAGACGCAAATGGCCACTGTGTGCGCCGACCCCGTCACGTGGTTCCTGCGGAAGTTGATCCTCAACCCGTCGGCGTTCGTCCTCGGCCGTCCGGGCCTGGGGAAGTCCAGCCTGATCCGGCACATGCTCACGGTGCTCTCCGCGTGGGGCGTGACCCCGATGGTCCTGTCCGACCTCAAGCCCGACTACGTCGACCTTGTCGAGGCACTCGGCGGCCGGGTCATCCGCCTCGGGCGCGGGATGGCCAACGTCAACCCCCTCGACCCCGGCCCAGCGGCCCAGGTGCTGCCCCACCTGGACGCCGACGAGGCAGACAAGGTCCGCGCCCAGCTCGACGGCCGGCGGATGAACACGATCGCCGGGCTCCTCGAGCTGGTCCGTGGCGAGGCGCTGGCCGACTACGAGGCCACCGCGCTCCGGGCGGCGGTGCGGGTCCTCGACCCGGACCTGACGCAGCCGCCGGTCGTCGACGACGTCCGGCAGGTCATCGAGGAGCGCCACCCCGAGATTCGCCGGGTGGTGCGCGACCGCGGTGACGACGCCCGCTACGACATCCGCACCGAACGGCTGATCGACGCCCTGCAGGGCGTCGGCCGTGAAGGGCCATTCGGGGGCACCTTCGCCTCACCGACCACGGTCGAGATGGACCTCGACCGCCCCGTCGTCTTCGACATGTCCGCCGTCGACGACAACGACCTAGCCCTGCAGGCCGGGTTGCAGCTGGTGTGCTGGTCTTACGGGTCGGCCGCGGTGCAGGGCGCCAAGATCATGGCCGCGGCCGGGCTGGCGCCCGAGCGGATCTACATCCTCGTCATGGACGAGCTGTGGCGGGTGCTGCGCGCGAGCCTGACCATGGTCGACCGCATCGACGCGATCACCCGCCTCAATCGGCAGCTGCTCCTGCCGCAGATCATGTGCACCCACACCATGAACGACCTGCGCCTGGCCACGGAAGAGGCCACGAGCAAGGCGTGGGGCTTCGTCGAGCGGTCCGAGATGGTCTTCCTCGGTGGGCTCGCTCCGAAGGAGATGGGCAACCTCTCGCAGGTCTTCGCGATGCCGCAGACCGAGCAGCAGATGATCACGTCGTGGAGCGATACCCGCGCCGCCGGCGCGGAGGGCGGCAACGCCGAGCCTCCCGGGCTTGGGCTGTTCCTGCTCAAGCTGGGCAGTAAGCCCGGTATCCCGTTCCGGGTCGACCTCACCGAGCACGAAATCGCGCTGAACGACACCAACAAGCGGTGGAAGACGATCGAGGAGCAGCGCCGCGCCCGTGGTGAGGCGGTCGCGTGATCGGCGGCGACCCGCGCGCGGGGCGCCAGGCCCAGCCCGGCGGGCTGGGCCCGTACCTCGTCCTCGGCGCCGCGATGGGCCTATTGGTCCTCGCGGTCGTCCTCGGGCAGGTCGCGGCCGCCATCACCGGCCAGCACCCGTCGGCCAACCCGTTCGCGTGGGTCGTCGGTGTGGCGACCGGCACGCAGGGCTGGTCAACGGCCTCGACGATCGTCTACCTCGTCATCATCTTCGTCATCACCGGTGTCGTCATCAACGTGGCGGCATGGATCGCCAAGCGCCGGCGGCAACCAGCGCATCGCGTCGACCGGCTCGCCAAGTCCATGTCGACCCGCGAAGACATGGAACCGCTCGACCGAGACCGGCTCGAGCGAGACGCCGCCCGGCTGGGCGTCGACCCCGCGTGCGGGGTCGGGGTCCCTATCGGCGAGTCGGTCCTGACCCGACGGCCGCTGGCCACCTCCTGGGAGTGGACCCAGCTGTGGGTCATGGGACCTCGAGCGGGGAAGACCTCCTGCCTGTGCGTCCCGCAGATCGTCTCGACCGGCGGGCCGGTCGTGGCCACGAGCAACAAGCGGGACATCGTCGACCTGACCCGGGGCCCGCGCTCCTCGCTCGGACTCGTGCGCGTCCACGACCCGCAGGGCCTTGTCGGCGAGGAACCGGGCTGGTGGTGGAGCCCGCTGTCGTACGTCACCGACATCGCCCGCGCCGACGAGGTCGTCTCCCTGTTCGCGGCCGCCACCCGTGACGCCACAGCTAAGACCGACGCCTACTTCGACACCGCCGCGCAGACGCTCGTGGCGGCGCTGCTGCTGGCCGCGGCCGACGGCCGCGGCACCCTCCTCGACGTCCATGACTGGATCCGCGACCCGGACGACGCGACCCCCGAAGACCTCCTGCTCTCGGCCGGGCACCGCTCGGCCGCCACGGACGTGCGCTCTGCGATGAGCAAGACCCCCAAGCAGCGCGACGGCATCTACGGCTCGGCCGAGAACCTGCTGTCGTGGCTGCGGAACCCGGCCGTCCACCCGTGGATCACCCCGGGCGAGGGGCGCGCGGAGTTCGACCCGCACGCCTTCGTCGCCTCCACCGACACCCTCTACCTCCTCTCCCGGGAGGGACCCGGCTCGGCGCGGGCCCTGACCGCGGCCCTGACGGTCGCGGTCACCCGAGCGGCGGAGGAGCTGGGCGTGCGGCAAGGCGGCCGGCTGCGCCGGCCCCTGCTCGTCGTGCTCGACGAGGCCGCGAACGTCTGCCGGTGGCCCCAGCTGCCCGACCTTTATTCGCACTACGGCTCCCGCGGGATCGTCCTGACGACCTACCTGCAGTCCTGGTCCCAGGGCGTGCGGGTCTGGGGCAAGGAGGGCATGACACAGATGTGGGACGCGGCGAACCTGCGCGGCGTCGGCCCGGGTGTGGCCGACGACGCCTTCGGCGGCGTCGTCTCCCGGCTCGTCGGCGACCACGACGTGCAGACCCGCTCGACCTCGTCCTCGATGCGCGGCGGCGGGTCGACCTCGACCCAGCTGCGCCGGGAGAAGATCCTCGACGTCTCCGACATCACCGCCATGCCGCAGGGACGCGCGGTCGTCCTCGCCTCCGGCACGCCGTCGGTCATGCTGCGGACCGTGCACTGGAGCGAGCACCCGCAGGCAGCGATGATCGCCGCCTCCGAGGAGCACTACGCCGGGCAGGGCCACAGATGAGCGACGAGCATGGGTGGGACCTCGACCCCGAGGAGGCGCCGGCGGGGACGCGGTTCGCGTCCCTGCCGGAGTTCGTCGACGAGTTCCTCCTCCCCGTCTGGCGTCGCCCACCGCCGTCAGCGTGGTGCCCTAAGTGGTGGGAGCACCCCGAGGCCGTGCTGCGCCTGGAGGCGCTGTGGGACGCGTTCGAGGCGCTGCGGATGCAGCCCGGGACCGGGGTTGCCATATGGATCAGGGACTACCTCGACCCCACGATGGCGTCCCTGACGACCAAGGAGACAAGCCCGTTCACCAAGTGCCGGGCGGCCGCCGGGGATCACGTCATCCCAGACCCATGGCCCGCCGAACCAGCACCTCTTGGCCTGTTCACATCATACAACTCTTGATAAATCGCCTCATTTATCAAGGCGTTGGAGGTCGTGGCGAGGGTCGGCGTTCCGACCTGTCCCTCACGGACCCCGGCCCCGATCCCGGCATGTACGCCCGTGCCGGCTGATGGGAGCGCCCTTGCCCTGGACCTGACGAGGTGCCCGATGAGGTCCGTGCGCGGCACGGCTGACACCGACCACGACGTCAGCCCGGACCGCCTCCGGTTAGGCAAGGAGGTCGGAGAAGGGCCAAGGCGGCGTAGCAGGAGCGCTGCACGTCGCGCAGAGGACTGTCACGCGAGGCGACGTGGATGGGCTTGCGTTTTCCCTCGTATACGAGCATACTCGTTGGCGAGCAGAGACCGTACTCTTCCTACGGGAACAGACGGCTTACCCCCTGGATATGTGCTGCGGCGGCCAGGGGGTCGCTCTTTGCCCCGGACAGGCAGACCGTCACCGTCTGGCCGCTGATCTGCTGAACGAGCGCATCACCGTGGGTGATGAGTCGGCGGTAGACGTTGGAGACCGTGTCAGGCAGCCACAGCAGGTGTTCCACAGCCGGCGACACATGCTGGATCTGCAGCCCCCGGCTGATCCGGTTATCGGATCGAGCGGCTGACACGGTGTGGAGATCTCGCTTCGTGTCCTTGGGCTCCTGCTGCTTCTCGAGCACGACCAGCTTGACCTTCCTCCCCTGTGGCACCCCGTCCGACTCGAGTGTCTGGAGCAGCCCCGTTAGGCAAAGCCGTCGCATCTCGATCGCAGTCTGACCCTGACCGGGAGTGTGCGCCACCGCGACCACGCACGGGTCGCGGTACTTGGCCAGGTAGTCCATCATCTCCTCGATCTTCTGACAGCCCTCGTCGGTGCCCCGCAACTCGCTCGTGTGCCACCGCGGGCCGCCTGCGATCGAACACATATCGCCGCGGACGTCGTCGAGCTCGGATGCGCAGAGCAGCACAGCGGTCATGAGGTAGAACGGCTCCTCGTCGCCGCGGCAATCGTGTGGGAGCCTGTACGACTCATCGACGTATGCCACTGAGGCGTCATCAGGCAGGTTTTCGTACTTCTTCTCCAGTACCTTCTGATCGCCCTCTTGGTCGGGCCTCATCCACTTCTGGCTCATGCCCTGCTCGCTTTGGCTCGTGCGAGTCGCCGCTTGTCTTTTCCCTTGACTGCCGCATCCACCGACTTGGGGTCGAACGGGGATTGGACGGTGTACCGGTTCCTGGACCCGAGACCCGTGGGGCTCATCGGCTCGGCGTACACCTCGGCAGACATGCTCAACAGGCCCTCGTCTTGGAGCTCGCGGAACCCGCGCTCGGCGGTGTCAGCCGACCACCCGTACCAAGCGGGGACCTTCTCGGTCGGCAGGGCGAAGCCCGGCTTCTCGTGAAGCGCAACCAGCAGCATCGCCAGCGCTGGCAGGCTCAGTCTCTTGTCCCACTCCTGACTCCAATACCGATGGTCCAGCCGGATGAACCAGTCGTCTCGGTCCGATCCCCGTGGACGCACGTACGGACCGCCACCGCCATCCGCATTGAGCAATGTGAGGGTGACACTTCGGGCACGGCCCGATCGCCGACGCTCGACCAAGCCACGATTGCACAAGCGGGTGACAATCTTGGTCGCGGCCGAGTTCGCGGAGGCGGGTGTCGCCGTGGAGACGGTGTCGAAGGCGCGCGCCCACACGGCCAGCGGCAGCGTGGTGCTCCACCCGTTATCGCCGTCCCCGCTGCTCACCATGGTGTAGAGCAGCAGCAGGGCGTTGAGCCCGCGATGGTCTCCGTTACGCACGAACGTGGCCAAGGGGCCAGGGCGCGGTCCTGACTGGTTGGGATTCTGCACGAAGGCGTTAGGCACGACCGCGAAGGAGCGTCCTGAGCGTTCCACCAAGGCCATGCGTGTGTCGTGCGGGCTGGCAGGGGTGACGTCGCCTCGACTGTCGTGTGATTCGGTGCGGACCGTTCTCTTCATGGCCTCAGTATCGGCCGCTGCACCTGAACTCAACAACCCGCTGACGAGGGTCCAAAACGCCGGCACAGCGGGTGCCTGCTATAGCCTGCTAATACCTTCTGCTAATACCCATGCCAGATCCTCGTGCTATACCCACGCCGAGGAGCCGCGGGAGCGCAGATCGCGCCCAGCCGACGGGGCCATGACGCGAGGCGGTGGGCCCCGACGCTGCCGATCCACCCAACATAACCGCAGAGGCCGCAGATGCCAGCCCGGGACCGGGGTGCGGCCGCGGCTATCCCGACCCGACGAGGGCCTTCCTCGCCCCCAACATCCAGCCCCTACACCCAAGTGTCGAGGCCGCCGCGCGCGAGAACGCCGTCCGAACCCGGCCTCCCGACCGGCACCGCCCGGCCTGTTCACGCCACATAAATCTTGATAAATCGCCTCATTTATCAAGAGTTATCAAGTAGGGTGGCGTCATGCTGGACAGCCCCTACACCCCCTCGTTCGGCGTCACCCCGCCCGTGCTCGTGGGCCGGGAGGCCCAGCTGAAGCGGGCGGACCGCGTTCTCACCCGCTCCCTGAACGACCAGCAGCCCGCCCCAAGCGTGCTGGCCTTCCACGGCCCCCGCGGCGTGGGCAAGACCGTCCTGCTCAACCAGATCGCGTCACTGGCCCGCCAGCGCAACCTCCTGGCCGTCGGCGTCACCCTCGACAGCGCCTCGAACAACCCCCAGTTCCTCGCCGCGAAGATCGCCGAGGCCGTCGCCCCGCTGCACAACAGGACCGTCGCGGGCACATGGGAGCGCCTACGGGCCCGACTGTCCAACCTCGACATCGAGATCAACGCAGGCCTGGTCAAGGTCGGCGCCAAGGGACGGTCAGACGACGCCTCGAACAACCTCGTGAACCAGCGCGCCCAGCTCACCGACGTCATCACCGACGCCGCCGCGATCGCGCGCGACGCAGGGCGGACAGGTCTCGTCCTGACTATCGACGAGCTCCCCGAGCCACGCAAGGACGACCTTGTCGTCATCGCGAACGCCTTCCAGGACGTCCTCGGCAACCGGGACGTCGGCTCCGTCGCAGTCTTCGGAGCGGGCCTGCCGAGCACCCCGAAGAAGGTCATGGACGCCTGCACGTTCACCGAGCGGTTCCAGTTCCGCACGGTGACCGCTTTCGACCCGGAGGACGCCGAGCTCGCCCTCCTGGAACCCGCGCTGGAGAAGGGTGTCCGCTGGGAACGAGACGCCGCCGACCTCGTCCTGGAGCGAGCCAACGGCTCGCCCTTCCTCATCCAGCAGTTCGGCGACGAGGCATGGATGAACCGAGCACCCTCCGCCGGCGACACCATCGACCTCGCTTCGACCCGTGCCGCCGTCAAGGACGTCGAGACCGGCCTGTCCGAGGGGATGTATCCCGGCCGGTGGGAGAAGTGCACCGACCGCGAACGCGCCTACCTCGCGGCCATGGCGCAGGTCGTCAACGACGCCGGCGAGGCCCGTACCGCTGACATCGCCGCCGCCCTCCACACATCGAGCACCAGCCTCAGCCAGTACCGCGAGCAGCTCCGTCAGAAATCCATCATCACCGACGTGCGCCACGGGGTCGTCGGGTTCACGATGCCCGGCTTCGACCGATTCGTCCGCGATGTCACTGAGCTCCCGCGGCTCCGGAAGGTCGACCTCGACGTCCTGCGCGCGACGGACTTGAAGGCCCCCGCGCTGCCCAGCCCGGCCACCGACCCAGATCGTGCCACGCCTCACTCACCCCGAGCCATCACCCGATCACCGGCTGGAGACCTCGAACTCTGAATGCAGGGAGTCACACACCGGCAGGCGTCAGGCCGGACAGCACAGACGGAGGAGACCAGCCCGTTCGGCAAGTGCCGGCCCGCGGCCGGCGAGCACGTCGTGGGCGAGCCCTGGGCCGTCGAGCCACCCCCTGCCGGCGTCTTCGCGGCGACGGGATAGCGCCGGGCCTCTCGCGTTGACTCAGTTCCAGTTCTGTGTGGCGTATGGCACCGCGTCGACCCCCATACCTTCGGCCAAGCGCGCCCCGTAGGCACTACATGTTGTGCCCAGACGCGGGACGACACCACTAGATGTTGTGTTTGGTGCTCGCGGTTGTCGGTGACGTCGGGTAACGTCTCAGGTAGCACTCAGCCCCGACACCATCGTCGGAGCGGCGGTGTCGGGGCTGGGCTCTACGGCCAGGTAGGTCAGCGACGTTACACCGCTCTCGGGGTGCGTCTAGGCCCCCTCGTGGGGTGGGACGGAGTTACATCCATGGCAGGAAAGAAGAGCAGCGGCGGTAGCAAGTCCGGTGGCGGGAAGGGGGTTCACCACCGCAGCGCCATCACGGGTCGGTACGTCAAGGCCTCGACGGCGAAGCGGAGCCCGAAGACCACGGTGACCGAGCGCAACAAGTGACGGTCACGGCCTGAGGGCCGCACCTAGGTGTACCTGGCAGAGACGTTCATGACAGACGGCTGGTCGGTGGGAGGCCTGCGAGGGCTGAGTGGCGTCGGCGAGTGTTGTAGTAGGTCAGCCAGG
>ERZ501016.213-NODE-213-length-22558-cov-15.791717_pt1 | contig 22558 bp, 27 predicted proteins | sample MGYA00248889_ERZ501016 | MGnify/ENA primary metagenome ERZ501016 (study PRJEB25958, sample SAMN03398594) | human skin metagenome | study: EMG produced TPA metagenomics assembly of the Human Skin Microbiome Metagenome (human skin metagenome) data set. | reverse complement strand
AAAGTGTGACTGGAGTTCAGACGTGTGCTCTTCCGATCTTTCCTGCGCGCGATCAACCTCGCCGGCAAGCGGACGTTCTCGCCCCAGCAGATCGTCGCGTGCCTGGAGGCGGCGGGGTTCACCGACGTCGCCACCCACATCAACACCGGCAACGTGCGCCTCACCACGACGATGCGCTCGCGCGACAAGGTCGTCGCCGCGATGGAGCGAGCATTCCTGGACGACCGGGGATTCGAGGTGCCGGTGGCGCTGCTGACGCCGGCGGAGGTCCGCGCGGTGGCCGACGAGCTGGACGAGGTCGGCGAGGGGCACGAGGGCAGGCACTACGTGTCCTTCCTGCCGCAGGAGCCGTCCGCAGAGGTGGTCACTGCGCTGCACGCCCTCGAGGCTCCCGGCGAGCGGGTCGTGCCCCGTGGGCGGGCCGTGCACCTGCTGCTCGGCCCCGACTACCACCGGTCGCGACTCACCAACACGGCCGTCGAGCGCGTCGCAGGGATGGCCACCAACCGCAACCGCACCGTGGTCGAGGCCATCGCGGCCAAGTGGTGCTGAGACGGGTCCCCGGATGGGGCAGCTACTTCGCGCCGGAGTGCGAGGGCGCCGCCGCCCTGTGGGCCCAGGGCGCCAACGGCTGGTCCGAGGTGTGGAGCGGCCAGGACACGCCGACCTGCGCGACCCTGCGGTCCAGGGCGCCGGGCATGCCCACCTCGATCGTCGGCAGGTGCGTGGGTGACGCAGGCAAGGCAGAGCCCTGGCGTCCGACGCGCTGATCGGCTCGAGCCGGGGCGGGGCGCGGCTGCGGAATCGCCCGGCCCGCCCCGGTGTTGGGGAGGGCATGAACGTGAGCGAGATCCTCCCCCCCGGCGTCGCCCTGCCGCCGGCCGGCACCATCACGATGTTCTCCACCACCTGGTGCGGCTACTGCCGCCGCCTCAAGGGCGACCTCGACCGCGCCGGGATCGGCTACACGGAGGTCAACATCGAGGACTCGTCCGCCAGCGCCGAGCTGGTCGAGACCATCAACCACGGCAACCAGACGGTGCCGACCGTGCTCTTTCCCGACGGCAGCTCGGCCACCAATCCCTCGTTGGCCGAGGTCCGTTCGCGGCTCGGCTGAGTCTGCCGTGACGTCGACCTCGCCGTGGTCAGCCGTCTGACGCGGCTGCTGGTGGTCGCGGACACGCACGCGCCCCGGCGCTGGAAGTCCTTGCCGCCCAGGCTCGTTCCCCTGCTGGAGGGGGCGGACGTCGTGCTGCACGCGGGTGACGTGTGCGTGCCGGCGGTGCTCGACGAGCTGTCGGCGTTCGCGCCCGTCCGGGTCGTCCTCGGCAACAACGACGGCCCGGAGGTCGCCGCGTGGGGAGGCGGTGTCCCGGAGACGCTGTCGCTCGAGGTCGACGGCGTCCGCCTCGCGATGATCCACGACGCCGGTCCCAGGCAGGGGCGAGGGCGGCGGATGCGGCGGCGGTTCCCGGAGGCCGACGTGGTCGTCTACGGCCACTCCCACATCCCCATGGACCTCGTGGAGGACGGGACGCATCTGTTCAACCCCGGGTCGCCGACCGACAAGAGGCGGCAGCCGCGGCACACGGCCGGGATCCTCGAGATCGCCGCAGGCGAGCTCGTCCGCCACGAGATCGTGGCCCTCTGAGGCTGAGGCGTCATTGCGCTTGGCGCGCGTCATCGGGTGAGTCCGCTGCTCGTCGACGAGCAGCAGACTCACCCGATCCGGGTCAGACGGTGAGGCTGAGCCCGGTCAGCAGGGCGCGGTAGCCCTCGCGATAGGTCGGGTGCTGCAGCGTGAAGCCGGTCGACCGTAGACGCGCGTTGGACAGGCAGCGACCCTCGGCCACGGATCGACCAGGTGTGCTGACCGACCACGAGATCCCCAGCAGCGCAGCGACATACGCGCTCAGCTCGCCGCTGGTGCAGGGCTCGTCATCGGTGACGACGTAGAGCGGGTCCGGCGCCTCGGGGCGGGTCAGGAGGTGGACGACGGCGGCCGCCGCGTCGTGCCGGTGCAGCCGATTGGTCCACCGGTGCGGGTGCGGGTCCTCGCCGCGGCGCACCTGCGCGACGATGCGGGGCTCGCGGTCGCCGTACAGGCCGCTGAGCCGGGCCACCGTGCCGTGCGGCACCGCCTCCCGGAACGCCGACTCGGCCTCGAGCAGCACCCGCGAGGTCGCGCGTGACGGCTCCGGCGTGGTGGCCTCGTCCACGAGACCGGTGGCGTCGCCATACACCCCGGTCGAGGACACGAGCACCGCCCGGCGAGGTGACCGGCCCGCCCGGCAGGCTGCCTCGAGGGCACGTGACATCCCCTCGACGTAGGTGCGCCGGTAGCCGGCCTCGTCGCGCTCGTCCGCGGTCAGGCAGACCACGAGCAGGTCGGCGGACAGGTCCGGCAGGGGAGCCCGGGGGTCGGTGATGTCGGCGGAGAGGCCGGTCAGCGGAGGCGGCACCAGATCGGCGTGGCGACGCACCGCGCGCACGTCGACGCCGGCCGACGCGAGGCGCAGCCCGATCCGGGACCCGAGGTCGCCGCACCCGACGAGCGTGGCGGTCGCCCGAGCGCCCCCGTCGGGGGCGTCACCCATCGAGCGAGCTGGTGTCGTCCGGCACGTCGACGGCGTAGCCGCGCAGCACCTCCAGCGGCACGATCCCCAGCACCGCCTGGTTGGTCGCGGCGAGCCGCACCGGCGCCGCCGCGCCCGCCTCGTGCGCCATCAGCCAGTTGCGCGCCGTCACGCACCAGGTGTCGCCCGGCCGCAGCCCCGAGAAGCCGTACTGCGGGCGTGGCGTCGACAGGTCGTTGCCGATCGACCGCTGGTGCGCCAGGAACTCGACGGTGACGACCGCGCAGATCGAGTGGTGCCCCAGGTCCTCGGGGCCGATGGTGCAGGTCGCGTCGCGATAGAACCCGGTCACGGGGTCCTGCCCGCACTCGTCGAGCGGACCGCCGAGGACGTTGAGCTGGGTCATGGGGCCAGTATGCCGGGGCCCGACGGTCGGTGGGGCCTGGGCCCGACGCCGGGTCACCGTCAGGAGGGGTTCCCGGGCGCGGGGTCCTCTGCCACCCTGGTCACGGGAGGCGAGGGCCTGACGGAGGACGACCCGACCTGGTCGACACACCCGTTGACGCCCGCGCGGTTCGAGGACTCGCTTCCTGCACCTCCGCAAGGGATAGCGCACTCAGCGCCCCGCAAACCCTCACGATCCTCGGGGGTGCCCGGGAGGTATGGCGCGCCCCGAGGGCACGGCGGGGCGCGTCAGGAGTTGAGCGGCCAGTCGTCGCGCACCGGGGCGCCGCCCTCGACCACGTCCTCCGGCTCGTCGGTGCGCTCGGTCCACGAGTCCTGCGGCCGGTAGCCGAGCTCGAGCATCGTGTTGGTGAGGTCCCAGCGACGGTTGGGGTTGTCCGAGATCGCGTAGTAGAGCCCGAACCTCACCTCGGCCTCGATCGCGCGGCGGAAGACCTGCTCGCAGTCGTCCTCGCTGAGCCACATGGCGTGGAGCACGTCCTCGTCCGCCTCGAACGGGTCCTCGGACATCCAGCCGATCCGCAACGCGATGACGTCGAGGCCGTGCTCGTCGTGGTAGAAGCGCCCGAGCGTCTCGCCGAACACCTTGGACACGCCGTAGAGCGAGTCGGGGCGCGGCAGCTGGTGGGGGTAGACGGGCCACTGCTCGAGCCGGTCGTACATCCCCATCGCGTGGTTGGACGACGCGTAGACCACGCGGCGCACCCCGGCCTGGCGGGCGGCCTCCAGCACGTTGCGGTAGCCCACGATGTTGGCGGCGAGCACGTCGTCCCAGTCGGACTCGGGGGAAGCCGAACCCGCGAGGTGCAGGACGGTGTCGACGCCCTGCATGAGGGGCAGGACCTCGTCGAGGTCCTCGAGGTCGGCGCGCTGCAGCACGCGCTCCTGCTCGTCGTTCCTGGGGGTGCGGCCGTGCTGCACGACCTCGTAGTCGTCGCGCAGGCGGTCGGCCAGCAGCAGCCCGATGCCACCGGTCGCGCCGGTGATGAGGATCCGTCGTTTGGTCTGGGTGGTGCCGGTGCCGGTGCCGGTGTCGGTGTCGGTCATGGCTCCATCATCGCCCGCAGGTCGGCCCGCATGGCGGGAAAGGAGTTCACGCAGAAGCCTGCTCGTTCGTAGAGCTGCCGCCCGTCAGCGGTCGCCATCAGCTCCGCGCGGGCCACGCCGGTCTCGCGGGCCCAGGCCATCACCGCGTCGAACGCCGCGCTGCCGTGCCCCTGTCCGCGGGCGTCCGGCAGCGTGCAGACGTTGCTGACCAGCACGTCCCCGCCGTCCGGCACCCCCGGTGACGGGGCGGCGTCGCGTCGCGCCCCCATCGCGCACGCCACGACGCCGACCCGCACCTCCACCACCACGATCCGGTATGCCGGATCGGCCAGCCGCTCGACGAACCACCGTCTCGCGGCCGCCCGCCACCGCGGGTCGTCCGCGGCCACCCCCATGCCCTCGAACATGATCCCGCGCAGCGTCACGAGAGCCTCGACGTCCGCCGCGGCGGCAGGGCGCACCAGGCGGTCGGTCGTGGGCTCGGTCACGACGCTCGGTAGCGCGACTCGGTCGACGGGGCCAGCGCGCGCCGGCGCACCAGCTCCCTAATGGCGTGCAGCGCCACCCCACGCTGGTCGTAGACGACGTGCGCGACCAGCGCCAGGTGGCGCAGCTGCTCGTCGTCGAGCAGGTCGAGGCGCGTGAGGTCTCGGACGTACAGGACGTCGGCCTCGACGAGCTGGCGGGCGCGTCCCTCGTCGGCGTCGGCCCACTGCACGGGAGCCAGGGGCCAGGTCTTGGTCGACACGAATCCCTGCGGCACGAAACCCTGCTCGCGCAGCTCGAGGTCGATGTCGGCGAAGGTCGGCTGGTCGCGGTAGAGGCGGTGGAAGCCCACCTCCACCTGGATGCTCGTGGCGCGGGCCAGCGTCTCGCGGCCGCCGCGAAAGACCATGAGCTCGGCGCCCTGGACGTCGATCTTGAGGTGGTCGAGCAGCTCGATCTCCCGGACGTCGTCGAGACGGGTCGTGGTGAGCGGGATACGGTCGACCACCGTTGCCAGCCGGGGGAAGTCGACGAGCAGCTCCAGCTGGGCGGGGTCGGGCTCGTAGAGGCTGGAGAAGCCCGAGGAGGCGCACAGGTGCAGGGTGTGGGTGCCGCCGTCACCGATGGCATAGGGCAGGTAGCGCTCGTGATCGCTTGCGGCGGAACGCAGCCGGGCCAGCGCCGCGGGCTGCGGCTCGAATCCCGTGATCCGGCAGGCAGGCTCGCGCAGCAGCGCCAGGTAGGGCGGCTCGTCCTCGAGCGGGTTGGCCCCGACGTCGACGACCTCCGTGAGCCGCGCGGGCCCGAGCAGGTCTGCGAGGCGGTCGGACTCGCGTCGTGGGGGGATCGTCCCGGGCATGCTGCTCCTCGTGTCGCGCCGACGGTCCGTCGACCCTAGAGGTGGTGGCCGTCACGGTGGGGGTTGTCCCGTGAGGTGGTCGAGGGCGGCGCGCCGGCCGCGCAGGTGCTCGAGCTCGGCCTCGTTGCGGCACAAGGAGATCGCTGCGTCGTATGCCGTCCTCGCCGCCGCCACGCGTCCGGCCCGGGTCAGGAGCTCGGCGCGCACGGCCTCCAGGCGGTGGCTGCTCCGGCGGGGTATGTGCTGCAGCGCAGCCAGGCCGGAGTCATGACCGAACGCCTCGGCCACCGCCACGGCGCGGGCCAGCTCGACGCTCGGGCCGGGCTGCAGGCCCACCAGGAGGTCGTAGTGCGCGACGACCCGGTCCCACCGCGTGTCCTCGGGGCGGGGCGCCGACGCATGCTCGGCGGCGACCCGCGCCTGCAGGAGGTACGACAGGGCCTGCGGGGGGAGGTCGGACCGCAGCACGGGCGAGGCGAGCAGGGCCACCCCCTCGGCGATCTCGTCGTGGTGCCAGCGCCGCCGGTCCTGGTCGGCGAGCAGCACGAGGTGTCCGGCGTCATCCGTGCGGACATCCCTGCGCGAGTGCTGGAGCAGGACGAGGGCGAGCAGGGCGGTGAGGGTGGGGTCATCGGGCTGCAGCGCCAGCACCGCACGGACGAGCTGCACCGCCTCGCCGGCCAGGTCCACGCGCAGCGGATCCGGGCCGCTGCCCGGCGCGTACCCCGCGGTGAAGGCCAGGTAGGCGGTCTGAGCCACCGTGGACAGCCGGCTCGGCAGCTCGTCGGACCCCGGCACGGCGAAGGGGATCCTGGCCGTGACGATCTTCTTCTTGGCGCGGGTCAGGCGTGCCGCCATCGTGGCCTCGGGCACGAGGAAGAGCCGGGCGATGTCGTGCGTGCTGACCCCCACCACCAGGCGCAGGGCCAAGGCGCTCGCCGCCTCCGGCGCGAGCGCCGGGTGGGTGCACATGAGGACGAGCCGCAGCCGGTCGTCCTCGACGAGGCCGCCGGGGTCGGCCATGGCGCCACCTGCGCCGGCGGTTCGCGCGACGTCGGTGGCGAGCAACGGCATACGACGGTTGTGCATGGCCTCGGCCCGCAACCGGTCCAGGACGCGGCGCGCCGCCGCGGTGTGCAGCCAGGCTGCCGCGTTGTCGGGAGCTCCGTCGGTCCCCCACCGTCTCGCCGCCGCCTCGACCGCGTCGGCGAGGGAGTCCTCGACCAGGTCGAGTCGCCGGAAGCGCGCGAGGAGCAGGGAGATCAGGCGCCCCCACTCCTCGCGCACCACGGCGGCCAGCAGCGCCGCTGCCGCCCCACCGTCCGACGGGACGCCGCTCGCCACCACGTCAGCCGAGCTCGATGGTCGGACGGATCTCCGTGGCGTAGGACCGCGGCAGCAGAGCGACCGCCGCGATGACCGCGTCGAGGTCAGGCAGCTCGACGTCGTAGTAGCCGGCGATCATCTCCGCCGTCTCCGCGAACGGACCATCGGTCACCACGACGTGCTCGCCGTCGTGGCGGACGGTCGTGGCCGTGTCGGCGTCCGCGAGGGGCGCCGAGCTCACGCGGCGGCCGCGCGCATCGACGGCGGCCTCGAAGGCGGCGTGCGCGTCGGCATACTCCTGCTGCTCCTCCGGCGTCGCCGACGCCCAGGTCGCCGGGTCATAGGCGATGAGCACGAGATAGCGCGTCACGACGGGCGATCCGTGGGATCGACGTTCGGGCGGACCTCGATCCCGTCCCCGGTCGCGGCGATGATCTGGCAGCACTCGAGGAGCCCGTCGAGGTCGTCCGTGGCGATCTGGTAGTAACCGCCGACCTGCTCGGCCGTCTCGGCGAACGGCCCCTCGGTGACCGGGCCACCACCGGCCGGGATCGAGCGGGCCTCGGACAGGCGGGTCAGCTCGCCGCCGCCGAGGATGCGGTGGCCGCCCGCGGCCAGGGCCTCGTTGAACCTCGCGTACTGCGCGTAACCGTCCTTGCGTTGCTGCAGGCTCATCGAGGTCCACCACCGGTCGGGGTCTCCCTTGATGAGCACGGTGTAGTCAGCCATGGAACGTCCTCTCGGGTTGCGGGCCGCACGGCGCGACCTCACCACTGTGACGGCCGGGCGTGCCAGAGATCGACAGCCGTCCGGGGGGAAATCTCGCCGAGTGTCCCGTGTGAGACCCCCGCCGCTGCGGGTACGTGCACGGTCAAGCCCACCATGCCCCAGGTCGCTTCGACCTCGACATGCTCCTCGGGCGCGAACAGCGTCACGAGGCGCGCGCGTTGCCGGTCGGTGAGCAACGACTCTCCGGTCAGCAGGGTCCGCCGAGCCCGATAGAGCGGGTCGTTCTTGAGGCCGCGGTGACCGTGGAGTTCTTGCTGCACCCGGCGCCGGCACACGTCGACGGCCTCGCCGATCAATCGGACGACGTGGAAGGGGTCCATCACCGCGGTCGCGGTGGGCAGCTCCTCGGCGGCGGCGGTCTTGAAGCCGCTGAACCCGTCCATCGCCACCACCTCCACCTTCTCCCGCCACGCTGCTGGGCGGTGCGCGAGCCAGGTCTTGAACGCGGCCTTGGAGCGGCCTTCGACCATGTCCAACAGGCGTGCCGGGCCCGTGCCGTCGCGGATCGGGGTGAGATCGATGATCACGGTGACGTACTTGTCGCCACGCCGGGTGTGCCGCCACACGTGCTCGTCCACGCCGATCACGGCCGCGCCCTCGAACCGGGCCGGGTCGGCGATCAGGACCCGACGCCCCTCGGCCAGGACGGCCTTGTTGGCGATGTTCCACGCGACGCCAAGAGCCTCGGCGCCCGGGCGACGGTCAGGTGCTGGACGACCAGGCCGGTCAGTGCCCAAGACAGACCGGACCGGGAGATCTTCGCCCGAGGGTCCGCCGCCTTGCTCGTGTCCTGGCGCCACACGTGCCCGCAGCCGCCGCACCGGTAGCAGCGCACCGTCACCAACAGCGTGGTGGGTCGCCACCCGAGCGGCTCGTGCGCCAGCTCCCGGGTCACGCTGTCACGGGCAATGCCCTCGCAACCGCAGCGTCGGCACCAGCGGTCATCTTCGACAACCCGGCACGCCAGCACCGCCCGGTCGGGCGCGAGGCGTTGCTCAGTCACCACCAGCCCGAGCTCATCGAGGCGCGCGAACGTCGTCAGGTCGGGGCAATCGAAGGTAGCGTCAGCCATGTCGAGGTCCTCCGGATGGGCAGCGTGAGAACTTCCATCCTCAGGGGACCTCGACCCCTACCCGGCCACCGACTCGCCGACCTGACGTACACCCTCATTTGTGATGAGCCCGTTATGGACGGCCGACGACCCCGCGAGAGCAGGCCTTGGGATCTCGCGAGCCCCGCAACTCGCAGTCATGCCTATGAGCGCGCGCCGCACGTCTGCGCGCTCCGGACCGTGGGCAAGCCGCTTTGGCCCTCGATGCTTCTTGTGGATTGCAGGCTTGTAGTGCGCACTTGGCCGAGTGGCGAGGCGTGGCTGGTGCAGGCACGCGCAGGCCGAGGGTCGGTCGTGGAGCCGCAGCGTCAAAGCAGTGGGAGGGTCAATGTCAGCCGAGTGCCGTGCCCGCGGCCGCCACTGCTGGCGTAAATACTGCCGTGGTGGGATCCGATGAGAGCTTTGCTGATGGTGAGCCCGATGCCTGATCCGGTGCGGTCGCGGGTGCGGGCTGTGTCCCCTCGATAGAAGCGTTCGAAGGCGTGGTCAAGTTGTTCGGGTGTCATTCCGTCGCCGTCGTCGGTCACGGAGATTGCCGCTTCATCGCCGCTGCGGTGGGCCGCCAGGATGACGGTTCCTCCCGGGGGGGTGTGGCGGAGTGCATTGGAGAGGAGGTTGGTCAGGACCTGTCCGATACGGTTGTGGTCGACGTGGACGTCGAGGCCTGGAGCAGTGGGTGTCTCAACGACGAGGTTGACTCCCTTGGCGGCGAAGGCGTCACGCATGCCCTCGTGGGCCGCCCAGAGGAGATCCATGACGCGGTGTGCCTGGAGGTGAAGGGCGAGTCGGCCCTCCTCGGCCGTGGAGACCTCGTCGATGTCGTCGGCGAGGCGCGCCAGCCGGGTCGTTTGTTCCTCCAAAGCTGCGCGAGATTCGGGCCCCAGGGCGGCGATGCCGTCATGGAGGCCTTCGTGGTAGGCGCTCAGGGTGGCGATGGGTGTGCGCAGTTCATGGGCGAGGTCGGAAAGCATCCGTCGTCGGGTGTCTTCGATACCTTCGAGCTTGCTGGCCATCGTGTTGAACGCAGCCGCGAGAGTCTCCAATTCGGTGCCTGAGGCGATAGTCGGAACGCGCGTGGAGTAGTGCCCACGGGTGAGTTCTTCGGCGGCGGCCGTGACCTGTTCGAGAGGGCGGCGGAGCCGTCGGCTGAGGAACCATGTGACCGCGCCAGCTGCGAGCAGCGAGATCAACACGCCGACCGCGACGGAGATCAGCGAGGCATCGCGGTAGGCCATCTCGATGTGGACGAGCTCAGGCGAGTTCTGTTGGTGGCCGGCTTCGACGAGGTGGTCGTGGAAGATGGGCGGGCCGATCATGGCGGCGACCAGGCCGACAGTGAGGGCACCGGCGACCAGCACGATGGCCTGTCCAGCCAGGAGGCGGGTCGCCAGCCCAGTGCTGTAGGTCCGCGCTGGTGCCATCACCCTTGTCCCATCCGGTACCCGACTCCTCGGACCGTGGTGATGTATCTACCGGTGTCAGGGTCATCGCCAAGTTTGCGGCGCAGGTGAGCAACGTGCACGTCGACGAGGTGCTCGTCACCGACCCAGTCGGGTCCCCAAATGTCGTCGATGAGCTGGCGGCGGGAGAACGCCATTGATGGTCGGCGTGCCAGAGCCATGAGCAGGTCTCGTTCGGTGGGGGTCAGGGCCACCTCGACGTCGCCCAGGTGCACACGCTGGCCCTCCGGGTCGACACGAAGGTCACCGAACACCCGGGTCGGTTCACTACGCGCGGTCGCGGAGTCGGTGGCGGAGTCGGTGGCGGATCCGGTGCGAGGGCGGCGCAGCACCGCTTGGACTCGGGCCACCAGTTCGCGGACGCTGAACGGCTTGGTGACGTAATCGTCCGCGCCGACGGACAAACCGATGAGGGTGTCGATCTCGTCCTTTCGGGCCGTGACGACGATGACGTAACAGTCGGTGAAGGTGCGGATCTGACGGCACACCTCGATGCCGTCCAGCCCGGGCAGGCCCAAGTCCAGGATCACGACATCTGGTGCCAGGTCACGGGCGGCCCGGACGCCGTCCGGGCCGGTGTGGACCACGCTGGACTCATAACCGGCGCGGGACAGGTAGGCCGCGATCATCCCGGCCAACGTCGTCTCGTCCTCGATGATCAGGACCCGAGCGGCCGGGGGTGGTGTCGTGTTCACGCTGACAGTGTCCCTGCCCTGCGCCCGTGGGCCGATCTCTCTTAGGGCGCCGGGAGCGGATCTTCGTCAGACCTTAACCTCGCCACCGCCTGGTCTTGAGGAGCAGGTTGCACCGTGGATCGTGTCCGGCGAAGTGCGCCGCGACGGCGAGGCGGGAGAACGCTCATGATGTGGGGCAACGGGACCGGGATGGGTTGGTGGATGTGGCTCGTGATGGGAGCCGGCACCTTCGCGTTCTGGGTCGTCATCGTGCTGGTGATCCGGGCCCTGCTCCCGGCGGGGCGCGTCAGGCAGGAATCGGCGCGACCGGATCCGCTCACCCTCCTGAAGGAGGGCCTGGCCCGCGGCGAGGTGAGTCCCGATGAGTACGAACAAAGCCGCCGCCTCATCGTCGATGGCCACTGACTGCGACCACGCACTGAGACCCCCTGTGAAAGGCATCATGACTTCGTCCTTGCTCTCCCGCCGCAACATCCTCCTCGGCGGGCTCGGTCTGGCTTCGACCGCAACGTTGGCCGCATGCACCTCTAGCTCGTCAGGGACGGGGGGTATGCCGTCGCGAACCTTCGGGCCCCCGACGCCAGTCTCCCCCTCACCGGGACAGAAGGTGCTCGAGAAGACGTTGACCGCCCGACCGGTCAGCCTGGACCTGGGCGGGCGGACCGTGGCGACGTGGGCCTACGACGGTGCACTGCCGGGCCCGTTGGTGCGAGCGACCGCAGGGGACTTCCTGCGCCTCACGCTCGACAACCAGCTCCCCGCAGACACCACGATCCACTGGCACGGCATCCGACTGCCCAACGCCGCCGACGGAGTTCCCGGACTGACCCAAGATCCGGTCAAGACCGGCGGCAAGTTCGTGTACGAGTTCACCGCACCTGATCCGGGCACCTACTTCTTCCACCCCCACGTCGGGGTCCAGCTCGACCGCGGGCTGTACGCCCCGATGATCATTGACGACCCCACCGACCCCGGCGGTTACGACGCCGAGTGGATCCTCGTCCTCGACGACTGGATCGATGGCACCGGCACCACCCCCGACGAGGTGTTCAAGAAGCTGATCGCCGACGGTGGCCCCGCCAACGGAGGCGGCATGGGCGGAATGGGTGGCATGGACCACGGATCCATGGGTGGGATGTCGATGGGGAGCGGGCCGTGGGGGGACGCCGGCGACGTCACCTATCCGCTGTTCCTGATCAACGGCAAACCCCCGACCGACCCGGACGTGTTGACCGCTAAACCGGGCCAGAAGGTGCGCCTGCGGGTCATCAACGCGGCTTCCGACACCATCTTCACCGTGGCCCTTGGTGGGCACCGGCTCAGCATCACCCACAGTGACGGGCACGCGGTCGAGCCGACCGAGGTCGGCGCCTTCTACATCGGGATGGGAGAGCGGTATGACGCGATCGTCACTCTCGGCGACGGCGCCTTCCCTCTTGTCGCGCGACCGTTCGGCAAGACCAGCGGCGGGCAGGCGATGGCCGTGGTCCGTACCGGCGACGGTGCCACTCCTCGAGCGGACGCTGACCCGGGCGAGCTGGCCGGTCAGGTCCTCATCGGCTCACAGTTGCGCCCGACCGAAGCAGCCAAGCTGCCGGGCAAGGAGCCGGACACCACCGTCGACCTGGCCCTGCAAGGCTCGATGAAGCCCTACCAGTGGGGCATGAACGGCGCCAAGTACGGCGAGAACGAGCCACTGACCGTCAAGGCTGGGCAACGGCTGCGGATCAACGCCACCAACATGACGATGATGACCCATCCCCTGCACCTGCACGGCCACACCTTCGCGTTGCCGTCGGGGCTGCGCAAGGACACCGTGCTGATGGCGCCCATGCAGTCCTTCGCGATCGACCTCGACGCCGACAACGCCGGCGACTGGATGATCCACTGCCACAACATCTACCACGCAGAAGCGGGCATGATGATCGCCCTGGAGTACCGCTGATGATCACCACCACCCGACGCCGCGTCCTCGTCGCAGGGGGCGTACTCGTGACCACGACGATTCTGGCCGCGTGTGGCGCCACGACCACACCCACCGGCAATACGACGTCCATCGCGACCCCCACCGTGGCCGGAGGAGGGTCAACCTCCACCGCATCAGCAGCCAACCAACCGCCGGTCGCGATCACCCACATCCACGCTGTCGCCCGCGACCCCAAGACCGGTGACCTACTCCTGGCCACCCACGAGGGACTCTTCCGCCACGCCAACGGCGAACTCCTACAGAACGGACCGGTCATCGACCTGATGGGTTTCACCGTCGCCCCGGACGGCACCTACTACGCCTCAGGGCACCCCGGCGCAGGCGTCGACCTGCCCCAGCCGGTCGGGCTCATCACCTCCACCGACTCCGGTCGCACGTGGCGCGTCAGCTCTCGAGGCGGAGAGTCCGACTTCCACGCCCTCACCTCAAGCCCAACCAGCGTGGTCGGCTTCGATGGCACTCTTCGCAGCACCACCGACGGCGAGACCTGGACCACCCGCACCATCCCGGCTGCCCCCCGCACCTTGGCCGCGTCACCGCAAACCGGAGCACTACTCGCCACCACCGAAACCGGGCTCCTCCACAGCACCGACGACGGCCGCTCCTGGAAGGGCCTGACCCCACCCGCGACGGCCCTGCTCGCTGCGTGGGCCGACGAGCAAACCATCGTGATCGCCACCACGAACGGCCAGATCGCGACCAGCAACGACACCGGAGCGACCTGGACCCTGCAACCCAAGCGCATCGGAGCTCCACAGGCCCTGTTCGCCCAACGCGGCACCGACGGCCAGATCGAAACCATCCTCGTCGCCGACGGCGCAGTACTGCGCACCGCCGACGGGGGCGCCACCGTCGAGAAGCTCTTGTGAAGCCCGCATAGACCTAGACCAGATCTTCACCGAACCACGACCCGAGGGCCACATCGACCTCGCAGGCTGAAAGCACCCGGGGACAGCCCCGAGCACCGCAACCGAGACCAAGGGAGCAGCCATGCAACAGCAGAACACCCCGAACCCGACCTACGCACCCCTCACCCCACCCGCCGAGCCGACCCCCACCGAGTCATCCCCCACTGAGCCCGGTCGCCGCAGCGGCCACCACTGGCTGATGTGGCTCATGTGCGTGCCCATGCTGCTGCTCGTGGGCACCTTGATCACGACCGGCCGGCTCGGCGCCGGCGGCCTGCTCTACGCAATGGGCTGCCTGCTCATGATGGGCGTGATGATGGCCTGGATGAACCACGGCACCAACCACGAGCACAAGCCGTGAGAACCCCAACCGCCCCACGACCCAAACATCAGGGAATACCCCTAGGGGGTATGCTTGTTGGGAGGGTGTCACCTACAGAAGAGGCCAGACCTGATGAACTCCACCCAGACGTATGCCGTCACTGGAATGACCTGTGGCCACTGCGAGAGCAGCGTCCTCGACAAGGTCTCGGCATTGCCAGGCGTGCGAGACCTGACGGTCAGTGCCGCCACCGGCGAACTGATCATCACGACTAGTGGACACGTCTCCGACGACGCTGTCGTCAGCGCCGTCGTCGAGGCCGGCTACACCGCCCACCGCAACTGACCCACGCCCAGCCGTGGCGACCACAACGGGCGTCACGAGCTCTGCCGGAGGAGAACCCGGACATGCAGCACGACCATGAGCACCACCAGAGCGTCACCACGACCAGCCAGTTCGTGACCGACCCGGTGTGCGGGATGCAGGTCGACCCCGCCACGGCTCTGACCCTCGCACTCGAGGGCACGGCATACCACTTCTGTTCCGAGCGTTGCCGCGACCGCTTCCGCAACGACCCAGCCAGCTTCCTCACGCCCCCACAAGACTCCGACGACGCGGCCTCGCGCAACCAGGACGTGAACGAAGACGTTGCCGAGTGGACGTGCCCGATGCACCCCGAGATCCGCCGTCCCGGTCCTGGGTCGTGCCCGATCTGCGGGATGGCTCTCGAGCCGGTCACCGTCACCGCCGACACCGGTCCCAGCCCGGAACTTGCCGACATGACCCGCCGCTTCTGGGTCGCCACCGCCTTGACCATCCCGATCGTGATCCTCGAGATGGGCCGCCACTTCGTCCCCTTCCTGCATGACCTGATCTCCGCGCGTGCCTCCGTCTGGCTCCAACTCATCCTGGCAACGCCGGTGGTGCTGTGGGCCGGGTGGCCCTTCTTCGTGCGCGGCTGGGCCTCGGTCCGCACCCGCAACCTGAACATGTTCACCCTCATCGCGATGGGCACTGGAATCGCGTGGCTGTTCAGCGTCATCGCGACCGTCGCGCCCGGGATCTTCCCCGCCTCCTTCCGCGGCGACGCGGGCACCGTCGATGTCTACTTCGAGGCCGCTGCCGTCATCACCACCCTGGTCCTGCTCGGGCAAGTCCTCGAGCTGCGTGCCCGCGAACAGACCTCCGGAGCCATCAAGGCCCTGCTGGATCTGACACCGAAGACCGCCCGCCGCATCACGGACAGTGGCGACGAGGAAGAGATCTCTCTGGACACGGTCCAACTCGGGGACCGGCTGCGGGTCCGCCCCGGCGAGGCCGTGCCTGTCGACGGGACAGTCGAGGAAGGCCGCTCAGCAGTCGACGAGTCCCTGGTCACCGGGGAATCCATGCCCGTGACCAAGACAAGCGGAGACACCGTCATCGGCGGCACCATCAACGGCAGCGGCGCCCTGATCATGCGCGCCGAGAAGGTCGGCCGCGACACCATGCTCGCCCGGATCGTCGCCATGGTCGCCGACGCGCAACGCTCCCGCGCCCCCATCCAGCGCATGGCCGACAAAGTCGCTGGCATCTTCGTGCCGGCCGTCATCGTCATCGCCGTCGTCGCGTTCATCGTGTGGGCGCTGGTCGGACCCGACCCCAAACTCGCGCACGCGCTCATCGTCGCCGTCGCGGTCCTGATCATCGCCTGCCCCTGCGCGCTCGGGCTGGCCACTCCCATGTCGATCATGGTCGGCGTCGGACGCGGCGCGGGACTGGGTGTGCTCATCAAGAACGCCGAAGCCCTCGAGCGTATGGAGAAGGTCGACACACTCGTGGTCGACAAGACTGGAACGCTCACCGAGGGCCGGCCCACCGTCACCAACATCGTCACCACCAGCGAACACTCCCAGGACGACCTGTTGCGCCTCGCCGCCGGCGTCGAGCGTGCCTCCGAGCATCCGCTCGCCCTGGCCATCGTCGAAGCCGCCACCGCCCGGAGCCTGCCCATCCCCGACGTCACAGACTTCGACTCACCAGTCGGCCGCGGCGTCATAGGCACCGTCGAAGGACAGGTCCTGGTCCTCGGCAGCTCCGACTTCCTCGACTCCCACCACATCGACACCACCGGCCTCAAGGACCGTGCCGATGAGCTGCGCGGCGACGGAGCCACCGTCATCTACATGGGAGCCGATGGCCGGCTCGTAGGCCTCTTCGCGATCGCAGACCCCATCAAGGCCACCACGCCCGCCGCGCTAAAGACACTGCGGGAGGAAGGCATCCGGATCGTCATGCTCACCGGCGACAACCGCGTCACCGCCCACGCTGTGGCCAAGACGCTCGGCATCGACCAGGTCGAAGCTGAAGTCCTGCCCGACCACAAGAGCGACATCGTCACCAAGCTCCGGAGCGAAGGCCGCGTGGTCGCGATGGCTGGCGACGGCGTCAACGATGCCCCCGCACTGGCTGCCGCTGACGTGGGCATCGCGATGGGATCAGGCACCGACGTCGCCATGGAGAGCGCTGGCGTCACCCTCCTCAAGGGCGACCTCACCGGCATCGTCCGTGCACGCGAACTCTCCGAGAAGACCATGCGCAACATCCGACAGAACCTGTTCTTCGCGTTCGTCTACAACGCACTCGGCATCCCCATCGCCGCCGGCGTCCTCTACCCCGTTTTCGGAGTCCTGCTCTCACCGATCATCGCCGCCGCAGCCATGGCCTTATCGAGCGTCAGCGTCATCGGCAACGCCCTCCGCCTCCGCGCACAAACAATCACCTGAGACCACGCCGGAGGGCCACGCACGGAGACTGCACGCCCCCACCGGACGAGCCGATCTCTGCAAAGTGCCCCGCACGACATCAAGCACTCTTCGCTGCATCTCGACACTGATGTCGAGATGCAACCAATCTTGCGCAGCGGGTGTCGAGATGCAGGCTCTTCGAACTTAACCGGGCATCGCGTGGCAGATGATGGCTGTCGAGATGCACTCAATCTTGTAAGAACGGCGGTTCATTCCAAGAATTAGCGCCCGCGCCGCCGGCCAGACCGCGCTGCACCCTGTCGCGGAACAGGTCGTGCCAGTCAGGGTCGAACCTCGAGCACTGTCCGTGGAAGCCCGCGAGCAACTCGCCTGCCTGGCGGAACGTGTCGGGATCCTGTTGAGCGTGGCTGCCCTCGACCAGCAGGCCGGGCACGAACCTGGTGACGAACAGCTTGGCGGAGGGGGCGCCGTGAATGAGCGTTGGTCCGCGTCCATACTCGCTCCAGACAGCCAGCCAGTCCCGGTGGGCGCGCAGCTCCCGTTCGATGTGTCCGTCGGCAGCGTCCCCGGCCTTCACCACCAGGTGACCCGTCCGGCACCGGACCTCCAAGACCGTCGTACCGGTGGTCTTCCAGCTGTGATCCGCGATGACTTCGACGTCCGGCATCCACTCATTCACCAGACGGCGCTGCTCACCCGTCAGCCGGTCCAACGCGTCCCCCACGACATGAGCCTAACGACGCCGCCGGTCGCGCAACGAGCAACCACGCCATCCGCGTGGATATCGACCCGACTGCTGACGCCGCGCCAGTGCAGGATCCCGTACCGGGTACCGGAAAGGTATCCATTGGCGCCAGGCTGGATTGGCGGCTCTCGAGGCCGGACCGTAGCGCGCGCGGCCGGGGGTTCCGTCTCAAGGAGGAGGCCAGCGAGACGCCTGCGCCACTAGCCTAGGTTGATGCGGCTTTCCCGCGCTGACCTGGTGCTGGCACTGGTGAGTGTCTCGGCAGCGGCCGTCCTCACCGTGTTCGGCAGGTTCGGGTGGCCGGAGCTGTTGTTCTTCACGGTGATGCTTACCTCGCTCACGCTCTTGTCGCGCGAGGTATGGCGAGCTCACAGGCGTGAGCAGGAGTTGCGGCAGGAGGCGCTTCGGGTGGTCAGGATCCGACCCGATGACGTGGCAGCCGAGGCCGTGCGCGACGAGCGACGCAGGTTGTCGGAGGACATCGCGGCTGAGCTCCGCGGAATGCTCACGCAGGTGCGACACGAGGCGGTGCACTCCGAGGATGCGGGCGCGACCGCCCGCAGCATCCATCGCCACGCACGGCTGGCATCTAGTGAGCTGCGTCGGTTGCTGGGGCTGTTGCGGACGAGCGAGAGCGTCCGTGGCGAGGTGCGTCCGGCCCCCGTTGGGGCTGTCACCGGACGCGCCGGACGGGACCGTGCGCTGGCGGGTGCGGCCGGCGCGCTGGCCTTGGTGGAGTCGATCGCCTACCCGCGAGCGGAGGGTCGTGAGCTTGACTGGTGGAGCGTTGCGCTGACAGTGGCGGTCGCGGTCACCGTGCTCGGCCGGACCATCTCGCCGGTCCTGATGGCGGTTGCTGCTGCTGGACTGGTCGGTCTGGGCGCGGTATCGGGGCACGGGGTCACTGGTGGCTTCTGGATGTTGCTCACCGCGACTGGCCTGTTCTGGGCAACGGTCGGGGTTTCTGGAGCGCCGACTCTGCGCTCTTGTGCCGGGCTTCTCTTCGCCGCAACGTTGACCACGTCGGCGGGGGTCAGCGACCAGGAGAATGCTGTAGCGACCACCTTGGTCGTGTGCGCCCTGCTGGCCGTTGCGGTGGTGGTTCGTGCCGAGCGAGCGCGCGCGCATCGCGCGCTACACGTCGTTGCAAGACACCGGTCGAGCATTGCCGAAGCGGCCGCGGCGGCGGTCGAGGCCGAACGAGCCGCGTACGCCAGGGAGATCCACGACTCGGTGTCCCATGCGGTCGGGCTCATCGCCATGCAGGCCGGTGCCGCTGAGGTCTCCGCGCGCAGATGCCCCCAGGCTGCCCTCAGTGCGCTCGCACTCATCGCGGCCACGGCGGCAGACGCCCTGGCCGACCTCGACCGGATGCACCCCGACGCGAGCTTGCGCACGCGCACCGTCGATGACTTCGAAGCGCTGTTCGCCCGGATCCGTGCCGCCGGGACGCCTGTGACCATCACCGGCCTGGATCACCTGCCCGCCACTCGCTCCGACGTGGCGTACCGGATCCTCCAGGAGGCTTTGACCAACGTGGTGCGTCACGGTGCGGGCGCGCCGGCCCACGTCAGACTCGCCGTCGACCCGGCGTCTGTGATGATCACCGTCGAGGACGGCGGGCCGGGACCACGGCAGCCGTCCGAGCAAGGCTTCGGCCTGGTCGGACTAGCCGAGCGGGTCCGGCACACCGGCGGCAACTTCCGAGCCGGCGCAGGGGCTGGGGGCCGCGGCTTCGTGGTTGAGGCCACCCTCCCGGCGACCCAGACAGGCGTCTGGTGATGGTGCGAGTGGTGGTTGCCGACGACCATGAACTGCTGCGCGCGGGGCTGGTCACCGTGCTGAGCAGCGACGGACGTATCGAGGTCGTTGCCGAGGCCGAGGACGGCCCGACTGCCGTGCTCCTGGCGACGCGGCATCGTCCAGAAGTCGTCTTGATGGACGTGGAGATGCCTGGCGGCGACGGCATCACCGCGACTCGTGAAATCCACGCCACCTTGCCCGAGACGCGTGTACTGATCCTCACCATGTTCGACCTCGACGACTACGTCGTGGACGGCCTGCGCGCAGGAGCCTCGGGTTTCCTGCTGAAGACAACCGAGCCGCAGGGCCTGGTTCAGGCGGTGCTGGCCTGTGCGGCTGGGCGGGCGACGGTGGGGCCGACGGTACTCGACCGGCTCCTCGACGGCGTCGCCGTACGACCCCGCGACCTCAAGCCGCACCCCGGCCTCACCGACCTGACCGAGCGTGAGCGCGACGTGCTCAGGGCGATGACTTGTGGCCTGTCGAACGCCGAGATCGGCGATGCGCTGTTTCTCGCCGAGTCCACGGTCAAGTCGCACGTAGCGCACATCCTGGCCAAGCTCGGCGTCCGCGACCGGCTCCAGGCTGTCGTCGTGGCTCACCACCACGACCTTGGCTGAGCCTCCTCCTCAAGGACGGTCAGGGTTCGTCCTCGAGGTGGGACCAGGACCGACCTGCGGCCGATGTGGCGTGCCGGCTCGCGAGGGCAACGTGGAACCACCACCGTTGCCACGCAAGGAGCAGCCGATGAAGACCCACCACACGATTGCGTTGGCCCTGACCGCACCCTGGGTGGTCCTGCTCGGCTACGACTTCGGTCACCGGGTCGCGACCGGGGACGGAACCTGGGTCACCGATAGCGACCTGATCGACAACACGGTCCTCAGCTTCTTGGGAACGTGGGCGATCGGGATCATGTTCGCCAGCCTGGCCTGGGTCGTGCACAAGGAGCGCGAGCACTTCGCGGGCGCCCCGAAGGCCGCTCGATGGGCCCGCCGGCCACTGCTTGTCTCACTCATCGCGCTCACACTGGGCTTCTGCCTGGTCAGTTCGGCCCAGGTCGCGCTCAGCGTCGACAGCGGGTTCTTCTATGACGCATCCGGACTCGTGGCGTTCCTCGCGATCAGCGCGCTGAGCTTGTCGGCCTTGACCGTCGGCCTGGCTTCGGCCCGTAGCATGGCGCTGGGCTACGGCGGACGCATCCTCGCTCTCGTCCTCCCGACCGTGGTCCTCGGCATCGTGACAGCCCTGCTGGCTGACTTTCCCGCCAGTCCGGTGTTCGGCACCTTCGTCACGCTGATCGGCCTTGCCACCCTCGGCATGGGAGCAGAGCGACCGACCACTGGTCGCGTGGACCCATCGGCCCTGCAAGTCAACGGCCAGTAGATCGCGCTGGTACCGCCGTCTGGGCTGCCCCTGAAGCGCCGTGCCCAAGGTTGCGCGACGGCCTTCGCTGATCGCGGCACGGTCGGAGACGGACGCAACCTCCGGGGTCCAACCCTTGGTCGATGAGCACTGCGGCCACCGCCAGGCCAGCTGCAACGCTTCTCGTCGACTTCGTCAGCGTCCTTGATCTCGCATCGCGGATTGGGAGGGCGGCGCAGCACGCGTCCCGAGAGCGGAACCACGTACGACAAGGTGACGTCCCCCAGCGTGGTGTAAGTCGCCGGGAGTGTCCTCGTTGAAGTTGGGGAGGCCATCGCGTGAGTCTTTGCGTGTACCCGCCAAGGAACACGTGAAAGGAAGTCACGCGATGGCCCTGTCTCAGTCTGCCCTGCTCGAGATCCTGGACGCGATCAAGGAGGCCGATGTGGCCGACCGGGTCCGGGAGTCGGCCGCGACGATCTATCAGGCGTTGATCGAGGCCGAGTTGACCTCGGTGATCGGCGCCGAACCCCACGAACGCACCGATGCCCGCACGACGCAACGCAACGGGCACCGGTCCCGGACCCTGTCCACGACGGCCGGGGACTTGGAGTTGCGGATCCCCAAACTGCGCACCGGCTCGTTCTTCCCCTCCCTGTTGGAGCGACGCCGCCGGGTCGATCAAGCCTTGTATGCGGTCGTGATGGAGGCCTATCTGCACGGGGTGTCCACCCGCAAGGTCGACGACCTGGTCAAAGCCCTCGGGGTCGACACCGGGATCTCCAAGAGCGAGGTCTCCCGCATCTGTGCCGACCTCGACGAGGAGGTCGCCGCGTTCCGCGGCAGGACGTTGACGACCGACGCCTACCCGTACGTCTTCCTGGACGCCACGTACTGCAAGGCTCGGGTGAACCGGCGGGTGGTCTCTCAGGCGGTGGTGGTCGCCACCGCGGTCCGGGCTGATGGCAACCGCGAAGTCTTGGGCTTTGACGTCGGCGACAGCGAAGACGGAGCGTTCTGGACCGCGTTCCTGCGCTCATTGAAGGCCCGCGGCCTGCATGGAGTGCAACTGGTCATCTCCGACGCTCATGAAGGCCTCAAAGCCGCGATCGGGTCCGTGTTCGCCGCCGCGGCCTGGCAACGCTGCCGAGTCCACTTCCTACGCAACGTCCTGACCCGTGTCCCGCGCGGGAACGCCGAAATGGTCGCCGCCGCGATCCGCACGATCTTCGCCCAACCCGACGCCGAGCACGTGACCTCCCAGCTCGACATGATCGCCACCATGTTGGGCCGACAGTTCCCACCGGTCGAAGCGATGCTCCTGGACGCCAAGGACGACATCCTCGCCTTCACCGACTTCCCGGTCGCGCACTGGAAGAAGATCTGGTCCACCAACCCCCTCGAACGGGTCAACAAAGAGATCAAACGCCGCACCGACGTCGTCGGGGTCTTCCCCAACCCCGAAGCCCTGCTCCGCCTCGCCGGCGCCGTCCTGGTCGAGATCCACGACGAATGGGCCGTCACCGACCGCCGCTACCTCTCCGAGGCATCCATGAAAACCGTCACCACCACCGCGACCAAGGAGGTAGCGCCCACCCCCGCGCTGACGGCATAGTCAACACCAGCAAAGACCCCCGCGTCGGCTACTTACACCACGCCCGGGGACTCACCCTGACAGATGCGGTTGAACCACGATGCGACGCTACCGGAGCAGACACTTCGGGGCACCTACCCGAGAACATAACTCTCAGGGACCATAACACGCCTGAGATGGATAACGTCAGCTAATTCTTAGAATCAACAGCCGCTCTTACAAGCTTGGGTGCCTCTCGACACATGTCGAGGCGCACCGAAGATTGCACGACCG